>Ga0316189_10004131_pt1 | contig 14009 bp, 7 predicted proteins | sample LowCovwburrow_MG_FD_204930 | JGI IMG/M metagenome (GOLD analysis project Ga0316189, IMG submission 204930) | Coastal sediment microbial communities from Maine, United States - Lowes Cove worm burrow | ecosystem: Environmental > Aquatic > Marine > Coastal > Sediment | place: USA: Maine...
TGCGGCATCTGCATACGGACTTGTGGTTGGTAAATAATTACCTGCCCGTAAATTATCGTTCATTAAGCCAGCAGTTTCTGGATTTAGTGAAGGCCCTTGCAAAAATGCTAATAACTCCATTAGTATTCTTGATTGTGCATTTATAAAACCTTCAGAAATAGACAGTGTTGCACTTGTGCGTTCTGCAACAGCAACTTCTCCAATAGTATATAACACTTCTATACTGCCTGCACTAGCAGAAGCTCCACCGCTATCCATACTAAACTTTTCGATAGTTTGGGCTTTCAATAGAAAAACAACAAACATGCTTAAAAGAAAAGTTATTTTTATTTTATTTCTCATTTTGATTTTTATTCTTGTTACAACTAAACCTTAATAACAATATGTTAATAAGTAATAGCGTACCTGTAATTGTTATTATAAACATTGTTAATCACTACTTGATTTAAGAACAAAAGCTTCTAACTGTTCCATTCTAATTTCTAATAATTTCAACTTTGTAATTTCTGAGGTTAAACCCTCAATTTTATTGCTTTGATTGTCTATAATTTGTTGTTGTTCTTTAATAGCATTAATCAAGATAGGAATGAGCTCTGTATAACTAACACTCAACATTTTTTGGGTATCGTCTCTTTCTTCTACTACATTTGGAATTATATCTCGTATGTCTTGAGCAATAACTCCTAAAGATTCATCTTTTTGTCCTTCTCTATTTTTCCAGAAATATTGCTTAGGTTGCAGTTGTAAAATTTCGTTTAAACCATATTTTAAATCGGTAATGTTTCTTTTTAAACGGCGATCTGAACTATGAATAGTTGTACCGTTTTGGAAAACAGTTCCAGCTTCATCTACTTCAAAGACAGTAGTACCTGCACCATTTGCTATTTGAAACTGTCCAGCTTCATTATTATCATAATCTATATTAACCACAACAGCATCGTAGCTTCTTAAAAAAAGATCACTACCAGATTTAGTATTATCTGATGATATAATACAATCATCACCAGAATCGGAGTTATCATAGCCTTTCAAGGTTAGTTGTGGTAGAAGATTATCGGCACGCTTAATTGTAGTAGAACCGTTTTTTAATATAGTAAATATATTATTTCTTGAAATGAATGAAGCACCGTTTCCTATTTCAAAAATAGGATCGGTATTTACCCATGAGGTAGCGCTTCCACCCCCAACATTATATCTTCCTAGCACCATACTATTAAAAGCATCTGCATAAGTATTGGTTCCGGCACTGACAGAGTTTTGTCCATTTGCTCGAGTAAACGACCCTAAAGACATAGAATTCGATTCATCAGCAATGGTTTGATCTCCTGTACTTATAGCATTATCTCCGTTAGCTATAGTACGGTTTCCCATGCTATATGAATTGTTACCAATGGCATCAGTTTTATCTCCTGTAGCTACAGACCTAAGTCCAACAGCTTGTGTTGTGAAACCCATGGCAACAGAATAGTTACCAGATGCCCCCATCAATGGGAAATTTGTTTGAGAAAGATCACTTGTACTTAAATCTACTGCATTTTCTCCAATAGTACCATAGTTTGTTGGATTTCTACCAACAAGTCGCCAACCAACACCAACACCTTCATCTATTGGTTCTAATCCTTGATTTGTAAAATTGACTTCTGCATATTCTTTAGTTATTAATGCCTTAGCATCTGTTATTTCTGATATTTGAAATTCTGGAGCCGTTATAATACCATTTTTATAAACGGTTAATGCATTGGCTTTGTTAGCTATATTTTGACCAATTCCTATTTCAAAAAGTGGGTCTGTATTTGTCCAAGTGGTAGTATTTCCTCCACCTACATTAAATCTTCCTAAAACAAAACTACTTCTTGCGTTTGCTATTGTGCTCTCTCCAAAAGATGCAGAATAAAAGCCATAAGTACTAGTAGTAAAACCTGTGCTGAAGGATCCAGCCGCTCCACTATCTGTAAATGTAGAACTGCCAAAAGCTGTAGAAAAATTACCATTTGCAATGGTGGCAACACCAAAAGCTGCTGCACCAGATCCTGATGCCCTAGTTGAAGTTCCAAAACTTACAGAAGAATTGCCATCAGCTGTAGTTGTTTTACCTGTGCTAAAAGAGTTGTTACCACTTGCAGTGTTAAATTCTCCCATTGCTGTAGCGTAATCTCCACTAGCAATAGCGCCAATACCAAAACTAATAGAAGCTAAGCCACTTGCTAGGGTATTTAAACCAGAAGCAAAAGCAGAAGGTCCTGTAGCCCCATTAGTATCTGTCGCTTCTAGACTTAAACTTAGATCAATAGCTCCAAAACCAATGTTTCCATAATTGGCAGGATCTTTTCCGATTAATCTATGTCCACCAATATTATTTTCAAAAACATTTTCTAAACCTGTTACATTGTCTGCATTTGTGGCCTTGTATGCATAAGGCACCGATTTAAAAGCGGTTGTACCTAAATCTATAAAGGCACCACCAGCAATACCTACTTGTACATTTAAAAGATGGTTGTTGGTTGACCAATCTATAGTAGTAAAATCTCCTACTGTGGCTGTTCCTTCACCAATGTTTAATATAAAAAGACCATTGTTGCCTGTAGTTGTTGTATGGTATTCTGAAAAGATATTTGTAGAGGATTCATTAATACTAATAATTACATCTATAGTCGTATTTGCTATTACGTTACCATTATTGTCTTTTACAATAGCTTTGTAATTAATGCCATTGGTTTGTGCAAAAGAGGCAACGGTTATAAATAGGGTAAATAAAAGTATAAGTTTGGTTTTCATAATGACCTTATTTTTGTTTAATATGTTAAAGTTATTTATACTATATGCTTTAAAAAGCTGCAAACTATTAGCTAACAGTATATAAGAGTACTTGACATAAAATAGTTTGTAATTAACATATTCTTGTTTTGGTTTTTTAAAATGTTTGTTTTTAAGGCATTTTATTTATTGTATTATTTTCTAACGCTTCTATGCGTTTTAATAAATTAGAATAGTTGCTGTTTTGATTGTCTATTATTTTTTGCTGTTCTTTAATAGCATTAATCAAAACAGGAATAAGTTCTGTATAACTTACACTTAGCGTTTTTTGTTCATCATCTGCTTTATGAACAATGTTGCTAATAATGTCTTGTACGTCTTGGGCAATTAACCCTAAAGATTTTTGCTTTTGCTCTGTTCTATTTTTCCAGAAATATTGTTTGGGTTGTAGCTGTAAGACTTCATTTAACCCATAATTTAATTCTGAAATATCTTTTTTTAATCTGCGGTCACTACTATGGGCTAATACACCACCAACATTAACATTACCGCCTTCTAATTGTAAATGTAAAGTAGTAATACTGCCATTATTACGAGCCATTATTTCATTGTCATCGAACACCATATTTGTTCCAGTAACATTACCTAAAACCATATAACCACGCTGATTAGGATTATTTAAACTAGCATCCTCGCCACCAAAAACATGTAGTTTTGCATCTGGTGTTACGTTACCTATGGCAAGTTTTCCATCGTTTTTTTGAAGCACTAAATTTGAACTTATCGTATTATTAAGTGCTGTTATTTCATTTCCATCAATAGCAATGTTTTCTTCACTTTCATCGCCTACTATCATTTTTCCATTTTTAAATACCGTCAGTGCATTTTTTTTATTAATATCTGAATCACCATTTCCTATCTCAAAAATTGGATCTTCATCAAACCATAGAGTACTCGAACCATTACCTTTACTATATCTACCAATCGCTAAACTACCGTAAGCCCATGCTCTTGCATTTTTACCTAAAGCCACTGAATTTAGTCCTCTAGCACTAGATGATTCTCCTAATGCCATCGAGTAATCTCCAGATGCAATTACATCTTTCCCTATTGCAAAAGAATAGTCTCCCGTAGCTCCTCTAGTTGTTGAATTTGAGCTACTAAAGCTTAAATCTGTAGCGTCTTTGCCAATATTACCGTAGTGATTTGGGTTTCTGTTTACAATTCTATGACCTACTCCATTGCTTTCGTTTATGGCTTCGAGACCAGTAATAGTTGCATCAGCATATTCTTTGGTTATTAAGGCTTTATTGTCTGTTATTTCAGCTAAATCAAAACTTGGTGCAGTTATGGTACCGTTTTTTAAGACAATTAAAGCATCGCTATGAGAGCTAAGAGTTCCATTACCGATAACGAAAAGTCTGTCTAATTCATCCCAAGTATCGATACTATTATGTGTGTAAAATGTATTATAAGTCCCTATGGTAAACTCTGAAAAAGAACGTGCACTTATAGAGTTTCCAATTGCTGTAGCATTTTTTCCAGAAGCATTGGTATAATTACCCAAAGCAAAAGCGTTTTCTCCAGAAGCGTCAGTATTATTTCCAAAAGCGGAAGCATTGATTCCCGAAGCTGTAGTATAGCTTCCAAAAGCAGATGAACTAACTCCAGATGCTTCTGTATATTCTCCTGCGGCCAACGATTGATTTCCAGATGCTTCAACTTGAAGTCCTGTAGCCATAGAACTTCCTCCAGATGCTATAGAAGCAAATCCTGTAGCAATAGAATTACTTCCAGATGCACTAGAGGAAAGTCCGAATGCAACTGAGTTAGAACCAGATGCAGCATTACCAGTTCCAGTAGCAAAAGAATGACTCCCAGTAGCACCACTAATTGACGAACTTGACCAATAATAAGTTAAATCTATAGCGCCATCACCTATATTTCCATGAGTATTTGGGTCACTACCAATTAACCTCCAACCTATACCATTGCCTTCATCTAATGCTTCTAAACCAGAGACATTATTAGCAATTTCTGCTATTTCTGCTGTTGTAGCCTTTGTTGCTTGTATAGCATAAGGCACCGTTTTAAATGCTGTAATACCTAAATCTACAAAGCCTGCTCCTGCATCTATTTTTACGCCCAAAAAATAATCGTCATCACTCCAATTCACATCGTTAAAAACACCGTTTACAATGGTTCCTTCGCCAATATTTGCAATTAAAATACCATTGCTATCTGTAAAAATAGTATGTGTTTCTCGATACGTATTAAATGTGGCTGCTCCTTTATAAATTGTAAACTCTATGGTAGTAGATGTATTATTAACTACATTACCATTTGCATCTTTAATAAGTGCTTTATAGTTAATGCCATTAACTTGGGCTAGAGTAGCTATCGAAAATAACAGAAATACGAGGGTGGCGAGAGTTTTCATAAGGTATTTAATTTATACCTTAAAACTATACTAACCCATGTAGTTAATTACACTGTAGTTATTAATTAGCAGAATGTAATAGCACCTAACAACTATGAGTGAGTAATTAACAAAGCACTCTAGCTATCAAAAATAGCGAGCAAGGCTTCTTTTCGACTGCGGCTTACGCTTAACGATTTATTATCGTCCATTACGACATAACCACCATCGCCTTTTATATAACGATCAATGCGTTGCGTATTAATCATATGCGAATGGTGTATGCGAAGAAATCCGTTTTCTGATAATATCCTTTCTATTTCCTTAAGAGTTTTACTTACCAAAAATTTTTTAGAATTTTCTAAATGTATGAACGTATAATTACTGTCTGAAGTACAATATAAAATATCTTTAATTTTTATAAAACGAATACCTTCTTGAGTTGGCACAGCTATTCGTTCTTTAGGTGCAGAATTTTTATTAAGCGCACGATATAAGATCTCTATTTGCTCTGGTAAAATATTGGATTTATTTTTCTCTACTTTTTCAACTGCATTTAATATATCTTGTTTACCAATGGGCTTTAGCAAATAATCTATCGCACTGGCTTTAAATGCTTTTATAGCAAATTCATCGTAAGCTGTTGTAAAGATGACTTCAAAATTCTTTTTAGGTACTCGTTTTAAAAATTCAAACCCACTCATTTCTGGCATTTCTATATCAAGAAAAACCAAGTCTGGATTGTATCTATTTAAAGACTCTAAAGCTTTTATTGGTGATGCAAAAACAGAAACTATCTTAACATTAGGCACATACTTGTCTATAAGCCATTGTACGGTATCTACACAGTGCTGCTCGTCATCTATGATTATAGCCTTTATTTCACCCATTTAAAATAGCAATTTTAACAACCACTTTTGTGCCGATTGGATTTTGATTATTGTCTTTTAAATCTATTACTTTTAAGTCTGTCTTTTCATTAAAATTAAAGTTAATATATTTTAGACGGTCTTTAGTAATGTTCATTCCATACGATTTTTGGTTTCTAACATCCTTACTTTTTAATTTTGCAGCAGCTTCACGCCCTACACCATTATCTTCTACGCTAATAATCAAATAGGATTGATCTTGAGTTATAGTAATAGTCAATAGGCCATCGTTCTGCTTTTTATTCATTAATCCATGCCAAATACTATTCTCAACATAAGGCTGAATAATTAATGGAGGTACTTCAATATAATCTTTTTCTACAGCTGGGTCTACATTTATTGCGTATTTAAATTTATTATTAAATCTTAAAGATTCCATTTCTATATAAAGCTTAAGTGCCTCTAGCTCATTTTCTAAAAGCACCACAGAAGATTTTGAATTATTTAAAACTAAACGTATAAGCTTACTAAACTTGGACAAGTATTCTGAAGCTTGCTCTTGATCGTTTTTAATGATAAAACTGTTAATTGAATTTAAGCAATTAAATAAAAAATGCGGATTCATCTGTGCGCGTAAAGCTTGCAGTTCGCTATCGGCTAGTTTTTTTTCAAAACCTCTTTCCATTGCTTCTTTAAGCAGTTTATCTGTTTTAACCTTGTTTTTATGCCTTGACCATAATAGGCTTAAAACAGTTAACAATAATAATGCAACAATAAATAATGTTATCTGCAGTTGTATACTTTTCTTTAACTCTGTTTTAGTTAATTTAGTTTCAGCATCTAAAAGCTCAATTTGAGAATCTTTTTTTTCAGTTTCATATTCTAATTCCAATGTTTCAACTAGTTTTCTATTTTCAAAACTATTAATAGAATCTAAAACGATACTTCTTTGTTTATAATAATCTAAAGCAGTTTTATAATCACCTTTTTTGATATTGATATTGTGCAAGCGCTCTAAATTATCTTTAATTAAATACAAATCGCTGCGTTTTTTACTTAAACCAATCGATTCTTTTAAAGCCTCTGCTCCCTCTTCTATTTTGTTTTGTGCAATTAAAATCGCTGCGTAAGTACCTAGTGAAAACATCTTCTCATTATCAACATTAAAAGAGTCTGCTAATTTAATAGATAGTTTTGCATTGGCTTTAGCTTCATTATAGCGATTCATCAAAAGTAAAAGTGATGCTTTGTTATTATAAGAGCCTATTAAATGGATATTATTTTCGTACTCTTTTCTAATTTTCATAGCCTTATTAACGTAGCTAAGTGCTTTTAAATAATCTCCCTCATTTTTGTAGCAAATTGATAAGTTTTCATATGATGATGCAAGACTAATGTCATACTGTCCTAATTCTTCCTTAATGGTAACAGCTTTACTATAATATTCTTTGGCTTTTTTATAATTAGGTAAGTATAGATAAGCACGACCAATACCATTACAAATGGTAGCCATTTGAGCCTTATAATCTATAGACTCAGCATATCTTAAACCAATTAGGTGGTTTTCAATCGATTTTGGTATATCAGATTTATCGTCATAAAGCGATCCAAGGGAGTTATATATTTTGGCCTTATATCTTGCAGAATCTTTATATGTGCTAGCTACCTCTAGAGCTTTATGGGCATTTTCTATACCAAGGTCTGGATTACCTTCAACCTGTTCTCTTATACTTTTTGCCAAATAATAACGGAGTACATAAATGGGCTTTATAGTATTGATTTTTGAGGCTACCTTTTTAAAATATTCATCAGATCTTTTCAAATCCACATCAATAAATTCTTCTGCCAAATACATTTCCATATGCAGCAATTTGGCTGGATTTTTAACCGTTCTATATATTTTTTCTATACTATCAAGAGTTATTTGTGAATGGCCTTTATTAGAACTTAAAAATAGCATTCCTATTACGAGTATAACTAATCCAAAAGAAACATTTTGTTCAGTAGAATATTTAATAAAACTCATTTTAATGAATTATTGGTATATGTAAATATCCGTATTTTATTTTTGAATGCTATAAAAAACTATGCGCTTTTAAACAATTAATGAGTAGTATGTGCATTTTTATGTGTAGTTAACATAATTTCATTAAGGTAGTTTCTTATAATTTAAAATTCAGCTTGCAAATGGGTTAGTAAAATTGTAACATTACGAAACTAAAATTAAGTACATGCAAGACAGCGACAATATTTCTGAGTTTAAGGCAGACAAACAAAACATTATAGAAAACAAAGAATTAAACTTTAAGGAAGCTTTAATTCCTGTAATAGTATTAATGGGTATGCTAGCCTACAATATTTTTATTGTTGAAGACCAAGAATGGTTTGGAACTTATACAAATCAAATTATTTTACTGCTCGGCGGTCTTGTAGCTGCTATTGTTGGTGTTTTTAATAAAGTCTCTTTTAGTAGAATGTTAACTGAAATTTTGGAAAACTTAAAAAGTGTTTTTGTACCAATTATGATACTTTTTTTAGTTGGTGCATTAGCAGGAACATGGTTAGTAAGTGGTGTAATTCCAGCCATGGTTTATTACGGATTACAAGTGCTAAGCCCTGAAATATTTTTGCCTGCATCGGTTATTATAGCTGCAATTATATCTATAGCAACTGGTAGTTCGTGGACAACATCGGCAACTGTTGGTATTGCACTAGTCGGTATTGGAACCGCTTTAGGTATTAATCCTGGTATGATTGCTGGTGCTGTGATTTCTGGTGCTTACTTTGGCGATAAAATGTCGCCTTTAAGCGACACCACAAACCTTGCTCCTGCAATGGCTGGAACAGATTTGTTTACACATATTAAGTATATGACTATAACCACGGTACCTACCATAATAATAACACTTATTGTTTTTGGGATTATAAGCATGAATATTGAATCAACAGGAAACTCTGATACCACATTTATTTTACAAACAATTGATAAATATTTCAATATTACGCCTTGGCTATTCATAGTTCCAGTTGCAGTAATAGGTCTTATTTTACTTAAAACCAAACCATTAATTGCACTTGGAACAGGAGTATTACTCGCAGGGATATTTGCTTTTATCTTTCAATCAAACCTAATTAATTCAATAACTAATTCATCAACTAATACTATTGTAAGTTCAATTTTCACAGATACCAATATTGAAATTTCTGACAAAGAGTATTTAGCTATATTATCTGATGCAGATTTGAATAAAATCAATAACGATAAAGAAGGAGGGTTAGAGAATCTGTTTGCCGATGATGATTTAAAAGGGCTTTATACTATTAAAACTCTAAAAGAATTTTTCTCTTCTGATTATCAAAATGTGTCAATTATACAAAACAAAGCAGAAAATTTAGAAAAACTAATTACTATAAAAAGATTAAAAAAGTTATTTAGTTCTGGCGGAATGAAAGGCATGCTTTGGACCATATTTTTAATTGCCTGTGCCATGGTCTTTGGAGGTATTATGGATGCCATAGGTGCATTAGCAAGAATCACTAAAGCACTACTTTCTTTTGCAAGCTCAGTTTTTGGGTTATTTGCAAGTACTGTTATTAGTTGTTTAGGGTTAAACACTATTGCATCAGATCAATATTTAGCTATTGTTATTCCTGGAAAGATGTTTAAAAAAGCTTATGAAGACAAAGGTCTAGCACCAGAAAATTTAAGTAGAACACTCGAGGATTCAGGAACTGTTACTTCGGTGCTAATTCCTTGGAATACTTGTGGGGCATATCAATCTGGTGTATTAGGAGTGGGTGTTGGTGAATATTTTGTTTATGCTATATTCAACTGGCTAAGCCCATTTACTACACTACTTTTTGCCGCTTTAAATATTAAAATAAGACAATTAAAATTATCCAAATAACCTTTTATCAATATAATACTATCCTTCTTCATAGGTTAAATAAGCAGACACTAACCAATGGTTTAACTTATCACCAACTACTGGTGTTGCTGGTATTTGTATTTTAAGTTGATGTTCGCCTTTCTTTAAATCACCTAATTTAACTACTATTGGCTTTACGGAAGATCCTGGACACCAATTTGAGCGCGATAAATCGGATGATGCAATACGCTCTTCAATAACTTTTACTGCACGTTTTTTGGTTTTATATTCGTAATAAGCAGCAGAGTCTTTTTTAATCCATACACCAGAAGTTGGATTAAATCGTCTAAACGATGCACAATCATCTCGCCACGGAATAGTATCTAATACCAATTCATTATTAAAATAAACGCTGTTTTTTATTTTTATAAACTCATCGCCGCCACTGTGTCCACCATGTCCTGTTGTAATATAGTGCAGCTTTACATTTTTTACATTTTTATTAAAATTAAAACTATGAACTAACGATTCTTTAGAAAATATATCAGGAATAACTTGACCATTAACATAAGGAATGGTGTTAATTAATGGAAATACCTTAAGCGTTTGTCGCTCTCTATTAGAATAGGATAATTGTAAATCAAAATTATAACCTTCGGCTGTCCAAGAATCTATCCAAACACCTATATAAAACGAATCAGAAACAACATCTTTTAATTCTGAAATATCATGCTCCCAAACCACTTCTTTCTCCCAACTAGGTATATATACTGGTCTTCTATATTTTACTCTATTATCACTATAAAACCCAACTCCAAAAGGTGTCATGAAACGCATTAATTCTACTACAGGTTGATAGGTTTCTCCTGCAACAATACCTGCATAGTTTTCAGCTTTAAATGAATCTTTAGGAAACTCTTTTTTGCCTTTTGAAACATCTAAAATTGAAATAAAACTAGGGTCTGTAATTACAAAACAAGAGCCTGATTTATCCCAACGATCGCCATTAGACCGTACCGTTAGTTTTATACTCACATCTGTTCCTTTGTGGTAGTTAGGCACAGTAACTTTTTTATAAACCAAACGCCCGCTTTGTAGTGTATGTACTTGTTTATCATTTCCTTTTTCACCATTAAAGTTTAATGGCTGTTTATTAAACACATTAACTAGTGTGTTATTTTCTTGTGAAAACAAACTAACGCAAAGCATTAGCAAACAATATGTTATATTTTTTTTTAATTCCATTTCATTTTAAATATTTCATTAATTTATAAATGCTATGTGAACAATAACTGGCAAATGGTCTGAAGGGTATCTGCAGTCTTTAGAATCACTTAATACAGCATATTTTTTAACAGATATATTGTTTTTACTTGTAAAAATATAATCTATTCTTTCTGAAACTGGCTTGCTAAATATAAAACCATTAAAGGTTCCTGTTGGACCAAAAGGTTTTAATACACTTACTTTTTTAGTATCGTTTAAAGCTTTAGAAAGTAACTGAATAGGTTCTGCATCAGGTTTTAAATTAAAATCTCCCATTACAATTACTGGTAAGTTATTGGTGTTTAATGCTGTAATTCTTTTAAGAATTAATGCAGCACTTTTCACTCTTGCCATCTTTCCGATATGATCAAAATGCGTGTTAAAAACAAAAAATTGTTGCTTTGTAACTTTATCTTTAAACAATCCATAAGTGCAAATGCGTTCCATTGCTGCATCCCAACCCACTGAAATTTTATCTGGTGTTTCAGACAACCAAAATGTACCTTCGTTTAAAATATTAAATTTTTCTTTATTATAAAAAACAGCACTGTATTCCCCTTTTGTTCTAGCATCATCGCGCGCAACGCCTATATAATTATAATTAGAAAAAACGCTATCCAAATACCGTACTTGATGATGTAAGCCTTCTTGAATTCCGAAAATATCCGGATTATTATATGCTATTTGATCACTTAAAAAATTGTTTCTTTTTGACCATTGATTTTCGCCATCGTTCGGATTATCATATCTAATATTATAGGTCATTATTTTATAGGATTCTTTTTCCGAACTACAAGAAACCACTAATAATATTAAAAGTAAAACTATTGCTTTTCTCATGCCTTTAATTTATTTACGAAAACCAAATAGCTAACACATAATTAGCCGTTAATTAATTTTTTAAGTTCAGATTTTCAATTCACAATCACTTCATCAGCAAACACCCATGATGGCAATCCAGCCGCATGATGCCAATAAGGGGCATTTTTAAGGTTTTCTGCTTTTATTTTTATGTATCTTAACGGAGATGGTTTTATGCCTAAATCAAAATACTGAATATCGTTTATTTTACTTGTTTTATTTAACGGATATTTATTTGAAACAATACCTAATTTTGAGTACTTTTTTCCATCAATCGAACCATAATAGGTGACTTGTTTAGGAAAGAAAACTATATGATTGGTTACTTGTAAAAATGCAGTAGAAATAGACGTAATTTCTTTTTTAGCTTCTAAGTCTATAACAGCTTCTAAGTGATTGCCTTCAAAGCCTAACCAATTTGAATAAAAATTACTCCCTCCTAAAGCACCATCTGTTAATGCCTGTGGATTTTCATTAGCATATTTTTTAGGATGTGTTAATAAGGTTACTTTTTTGCCAGAAGCGATATTAGGCTGCAAAGCCACTTGTATAGATTTTAAATAGGCATTCGTATAATCTGTAACCGTATAACCCATCTCATTCATTAGCGTTATGTTGGCTTCATTACAAACCGACATAAAGTTTTCGACTAAAGTTTTAGTGCTTTCTGTTATAGTAAATTCTTCTGAAATACTTTTTCTACACGCTTCTAAAACCGCATATTCTATGCTTAATCGTGCTACTTTTACGCGCTTTAAAATTTCATGTTTATTTGCTACTGCTTTTTCAGCATCATTAAAAAAGGTTACATATTGTTTTAATAAATCGGGACTTAAATAGGTGTTAAATGCTTGAGACGGATCGCCATATAAAAACAGGAAAAAATCTGAGTGTTTTTTTAATTCTCTATGTATTAAATCTACATAAGATTTAACAAAAGGTCCTGCTTCATGATAATAACCATTGGTGAATTCTGTAATAATCTCATCTACATTCGCATCAGGTTTCCAAAGCAATTTTGCCATTAAATATGAGCGCAATTCAAACAACTCACTTGGATTATTACTATGTTGCTCAAAAACCCATTTGGTATTATTATCTCTAAAAAATTGAATATTAGGTTGAAGCGTATTAAAATTAGGAAACGGCGCTAAAAAATTTGTGAACTGCGTCGTGTAATCCCAAATTCTAATGTTTTTTGTTAAAGCGCTCCAGCCTTTTATATCGTCAGCAAAATCAGTACATTTTTGGATAATGGGTGCACTTCTGTCACATTCAATAGAACATAAAGTAATTAGCACATTCTTTAAAGGTTTTGTTTTACAAGGTTTTCTGGTGTATTGATAGGCTAATGTTGAAATGGTTTTCTCTGGAAAAGACTGAGCTACTTCGTTTACAAAACGAATCATAGTTCCTGCATGACTCCCTTCTTCTTTATCTATTTTTTTGCAATTTCCACATTCACAATATTGCGTATTATCATTACTACTTACCGAAATCACTGATGCATCAGGGTGTTTTTTAAATAAACTATTAACTGAATCTTTTACAATTTCTAAAACTTTAGCATTTGTTAAACACAACTGTGTTGGCAAGCGTTTATTACCACGAAGCGCAAAATATTCTGGATTCGATTTATAAAATTTTTCTTCATGAATAAACTTATTAAAGGTATGCACTCTTGCAGAAGCTACATAATACGGAAAAGATTTAGTGGTTACTTTTTGTTGTTCTGCAAAAGATTCATTTTCGTAAAACAATCTGGAATGAACGGTTCTGGTCGTTATTTTTGGCGTGTATGAATAATTGATTGTTTTATCCAAATTAATAGTAGACATTTTTGGAATATCTTCAACATTAGGTGCATACCATTTGCACCCCAAATATATTTCGAGGAATTCGTAAACAGCATTCCTAATAGCTTCATCTGAACCTCCTGAAATGATTATATTTTCTTTATTAGTTTTTATT
>Ga0316189_10004133_pt1 | contig 14001 bp, 34 predicted proteins | sample LowCovwburrow_MG_FD_204930 | JGI IMG/M metagenome (GOLD analysis project Ga0316189, IMG submission 204930) | Coastal sediment microbial communities from Maine, United States - Lowes Cove worm burrow | ecosystem: Environmental > Aquatic > Marine > Coastal > Sediment | place: USA: Maine...
CACGCGGGATCAAGCAGTTGATCGTGGCTGATAACAGAATACTGACACCGCAAGTGGCCGGCGTAGTTTGGGGCTCTGAGGTGGATTCTGTGCAGGTGAGCGGCAATCTGGTGGATTCGCTCATCGGCACCGATAAGCTCGGCGGCCTGGTGGCTCTGGTGACTACGGAAACCACACCAGGCAATAACTGGCAGATCCAAGATAATCAGCTGGTGGGCATCCTCCTGGCGAATCCGATCCGCATCGATGGCGGCAGCGGCGGCGTGGATGTGGCTGATGTTTCTATCTCTGGCAATCTGATTGATACACCGACAGCAGTGGCCATAAGTCTCGAGAACATCGATGGCCTGGATATCCGTGGCAATTACATCAATATGGATGCCGGTGCATACAACGGCATCGAGATCGATACTGATGGCGTGAGCGGTGTGGTAACGATTAAAGATAATACCCTGATCAATATCCAGGGCACTGCGCTCGAGCTCGCGGTGGGCACCAGTGCGATCTACCAGATCGATGGCAATACCTTCGAGACTATTACCGCAGGCATCGGCATCAATGTGGACAATTGTGCCACGGCCATCATCACCAATAACTCGATGGATGAGGTGGCCACGATCCTGGTGGCGCTCGGTGCTACCGTGGCGACTGCAGTGGTGGATGGCAATACATACACCGGCACGGCTCCTACTTCCTACATCACCGATGCAGGCGTGACTGCGCTCACGTATGGCAATAACTTCCAGCTGGCTATTGATAGCTCGATCGTGGCCATTACAGGCGCGGCGATTGATATCACGGCGCACTATCACACCATCGCGGATACGACTACGGTGACAAGCGCAACATTCGCGGCGGATATTATCGGGTGGGAGGTAACGATACTCTCGAGCGTGGCGGTGACTATGACGGATTCAGCCACCATGCTCCTGGCGGGTAACTTTGTGATGAGCGCAGATGATACGCTCACTATGGTATGGGATGGCTCGGCCTTTGTGGAAACCGCGAGATCTGCCAACTAGCGGCAGATCTCGAAGTGCGCGAGCAAGGCATCGCGATCTTCCTGTGAGGGTCCGAATGATCCCTCGGGGCCATCGAATTCGAGATCATCGATGGAATCCGCGATGCTGCAGCTGTATCGCTGCGCGTACTGCTCGACCATTTTCACCAGATCATTAAAGCTCATGCTGCGCTCTCCTCGAAAGTTTCGGCCAGGCGCTCAGTGAGCACTCGGAGCACATCGGCAGCGGCCTCGCCAATGGTTGCCCAATGGTTTGCGCGGCTGTAATACGCTTGTTTGAATGTCAGATAGCCACCACTGGTATCTGCCAGGTTTAGGAGGGCGCGTACTCCCTCACCAGTGCGGCCTTCCCACATTGCGATTACTCGCTGATACTCGGTATAAAGCTCTGCAGGCTTGGTGAGCTCCTGGCGCGTGCTCTCGATCGCGGCATCCAGCTGGGCGATTACTTCCTCAGCTACTTCGATCTCCTCCTCCTGGGGCTCTGCAGGAGCTTCCTCGGCAGGTGCTGCCTCCACTGTGGTGACAACGTAGGAGGCCAGGTGCTCATCCTTCATCCAAGAATCGACGCTCTTGGCGAATGTGAAGTGGCCAGCGATATCGGATCCGCGAGCGTTACCGTTTGCATAAGCGCTGGTGAAAAGCTGCACCATCGAAGGGGCGCGGGTGCCTTTCTGCTTGATGATCTCGCGAGTGCCATCATTGAGAACGATCTCAACGCGGTAGGAGATCTTGCCGGTTTTGGTGATTACCTGGATGGCCTCAACAGCGGTGATGGTAGCTTGAAGTTTGCGAGCCTGGATGATTTGGTCAGTCATAATCTTAATCTCTATGTAATTACTTAATGAGATTCAGACTATATAGAGACTATATAGCACTGGCAAGTACTGCGTCACACTTTTGAATTTAAGGCATATCCTCCTCGAAATTATCGGGATCAAAATCGAGCTCAATGGTTTGATCCTGTGGAGGATGCAGTGCGGCGATGCGCTCGAGTGCCTCCTCCTGGCTGGATGCCTTCACCGAGATCCGGCAATCCTTTTCAAAGTGAAACCAGCGAGGCTCTTGATCCTCGGGATCTGGCTGATTCCAGGGAGCTCGGGGATCATTGGCTGCACCATCGGGGTAATTACTCACTGGATCTCTCTCCCAATGTAGATGGAGAGGCCGATGCCGGCAGCCAGGCCGAACACACTGCAGGCAATCAGAGCCTGCTCGCTACCGCCGCCAGCGGTCATTCCAATCATGAGGCCAAAAGCCAGGCCGAGGATCGGGCCGATCAGCCAGGCCACAATCACAATGATCAGTGGCAGGAAGCAGAGAATAAGAATGGCGAGAATGATCCCGCCGGCAATTGTTAACATTTTAATACTCCGTGCAAGCGTGGGCAATATCGGTCAATGTTGACCATGAAGCTCGGCCTGTATTGTACATTTCCTGCACATCCATCATGAGCTTTTCCGTAACAGCAGCCGCATCACTAGATCCGAGCCGAGCCACTGCGAGCTGATAGTGGCGGTACGCTTCCTGCTCAATGATCTGCTGGATCGCTCCCTCCTGCTTAACGGCCACCACTGCATTAAACACCGCGCACATAGTGTGGCCTCGAGCTGGCTCAACGAAACTAGCATCCAGCTCCTGCTTAATGGATCCGGCAGCCATCGCATCACTGGCGGCGAGCGCCAGGAGGATCGAAACACCGAGAGCCATCCAATATTTCAATTTTGCACCTTTAATCATCATCATCTCCTAATATCCGAGCCATGCTTTCACGGCTTCCATTGTTTGCGGGAGCTCCACCGTTTCCATGACAGGGTAGCCATTCACGGCTGCCTCATCTGTCACCAGGAGGCGGCCATCGCTGGTTATGTATGCGTTTACACCATGCTGCTGCAGGAAGCGCTTGAGCTGGTGAGTTTCAAAGATCTCGATATCGTGGGGGCTACACATTAGCGGCCACCATTGAGAGCTTGAGCAGATGCGAAAGCGCCGCTCATGTGGTTATTGTGAGCGCCTAAAAAGCGCACTACACCATCGCTGCGCTTACGAACAAACCAGCGATTAGGGCTCCCAACTTTAAAACCGAATTCGATATCTCCATCGCGGCCTTTGACTATGTATTCTTGCTTATCCATCTATCTATCCAATCGCTTAATGAGTGGGCCATTGTGAGCTCGCGGGAGATCATTTCTGCGAACTGGTTCCCAATATAGATAAGTGGATCGAACGGTGAGCCAGCGCAGGATCTCGCCGATGCAGAGCATCCAGATCGGCAGCACCATGAGCACCAGGAGCAAGAAGCCAAAGCCATCGGGAGCGCTCATGATTGCTTCTCGATCAGGCGCACATCGATCACCAGATCGAAATCCTGCAGCCGAACATTGAGCGCATCGATCTCGAGCATGAGCCACGCTCGCTTGGAGTGTCGCTGCAGCTCGGCCACGGCATCCTGCAGATCGGAGTGAGAGCTGCAGATCCTACGCGCCAGGAGCGTGCCATCATCCTCGGGGATCTCATGGCTGTAGATATCGAAATCATCCATTGCTTCACTCATGAGCTTAACTCCAAAACAAAACGCTGCTCAGTTCGATCCAGGCGGCGCTTGCCGATGCCGATCAGGAAAACGTGCAGTAACTTAGGGCCACGCTTGAGGATCCAGCCGTGCTGCACTTGATCAGCGGTGCGGTATCTAATCGCGGTCAGATTACGATTGCGCAGTTTGCGCAGGGTCGGGTTTTTAAGAGCGCTCATCGATGATCACTCCCATGACTGTGGTGCGCTCACGCTTACCATCGGCACCAAACAAAAAGCCGCCACGATCTTCGATAAGATCCTCGATGGCTCGAGAGTACAGATCTGTGATCCGAGTGCTCTCCACCAGATACGCGCCTGCCCATGAATCCCTGGCGCGTGGTGGCTCAGGGATATGGATGATTGAATCTCTTACGCTCATGCTGTGATCCTTTTTAATTCTGAGAAGTGATCGCCATTGCCTCGGTTCCTGCCTACGACTTCGATCACCAGGCGGCGGCGCATCTTGGTGCTCCAATCTTTTACCACGTGGCGATATCGCTCACCGCCATACACAAAGACTCGGCCAGGAGACTCGCGCAGCCATAAAGGTGCCACTGAGCAATCGGTGAGCTCTCTCACGCGATCATCATCCATCATCTGATCATAGGGCTCGAGCATCTGGTGAGCTGGCACCAGGCCGTACAGGGCGCTGAGGATAAATACCTGGAAGCGCTGATCCAGGTCGGGAGTGTTGCGGATCAGATTGAAAACTCGATTCTGATAGAGCTCGATGGCTGGCGCAGGGCGCTCCAATTTGGGAGCGCAGCAAGAGATGATTAAAGTATCCATTATGCTGCCTCGCGGAACTGGATGATTTCTTCGTATTGCGCGAAAAGGGCAGAAGCTACTGCCATCTCCTCGGTGACATAAGTGTCCGAATATTCGTTTCGAGCTGCCTCATCGGTGCACCAGTTGGTATCCACTGCATCGATATCTCGGAGCTCAGCCATTGTGAGATCTTCGAGCATGGTGCGAGAGAAGTCTGAGCACCATTCGAGGAGTAGGCTGATGTAGTGTTCGCGATCTAACATTTTATTTGATTCCGTATTTACCTTGTGAGTGCTCACTATATAGGAGCTATATACAGAAATCGAGAGCCAGATCACACTTTATTGATCCGGCCTTTTTTGGGTATGAGAGCGATCGCGGAACTGCACACCGATGCGCATGTAGGAGACTGCTTTGATCCCGCCATAGAGTACCTTCGAGAAGCTCTCCCACTGAGGCAGGGTGAAGGTGATGGATCCTATCGGCTGGTGGAGTCTCTCGCTGCCTTCACTCACTGTGAGGCGCACTGCCTGGCCACCGAGTATGGGATCCGCCAGGAGGTAAAAATTAATCATAGATATCTGCCGGTGGGAGCTCGGTGCCAGGATCGAATGGCTTGCCATGTTTGAGCTCGAAAATTTGAGGATGCTCCTTGAGTACCTTGCAGCTCGAGCACTGGATTGCGTGAGCGAATCGATCCGACTCGATGAATGTATGGCTGCAGGTGAGCTCTGCTTTTATATCGGCGGGGATCATATTCTCCTCAAGCAATCGCTTGCACTCGGCGATCTCTCGATCCAGGGCGCTCGGCTTTTTGTTCACGGCTTTCCATTCGGATTTCTCACCGCGCAGATAATAATCATCGTCATTCATTTGGTGTGCTCCTGGTTTGTTTCACGTGGAACGGTTCTTTTTTTTTGGATACAGCTCTCCCTTTATACGGTGGCCAGTACTGCAGCGCTTATCCGATTTCGATACGTTTGGCCAGATCCTGAGATCTCCACCGACCATGTTGTGAGGGCGCACATTGCATGGATTTATATTGAGTTTCGCGCTCTTAATGTCTATGCCCACACGAAAAAGCTGGCATATAGAACGGTGATACTGCGATGGATCTGCGGATCTTGAGAGGTTAGAATGCTTACCGTTGGGTAAGTTTCTCGGGATGGTTTTCGTCCTTCCTATACTCGAGATTCGTTGATCGCTACTTGCAATAGCGCCGCCAACAATTTGAGAGTAATTATTCTCTGCTTCCATTGTCAACAAATACCGCCACGGCAGAGCGAAGTGGTTCGCGGTGAAGCGCAGTAACACCCTCCCTTAGCTCCCTAACTTCATTCTGCGGTACTCTCGCTCGATGAGCATCTCGATCACTCGGGTCATGCTCATGTAGTCTTTACCAGCATCCTGGTGATGGCTCACAATTCTCTCGAGTTCGTATCTGCGCTCATTAAGGAGGTGCATGCTCATCGATTTCCGTGTGCCTGTTTTCTTTTCCATGTTTATCTCTATTGGTTATTGCTTGTATATATATAGACACTATATGATGGGAGCTCACACAAGGCAAAGAGAAACGTATGACAGAACACGAGAATGAGATCCTCCTCACAACGGGCAACAGCATCACGCTCCAAGAGCCTGGCGCAATTCAGCCAGTGGCCGAACCCACACCAGTGAGTTTGTTACAGCAAGCACTAGCTCAGGGAGTGGATACCGATACCCTCACCAAGTTTATGGATCTGCAGGAACGGTATGAGGCGAATGAGGCTCGCAAGGCATACGCTGATGCGATGAGTAAATGCCAGAAGGCACTGCCCAAAGTGATCGCAGGAGCCGAGAACACTCACACCGAATCCAGCTATGCGAAACTCGAGCACATCAATGCGGCGATCACTCCGGTCTATTCTAAAAATGGCTTTTCGATTTCCTTCGGCGAGGATCCTATCGATGGCGATATGATTCGGATCACGGCCACGGTACTGCACAAGCTCGGGCACAAGGAGAAATTTGTTTATGATCTCCCGCTAGATCTCAATAGCATGAGCGGCAAGGCTAACAAAACAGCCATACATGCGAAGGGATCCACCACCACATACGGGCGCAGGTATCTCACCATGATGATCTTTAATCTGACGGTGGGTGATGATACTGATGGCAATCTTCCACGTGGCGGATCCATCACTGAGGATGAGGCGCTCGAGCTCGCAGCGATGGCCACTAATGGCGGCCTGGTGCATGCAGCTGTACTCCGAGAGTTTGGTGTGCGTGAGTATCGTGATGTGCCGGATAAGAAATTCGAGAAGGCCAAGGCACGCATCGAGAAACTTATTAAAACCAGGAGGGGCGCATGATCATCTTTGCCCTGGGCATCATCATCATCGAGCTCGCGCTCATTGGAATGCAATTAAGGAGTTCGTATGAGCTTGATATGGTTAAGCTTGAACGGCTCAATACAGTGGTGGGCCTGCTTACTAAAACAAGTGGAGTGCTACGCTATGAGCGATAACAATTTCGGCGGCACAGATCCGCGCACGCTTTTCCGATCCGATGCGCCAGGCACCAGCGAGATGGCTGCGCTCATGGTTGATACAAATAAATGGGAGCGGCGGGTTTATTACGCGGTGGCCAGTTTCGGCAGCCACGGCTGCATCCTTGATGATGTATGGCGCTCGATCGTGAAGCGGCACTATGGTGGCCGGCCTGCATCGGATCCAATCTTCTGCAGTCTAGCCAATACGATCAGCGGCAGATTCAAAGCGCTCGAGGATAAAGGGCTTATTAAATACAACGGCGAAACTCGCAAGGGAGTATCAGGTAGATTCTCTCGCGTGCGCGTAGCAGTAAGGAGTGGCGCATGAAAATCCACAACGTAGAGCAGGGCACTGACTACTGGCACGAACTGCGAGCAGGCAAACCAACAGCGAGCGAGTTCTCCAATCTAGTCACCACAAAAGGCGAGCCATCGAAATCAATGGCAGGCTATGCGATCCAGCTGGCTGCAGATATGTATGCAGGCGAACCACTGGATAAGTGGCAGGGCAATGAGTGGACTGAGAGAGGGCATGAGATGGAGGATCGAGCTCGGGCCTTCTATGAGAACACCTTTCCTGATCGCAAGATCACGCAGGTGGGATTCATCACTGATGATAAGGAGCGCTATGGCTGCTCTCCTGATTCCCTGGTGCAAACATATACAAATTCAGGGCGCACCGAGCTGCATCCAGATGGTGCCGGCATGCTCGAGATTAAATGTTTAAAGGCGAGCCGGCATGTAGGGGTACACGTTTTTTTCGAGAAAAATGGCCGGCTGCCTGCGGATTACTTCATGCAGCCGCAAGGTCAAATGTTCGTGGCTGAGCGTAAATGGTGCGATATGCTTTTCTGGCATCCTGAGCTGCCTCCATTACTGGTGCGCCAGGCGGCAAGTGATGAGATCTTCTCTGCACTACGCACGCAGATCAGTGCATGCCTGGATGAGCGTAATCGCATTATAGAGATACTCAATAAAGCGTAGATGATGGTAATATATCCAAGTACAGAATCCGAGAAAGCCATCACCGCACTGCTGCGCGGTTGATGGCTGCCTTGTGAGGCTGGCTGATCGTGGGAGCTTGTAGTGTCCTCCCGATGCGTGTTCCCCCAGAATGAACAAGCGAACACGATCCACGGCTGCCTGCCAGCGGATACGAAGGGCAGCCAACTATTTTTCACAAGGTAGGGGATGAGTAATGAAGTTAATGATGCAGGTGATGGAGCTCGGTGGCGTGAAGGTGCTCGGGCCGGCCACCAAAACAGATCAGGAGATCTTTGAGAAATTCCGAGGCACCACATGGTACAAAGTGGACGCACGCAAGGCACGCAATCCAGGGCATCATCGCAAAGGATTCGCACTGCTTAACCTGATATTCGAGAATCAGGAGAGATACCGCACGATCGAGGATCTCCTGGTGGAGGTGAAACTCAAGGCCGGCTGGTATACCGAGCACATTCGATCTGATGGCGCGATCACGTACATTCCCAAAAGCATCTCATTTGCCGATATGGATCAGCTCGAATTCGAGGCTTTCTATTCTCATCTGATTGATATCGCGATCCAAGACTATGGCCTTAAAGAGGCCGTGGAATTCCTGGCACGCAGGCAGGTGGCTAATGGATAGGCGCAAGGGCCGGCCTCATCTCACTGATCATCTCTATGAGCGGAGAGCTCAGCGGCGCATGTTCCTGTTTAAATTTATATGGGCATGCGGTGTGCTGGTGCTGATGAGCTTTATCATGCTATGGCAAAAGGGGATTATCTAATGCTGATCAATCAAGCCACCGGCAAACCATACAAGAATAATTTCCTGCGCGACTACGCCAGGGGCAAGGAGTGCCAGATCCGCATCGCTGCGATCGAGGGCATGGAGTGTGCGAGTACCGATACCACTGTGCTCTGCCATCTACGGCTGCCAGGGCTCAATGCTATGGGCAAGAAACTCATGCCGGATCTGTTAGGCGCTCACGGCTGCGCGACTTGTCACGATATAATCGATGCCAGATACAAACCTAAACACATGACAAGGCAGGAGATCGAGCTCTACCACTGGCATGGTATGGGGCGCACAATAGATCTGCTTCGAGCTGATGGAGTACTGCAGGAATGACTGATCGATGCGTGATCTATTACGAGGGCAAGCAGGTGGCGTACACCACACCGCACGGTATTGTGTTCGAGCGAGATGCTCGATGGTATGAGAAGGCACTGCATGCAGCCATGCTGATATGGTTCCGCCAGGAGGTGCGTTACTTCCTATTGCTTATCTCGAGCTCGGCGGCGGCGATGTGGGTGATGAGCCTATGAGGGAATGGCTCGAGCAGGTACTCATGCGCAGGAGCGGCCAATTCGTGCTCTGGCTCCTGGTGTGCATCTTCCTGGTGCTCACGGTGCGCGAGGCTAATGCCTTCTCAATCTGCTGGACTGCTCCCACCGAGAACACGGATGGCACGCCTGTGGCTGGCTTGTCTCACTTCACTGTTTATTATGGCAACGATCGGCCAGGGCAGTGGGATCGCACGCAGCGGATCCCTCAAACTGGTGATGGCTGCGCAAATATTCGAGCATCACGCGGGATCTGGTACGCGGCAATGAGTGCCACCGATATCGTGGGAGATGAATCATCGCTTTCCAATTGGGTGACAAAAGAAGAAAATCGGCTGGGCGGTCCTTCGGGCGGTCGATTAGTTGGGCCATCAAACGGCACCGTTTTTTAATCAAGGAGTAAATTATGGCGAGAGATAGCAGGCCGGATCCGACAGGAATCGCATGGGATCCAGATCCTACCGCACAGGATTATCTTGTGTACATGGATCCAGATGATGATACCGATTTCCTCGAGCTGGTAGATGGTGGCGTATGGCCACTGCATGCAATGGTTACAGCGCCGGAATATATCTTTGCAGTAGGCGATCCCACTGAGGCTGACTTCGCAGTGGTATCTCATGCAGTGATCGATGGCGTGGAGTATTGGAGCGATCCATTCTCACCAGCTGCCTGGCAAGATATTCGCATGAGTGATGTTAACCCTTTAGCGGGGCCGAGCAATGGCCGAGTGCTCGCGGCAGCGTAGAAATTAGAATTCGGCGGAAAGATTGGCTCCTCCTGGTGCTCGCCATAATGGTGGGCAACATGGGCGGCCTTTATGTTTGGGATAATTTGTGGAGGTTGTTCGCTTGATCAACACCAAGCAGTTAAAAGATCTGGTGATCGAGCCAACACTGATGGAGATGGGGCCGGAATTTCAGAGCCCATACGCGGTGGCGCTCCTGGTAGGTACTGCTGCGCAGGAGTCTCGCATGGGTGAGTTCCTGGTGCAGCTCGGTGGCGGTCCCGCTCTCGGGATTTTCCAGATGGAGCCAGATACCTATTATGATATTTGGGATCACTTCATCGACTACCGGCCACACATCCAGCGCATGATCGTGAGGGTGTGCCCTGGCGACTATGGCCATCGAAGCATGCGGCAGCCAGGTGGAGAGGATCTGATGCGCGTGCTGATGGCTCCTGATCCTAAGCGCCTGGTTTATGATCTAAGATTCGCCACACTGATGGCGCGGCTGCACTACTATCGGGTGAGCAAGCCACTGCCAAAGACTCCACAGGGATATGCGGCATACTGGAAGCTCTACTACAACACCGAACTAGGCGCAGGCACGCAGGCTGAATTCCTCCACAATTGGGGGCAATTTTGTTAAATTGTCACAAAGATTGCAGGTCTAACTTATGTCAAGGAGCCGTGAAGTGGTAACAATGAGTCCCTGGATGCAGAAAATACTGGTGGGAGTGATCGCATCACTCACTGCTGCAGGTATCGCTGCATGGTCAAATATAGTGATTAAGAACAACGAAACCAGCGCACGCATCGAGGCGAAGGTGGAAGATATAGGGCGCGACTTCGATCGCTTTGTCGATCTACGCTACCAGGCAGATATGGATGGCATCGGTGAGGATATGGCTCGGCTCGATGTGCGAATTGATAAAGCACTGGATCGAGCCACCGGATCATGAGCCGCGAGAGCGCCACTGAGCGAGGGATATGGCAGAGACTCTCACAGATAGTGAGCGCAACAGCTCCCGCACTTGGCACGCTCATCGGTGGGCCGGCTGGTGGAGCCATCGGTGGGATGGTCGCTGCAGCTCTTGGTGTGCAAAACAATCCGAGCACGATAGAGAAAGCGCTCCTTACTGATCCCGATGCTGCGGTAAAACTCGCAACACTCGAGGCAAACCTGGAAGGCATACGGGTCCGAGCGGCTGCTGATGTGGCCATCGCAGTGGAGGAGACTCACCAGGCTGCACTCGATCAGGCAGATCTCATCACTAAACGCACCAGGCCAATGATCGCAAGGCAATCCTGGGGCATCGGCATCACATACGCGGTGAGCACAATCCTCGGCGGTGTGGCGGATCCTTTCATGCAAACCGATCTATCCACACTGGCATTCGATCCTGTTATATTCGGCACTCTGGCTGGGCCTGCACTGTGGTACATGGGCATGCGCGGCATCGAAAAATTCAAACATGGGAATTCTCTCTGATGTGGAAAACAAACGCGAAGCAAGACGGATGCAAGGGCCAGGGGCCAGCAATGAAACAGAAAACACCAGCGAGCGGCACGGCAGATGATAAGCCAAGCCGCCAGCGCCGCCAGGATTATGATGGTGGCAATGCAAACACCAGGAGAGCCTAATGGCTCGGCGTAACAGTGGGGCCGCTCCACACATAAGAGCAGCGGCTGCTGCAGCACAGCAGAGTGAGGTGATTCACAATGAACAAACCACTGAGCAGGGTATTGTTATCACGCCAGGAGCGGGAGAGGATGATACGCCAGGAGCAATGGATCAAAGCGCTCCAATCGAGCCAGATCCACCAACGCTCTCAGAAGATATTCCACCAGAATCCAATCAGCCAAGCAGTGAAGCAGCAGAACAGAATACTGCAGCACCAGCAGAGGCTGAGCAGATAGATGAGGGAGAGCCTGATCAGGAGCTTGAGCTAGACGTAGCAGAGGCACCGGAACAGGTAGAGGATCCAGCTGATAATCAAGCTGGCGATGGGCCTCGCATAAGACGCAGGCGCAGCAAGCAACGATAGATAGATCCAGCGGCGTAAGAGCCGCTCCATTTAATCCACATAAGCGCGGATACATGACAGAGAAGAAGAAGCCGGCAGCCAAGAAGCCGGCACCAAAAGCAAAGGCCACACCAAAGCGGAAAGTGGCACCAAAGAGCAAAGCGAAAGCCAAGCCAGTAGGAAGGCCACCTTTTATAATTACAAAGGCCATCCTCGGCAAGGTGGAGATGCTCGCATCCATAGGCTACAACAAAACATCTATTGCGCACGCCATCGGATTATCCCGAGGCACGTACATGGCCAAGCAGCTGGAATTCCCCGAATTAAATGACGCTTTTACGCAAGGTAGAGAGCGATCAGTGGATGCAGCCGAGGCCAAACTCTACTCTCGAGGAGTGGATGATGGTGATGTGCCTGCACTCAAGTACATATTAAACAATCGCCGGCCAGATGAATGGCAGGATAAACGAGTGGTCGAGGCTGGGGATAACCTGGCGAAATCACTCCAATCAATGAGGCCAGAAGATAGGCTAGAATTGCTTGAGCGCCAGGAGCAAGCCAATGTCTGAGGCAACAGATTACAGCGCCGATGAGATCATCGAGCCTGAGAGATTCTTTACTGTAGAAGATCCGATCAGCGAGCCGAGTGAGATGGTATCTAGCATCGCTCCCAAGTGGCATATCAGCGGCACATTCCGGCTTGAGCTTGGGATCTATGCAGATGATCCGAGTGAGGCTATGCGGCATCTGATGGATGCTCTCGAGGAGCTCGGTGCGTATGAGCGGGTGAATGGTCCGATCAAGATCCGCCAGGTGTATGGCGTATGAGCCAGGAGATGATGCTGATCCTCGCTGCCTGCGGCCTGATGATGTTCCTGGTGGGATATATCACTGGCTCAGCTGCAGGCCGCTCGAGTGGCTACCAGGCAGGAATCAAGGAAGGCGTGAGCCTGGCTAAAAATAACTAATGGAGATTGAGATGGATGTAGTACTCGCGAGTGTGATGCCTTTCCTGCCATACATAGAGAGCTATGGCTGGCTGGCAGGGCTCTACCTATGGGCCGTGGGCATGATTGCGCCCTGGTTCTTTATGCTGGCCAGGCTCAAGAATATGGGCTTTGAGAACAAAGCAGCGAGCTATAAACGGCTCTATCATGAGTTTGGATTCCTCACCAGTTTCTCGGTGCTGATATTCGCGGTGCTCGGTGTGCCTGCAGATATCATATTCAATGCCACGCATGGCACGATCGTATTCCGCGAGATCCCTCGAGAGCTGATGTTTACTGCTCGCGTGGAGCGGTGGAGCGATATCGCTGAGGAAAGCATCGGCGATATGCGCCAGGCGGGTGGATCATCCAGGCGCAACGGCATCACGCCTACTGATCTCGAGCTCAAGAATCTGCGACACCGTGAGCGCAAGGGCATGATCTGGAAACGTCGACTCAATTCGATCATGGCCGGTCACGTTTAATGCCCTGGGCTGCTGCTGCGATAGCAATCGCCACTGATGCGGCTGAGCGTGCTGCTAAGGGCGCGGAGCTCAAGCCGGCGCGTGTGCGTGTGCGCGTGCATCTGCCAGTGCCTGCGCTCCTGCGAGAGAGATCCTGGTGGCCGTGGCTACTGCTCGAGTTTTACCTGCAATTTTGGATATCATGAATCATGAGCAAGAAATTCGCGTGGCCAATGTGCCCGAACTGTGGCCAACGCCATCCACTGATCAACTTATCTGCACTAGGGCCGGCTGCAGCGGGACGCTCAAACCGCACACCGAACTGCTTGGATACTACACGTGCGACAGTGCGCCGGAATGCGCACTTGTTTACCACGCAAAAGCACTGATCCAGCTGTGAAAAAACCAACAAAATCAAAGGGCACAGATAAGCCACTGTGCAAACTATGCGGCACCAGGCACGCAAGCAGGGATCCGCACACATTCACTGGCATAAGCGCCAAGGATAAAAGCAATGCGACCAACACCAAAACAGGAGCGGGAAGCTCTAAGATCTGAGCTCACTAATGATGTGGCTGC
>Ga0316189_10004136_pt1 | contig 13998 bp, 17 predicted proteins | sample LowCovwburrow_MG_FD_204930 | JGI IMG/M metagenome (GOLD analysis project Ga0316189, IMG submission 204930) | Coastal sediment microbial communities from Maine, United States - Lowes Cove worm burrow | ecosystem: Environmental > Aquatic > Marine > Coastal > Sediment | place: USA: Maine...
CTAGTTTAATGCATTATGCTCCTGAAAACACGCCAACTTATTTTATTGATCCAAAACCAAATATTGAAAGCAAAGAAAACTTAAGAGTTATTGCAAAGCCTGCTACGGTTGGTATTAAGAACGTAATTGAGTTATTGAAAAATTGATTTTTAAAGAAGTTCGTAAACGACCTTATACCACTATATTAATAGTATAATGCCAAGTGCCATTAGTTTTTAAACCACTTAATTTCCTAAATAAATAAACATTGTAACACTTAAAGTTGCTGGAGTGGTATTTAACGTTTGTTGAGCTCCTGTATTGTTAATGTTTTCAGTAATAAAGGTATGGTTATGATTATCTGCATCTCCTATTACAGCCCAGTGACCTCTAGTGGGGTTAGCATTTCGTCCTGAATTATAACTCCCACGTATACTTACACCATTTTGTGCTGCATTTGTATTACCCTCTAAAGTAAATAGAGGTAGTTGGTTTCTGGCTATTGTTTTAGTATTACTACCACTTACACTTCCTAATGTTGACCCGTTTTGTGATAAATAAGTATTGCTCGCATTAGGTAAATTTGTTTGAAAACCAAAAGCATTTGCCTGTACTTGTTGAGTGACCGTTAATTCTGTAATTGCTCTTCCATCTAGCTTTACCCATCCATTATGGTCATTTTGTTGAATTCCCGATTTTATATCGCCAAAAGCATTGTTATTACTTACTTTTTCCCATAAAGTGCCATCGTAAGCATATACTTTATTTGTACTTGTATTAAATACTAATGACCCAGGATTTGGGTTAAGTGAATTCATTTCTGTATTAGTGACAGAATGAATGTTTACTAATAAGTCTTCAGATACTTGGGCAGACAAGATATTAATTGAAAACAAGAGTAAAGTTGCGATAAGTTCATTTTTCATTTTTTATAAATTTTAAGTAAGAAGAACTAGGCAAAGCTTATGAGTCACTGTATCTTATATTTAAATCAAATATTTTATAATCATATTAGTTTTTATCTTTAGTTTTAATTACTAACAATGCAAACTTAATTAAAATTCAAAAGACTTATTCTTTTTTTTTGATTATCTAAAGTTTTTAATTATTGATTTCTGTGCTTCTCCTCAATCCATTTACTCATAAACTTTGTGCTTTGTTGCCTATGGTGTTCTAGTATTTGACCTGTAAAATTGTTTAATCTAAATTCTTTAAGATGTTTATTTGTTACCTCAATTTTATTGAATAATTTTTTTTGAAAAGCTTTTTTATTGAAACGTGTATTAATAATTTTAAATCCTTTTTGTTTGTTTTCATTCCAAAGCATTTCATTTTTATATAATTCTACCGCATTATTAGCAAATTCTTCATGATTATCTACAATAAACCCATTTGGATTTAAATCTCCAAATATCCCTTCTGCTGCTATAGAAGTCATAACACAAGGTGTTCCGTTTTGCATGGCATCAACCAATTTTCCTTTTAAACCAGCTCCAAATCTAATAGGTGCTAAACAAATTTTTGATTGTTGCATAGCCTTATGTACATCTTCAGTAAATCCTTTTATTAAAAACCCCTCTTTTTCGTTATGTAATTGATTAACTTTTTGAGATGCATAAGCACCGTAAATATGTAATTCGCCTTTTGGTAATTGCTTTCTAATTAATGGCCAAATCATGGTTTTTAAATACAAAACTGCATTATAATTGGGTTCGTGTAAAAAATTTCCAATGCTTATAAAATGTTGACGTTCTTTAAAGCTCGGTATACTTTCTATGCCTTTCTTTGAAACCTCATCTATCAAAAATGGTAAATAAACCAATAGAGACTCATCAACTTTAAATTGATTTTTAAGAATTTCTATTTCTGTTTCCGAAATAATCAAACTTAAATCACTTCTATAAATGCTAGCAATTTCTCTTTTTGCGATATCATTAAACAAATAAGATTTATCAAAAACATTTCCATCTTTAAATGCTAGTTGCCTGCCTTTTCTTAAGCAATGTAAATCTTCGGTATCTAAAATTCTTAAAGCATTTGGGCATTGTTCTGCAACACGCCAACCAAATTGTTCCTCAGACATAAAACGATCAAACAAAACAACATCTGGGTTTAATTCTTTTACAAAAAAATCAAAGCTTATATGGTTTAATTGAATATTTACTTTTGTAACTCCAATAGTTTCTATATTAAAAGCATTATCGGTTTTAGCACATGCGCTAGCAAAAGTTATTTGATAATTTTGAGATCGAAACGCATCAATTAACTGCATCATTCTACTCCCAGCCGCAGAACTTTTTGGTTCTGGCCATACAAATCCAATGATTAATAATTTTTTATTCATAAAAAATTATAAATTTTAAACAATCAAAAACCAAATTCCAAACCTCACAGCAATCCTTTGGTATTTGGAATTTATATTTTGGAATTTTATTTTTATTCTGGTTTTGGTTCTAAACTATATTTTAATCGGACTTGTTTTGCCCAATCTATAACGGTTTTTATTTGTGCATCGGTTAATTTTGCTTCGGTATGCGTCCAAGTATAAGAGTTTAATGGCATGGTTTCTTCTTCAACCATTTCAATAAGCTCTTCAAATTTATGATCTTTTCTTTTTGTTGAATTCCCTACCCAATTAGACATGTTAAAATGCTTTTTTCCATGTTTAATATGGTCGGCTAACCAGTAATTTACAGGTGTAATAGTATTATACCAAGGATATCGTGTAACATCGCTATGGCAATCGTAACAACTTTCCTTTAAAATAAGTTTTACTTCTTCTGGCGGATTAGTTTCTACTAAAAAAGCATCAATTGAAGCCAAATCGCCTTCATTTTTTTCTGGACCAAAAAATTGAGCGATTACTAATAAGATTAACAGTAGAAGAAGTATTCTTTTTATAATTTTCAATTTGTGAATTTTTATTTGATTTTTACTTAATTTTAGAATCTTAAAAATAAGAAAACCTTTTGACTACTGCACAACTATACGAAGAATTAAATTACGTAAATCATTCGCGCGAAAAACGTTTACACTATGCACATTTAATGCAGGCTAACCCAGATTTAGTTCCTAAATTATTAGAAATTCTTTTTATGGTAGATGATAAAATTTCACCACGTGCAGCTTGGGTTTTCGAGTTTATGTGCCATGCTAATATCGATATTATAATTCCGTATTTAGACACTTTTACTAAAAATATGTACAACGTTCATTTAGATTCTGCAGTGCGACCAGTGGCAAAAATTTGCGAATTTTTAGCAATAGCGTATACTTCTAAAAATGAAAATAACATAAAAAAAGCTTTGACAGAAACCCATAAAGAACGCATTATTGAAGTGTGTTTTGATTACATGATTAACGATGAAAAAATCGCACCAAAAGCTTATTCTATGAATACTCTTTTTTTATTTGGTAAAGATTTCGATTGGATACATCCAGAATTAGCACTAATCTTAGAACGTGATTTCCAGATGCAAAGTTCTGGTTTTAAAGCTAGAGCTCGTCATATATTAAAAAAAATAAAGACACATTAATCTTTAAAACCCATAAAACTTCCATATTCAATCTTCCTACTTCGGTCTAAAAAAACTATCTTTGCAACTTCTTAAAAACAACACAAAACATGTCATTATCACCACTAAACGCCATCTCTCCAATTGATGGAAGATATAGAAATAAAGTTAACGAATTAGCACCCTATTTTTCTGAAGAAGCACTTATAAAATATCGTGTTTTAGTAGAAATTGAATACTTTATTGCACTTTGCGAAATTCCGCTACCGCAGCTAGAAAATATCGATCATACCGTTTTTGAAGACTTAAGAGCAATTTACAAAGGTTTTTCTACAGATGATGCACACGCCATTAAAAAAATTGAAAGTGTAACCAATCACGATGTTAAAGCCGTTGAATATTTTATAAAAGAAAAATTTGACGCTTTAGGTTTATCGCAGTATAAGGAATTTATTCATTTCGGATTAACATCTCAAGACATAAATAATACCGCAGTACCTTTAAGTATTAAGGAAGCGATGAATGATGTTTACGTCCCAGAATATTTAACAATTTTAGAAAAGCTTGAAACCTTATCTCAAGATTGGGCTGCTATTCCAATGTTAGCCAGAACCCACGGTCAACCAGCTTCTCCAACACGTTTAGGTAAAGAAATACATGTTTTTGTAGTACGCCTAAAAGAGCAATTTAATTTGTTGAATGATGTCCCAAGTGCTGCCAAATTTGGTGGCGCAACTGGTAATTTTAATGCGCACCATGTGGCGTATCCAGGCATAGATTGGAAAGCTTTTGGATCTAAATTTGTGCAAGAAAAACTAGGCTTACAACACTCGTTTCCAACAACCCAGATAGAGCATTACGACCATATGGCTGCTTTGTTTGATACTCTAAAACGTATTAACACGATTATTCTAGATTTAGATAGAGATATTTGGACCTACGTTTCTATGGATTATTTTAAGCAAAAAATTAAAGCAGGCGAAGTTGGTAGCTCTGCAATGCCACATAAAGTAAATCCAATTGATTTTGAAAATTCTGAAGGAAACTTAGGTATTGCCAATGCCATTTTTGAGCATCTTTCGGCTAAATTACCCATTTCAAGATTACAACGCGATTTAACAGATAGCACGGTTTTACGTAATGTTGGCGTGCCTTTTGGACATACTTTAATTGGTTTTAAATCGACTTTAAAAGGTTTAGAAAAACTGCTTTTAAATGAGCCTAAATTTGCTGAAGACTTAGAAAATAATTGGGCTGTTGTTGCAGAGGCTATTCAAACTATTTTACGTCGTGAAGGGTATCCAAATCCTTATGAAGCTTTAAAAGGATTAACACGTACAAACGCAAAAATAAATCAAGATTCTATATCTAGCTTTATTGATACTTTAGAAGTCTCAAAGGCAATAAAAGAAGAATTAAAACGTATTACTCCTAGTAACTATACTGGTATTTAATTTATGCTAAACGATAAACAAGCTTTAATACTAACTGGCTTAATGGTAGTCGGTATTTTTGTTACTGGAATTTTAGACATTCTTGATCATTATATCGTTTTAACTATACTTACTATTATTTTTTTAGCTATTATTATTAATATTTTTTATGTTAACGGAACAGGTCCAAAAAAAAGAAAGTAATATTACTTTTTATATACAAAAAAAAGGGTTATTGAAAAATTTCAACAACCCTTTTTTAATTAACATAACTATAAATTTACTCAATAATCGAGATTTAAACACTTAACGTTTACTTAAAGAAATTCATAATATCTTGAATTTGATTTTCATCAACATTAGCATTTTGCATGGCGTTTACTAAAGTCACCATTTTATCTGGATTCATATCGTTACCTAATATACGTACAATACCAAAACCTAATTCTTTTGCGCTTCCAAAAATAACAACCTCGTCGGCTTCATCATCTGCTCCAATATATTTTACAATAATTTTATTTCCTTTATCACTAAATTCCATAAGATCATTATACTTTTCATCATTTAAAATGGTTTTTACTTTTGTTAATTCTGATTTAAAGGTTTCAGCGTCTGTATCATCTACTTTGTAGCCTAAAAAATTTAATCGTTTTACAGATTTATAAGCTTCTTTTTGATCGTCGGTAAATTTAGAATCATCTATTTCAACCATAGATATTGGTATATCTTGCGTAATAAAATTTGATGATTCTTGATTATCTACAAAGTACCTTTGCAAACTTTTACCATCGTTGCAGCTTACAAAAGCCATGGCTACAATTAGTACTAATACAATATATTTGATTGTTCGTTGCATGATTGATATGGTGTGTATATTAGTTCTTTTTCTCTAAATGTTTACCTCCAGGGATATTCATTTTATCTGTAAGTTTAGATAATTCGTTTAAATCAATATCTCCAGTAAACGATACAACTACGGTTTCAATTTTACGGTTTTCACCATTAATTTCTACACCTTTTCCTTTCATTGCTTTATCAATACCATTTACAAAAATTAATAGTTCTTTTACGTGGTCTGCATCTTTTCCTTCTTTTACATAAAATTTTACTTCGGTGCCATCATCCTTCACTTCCATCAACTCTTCTAATGAACTTGAACGTGATTTAACCCATTTTGAAATATCTCCAGATATCGCTTTATTATCTGTTACAATGGTTTTAAAACTTGTGATGCTTTTTACCATATCTAAATAAGCCTGAGCTTCAGGGTCATCACTACTAACCCCTATTTTTGCTAACATTTGAAACATTTTAGGCTTAATATTCACATAAGTAACATCATTATTATCGCTATATTTTTCAAAAATATTTTTCTGTGCCATTGCAGTTATTGGCAATAACATAATTGCCATTACGAATACTATTAATTTATTTTTCATTGTTCTTGTTTTTAATTTATTTGAATTTTTCATTGTTTTTTTGATTCTGAAACAATCCCGACAGCTATCGGGAGAGCAGGTATTAGTTTTTAAAAATTATACTTGTTGCATTATCAATTTCGTTAAGATACCCAAGTGTTGAAGCGCCTTTGTTTACTTCGTCTAAATATCCTACGGTTGATGCGCCTTTATTGAAGCTTTGAGAAATCATTGCTAAAGATTTTGTTACTTCGTTAAGAGCTTTTTCGGGTTCACTATAAGTACCATAAGCATATTCTTTATAAGAAGACACTATTGGCTCCTTAAAATAAAACCCCAATACAAGAACAGCAACTGCAGCAACCGAAGGCCATTTGTAATTAAATGTACGTTTAGTTTTTAATGGCACGTCTTTAGTAAATTGTTCTTGTTGATTTACCAAAAAATAGTCGAACATGGGTTTGTAAATTTCTAAATGAGGTGCTACAGTGTCGCTTGTAAAATAGTTTTTTAACACTTGCTCTTCTTTTAGTGATGTCTCACCGTTTTCGTACTTTTCTAGTAATTTTTCTATATTATTTAATACCATAATTATGTGTATTAGTTAATTTTTCTCTTATGGTTTTTCTTGCTCTCGATAAGTTTACACGTACCGCTGTATTATTCATATCCAGCATTTTTGCAATCTCATCATAATCATATTCTTCTATATCTCTTAATTGAATTATCATGCGTTGTTGTTCTGGCAACTCTGTTATAATTTTGGCTACCCAATTAACACTATCGCTTAACTCAATTTGCTTTTGTAATGGCGTTCCTTTTTCTTCATAATTACTATGCACAATTTTTAAATTTTGTGCTTGTTTAGATTTTAACTTATCAAAGCAAAAATTCTTTGTCATCGTCATAGAAAAAGCTTCAACGTTTTTGTACTCAGCAATTTTTATTTTATTTTTCCATAATTTTAACAAAACCTCCTGTGTTGCATCTTCGGCTTCTTCTGTAGATATTAGTATACGTTTTGCTAAACGAAATACTTTATCTTTAAAAGGCATTACAATATTTAAAAACTCAGCTTGAGTCATTTTTGGTTTGGTTTAATTAAAACAACCTAGTTTGGGCTGTTTGATATTACGACGACCTATATTCTATTTTGTTACAAATTATTTTTTATTGTACAATAATGTAAGTAAATTTAAGGTTTTATAGACTACTTATATAAAATAATGCTATGCGACATTTAAAAGCCCTAATTGTACTATTTATAGTTTCTTTATTAACAATAAGCTGTTTTGAGGATCATGATGACACATCAATTTCTGCAAGTGAGATAAACGATTTTGTGTGGAAAGGGATGAATATATTTTACTTGTATAAAGAAAACATCTCGAATCTTGCGAACGACAGGTTTTCTTCTGATGGTGAATATGCAACTTACTTAAACAGTTTTGAATCTCCTTTTGATTTATTTGAAAGTTTAATTTATGAGAGAGAAACAGTCGATAAATTTAGTTGGATTGTTGATGACTATATTGCTTTAGAACAGCAATTTCAAGGAATTACTGGCACAAACGGTATGGAGTTTGGTTTATTTGCATCTCCTAATAGCTCAACTGAAGGGTTTGGAGTTATTAGATTAGTTTTACCTAATAGTCCTGCAGATAATAAAGGTTTAAAAAGAGGTGATATTTTTTACGGAATTGATGGTGAACGCCTTACGAATAATAATATAAACACCTTATTAAACCAAGAAACATACACTTTGAATTTAGGTTTTTATAACGATAAAGGAACACCAGAAACTACAGATGATTCTATTGATGCTTTAAATAACGATATAGCACTAACAAAAGTTCAATATACAGAAAAGCCTATTTATACAACAGATATTATATCTGTTGGAGGAGAAAATGTTGGCTACTTAATGTATAATGGCTTTACTGCAGGTTCTGAAAATGAATTAAATACAGTGTTTAGTGACTTTAAGTCTAATAATGTACAGCATTTAGTTTTAGATTTAAGATACAACCCAGGAGGACGAGTAAGTGTTGAAACTTTCTTAGCTAGTATGATTACTGGTCAGTTTACAGGTGAGGTTTTTACAAAACTTATTTACAATGAAAATTTTCAATCTGAAAACACTGATTTTATTTATCAAAGTCAATTACAAAATGGAAATTCTATAAATAGTCTAAACCTTGACAAAATATATGTACTCACATCTAGTAGGAGTGCTTCTGCAAGTGAAGGCTTAATAAATGGACTAAACCCATATATAGATGTTATACAAATTGGTACAAATACAACAGGAAAAACACAAGCTTCGAGAACACTTTATGATTCTCCGAATTTTGAAAGACAAGGTGCTAACCCAAGCCACACTTATGCTATGCAACCATTGGTAGCAAATGGTCTTAATAAAAATGACGTAGCGGTTCCTGGAACTGGGTTAACGCCATCTATTGGATTTGAGTACGAAGAAAACCCACTTAATTATGGTATTTTAGGCAATATAGATGAACCTTTATTAGCACTCGCTTTAGCAGATATTGAAAACGCAACTGGGAAATCAAGTAACATTAAATCTAAATCTGGGAAATCCTTCAAATTAGTTCTAGATAGTAATGACTTAAATCCACATGAAGGCGGTATGCTAATTGAGTAAGTTTTAGAATGAAAAAATAGGTTTTTTTTCTGAGTACATGACAAAAATTAAAAGAGTGTTACATTGAGCCTTTCGACTGCGCTCAAGATAAACTAAAGTCGAAATGCTATTAAAAACGACATTTCAAATGTCTTCGACTTACTTCGTAAGCTAACTTCGTTCAAAATATATTTTGACCTCGTTAATACTCAGACTGACATCTTATAATCTATCAATTTTTGTAATGTACTAAACTCTTTTTTTATTATTCAGACTTTATTTGCTTTTGAAGTTAATTTCATAAAAATATTATTGTATATCCGTTTTTAACCATCATGACATCAACTCAAATTATAAATATTTAAGATATAAAATTCTAAACCAACAAAAAAAATGCTCACCAAAAGATGAGCATTTTAGTTTATCTCGTACTAACTAAACTAACTAATAAAATTAAGAGATAAAGGATATGTTGGTGTTTCACCATTATTTGCTTTTATAGCATTTATTATAGGAAAAACAATTGATATAATTCCTAAAACTATAAAGCCTAATAAACCTAGACCAAATAATAATATTAAGGGTATGCATATTATGGCATATACAATTAAACTTAATTGGAAATTTATTATGCTTTTACCATGTGCATCCATTTGATACACCTTTTCTTTTTGTGTAAGCCAAAGTACAAGTGGTAATATTAAACTACCAAACCCTGTAATAAGTGTAATTAACTGGCTTAAATGTGTAATGACTATAAGTTGATTATCTTGTCTCATGATGGCGATTGTTTTTTTGATTGATACTTATTTGACGCCCAAACTAAAAAAATGTTACATCTTTTTTGGAGAAAATAATGGCTTTAAGTAAAAACTATGTTTTGAAAAAATATTACTTATACTGCATAAGAAAAAAAGGAATATCAATATTAAAAGCAAATGTTTCAACATTATGTCTTGTAAATAAACGCTCTAAGAAAGAATGTTTTTTATTCATCATAGCTAACATTTTAATATGGTTATCTATAATATATTTTTGGACAGTATGAAACATATCGACACTTGTCGTGTTGATAAATTCGTGTTTAGCTTCGTTAAAATTGGAATTAAAAAATTCCATATTATCGAAAGCATCATAAGCTAAATGGTTTTGGTCTGCAAGGTGAAGAATATCTAATTTAGAATGCTCTAAAGCTATTATTTCTTTCAATGGTTTAAATTCATCTGTATTAAATTGTTTCGCATTTGAAGTTGCAAAAGTCACTTTATTTACACTATTAAACTTGCATCGATCTGGTATAGCAAGCACAGGCATATTACAACGCTGTATAACTCTAACGGTATGACTACCAAAAATTATTTTTTCTAAGCCAGAAGCACCTTTAGTACCCATAACTATTAAATCTACCTCATATTTTTTTGATACTTGATTTATAGAATCTATAAAATTATCGTAATCTACTATTGAAATAAATTGGTGCTTTTTATTATGATGTTTTTTTTCAATTGTTGAAATAATATTTGAAATTGATTTTTTTGCAGCATCAATTAAGGTTTTATAAATTGTGGTAGATGAGGATACCGTCATCAAATCATCTGATATAAAAGATGAAGCTTTTTGCACATTAAGCAAGCAAAATCTACACTCAACATCTTTAAACAATGTGACAGCATATGCAATAGCGTTTATTGAGTTTTTAGAAAAATCTGTTGGCAATAGTATGGTTTTCATGAAAAATATAAAACGGATTACTAGGTAAATATATAATGAGAATTAAAATAAAACTATGACAATTATCAGTTGTAAAACACAACACGCTTTAACCTAATAAAAAAAATTAGCATAATAATATAAAGCATTGTATTTTTCGGCATAATAAATGCTTATTAAAACGTTATAAACATTAAAATACTTTATATGATGAGTAACAGATTTATTATCGCACTGCTTCTTTTAGCTTTAAACTTAAGTGCTCAAAATGATGCTATTGCAGCTGGCGAAAAACTAACATATAGTGCCGCTTATAACATGTCGGGCATTTTAACCGATATCGCCGAGGTAACTATGGAAACTAGCAGCGTAAAAACATCTAAAGCCGCCTTATTAAGATTAAAATGTACTGCAGCAACATATAGCAAATGGGACAATTTTTTTAAAATTAGAGATTTATACGAAAGCTACGTAAACCCAAAAACGCTAACGCCTTATTTATACAAACGCGATATTAACGAAGGCAACTATTATAAGTACATGAAATATACGTTTAAGCATAAAACAAAAACGGTTAAATCTCAATTAAAAAAGAAAAACAACTTCGAAGAAAACAAAAATATTGTCATAAATTCTGGAACAAAAGATATCGTTTCTACACTATATAAAATACGATTATTCGATTATAAAAACATGTCGGTTGGAGCCAGAAAATCGTTAACTATTATTTTTGACAGAAAAGAATTTAAAGGGCAAATAACCTATTTAGGAAAAGAAACCATAAATACTGCCATTGGGAAAAAAGAATGCTACAAGTTAGCCATTGGCTCAAATCAAACAGATGTTTTAAAAGGCAAAAACAGTAATTTTTTATGGCTTACCGCCGATGGAAATAAAATACCTGTATACGGAAAATTTAAAATTCCTGTAGGCAATGGTGAGTTAAAAATAAAATCTGCCACGGGTTTAAAACATTAAAACCAATAAGAGTCTGTTTAATTAAATATTTACTCATGAAAAAACTATTTACCATTTTAGCCATTATAGCTTCTATTTTAGCTATTATATTATCTGTTTTACCCGTTTCAAATTTGGCAATAATTCCATCTATTTTTGCGCTTATTTGTGGATTAGTTGCTTTTTATCTTTCAAAAAAAAGTGGCGAAGTAAAAAAAATTATTCAATTCACATTTTTGTTAACCATAATTGCACTGGCCATTACCACTTATAAATCATTATTCAACACCGTAGAAGTAGCTAACACAACTGTTTTAGAAAAAAAGGAAGCAAAATCTGAAGAAGAAGCTATCGAAGAATTAAACGAATTAGATATAGATGACATTGATATTGATGATTCAGATATAGAAGATATTGATATAGATGAGTAAGTTTTTTCTCCTTTTTATCATATATTACACCTATTAAAAAATGAAATGAGCATACTAAAGTTTTATCATCTAAATGCAAGTTACGTGTAACCCTTAAAATCTAGCTGTTTACACACATGAAAACTTTTTACATCCTATTTGTATTCATACTTATTGGTACTTGTGCCACTGAAAAATATGCTGCCAAAATTAAAAACATTAAAGGTAGTATTACGCTAGCAGACAGCACACTTGTAATAAATTATGCCAATACCATATCTGCAAAAGAGTTAAGCAATCATTTATATGCCTTTTCTTCAGATGAATTTAAAGGTCGAAAAACAGGTGAAGTTGGACAGAAAAAAGCAACTCAATTTATTAAATCCTATTATCAGAATGAAAACATAGAATCCCCGTATGGAGGTTCCAACTACTATCAAATTATTCCCGAAGACTTTTTTTCTGGAAAAGTTAAAGCAACAGAAAATGTTTTAGCATACATTAAGGGTTCAGAAAAACCAGAAGAAATCATTATTATTTCTGCACATTTAGACCATTTAGGAGTTTCAGAACAAGGAGAAATATACAATGGTGCCGATGACGATGGTTCTGGAACCGTTGCAATTATGGAAATTGCCCAAGCTTTTAATTTAGCAAAAAAAGACGGGCATATACCAAAAAGAAGCATCCTATTTCTTCATTTTACTGCCGAAGAATTAAATAAACAAGGCTCAGATTATTACACAAAACACCCTATATTTCCTTTAGAAAACACTGTTGCAAATCTTAATATAGATATGATTGGTAGAGTTGATAATCTCCACTTAGATAACAAAAACTATATCTATTTAATAGGTTCAGATAGATTGAGCAAAGAGCTGCATTACACCTCAGAAAAGGTTAACAACTCGTACTTTAACATTAATATAGATTACAGGTATAATGTAGAAAACGAAAAAAATCACTATTACACTCGGTCTGACCATTACAACTTTGCAAAGCACGATATTCCTGTTATATTCTACTTTAATGGCGAACACGACGATTACCACGAAGTTACCGACACACCAGACAAAATAGATTACCACCTATTAGAAACACGCACCAAACTCATTTTTGCTACGGCTTGGCAATTGGCAAATCAAGACCATCGTATTACAAAAGATGAAGACAACGAGTTCTTAAAATAAGCACAAATAGGTACTGTATTTATTCCCTTTTTTGTAATATAGTAACTTAAAAATCAACATGTAAATACAATGAAAAAATTAAGTCTTCTTTTTTGTATATCCTTAATACTAGTATCGTGTAGCACGTCTAATAATAAAAATGCAAAAAAAGATGTTACAGATTATGCGAAAACAATTACTGCAAGTGAATTAAAAGAGATGCTTTACACGTATGCATCAGATGAATTTGAAGGTCGAAAAACTGGCGAACCTGGACAAAAAAAAGCTATCAATTTTATTAAAAAGCATTATGTAGATGCCAAAATTCCTTCACCAATTGCAGAAGATGATTATTTTCAAGAAATTCCTGAAACCTATTTTAAAGGCAAAGCTAAAGCCTCAGAAAACGTTGTTGCCTTTATAAAAGGCTCAGAAAAACCAGATGAAATTATTGTAATATCTGCGCATTTAGACCATATTGGAGTGTCTTTAAATGGAGACATTAACAATGGAGCCGATGATGATGGTTCTGGCACAATAGCCATTTTAGAGATTGCTGAAGCTTTTAAAACAGCCGAAAAAGAAGGCAACGGACCAAAGCGTTCTATTCTTTTTTTACACGTAACAGGTGAAGAAATTGGCTTATTTGGTTCGCGGTATTACACCGATGTAGACCCTATTTTCCCGTTAGCAAATACGGTAGCTAATTTGAATATAGATATGATTGGTCGCGTAGATCCAAAACACGAAAATGGCAAAAATT
>Ga0316189_10004138_pt1 | contig 13996 bp, 13 predicted proteins | sample LowCovwburrow_MG_FD_204930 | JGI IMG/M metagenome (GOLD analysis project Ga0316189, IMG submission 204930) | Coastal sediment microbial communities from Maine, United States - Lowes Cove worm burrow | ecosystem: Environmental > Aquatic > Marine > Coastal > Sediment | place: USA: Maine...
GTGTGTTCCTGTCGTCAAAGGCATCAAGCTTTGTGAATGGTCACACGCTTTATGTCGACGGCGGCATTACGGCGTCGCTATAATGCGCTGTTACGTCTTGATGGGCGTATCAGGCTGCGGCAAATCTTCTGTTGGCATGGCCCTGTCGGTGCTGTGCGGCATGGAGTTCGTTGATGGTGACGACCTGCACCCGAAGGCCAATATCGCCAAGATGTCACGTGGTGAGCCGTTGGATGATCTCGACCGAGCCCCATGGCTTGCAGAGGTCGGGCGGATACTGGCGCGAGGCTCCGCACCGGTTGTCGTGGGCTGCTCGGCGCTGAAGAAAATATATCGCGACATGATCCGGGTAGAAGTGCCTGAACCTGTACGATTTCTGCATCTGGACGCGCCGCGCGATGTTCTGGCGGCACGGATTGCACAGAGGGCAGGTCACTTTATGCCGACGTCATTGCTTGATAGCCAATTCGCGGCGCTTGAGCGGTTGGACCGAGATGAATGGGGGTGCGAGATTGATATTGCGTGCCCTTATGGCAGCGTCATCGCGCAGTCTGAAACCTATGTGCGGGAGACGATGATATGAGCGAAAGTATAGCTTTGATCGGGGCAGGGGCCATGGGCGGGGCGATTGGCAGGCGTTTGCTAGAAACTGGCAACAGCCTGACTGTCCATGATCTGGATGCCGATCGCGTTGCCGATTTAGTTGCCATCGGCGCAGTCCCGGCATCGTCAGCTGCTGACGCAAGCCAAAAGGCAGACTTTGTGATTACCAGCCTCAACTCCTCGCGGACTGTTGGGATGGCGGCCTTTGGCAAGGATGGGATCGCGGATGGGGCCAAGCCAGGGACAGTGATTATTGACATGTCCTCAATCGAACCGGATGCAACGCGCAAGTATTCCAAGATGGCTGCTGAAAAGGGTCTTGCGTGGGTCGATAGCCCGCTGTCAGGTGGCGCGCCCAAAGCACTGTTGGGCGAGTTGACCTTGATGGCCGGTGGCGAAGCTGCTGACGTTGAGCGCGCTCATGTGGCGCTGAGGCATGTTGCGTCGAACTACACGCATATGGGGCCGTCGGGGGCGGGACAGACAACAAAGCTAATCAATCAGGTTCTGTGCGGCTTGGGGTTCTTGGCAGTGGCCGAGGCCACGCAGTTGGCGTTGGATGCCGGCGTGGACGCGGCAAAGATTCCGCAGGCCTTAAAGGGCGGCCGCGCCGACAGCGCTTTGCTGCAAGAATATCTTCCGCGTTTCGTTGAGAAGGATTACCGGCGCACTGGGCGGATCGACAATATGGTCAAGGATCTAAATGCAGTGAATGATCTGGCGCGGCAGACAGGGACGTCGATGCCAATGACGGCGCTTTGCGTCGAAATTCACCGCATGCTAACAGCCGCCGGGCTCGGGGGTGAAGATCAGGCGGCAGTTATGGAATATTTCAAAGGCGCAAAAGAGGAATTTGAGGCATGATCACACGGTTTGCACTGTTCGAAGGATCCGTAAAGAGCGGTTACACAGAAGCATTTCGCGCTGCAGTGAAAGAGCGGTTGGTCCCGTTGTGGACCCAATTTCCGGGGAAAACTGAAGTTCGAGTGATGTTTTCAGATGACCGCGATGAAGGTGCTCCGGAGTTCCCGCTGATCCTTGCAATTTCTTATCCTGACATTGCAACAATGGAAGCCGCCCTCGAGGCCCCCGCCCGCTATCAGTCAAAAGAAGTCACTGGCGAGATTGTGGCTGAGTTCTTTGACGGACGCATTCACCACCACGTAACTCAGCTGAACGACTACTAGGCCTGGCATGTCAAGTCGTGTGACAATGCGTGATGTTGCCCGCGCCGTAGACATGTCGCCCATGACTGTCAGCCGTGCGCTGCGCGGCGACGAGACGGTTAATACAAAAACCCGCGACCTCATCAAAAAGGCCGCGGCCGATCTGGGTTATGTTTACGACAGCACGGCGCAGGCGTTTCGTACTCAAAAAAGCGGGTTTGTCGCGGTGTTGCTGCCTTCCATCAACAACGCCAACTTCGCGGAAACCTTTCGTGGTTTGACGGATGCATTGGCTGGATTCGGGTTGCAGTTGCTTTTGGGAAGTACGAATTACAGCGTTGAAAAGGAAGAAGAGCTTGTAGGCCAACTTTTGACCCGCAATCCCGAATCAATAATTTTAACCGGGGGCCATCATACTGATTTCACGCGGAAGCTTCTGAGGAATGCGAAGATCCCTGTGGTTGAGATTTGGGATCTTCCGCCCGATCCGTTGGGCCACGTGGTCGGGTTTTCCAACGAGGATGCGGCGACTTTGATAGTGGAACATTTGTACAAACAGGGGCGGCGCAAGCTTGCTTTCGTTGGGGCATCGGCAGGCAGTGATCTGCGCGGCGTTGCACGGCGCGAGGGAGCAGTTCGGTCTGCCGCAGCTTTGGGATTGCCGCCGGTCACGCTGATTGACGCGGGGCAGGCGCCGGTCTCCATGCGCCACGGAGCGGCGATTGTTGCGGATTGGGGGAAGACTATCGCGGATTTCGATGCTCTGGTTTGTGTGTCCGACCCGATTGCATTTGGGGCGCTAAATGAATGCAGGCGTTTGGGCATCAATATTCCCGATGACTTGGCTATCACCGGGTTTGGCCACTTCGACGTCGCGGCGGTCTCCAGTCCGCGCATCACTACGGTCAGTGTACATGCCAATGAGATCGGGCGCGAAGTGGCGAGAGTTTTGCAAGATATCTTTTCCGGCAGGCCTGTCGTGCAATGGATCGACGTTGGCGCCGAGCTGGTTCTAGGAGAAACCAGTTAGGTTCCGAACGGTACTGCCGGGGATCAGTTTGAAACCGATGTCGCGCATATCGGCGACCGGCTCTGCTGACAGACGCGCTATCATCATCTCTGCTGCAGCCTGACCCAGTTTCAAATGCGGAACATGCATTGATGTCAGGCGCTTGGCCAGAACGGCGGCAATCGGCAGGTCGCCCCAGCCCGCAATGCCAATATCCGTAGGAACGTTCAGTCCTTTGCTCGCGCAATATTGCAGACCACCAAATGCCATCGCGTCATTCTGATAAAAAATGCCGTCAATACCTGGACAAGAGCCAAGCAACTGTTCAGTGCCGTAAAAGCCGGGATAATAGGTCGCCGTGTCGTTCAGGCAAAGCTGCTTGGTCACTTTTCCTCCGCCGCTCTCCACCGCTTTGCAAAAGCCTGCGAGTCGGGTAGTGGCCGCATTGGCAGCATTGTGCGACGTGCCAACATAGCCAATATTGCGGTAGCCGTTACCCACAAGATAACGGCCCATGTCAAAGCCCGCATCGAAGTGGTTGATCCCAACGCTCATGTCAATTGGGCTTGAATTCAAATCCCATATCTCGACAATTGGAATGCCGGTATTACGAAGCATTTCGGTCGCGCGTGTGGAATGGAAACGCCCGGTCAGGATCAGTCCGGCAGGTTGCCAAGACAGCACCGTCCGAATCCATTTTTCCTCTTCCTCAGGTGTGTGCTGCGTCAGGCCGAGTACAGTCTGATGCCCAAAGGCTCCGAGCTTGCGGTCGATGCCTTCCAAAACTTGCGCGAAAACCTCGTTTCCGAGTTCCGGAATCGAGACGCCTACAAAGGTCGAAGTCTTGTCGCCGGCAAAAACCGTCGCCAATCGATTCGGCAGATAGCCAAGCTGGTCGACCTTTTCCATCACCAGTTTGCGGGTCTTTTCCGAGTAGCCCCCGTCGCTGCGCAAAACCCGGCTGGCCGTCATCTTGGATACACCGGCAGCACTGGCCACTTGCGATAGGCTTACATTTCTGTTTTTAAGAGGTTTTTCATTCATTTGCAGGCATTAACGTTACCGGTAACTTATTTCTTGACAGACGATCAATATTCGCAAAGCATAGCGTAACGTTACGGGTAACTCAACGGGAGGTTTGAGCCGTAACGTGGGGGAGAATGCACGATGCAGAATTTGCAGTCGGGGCTGTTTTTTGACGGCATCGACAAGCACTTTGGCGGCACCTACGCCCTGAAAGACGTTTCGCTGTCGATCGGGCGCGGAGAGATTGTGGCATTGCTGGGCGAAAACGGAGCGGGAAAATCCACCCTGATCAAAGTGCTGGGCGGCATCCACCAACCCGACGCGGGACGCGTTCTGATAGATGGCGCATCTTACCATCACCGCCCGGCTGGTTTTGGCGAGCGTCAAAAGGTAGCCTTCATTCACCAAGACCTTGGGTTGATCGAGTGGATGACAGTGGCCGAAAACATCGCTCTCTCTTTGGGGTTTGCCCGCAAAAACGGCATGATCCACTGGGGGGCTGTCGAGAATTTTGCGGCCGACGCGCTGAAGAAAGTTGATTGCGATTTCGACCCGACCACACGGGTCGAGGCATTGTCGCGTACCGAAAAGTCGCTTGTCGCAATTGCACGCGCCTTGGCTGTGGATAGCGAGTTTCTGGTTTTGGATGAACCGACAGCTTCGCTACCCGCTGACGAAGTGGAGCGCCTGTTCAAAGCGCTCCGCCCGTTGCGCGAACGTGGTGTCGGCATGATCTATGTCAGTCACCGCCTGGATGAAATTTTTCAAATTGCTGACCGCGTCGCTGTGCTGCGTGACGGAGTGATGGTGGGAATGCGCGATATCGCGCACACCACGCCGGAAGAATTGGTACAGAAAATCGTGGGACGTAAGACCCGCGAAACGATCAAAGGCTCGGGTACGCCTGGCGCGTGTATCCTGGGCCTTGATGCATTCGAAGTGGGCGGTGTGGGGCCGTTGAATTTTGAACTTGTGGAAAACGAGATTGTTGGTTTGGTGGGTCTGCGCGGCGCGGGGCATGAAGTGATCAGCCGCGCGTTGTTTGGATTGGAACCCTTTGCTGGCGCAGTGACGCTAAGGGGGAAGGTGCCTGATTTGTCGACGCCTCAGCGCGCGTTGCAGGCGGGCGTCGGTCTGGTGGCTAAGGACCGAACTGAAGAATCTGTCGCGATGAACCTCACGATCCGCGAAAATACTTTTCTTAACCCCGAGGGCATCGGGCGCAAGATTTTGAATATTCTGTCTCCAAAGGTCGAGGCCGAGCAGGCAAGCATTATCGGCGCTGAACTCGGACTTTCGCCCAATGATCCGTCGCTCGCGATTGAAGCTCTTTCGGGCGGCAACCAACAAAAGGTAGTCATTGGTCGCTGGCTCGCAACGAAACGCGAGTTGTTGATTTGCGAAGACCCGACCGCCGGTGTGGATGTTGGTGCCAAGGTCGAGATTTACGCGCTGTTGAATCGCGCATTGGCGGAAGGTGTCGGGATCATTGTTGTGTCAACCGATTTTGAAGAGATCGCAACGATCTGCCACCGCGCCATCGTTTTCAGTCAGGGAGCAATTGTCGACGAATTGAGTGGTACGCGTCTGACCACTGAAAATCTGATCCAATCGGCGTCTGCTGGAAATATTGCATGCAAGAAGGAAGCTGAACATGCAGTCGCTTGAATCGGGCGCATTGGAGCCGACCAAGGCTGACCTAAAAGGCCTTTCCTTCGGAAAGCGATTGGCTCGCTTTATACCCGTGTATGGTCTGGTGATCCTGACCTTCTTCCTGATTGCGCTCTTCTCAACCTTGTTGCCGAACACGTTCCCAACAATGCTGAATGTCCGAGCGATTGTGTCGGACAAAGCGATCATTGCGCTGTTATCGCTCGGAGCGATGATCCCGATGGCGGCTGGGCGGATTGACCTGACAGTTGGCTATGGGATCGTGCTCTGGCACATCCTCGCCATCAGTTTGCAAACGATTTATGGCCTGCCTTGGCCAGTGGCAGTGGCGATTGTGCTGATACTGGGTGCCTTGTCCGGGTTCTTGAACGGGCTTTTGGTTGAGGTTGCCAAGATTGACAGTTTCATTGCGACGCTTGGCACAGGCACAGTGCTTTATGCGCTGGCGCTGTGGCACACAGGCGGGCGGCAAATGGTAGGCGTGTTGCCGGAAGGGTTTCTGGCGATCAATGGAACATTCGTTTACGGTCTGCCGATCACAGGGTTCTATGTTCTGGTGATCTCCGTCGCCATGTGGCTGATCCTCGAATATACGCCAATTGGCCGCTATCTTTACGCAATTGGCGCAAACCAACGTGCGGCGCAGTTGAACGGCATTCCAACAAGAAAATATGTGATCGGAGCCTTCTTGTGCTCGGGTACCATTACGGCCCTCGCGGGCGTCATTCTTGCTTCAAAACTTCGGATTGGTCAGGCCTCAGTAGGGCTGGAGTTTCTTCTGCCAGCACTTGTGGGGGCCTTCCTCGGATCAACAACAATCAAGCCTGGACGGGTCAATGTCTGGGGCACCATCGTGGGAGTAGCCATTCTGGCTGTGGGCATTTCCGGCATTCAGCAATTCGGCGGTTCGTTCTGGGTCGAGCCGCTTTTCAATGGTGTCACTCTGCTGATCGCCATCGGCATCGCAGGGTACGCACAACGCAGAAAAGGCGCGGAAAAGCGCTAGTCAGTGAAATCCAAATGGGAGAGAGAAACATGAAAAAGAGAACCTTTCTGAACACTGTATTGGCGGGCAGCATTGTTGCTGGACTGGGGCTGCCTGCTTTGGCCGAAGTGCCATTCGATGGGCCAACAAGCGGGCCGGTTGCCGCAGAAGGCAAGTCGATTGTCGTTTTGGCGGGTGACTTGAAAAACGGCGGTATCCTTGGTGTCACCAATGGTGTCGAAGAAGCCGCCGGGGCCATCGGTTGGGACGTGCGCGTTCTGGACGGCGGTGGGTCGATCCAAGGCCGGACTGCTGCGATAGGTCAGGCAATGGCATTGCAGCCCGACGGCATCATCATCAACGGCTTTGACGCGATCGAGCAACAAGCGGCCCTAGAGGGCGTTGTGGCTGCGAACATCCCGATGGTGGCTTGGCACTCTGGCCCCAAGATCGGCTGTGACGCACCCGGCGGCATCTTCGCCAATGTGTCGACAGATGCGATGACGGTGTCCGAAGTGGCAGCCCAATGGGCCATCGAAGACGGTGACGATAATGTTGGCGTGGTGATCTTTACCGACAGCACTTATCAGATCGCGATTGATAAGGCCGACCGCATCAAGGAAACCATCGAGGCGATGGGTGGCACTGTGTTGGAATACGTTGACACACCAATTGCCGACACCTCCAGTCGGATGGGGCCACTGACGACAAGCCTCTTGCAGAAGTATGGGGCAAGCTGGACGCATGCTTTGGCGATCAACGACCTATACTTTGACTTTATGGGGCCTGCGCTGGCTGCCGCTGGTATCTCAGGTGAAGGCGCGCCGTTGGCAGGTTCTGCCGGCGACGGTTCCGAGGCCGCGTTTCAGCGTATTCGTGCTGCGCAGTATCAGGCGATTACAGTTGCCGAGCCGCTGAACCTTCAAGGTTGGCAACTTGTTGATGAGCTGAACCGCGCCGTTCAAGGTGAGGCTTGCTCTGGTTATGTCACGTCGCCTGCACTTGTGACTCAAGAGGGTTTGTCCAAAATGGGCGATAGCAATTCGTTTGATCCCGACAGCCCATATCGCGCAGCCTATTCGGCGATCTGGGGCAAATAAGAGTTCTCCCGGGATGCCTTGGCATGAAAATGTCGGGGTGTTCCGGGCGATTTTTCAAACTTATTTATTCGATCTCACTCAGGGCCTTCGTCTGGCCGCCAGGAGAAAACGATGGTTCAACCACTTGTTCAGATGCGGGGAATTTCCAAGCGCTTTGGAGGCGTGACGGCGCTTTGGGATGTCGATCTTGATGCCTATGCGGGCGAAGTGCTGGCAATTGTGGGTGACAACGGCGCGGGCAAATCGACTCTGATCAAGATTTTGACAGGTGTCTATCAGCCTTCGGGAGGGGAAATTTCACTTGGAGGTGCTCTGGTGACTTTTTCAAACCATGCCGAGGCTATCGATCAAGGCATTGATGCTGTTTATCAAACGCTGGCCCTTGCTGATCATCTTGATCCGGCGGCCAATATGTTTCTGGGAAACGAACTGACACGCAAGGTTTTCGGTATCACGATGCTCGACAACAGGCGTATGCGCGCGGAAACAGAGCGCGTTTTGATGGAGCGGCTAGGTGTCCGACTAAAATCGCTTGATGCGCCAACCGAAAGCTTGTCCGGCGGTCAACGTCAGGCGGTTGCGATTGCACGCGCTGTCTATCACGAGGGCCTGCGCGTTCTGGTGATGGACGAGCCGACGGCGGCCTTGGGACCTCAGGAAACCGCGCGTACGTTGAAACTGATCGAAACGGTCAAAGCTCAAGGCCTGGCAGTTATCTTAATCAGTCATTCCCTAGATGATGTATTTCAGGTGTCAGACCGCATCCACGTGCAGCGACGCGGACAATGCGTCGGCGTCGTCAAAACTCAGGACAGCAACATACAAGAGGTGCTTGGCTTGATTGTCGGTGCCGAGGAGGCTGCGTGATGGCGATGTCTGAAACAACTGACCGGTCGCTGACAGAACGGATCGAGCCCTATATTGCGATTATCGGCCCGATGGTCATGATCCTGGCGATATTGTTGTTCATGGGCATCGTCGAGCCAGTGCGTTACTTTCGCACTACTAACCTGAACCTTATCCTGCTGGATGCAGCGCTTTATATGCCCATGGCGATGGCAATGACTTTTGTCATTACCCAACGAGGCATTGATTTGTCCATTGGTTCGATTGCGGCTTTGTCTGCGATCATCATGGCTTTTCTGATCAAGCAATATGGGTTTTCGGTCTATGTAGCTGTGCCCATTGCGATTTCGTTGGGCGCGATAATGGGTCTAATCAACGGACTGATAATCACAAGGTTGAATGTCCCAGACCTGATCGGAACTTTGGCGATGGATCTTGTCTATCGCGGCTTTGCGCTTGTTCTGGCGAAAGGGTTGGTTCTGGCCCGTTTCCCCGACCTTCTGACAGACATAGGACGAGGGCAAATTCCCGGCTTTGTGCCAATCCCGCTTCTGATAGGGGCCGCGACGATGATTGCGGGTTATGTCCTTCTTAAACGAAGTTATTTCGGTCGCTACACCGTCGCCATCGGATCCAACCCCGAGGCCGCAGAGCTGACAGGTATATCGGTCAATCGTCATAAGGTTTATGCCTATGTGCTGTGCGGCGCTTGCGCGGCTTTGGCGGGTGTTATGTTGACGGGAAAACTCAACGCGATACAGGCGACCTCGGCACCCTATTTCAACCTTCACGTTATTGCTGCAGTGGTCGTCGGCGGCACCTCACTATTCGGTGGGCGTGCTTCAATTGTCGGGTCATTCGCAGGCGTGCTGCTATTGTCGATGATGATCAATGCACTGGTGACACTGAGGATCGAATTCTTCTGGCAATCCGTTGCCTCTGGCGTTGTTATTATCAGCTCGGTCGCCTTGTACACCTGGATGCAAAAGAAAGATCGGGATGGGACGGGTCGATTTTTGTCGGGTCTCAAGACGCCTGAAGGACGGAAAATGCTGCGCTTCAGTGCGGCGCTCATCGGTGTGTTGATCGCGCTCTTAGCGATTGGTGCGCTGTCGGCCGGGAACCCAAATCCAAGCGGGTAGCCGGACCAAAATGCGGGGTGGTCGGGCTAGGGATGCAACCTGGCACCGACCGATGGCCCCGCGCTCATGTAATGGGAGGAACCAAGATGAAACTTTTATTGATGACGGCACTTCTTTCAAGTGTCACGCTCACAGGAACTGCGTTTGCAGACGGGCATTTGCCCCTCAAGGAATTGCCAGGCATCGCTGATCGCGACCATTGGTTGCCGCTCGAAGTCAACGCCGCGGGCAAGCTCGAAGCTTTGCAAGCAGTTGTCGGCGGCGACGCAGTGCCATTTTCAGGAATGCTGGACACCCCGGTTCAGATCGCTCTGATATACCCCTCGGCGGACACGTCTGATTTCTGGGCGCGCAACTATTTGGCGATGACCAAGCGTTTGGATCAGTTAGGTATCGCTTTTGAAACCACCGAATTCGCGAGTCGTCAGGTAGAGCATTCATTGCAGGCCACCTATGCCAGCCAGGTCGAGCAAGACGCGGACCTTTATGACTATGTCATCTTTGGTCCGTCCGAGCTTGCGATCCAAGGTGACAATATCGAAAAATTGGCGGGCAATGACGGATTTTCGACATACGTCTGGGCGTTCCACACGCCGCTGAAGTATCTGGAAACCCAACCCGATGTTTGGTTCGACTTTTCGTCTGCTGCTGGCGCGCTGACGATGTGTGACTACATGCTGGGCCGCCTTGGAAATGGCGTAACCATGGCGATGAACCGAGGAATCCCAGGTATCACCGACAATCAGCGATCGGGCGACTTTAAAGCCTGTGTTGAAGAAAAGGGTGGCTGGACCACCGCGTATGAACATTACGGCGAATATCAGACCGAAGGTGGGTTCGAAGGCACGTCGCTGATCATGCAGGCCTATCCAGAAGCTAAGATCATCCACAATGCGAACACGGCCATGGCCATGGGTTCAGTCGAGGCGCAATTGGCAATGGGCAAAGAGAAAGAGATTTTCTCAACAGGCTGGGGCGGAACCGGTTTGGAACTAGAGGCCATTCGCCGTGGTGAGTTAGATGCAACGCCGATGCGGATGGGTGATGACGTGGGCGCGGCAACTGCCGAAGCCATCAAGGCTGATCTGGAAAACCGTTCAGAAGACTTGCCGCTGGTTTTCCTAGGCCGCATCACAATAGCTCATGATCAAATGAGCGCAGAAGAGCTCAACGCACTGGAAACAGAAGCTTTCCGGTTCTCCGGTGTAGGCGCACTTTCAAGGTAAACTCTTCGATTTCGCGGCACCCTAACCCAAACTGTGGCCGATATCACAGGAGTAAAGTCAGGGTGTCGCAATATCAAAAATGGGCGCATCACACGTCAAAATGCGGAACCCGGGCGCGTTCCGCATGACCGTGCCGCGGCCTTTCGAAGGGGACAGCCCTGTCTCGAATGAGGCCCGAGGGCGTATCAAAAGAGCGGTTCGTGAAATGAACTACCTGCCCAACCGGATGCCCGGAAATTGGCTGCGGTGTGCTGACGTTGACGGTCGCCACGATCCCAACGGGGTTGTGGGAGACCAATGGCCGCGCTGGATGCGGGTGCTTTTTATTCTGTGGTGAGTAGTTCTGAGTAGTTCTGATTTGTCTGTTCTGGATTTTGCAAATGCGGGATATGGCAGTAGATACCTATCAATCGATTTGGGGCGCTGAGCCTGTCCATCCCGGAAACCAACTGCCCGCCCCTAAATGGGGCACGAACCGGCTAGGTAACACACAAGGAGACGACGATGTTTGGCGTGATCGTGGGGACGGGCTTCGAGGCCATAAAGCCAGAGTTCAACGATTGTATTGTAGGCCATGCGCGGGTGGAGCGATTGTGGACCGGGGCGCGTTGGACAGAAGGACCGGTCTGGTTTGCGGCTGGGCGATATCTAATGTGGTCTGACATCCCCAACAACCGGATCATGCGGTTCGACGAAACCGATGGCAGCGTTTCGGTGTTTCGCGACCCCTCAAATAACAGCAACGGTCACACAGTGGATCGGCGAGGGCGTCTGGTCAGTTGCGAGCATCTGACACGCCGTGTGACCCGCACGGAACACGATGGCTCCATCACTGTGATTGCGGATTTCTATGACGGCAAACGGCTGAATTCCCCCAATGATGTTGTGGTAAAATCGGACGGCACCGTTTGGTTCACCGACCCGTCCTATGGCATCTTAATGGATTATGAGGGCGAGCGGGCTCAAAGCGAAATTGGGGCCTGCCATGTCTACTGCGCTAACCCAGAAACGGGCGCCGTCAAACTCGTTGCGGATGATTACACCAAACCGAACGGTCTGGCGTTCTCGCCTGACGAAAGCCTGCTTTACGTTTCAGATACTGGCATCACTCATACACCCGGTGGCCCTGCCCATATTCGTCGCCACAGAGTTGGTGCGGATAATACGCTGTCAGGTGGCGAAGTGCTTGCTGGCTGCAGCGAAGGTTTGTTTGATGGATTCAGGATTGATCGTGCAGGCCGCATCTGGAGTTCTGCCGCAGATGGCGTGCATTGCCTGACGCCAGGGGGAGAATTGATTGGCAAGGTCATGATCCCCGAGATGGTTAGCAATGTCTGTTTTGGCGGTCCAAAACTGAATAGATTGTTCATCTGCGGGACTACCTCGCTTTATTCCGTTTATCTTAACGTGAACGGGGTGTCGCCCGTTTAGATGTTGGTCGTGCAACAATCTTATGGTGTGACAGAGGATTGGCCGAACAACCTGCGCGGCATCTTTGTTGCCAATATGTTGGTTGAATTTCATTGCTATCCTTCAAGCGGCGCGTGCAATGACACGTTCGATACGAAGCTCAGAATTCATAGGAAAAACAAAGTATGACCTATTTCCGTGAAACTATGGACCTCACGCATGAAGCCGCACTTGAAATGCTACGAGCAGGCGTTGTGGCTGCAGACGAAATGGGACAGCCGCAGTGCATTGTGATTGTCGACAAAAGCGGGGAAATCCTTGCAATGCTGCGCATGAGCGGCGCGAAGTATCTCAGCCTGCTCAGCGCGAAAGCAAAGGCGCGCACGGCCGCATCTATCGGGGCTGAATCCAACGCTATTCCGCCGCAAGTGGCGCCGCTCATCGCTGCGGCAACTCAGGGCGCAGTGACGGGTCTTGGGGGTGGCCTTCCGATCTACATCGACGGTATTTTGCTGGGAGGCATCGGCGTGGGTTCAGGTAACCCGGAACAAGATCGTTCTGTTGCCATTTCCGCGCTAGATGCAATTGGCGCACAGACCGAAGCACTGTCCTAATTGCCGAACGCATGGGTATGGTGCTGTCAGAGGAAACTGTCCTAGCCCCGTAAAACAGTGCCAGTACATTGGTCTTGAGAGGGGGACTTGTGATGGCACGGAAACGGCATTCAGATGAAGATGTATTGAAGCGGTATTGCCAAGTTGTTGGCTACAGATTGTGAGGGATTGGCGAAGGGTAGATCATGCCGCCATTTCGGCTGTGTAATCGGCCCAGAGGCTGAACGCATCTGAGCGGGCGTGGCGGTATGAAGTTGCTGTGAGTTGGTAGCGACGAGGGTGAAAGATTAGGTTGATCTGGTCATGCGCGGATAGAAACCTCTGAGCCTGGCGGTGGGATTTGAACCGGCCCATTATTTTCTCTCGTTTTCGGGTCGGCCGGTGCGACACCTCGATCGCGTTGTTTAAGCCTTTGTGGGCGTGGTGGTCTGCGTCCGGGGCCAGCGTCCTGATCGGTTTGATGTAGCTGCGCAACTTGTCCGTGATGACGACCCTGGGTTCGCCAAACCGGGCTACCAATCTTTGGAAAAACCGCCTTGCCGCTTTGGCATTCCGGCGCGTTTGTACAAGAATATCAAGAACGTCTCCCCTCGCGTCGATCGCGCGCCACAGCCAGTGCTTCTTGCCACGGATCGTGATCACGACTTCGTCCATATGCCACTTGTCGTTCGGTCGCGGTCGATCCCGACGGATGCAATCTGAAAAGTGCCGACCAAAACGATTGACCCAGAGCCGGACCGTTTCCCGGCTGACAATCACACCCCGCGCAGCCAACAGGTCTTCAACATCAGCCGTGCTCAGGGCTAACCGGTGGTACGCCCAGACCGCGTAAGCAATGACCTCACGAGGATAACGGAAGCCCTTTAGGCGCGACATATCAGTTGGAATATTCATCAGAGGGCGATAGCCAAATCAAACGCGACAAACAACTTGGCAATGCCCTGCGACTGTCTCGGAAGCTTGATGACCGGACAGAAGCAAATATTGCTGCATCAGCGACAGGCAGGAAAGTCCGCGTTGCGGTCATTTGGCCCAAGAACATGCTGCACGATGCACGAATGGCCGGTCTGGCGAAGCTGCGGCGCAGCATCAGATCGACCGACGAGCGGCAGTTAAGGGCCGTTCATGTTGGTCGTGGCGAGATCGTTTGGCAGGATCGCTGCGATGCGGCTAACGGCAGAAAGGAGCCCAAAGCGAT
>Ga0316189_10004141_pt1 | contig 13990 bp, 11 predicted proteins | sample LowCovwburrow_MG_FD_204930 | JGI IMG/M metagenome (GOLD analysis project Ga0316189, IMG submission 204930) | Coastal sediment microbial communities from Maine, United States - Lowes Cove worm burrow | ecosystem: Environmental > Aquatic > Marine > Coastal > Sediment | place: USA: Maine...
CATTCGCTCTCGCTTGTCCTTTCCCTTGGATTGTATATCGCCCGGCCCAACCAGGCCTGAGCCTTTTTCCTTTGCCGTCGGACCGCTCTGTGTAGATTGCCCGCAACGGGATGCCGCCTGCCCGTCTGCCGCCAGAGCGCACGAATGGCACTATCCTCACTAAGAGGGAGTCGAATCCTCAGTGGGCTGCTTGATTGTAACTGGCTGAAAAATCACGAAATGGGTTGCGCAGGCGCCGGGAGGTGCGATTGGAGGGGGATGCATCAGGTCTGGCGACTCCTTTCGAGCTTGCGGGGTTTCTTATCGACCCCTCACTTCTACGGGTGAAGGGAAGCGAGGGTGAGACGCGGCTGGAGGCCAAGGCGATGGCCGTGCTGCTCTATCTTGCACAGCATGCGGGAAGGGTGGTCAGCCGTACGGAACTGGAACAGAACCTCTGGTCCGGTAGGGTGGTTACGGAAGACGCGGTGACCAACGCCATCCTCAAGCTGCGGCGCGCACTGGGCGACAGTGCGCGTAATCCACATGTGATCGAGACGATCCCCAAGACAGGCTACCGCCTGATCGCTCCGGTGGACTGGCTGGAAAAATCCGCCGAATCGCAGACTGCAGACGGGTCATCCGCCTGGATTCCGAAAATAGCAGGGCCGGGCCGTCGTCTCGCCTTGCTGGTACTGGTATCGGCACTGGTCCTGGTGCTGCTGTTTGCCTGGGACATGTTCGAGACGGAAAAGAAAGCGCCGGAAGGGACTGGGCCGACCGTTGGAAGGCCGTCACTGGCCGTTCTGGCCTTTCAAAATCTGGGAGCCTCCCCCGATGAGGATTATTTTGCCAACGGTATCACTGCAGACCTGATTACCGATCTCTCCAAAGTTTCCGGAGTGTCCGTTATTGCGCCTGGCTCGGTATGGCCTGGCAGGGTGGGGGAAAAGGGGCAGAGGCAGGATTCCACAGACCCGGGTGTGGACTACGTGCTGCTTGGTACCGTGCAGCGCTCGCAAGAGCGTTGGCGGGTCAACGTACAACTGATCGGGGCGGATGAAGAACGTGCACTTTGGGGCGAACGTTACGAAGGCGCGATGGGAGACCTTTTCTTGATCCAGGATGAGCTGACCGCGGGGGTGATTGCGGCACTGAGAGTGGAGATTGCGCCCGAGGAGGAGCATGTTCTCAGCAGACGTCCCACTGTGAGCGTGGCCGCCTACGACGCCTACCTGCAGGGCATCCAGGCACATGGGCATCGCACCGAGGAACAGAACCTGATCGCCAAGGGGCACTTTCGGAACGCGATCAAACTCGATCCCGCGTTCGCCATGGCATATACGGGACTGGCGCTGAGTCATTCGAGGGATGCGATCGACGGATGGGTGGCGACACCACAGGCCTCGCTGGACCAGGCAGCCGAACTCGTGGGGATAGCCGCCGCGATGGACCCTTTGCTGCCGCAGGTACATTTCGCCCGTGGCCAGATCGACCTGTTCAGACGGCGTCATATGGCCGCCGTGGAGGCCACTGAACGCGCCACCGAAGCCTACCCGAATTACGCCGACGCTTACGCGTTGCGGGCCTGGATTCTCAGCTACGCCGGTCGCACCGACGAGGCCATTGCCGCAATGGAACAGGCCCTGCGTCACAACCCGCGACCCAGTGCCTCGTATCTGGAAGTCCTCGGTGAGATCCGGTTTGTCGAAGGTCGTTATAGCGCGTCGGCCGAGGTTTTTGATCGGGTGTTGGATATCAATCCGAATTATGCCCGGGCCCGTATGTGGTTGGCGGCAGCGCTGGCATCGAGTGGCGACCGGGAAAGGGCCGAATGGGAGGCAATCGAACTCATGGTGCTGAGTCCAGGGCTTACGCTGGAACGGCTGGCGTTCGCATTTCCGTTCAAGGACCCGCGCGAGCTCGAGAGGGTACTGGGCGGATTGCGCGAAGCCGGCTTGGATGACTGAGCTTTCTGGCGACGCCAATCTGGAAAGCATGCCTGTTGGGGCCAACCCGGAGGGAGATCATCATGCATTTTGACACTGGCAAGCTCAAGCTGTTGTTCGTTTTAGCGACCCTCGCGATCTGTGTGTCCGCACAGTCGGTACTGGCGGACGCCAAGGTGCTAGAACGGTATGTCGGCAAATGGGATATCCGGTCCAAAACACTCCAGCCGGCGGCTGCGACAGCCAGCTATCAGGAGACCTACGAGTGGGTGCTGGAACGCAAGTTCATCCGCGGAAAGACAGGCCGCAAGCAGGACGGGTCCTTCGATATCGTTTTCGGTACTTACGATGCGAATGCCGACGGTTATCCATTCTGGATTTTTTCGTCATCGGGCAGCTACCTGTATCTGCCTCCGGCCAAATGGAACGAGCGTGAACAGGCGATGGATTGGAAGAATCCAAGCGGTCTGGACATCAACTATCGCAGCCGATGCCATTTCCCAAGCAACGACAGGCGTGAATGCTACATGGTTATCAAGGACTGGAAAGGCAAGGTGATACTCGAGATGGAATGGACTGCAGAGCGCCGTCCGGATTGATGCAGCGGACGCGGTGTTCAGCGCAGGATTGAAGGCAGAGCGGAGGGCGGGATGATCGAGGAACTGACACCGCAGACCCTGATGTCGGCCATGCTGTTGGTAAACGTGCTGGCTCCAGTACTGACCCTGCTTCTGTCTGCAGTGATGCTGAGACGGTATCGTCGGGCGGTGAGTCGTTCGATGGAGGCCAACAGTGGTTTCGACGACGATTCCTCGGTGCATACAGTGTCGCACCGCTCCTCCGGCCCAACAGGCTTTCAGGCAAAAGACGCTGATGGCGGCGGTCTGTATCGACAACTGGTGCGCGCCCCCTGGCGAGGTGCTGCGCGTTATGCAACCGCCGGTCTGGGATTTGCACTGGTATACGCCCTGGCTGCGCATTTTGCGTTTCCGCACGCACTGGGGACAGCGGGTTCTCTGATTGCTGTCTGGCTGTACCTGTGGCCCGTGTTTCTGGCATTGTCCCTGATCGTGCCCCTGCCTCCGGCCCGGATGGGCACCCTGTTTCTCGGCTACTTCGGCGTTTTCATGTTTCTGGGTTTATGGGCCGGCACGGTGCTTGATGTGCCCGGATACCGGTTTGGCGCGGTGGTGATACCGGCCCGTTCCTCGGTCACGCCGGAGACGATGGCGCGGCTGTGGCTGGCGCTGAATGGCGCACCCAGCGTGCTGATGCTGCTTTGCCTGAACCGTCGGGTGCGCGCGGTGGCGCCGCTCGTTCTGGCCCTGGTAACTGCGTCGGTCGTCGGTATCGCGGTGTCCTATTTCAGTATCTTTTCAACCCCGGGGACGGATCTGGTGGTTGCGGTTTCCACCTATCTGAATCTGCATGTCTATTGGCTGTTGCTGGCCGCACTGCTGTTGTCTCTGGTCTTTTTCGGTCTGGTGGGCTGGGGACTGATGCGATGGATCGCGCGGGCGTATCGACATGGAAGGCTCAGTGATCAGTCTTTGCTCCTGGATGCTCTTTGGTTGTTGTTCGCGAGCACTTACAGCATGTGGCTGAGTGCCGGAGGTTTGCGCTGGGCATTGACCGCTCCCCTTGCCTTCTTCGTGTTCAGGCTGACCCTGTCGGTCGTTCGCCGGTTTTTCAGGCCAGACAGAAGGGCCCAAAGGGGGCTGACCTTTCTGCGCGTTTTCTCTCTGGGTCGGCGCAGTGAATTGTTGTTCGAGATGGTCGCCAGACAGTGGCGGCATGTCGGTAGCGTCCAGTTGATCACTGGGCCGGATCTGGCGTCGAGTACGGTACAGCCGCACCAGTTTCTCGATTTTCTCAGTGGAAAGCTCGTGCACCATTTTGTGGCTGATCACGCCTCGCTGGCACGCAGCCTGGCGGCAAGGGACCGGGGTGCGGATCCTGACGGGCGGTTTCGTGTGAACAGTTACTTTTGTCACGCCGACTCTTGGAAAGCGGTATTGCCGAGACTCGTCCAGGAAGGGGATATCGTACTGATGGATCTTCGCAGCTTTTCCACCCGCATGGCGGGTTGTACGCACGAGCTCCGTTATCTGGTTGCCGCGGTGCCCTTCAGTCGTTGCGTGCTCCTTGTTGACGAGAGCACGGATGCAGCATTCTTGACCCAGACGCTGGCGGACGCCCTGGAATCGTCGGCACCGACTTCGCCGAACCGCGGATGTTCTGCCGGGGACCTGGTCAGGGTCAGCATAGAGTCGGCTTCGACGAATCTGAGTACGATAATGCGATCCTTGTGCAGATCGGTCTCGGCACCGCTGCGAACACAAACCGATGGGTCGGCCTGAGCCTTCGTGGCCGCAGTGTTCCCGCCCCGGATCTCGATCTCCCGCTACCTGTTCTCAACCAGATAGCGCAGGTGTTCACCACTGGTCCCACAGCACCCACCGAGTATCTCGACGCCGTAGGTCTTGTTGAGTTCGAGCATCAGATTCCCCCAGTCGGACACGCTGTCTGCGGCCAGGTCCGGCGCGCCATCCAGGTCACAGTGGTCGAGTGAGGACGCATTGGCCTGGTAGCCGATCAGGCGTTGAAAGAGTTCTGCGGGTTGCCCGGCGGCACAGAGGAACGAAGGGTAGGCGCAATTGACCATGTAACCGAGTGGCCGGTGTTGCGTTGCGCTATCGATAAGCTTCACGGCCGCTTGCAGATCGGTGCCGTCCAGTACGAGTCCATTACGGTCAACCACAAAACTGATGATGTAGGGGAGGTCGCCGGATTCCATGGCCCGGGCCATGCCCAGGGCCTCCTGCACATTGGGTAGCGTCTCGGCGAGCAGGAAGTCGACGCCACCGTGTGCCAGCTGATCGATCTGCCAGCGATGAAACTTCTCAGCCTCGGCGGCTGACAACCCCTCGTCCGGTCTGTAACAGTCGTTCTTGCAGGCGAGCAGACCACCGATCCTGACGTTTGCCGGGGATGCACTCCGGGAGTCCCGGAGATCCTTCATGAAGGCTGCGGCGTCTGTATTGATCGTCTGACTGACCTTCGAGCCCGCAACCCTGGATCTGTTGGCCCGCCATGTCGGGGTGCAGAGCAGGAGGGGTAATTCCGCGGCGGCGGCGATGGCCATGTATTCGGCATAGATCCGGGTCAGTGCATCCCTGCCTGCGGGGTCATATATCAGGGGGGCATTGACGAGATCAGGGTGCAGCCGCAAGTCGCTGGAGCGGCGCAGACGCTCGTTGATGGCCGCTTCCATCAGTATGAGCCGATTGTCTTTGAGCAACTGCCTCATGGTGCTACACGCGAATAATCTCACCTTTGAGGGAGTAGAGAATGGCGAGTACCTTTTGCTTTACTGTCTCATCGAGCCCGTTCTTGTCCATGGCGCCCAGGATGTCGTCTACCACCGCAATGAACTCCTGTTCGGAGATGTTCATGCCCTTGTGCGTGGTCTTCATGTCTCTGCCTGAATAGGTTTCAGGACCCCCGGACCCTGCACAAAAGAACTCTACCGACATGCGTTTGGCATGTTCGATGTTGCCGGCATTTTCGAAGCGCGTCTTGACCAGGGGGTTGGATAGATGGGCATCGACCGCGTCATCGACAAGCCGTTTGATGCCCTCAGCGCGGCCGAGCCGTTCGTACAGGGTAGTGGTCATGAGTGGTTTCCTCTGATGCTGTGTAATGGGACGCTTTGTCAGGTGAAGCCGGTGGCCTCAGCGACCGTCAGGCGCACTCATCATTTCCGTCCGCGAGCTGATCGAGCCAGAGTCCCAGGCGCTCCTTTTCGCGACGCAGGAAGCCCGGGTCATTGTGCACATGCGCCATTACATTGATTCCCTGGCCCTGCGCCATCAGCCGCAGCGTCAGTTCGTGAGCGCGACCGGCATAACCGAGCTCGGAGAATTGATCGACCAACCAGACCTCGAATACCTTGAACAGATTTTCGGCCTGTGCCTGCAGGTCTCGCTGCTCTTTGCCCAGTTCGGTGTTCAGGGTCCCCATCGGACAGCCGTAGCGCATGATGGCGTCGGCGCTGTTGCTGAGGATGTCGAGGAATCGGTGCAGGCGCTCGATGGGTGTGCGATAGGTTCCGGTCCATTGTTCCAGCATCTGGCTGATGCGCTCGGTGCGGTACTTGATCGCGGCCTCGAGGATCTCGTCCTTGGTCTTGAAGTAGTAGTAGATATTGCCCCGAGGTACGGCGGCGGCCTGTACCACGTCGCTGAAAGAGGTCTGGTTGTAGCCCTTGTGATAGAAGAGGCGGTTTGCCGCCTCGACGATCCGCTGGCGAGTTCGTTCACTTTTCTTGGGCATGGCGATTATTTATCAGACGGACGTACGAGTTAAAGAAGGTTTGCCGTGAATTATAGCGCGATGCCGGACGGGCGTACCAAAGCTTATCTTTGTCACGGTTTCTTCGTTGCACCCGAATGGCGATAATGCGCGCTTGAATCGATTCATCGTCCGGAGACCCCGATGCCCCAGTACCGATCCCGCACTACCACCCATGGCCGCAATATGGCGGGCGCCCGTGCCCTCTGGCGTGCTACCGGCATGAAAGACGGTGATTTTGAAAAGCCGATCATTGCGGTGGCGAATTCATTCACCCAGTTCGTCCCGGGGCATGTCCACCTGAAGGACCTGGGTCAGCTGGTGGCGCGCGAGATCGAGAAGGCCGGAGGTGTGGCGAAAGAATTCAACACCATCGCAGTGGACGACGGCATCGCCATGGGGCATGGCGGCATGCTGTATTCGTTGCCCTCGCGCGACCTGATCGCCGACAGCGTCGAATACATGGTCAATGCGCATTGCGCCGATGCCTTGGTGTGCATCTCCAATTGCGACAAGATCACCCCCGGGATGCTGAACGCGGCGCTGCGTCTGAATATCCCCACGGTGTTCGTCTCGGGTGGCCCGATGGAGGCCGGCAAGGTCAGTCTGGCGAACAGGGGTGAGGTGAAGCTGGACCTGGTCGACGCCATGGTGTCGGCCGCCGATCCCAATGAAAGCGATGCGGATGTGGCGTCCATCGAACGCTCCGCCTGCCCGACCTGCGGTTCCTGCTCCGGGATGTTCACTGCCAACTCGATGAATTGCCTGACCGAGGCCCTGGGGCTTTCGCTGCCCGGTAACGGGTCTCTGCTGGCCACGCATGCCCAGCGCAAAAACCTGTTCCTCGAGGCCGGCCGCCTGGTGGTGGATATCGCACGGCGGTATTACGAGCAAGACGACGCGACGGTGCTGCCGCGCAGCGTGGCGACCTTCGAGGCATTCGAAAACGCCATTTCTCTGGATATCGCGATGGGTGGGTCGACCAACACCGTGCTGCACCTGCTGGCTGCGGCCCACGAGGCCGGTGTCGACTTCACCATGGCGGACATCGACCGCATGAGCCGCAAGGTGCCCAATCTATGCAAGGTGGCCCCTGCGACCCAGAAGTACCATATGGAAGACGTGCACCGCGCGGGCGGTGTCATCGGCATTCTCGCGGAACTCGATCGCGGCGGCCTGATCCACCGTGATTGCTACACCGTACACAGCCCGAGCATGGGCGCGGGCCTGGATGCCTGGGATGTGATCCGCGGTGAGGAGTCAGGGGTGCGTACGCGTTATCTGGCCGGCCCGGGGGGTATTCCCACCCAGGTGGCATTCAGTCAGGACAGCCAGTGGCCGGAGCTGGACCTCGATCGGGCGGAAGGTTGCATACGGGATATCGAACACGCCTACTCGAAGGATGGTGGCCTGGCGGTACTCTACGGCAACCTCGCCGAGCAGGGCTGCATAGTGAAGACGGCAGGGGTGGACGAATCGATCCTTGTGTTCTCGGGACCGGCGCGGATCTTCGAGAGCCAGGACGCGGCGGTCGAGGCGATTCTGGGAGATCGGGTCAAGGAAGGTGATGTGGTGCTGATCCGCTACGAGGGACCGAAAGGCGGCCCGGGGATGCAGGAGATGCTGTATCCGACCAGCTACCTGAAGTCGAAGGGGTTGGGCAAGGCCTGTGCCCTGATTACCGATGGGCGTTTTTCCGGCGGTACCTCGGGTCTTTCGATCGGGCACTGTTCGCCCGAGGCGGCCGAGGGCGGCAACATCGGGCTGGTCGAGGAGGGCGACATCATCGAGATTGACATCCCTCACCGCTCGATCCGGGTGGCGCTTGGTGATGACGCCCTGACCGGGCGCCGGCTCGCCATGCAGGCGCGGGGAGATCGGGCCTGGAAACCTGTCGATCGCCAGCGTGAGGTGTCGCAGGCACTGCGTGCCTATGCTGCGCTGACGACATCCGCCGCGCGTGGTGCGGTGCGGGACCTTTCACAGCTGAACGACTGAGGCCGTTTGAGTCGAGCATAAGCGTTTCGGTGCGATACGGCTCCCGCCTATCGCGGCCTAGGCGCTGTATGGTGTCTGTCGCGATGCAGCGGCCTCTCTTTCGTCGTTGTTGATCCTGACAATCAGCTCCTGCAGTACCTGCTGTGCCTCGTCGTTGCCGACCTGACAGGTGCCTGCGGCGCTGTGACCACCGCCGTTATACGCAAGACAAAGTTCACCCACATTGGTACCGCATCCCCGGTCGAGGATCGACTTGCCGATGGCGAATACCGTGTTCTGTTTTTTCAGGCCCCACATCTGGTGAATGGAGATATTGCACTGCGGGAACAGGGCATAGATGGTGAAGCGATTGGTCGCGTAGATGACTTCCTCTTCGCGCAGGTCCAGTACCACCAGGTTGCCGTGGGCCGTGCTGCAGCGTTGAATCTGCTCGCGTGCCTTGGCCTCGTGCTCCCGGTACAGCTCCACGCGTTCTACAACGTCCGGTAACTGTATGATCTCTTCGATATCGTGGTCGCGGCAGTAGTCGATCAGTCGCATCATCAGCTGATAGTTTGAGATGGTGAAATCCCGGAACCTGCCCAGGCCGGTGCGGGCGTCCATCAAGAAGTTCATGAGCACCCATCCCTCGGGCTTGAGGACCTCTTCACGGCTGAACTGCGCCGAGTCGCCCTTGTCGACGGCCACCATGATGTCGTCCGAGACACGGGGAAACGTGCTTTTGCCACCGTAATGATCGTAAACCACCCTGGCCGCGGAGGGGGCCTCCGGAATGATGATGTGGTTGTCGCGTTTCTCGTTGCGCAGGGTCTCGCTGAGGTGATGATCGAAAGCCAGGTGGCAGCCTTCGACGTACGGCAGATTGGTGGTGATGTCACGCTCGTCTATGTCGATCTTGCCGTCCTGCATGTCTTTAGGGTGCACGAACAGGATATCGTCGATCATATCCAGCTCTTTCAGCAGTACGGCGCAGACCAGGCCGTCAAAGTCACTACGGGTCACGAGACGATATTTCTGAGGCATTTATTTCACCCTGGGTGATCAGTTGCGGTCAGGCACGCGGCGGCGTGCCCGTTGATCACGGACTATCGGTGGGTGCGGTCAGAACTTGAGGTCGCTGCCTGGGTCAGCCGCCGATCTTGCCGCCGTCCTTTCGGGTGACCACGACCACGGAAGGGCGCGGGGGCATTTTCGGGTCGAAATCCGGCCAGCGTGTCGCCGGGTCGTCAAAGGTCGAATTGCGCTCAAAACCGGGATAGTGACGGGTACCCGAGGTGCCCGGATGCTGAACCGCGAGAAACAATGTCTTGCCGTCCGGGGTAAAACAGGGGCCGGTCATCTCCGCGCCGGCCGGTACACGGAAAAACATTCTGCCGGTGCCCCGAGCCGGGCCTTCTGTCTGCACGGCCCAGAGGCCGTCAGCCGTGCCGCTGGCCCGTTTCCAGTTGCTGCCCTGGTCGGTGCAGATCCAGAGCCTGCCGTCCGGATCGATCGCGCAATTGTCGGGGCAGGCGAACCAGCCGTTGTCGCTGGTCTGCGGGTTCCACTGGGCCGCCGTCTCCGGTCGGGCCGGGTCACCCGCCCTGAGAAGCATCTCCCAGCGTGCATTGGTCGCTGCATGGTCGTTGTCGGGGTGAATGATTTCGACCACCTGTCCCCACTGGTTATGGGCACGGGGATTGACCGCATCGACGTTGTTGCGGCTGCGTCCATGGTTGTTGGTCAACATCACGTAGACCTTGCCGCTTACCGGGTTCGGTTCGACATCCTCGGGCCGGTCCATCGGTGTGGCACCGAGCAACGAGGCGGCGCGGCGTGCCTCGATCATGACGTCGCCCTGGTCTTGGAATCCGTTGGATTCATCCAAGCCGGCCCGACCGTGCACCAGGGGCAGCCAGAGGAGCTGGCCGTCATCCTCGAAGCGCGCGGCGTACAGGGTTCCGTGGTCGAGCAGGTCGCTGTTGGCGCCGCGGTCGTCCCGATTAACCGGGTCGCGGGAGACGAATTTGTACAGGAATTCAAACTGCTGGTCGTCGCCGGAATAGAGCACCAGGCGGCCATCACGGTTGACGATGCAGGCCGCACCCTCATGTTTGAAACGCCCCAGTGCAGTGCGTTTGACCGGGGTGGAGGTTGGATCAAGTGCGTCGACCTCGACGATCCAGCCAAACCGGTTGGCTTCGTTGGGTTCGCGATTGATATCGAATCGCTGGTGATAGCGTCCCCACGCGAAGCCACCGCCAGCTACCCCGTAGCGTGAAAAATTACGCTGTTCGGGGTGTCCGCTGAGCCTGCCAAGGAAATATTTATTGAAGTTCTCCTCGGCCATCAGGTAGGTGCCCCAGGGCGTGATGCCGCCGGCGCAGTTGTTCAGGGTCCCTATCACCCGGTGCCCGTCCGGATCTGCGGATGTCTTCATGCGTCTGTGTCCCGCTGCCGGTCCGGAAATGCGCATTGGGCTGTGGTAGGCGCTGATGCGGCGCGCATAGCGGCTTCCTGCGACCTGATGCCAGTGGCCATCGGTTTTTTTTATCTCGATCACGCTGCCGCCGTTGCAGGCCATCTCGATATCGACGATCGCTTTGTGGCCCGGTTTCGCGCGGGAGTCGGATCCGGGGAACATCATCTCCGTATCCGTGTACTCGTGATTGATGCACAGCAGGCCGTGTTCGGCATTGTTGGACCCATAGGGCAAGGGGATGTAGCCGATAAAATCGTTGTTGTAGCCGAACTGCTGCAGTTGTGCGGTGACAGACTGCTGGTAGGGGTCGAATTCGGGGGCACCCTTGATCACCGGGTCACCCCAGCGGATCAGGATGTCTGCGCTGTAACCGGGTGATACGTGGTGGGTCTGATCGATGCCGTGTTGGATCTCTTCAAAGTGGAAACTGGCTGTCGCCGGACCGCTGTCTGTCCCGATGCCGACAGGGTCGGGGGCGCGGAATGCCGCCAAAAGCGGTGCATTCCCGAGGGCGCCCATGGCACCGATCCCGAGCATCCGCCCGATTGCTGCGCGCCGGTTGAGGCGGCGGTTGACGACATCGCCAAAGGTTTCCTGGATCTCCGGGTTCGTCGGGATGTCCTCGAGCGCATCGAGGTGCTCCGCGCGGTTGGAATAGCGGACCTTGCTTTCAGGTTTCTTGGGTCTGTGTTTTTTCACCGCAAAGGGCGCCAAGGACGCATGAGTTGTCAGCTGGGGATATTATGCGCCTACAATCACCGATTGCAGCCTTCGGTGACATGTGTGGGCTCGCGTCAGGCCAACGAAAAAGCCCGAAGGTGTGCTACCTCCGGGCTTCTGATTCAGGTCTGTGGGCCGGGAACGCCTATAGCGAACCCCAGGAACTCTTGCGTCGCCTGACGCGCAGGTGCGGCAGTATCAGGCCGAGAATGATGCCGCCGACGACCACCCCGGCACCGATCAGGAACCAGTTCTGTGCGGTCTTGTTCTCGAGTTCGCGGTTTTGCTGCTTGACGTCCTCGACCTCGCGCGTCATCGAAGCGACCTGTTTACGCAGCTCGTTGCGTTCGTTCGCTATGCGCACAGCGTTGCTGGAGGTGCGCTGCAGTGCTGCAAACTGTTGGTCCACCAGGGTTTTGGCCTGTTTCAGTGAGTCGTGCTCTTTCTTCAATGCCTGGTGCTGCTCGGTCAACTTGGCCAGGCGGCTGCTCAGTTCGCCCGGCGCGGCCTTGAGCATTTTGACCTCGGCCTCGGCGGCCGCCAGGCGATCGCGAGCCACCGGCTGGTCCACCAGTTGGCGGGTAAGGACGAATCCCTCGGTACCGCCCGCGGTGCGAATCTTGCTGTAACCCGTTTTGGGATTGGTCGAAAGGACCGTCAGTTTTTCACCGGTTGGCAGCATGCGCGCGATCCGGTGGGTGGCGCTCTCTCCCGTACGCAGCGTGATCTTGAGTTCGTCGGTGACATAGGCCGTCTCTGCAGACGCGGCCGTGGTGAAAAGTATGAGAATGATGGTGGCGATTTTCTTCACTGGATCGATTCCGTACTGCTGGTTTGTAAGGTCAGTCTCTGCCTGGAAAGCAGATCAGGTGTTCCGCTTCCATCCGAACGCGAACCGTGTCACCCAAATGGTGATCATGGTGACTGGGAAATAGGGATAGTAGGCGGGTTCCGGTCGGTAATTCCAGTGTGTAGAGAATTTCCGCACCTTTAAAGGCCTTGTCCTTGACCTCCGCCTCGATCTCGCCCCGCTCATCCGGTACCAGATCGTCCGGGCGGATGAGTATCTCCACCTTTTCGCCCACAGCCTCGGTGCAGCAACGGTTTCCGCGCAGCAGGCCGAGTTCGGTCTCGAAGGTATCAGGGCTACGTACGATGCCCGGAATGAAGCGGCCCTGACCGATAAAATCGGCGACAAACCGATTATCCGGTTCGTGGTAGAGGTTGTACGGCGTGTCCCACTGCAGGATCTGGCCGTCGCGCATCACTCCGACCTTGTCCGAGACGGCGAATGCCTCGTGCTGGTCATGGGTGACCAGGATGCCGCTGATTCCCTCCGCCTTGAGCAGATCGCGTACCTCGGTACTCAGGCGTTCGCGCAGCTCGATATCCAGATTCGAGAACGGTTCGTCCATCAGCAACAGGGTGGGCCGTGGCGCCAGGGCGCGTGCCAGCGCAACCCGCTGCTGCTGGCCGCCGGACAATTCATGCGGGTAGCGGTCGCCCATCTGGCGCAGTCCGGTTGCGTCCAGCAGGTGTTCGACCTGGACCTTGCGATCGACCGCAGGCATCTTTTTCAGACCAAAAGCGATGTTTTCGCTGATCGTGAGATGCGGAAACAGCGCATAGTCCTGGAATACCATACCGATTGAACGTCGCTCCGGTGGCACCGTGACGCCGGGCGCCGAGGCCAGGTTGCCGGCTATCAGGATCTGACCGTCGCTGATTGGCTCGAATCCGGCGATGGCGCGCAGGGCGGTGGTCTTGCCGCAACCGCTGGGTCCCAGAAGACTGACGATCTCGCCCCGGTTGATATGGAACGAGAGGGCGTCGACGACCCGCTCCTGGCCGTAGCCGGCGCTGATGTTTTCAACCTTGAGTAGCGGCATTGTTGGTTTTTTCGCGGCTGGCTGCGGTTGGCCGGCAGGATATCAGCTGAGCAGAAACTCGAGCAGCGCCTTTTGTGCGTGCAGCCGGTTTCCTGCCTCATCCCAGACCACGCTATCCGGCGCATCGATGATCTCGGCGGCCACTTCCTTGCCGCGATAGGCTGGCAGGCAATGTAGGAACAGCGCATCCTTGTCGGCATTGTCCATCATGGCACGGTCGACCATATAACCCTCGAAAGCCTTCTCCCGGCGGGCCTTTTCCTCTTCCTGACCCATACTGATCCAGGTGTCGGTCACCACCAGATCTGCGCCCTCGACCGCTTCCTGCGGGATGCGTGTGAAACTGCAGCGCCCTTTGCCGGTTTCCATGAACTGCGGGTCAGGGTCGTAGCCCTCGGGACAGGCGATATTCAGTTTGAAGTCGAACTGTTCTGCCGCTGCCATGTATGAGTGGCACATATTGTTGCCATCACCCACCCAGGCCACGGTTTTGCCAGCGATATCACCGCGATGCTCGAAGTAGGTCTGCATGTCGGCCAGCAGCTGGCAGGGGTGGCACAGGTCGGTCAGGCCGTTGATCACCGGCACCCGAGAGTGTGAGGCAAAGGTCTCGATATCGGCGTGGTCGAAGGTACGGATCA
>Ga0316189_10004142_pt1 | contig 13989 bp, 13 predicted proteins | sample LowCovwburrow_MG_FD_204930 | JGI IMG/M metagenome (GOLD analysis project Ga0316189, IMG submission 204930) | Coastal sediment microbial communities from Maine, United States - Lowes Cove worm burrow | ecosystem: Environmental > Aquatic > Marine > Coastal > Sediment | place: USA: Maine...
TCGGTCCTGCTGCTCGTCGACGCCCAGGAAGGCCCGATGCCGCAGACCCGCTTCGTTACGCAGAAGGCGTTCAAGCACGGCCTGCGCCCGATCCTGGTGGTCAACAAGATCGACAAGCCGGGGGCGCGTCCTGACTGGGTGATTGATCAGGTGTTTGAGCTGTTCGATAATCTGGGTGCCAGCGACGAACAGCTTGATTTCCCGATAATCTACGCCTCTTCGATCAACGGCTACTCATCGGAAGACGACAGTGTGCGTGAGGGCGATATGAAGCCGGTGTTCGAGGCCATCATCGATCATTGCCCCGCGCCGGATGTCGATCCGGACGGTCCGCTGCAAATGCAGGTATCAAACCTGGATTACAACAGCTATGTGGGTGCGATTGCGGTAGGCCGGGTCACCCGCGGCAGTATCCGCCCCAACCAGCAGGTCGTTGTGGCCAAGTACGACGGCGAGCAACACAAGGCCAGGATCGGGCTCGTCTACGGTTATCTCGGGCTGGAGCGTCACGAGGTGAAGGAGGCCGGTGCGGGTGACATTATCGCGATCACGGGTATCGAGGCACCGAACGTCTCCGACACCCTGTGTGATCCCGAGTTTGTCGAGGCCATGCCTGCGCTGTCGGTGGACGAGCCCACAGTGTCCATGACCTTTCAGGTCAATGCCTCACCTTTTGCCGGCAAGTCGGGCAAGTATCTGACCTCGCGTCAGCTCAAAGACCGCCTGGAGCGAGAGCTCATCCATAACGTCGCATTGCGCGTGGAAGAGGGTACTGATCCGGAAAAGTTCAAGGTTTCCGGTCGTGGTGAATTGCATCTCTCGGTACTCATCGAGTCGATGCGTCGCGAGGGGTTCGAACTGGCGGTGTCTCGCCCCGAGGTTATCTTCCGTGAAATCGACGGCGAGGTCTGCGAGCCCTATGAGTCGGTCACCATCGATATCGAGGAGCAACACCAGGGTGCGATGATGGAGGCCCTGGGGGAGCGCAAGGGAGAGCTGAAAGACATGGTCCCCGATGGCAAGGGGCGGGTGCGCCTGGACTACGTCGTGCCTTCGCGTGGTCTGATCGGTTTCCAGACCGAGTTCATGACCACCACCTCCGGGACCGGTCTGATGTACCACGTGTTCGACCACTATGGTGAGGCGCAACACGGTGGCATCGCGCCGCGTAAGAACGGTGTCATGATCGCGAACGGTCAGGGCAAGGTCCTGGGTTTCGCGCTGTTCAACCTGCAGGAGCGAGGCAAGATGTTCGCCTCGCCCGGCGACGAGGTCTACGAAGGCCAGCTGGTCGGCATTCATTCACGCGACAATGACCTGGTGGTCAATCCGCTCAAGGGCAAGCAATTGACCAATGTCCGCGCATCCGGCAAGGACGACGCAATTGCCCTAGTTCCACCGATCAAGATGACCCTGGAACAGGCGCTGGAGTTTATAGAGAACGACGAGTTGGTCGAGGTCACGCCGAGCGAGATAAGACTGCGCAAGAAGTTTCTCAAGGAGCACGAACGCAAACGTGCGGTAAGGGGCTAGCGATTCTGCCGCCCGCGACCGGTGTGGGCAATTGGGGTTAGACTTTAACCCCATGAAAGACCTTTACCCCGAGATCCGTCCCTACCGCACGCAGCAGCTCGAGGTGGACGATGTCCATACGCTCTATCTGGAAGAGGTGGGCGACCCGGAAGGCCTGCCCGCGCTGTTTTTGCACGGTGGGCCAGGCGCCGGCTGTGAGCCCTATCATCGGCGGTTCTTCAATCCCGAACTCTATCGGGTGATCCTGTTCGACCAGCGCGGGGCGGGGCGTTCGACACCGCATGCAGAGCTTCGCAACAACACCACGTCGGACCTGGTCGCCGATATCGAGAAGATTCGTGAGCATCTCGGGATCGATCGCTGGCTGGTGTTCGGTGGTTCGTGGGGATCGACTCTGGCACTCGCATATGCCGAGGCCTACCCGCGGCGTGTCAGGGCATTGGTCTTGCGGGGAATATTTCTTTGCCGGCCACATGAGATCAACTGGTTCTACCAGCAGGGTGCAAGTCGCCTGTTTCCGGATTACTGGCAAGATTTCATCAGTCCGATCGACCCGGCCGAACACGACAGCCTGTTGACCGCCTACCATCGCCTGCTGACCGGCCAGGATGAGCTTCGTCGCCTGGCTGCGGCCAAGGCCTGGTCCGTCTGGGAGGGACGTACCGCGACCCTGCTGCCGGACGAGCGTGTGGCGGCGCACTTCGCACAGCCGCACGTGGCTCTGAGCATGGCCCGGATCGAATGCCATTATTTTATGAATGACGCCTTTCTACGGCCCAATCAGCTGCTCGAGGATGCGGTCAGGCTGGACGGTATACCCGGTCTTATCGTGCATGGGCGATACGATGCCATCTGCCCCCTGGAGAATGCCTGGGAGCTGCACCATGCCTGGTCTGGTAGTGAATTGTCGATTGTTGCAGATGCCGGCCATTCGGCGACTGAGCCGAGCACCCGCGGCAGGCTGGTGGAGGCTACAGACTACTACGCAGCCGAAGGTCTTTGATCTGGTCGGACGTCGGCACCGGGCGCCTGTGCCGGTGTTCTGGTCAGGCTCCTACTGCCAGACGTTCGAGCAGGTGGCCCAGTGAGTCCCGGTCCGCCGGGCCGATATCGATGGTTTCCAGGCCAGCCCAATATTCATTCGGACTGTTGGCCGGGGTGCACCAGAGTACCTTTACACCCATGGAGATCAGGCCGAAGCCGAGTTCAGCCGGTACGTCGAGCTTCAATTGCAGAATGCCGTCTGTATACAGCTGGCGTGTCGAGATCAGCATCATCCCGCCCATTGAAAGGTTGCCGATGAGACCAATCTCCTGACCGTCGATGTCGTTGATGACCGGCAAGCCGATATCATAGGCATCTATTCTGTCGTTCTGGCGGCGTTCATTCACCTTTGATCAATCTCCTGCTCAGGCGCTGACGGAATCTTCCAGCGCGCGTCGGATACGCCGCAGTGAGCGGGCAACAAAACTCGATGTTTCCTGCTGCATGGGACGCACTGTGCCCTCCCGGATTTTGCGTGCGACGACACCTGCCGGCAAAAGCGCGACCTTGGCCCCGTGCTGGTCTACAAACAGCATGTTGCGCGTATGGGGATTGACCCAAAGCAGTTTCACGGACTGTTCGCCTTTCTTTTCTTCGTCCTGTATCACGAACCAGCTGCCTGCCTCACGCATGAGCTTGTCGGCGACCTTCTGATCCTCGGCGCTGACAGGCACCTCGGATGCTTCTTTTGTCTCGGTATCCTGGCCGCTCCCGGCGACCTGTTTTCCCGCCTTGGCAGGGGACACGGGCTTAGGGGCCGCCGCCTTGGGTTTGCTAGCGGCCGGCACGGGCTTTTCTGCAGCTTTGTCCAGAGCCTCTATGACCCGTCGGATATTCTCATTGTGGTGTGGGATCAGACTGCCGACAGAACTTTCCAGTCGCTGGGTAAGGTCCATACGCATTTCCTGCCCCAGCGGCTGCCCCTTGGCTGAGTAGACGGCAGCCGCGACCAGCGCCTCGCCGACGCTATAGGCATTGCTCCAGGCGGTTGAATCTGTGTCGAGGTCGTTGCGTAACAGCAGTAGGGTAAGGTAATCGGCAAAGGTGGTGGATAAAAAGGTGGTAACGGTAGGGGCGACTTCGATATCCCCGCTGATATCATCGACCGTCGTCTTGACGATTGCCTTGGCCTGGTCGAGCCGGGCGCGTCCGCGTTCGGCCTCCAGTGTTCTGTCTTCGGCTACAGACGACTGCTGTTCGAGCTTCTTCTCTGCCTTGTCCAGGTTCGCCATCCTTTCGATGAAAAACTCTTCGTCCAGAGACTCGCTCTTCAGGATCTGGGTGACAATCTCCTGCAACTGCGGGTAGATGCCCGCGCGCAGGTTGTCTTCACGCACCCAGCGAATACCGGCATCGAGCATGCGTTCGAACAGCTTCCTGGCCGGGTGAGAGGTGTTGTCGAGAAAGTCCGGGCTTTGCACCGCGATCTTGAGGTAACGCGTGTGCAGGTGGCTGAGCAGTGTTTTTACTGAGTTGGGAAGCAGTTTTTCGTTCAGCATGGCCTCGAACAGCATGCCGACGATGTCGATGACATCTTCTTCCTTGCGATCGAGCTTGTCCTGGCCAACGAGGTTTTTGATGATCTGCCGCTGTTTCTGCAGTGCGTGCTTGACCTTCATCAGCAGTGCGGCGTCCACGGCCACCTTCGAGCCTGTCGCGCCGGTGGGTATCGGGATCGGGTGCGGCGCTTCCTGCAGCACCCGCATATCGGCTATCGCCTCGCCGACGTTGGCCGCTGTCGGCAGAATCGGTACGGATGTGTGCAGGGGTTCTGCCGAGGCCTGTTGCTCGCGTTTTGCCATCAGCAAGGAGCTGATCGCAGACAGGGTCTCGGCTGATGTCGGTGTGGTGGGGCGCAGACGCTGGGCCGGCGTATCCGCTGAACCCGCGATTCCGGCTTCCGGCGAGACGCCATCGCCCGCACCTGCCGCAATGTCTGCGGCCGTCGGGTCACCGCCTGCATCGGCCGGGTTGCCCTCGGCGGCCGTGTTTCCGGGACCGAAGCGCTGATAATCGAACTTGATGTTGGGAAGTATTCCCATGTCGATCAGCCGCGCATTGAGGCTCGCGTAAAGTTCACCCAGACGACTCATCACGTAGCGGTCGAACAGCGTGTAAAAAACCAGCCGGACCTCTTTTTCGACCTCCAGTCTACGGCTGGCCGGATCGAAAATCCGAATGATCTGCATCGGGTTGGCGGGTACCTGTTCGAGAGTCATGGGACGCCCCCCCACGAGTGCGGATAGGCGTTGAGCCAGGCCATGCAGCTCGCTCAACTGCTTGTTGATGGTGCGCTTGGCGATGGTCTCCAGGGCCAGTGAGCGTTCGTAATCCTCGACTTCGACCAGACTCAGGGTATCTGCACCGAGGGTCGTGGCGCCCGAATGGCTGTTGGAAAAGGATGAAAGCCCTTCACGCAAGCTGCGTTCAAATTCGCCGACGATGGCCTCTTCTTTAAGGTAAAACTCACGCTGTGCATCGAAAAACAGCCGCTGCAAGCGGTTGTTTTCAGCCGCATCGGCAAATTCCAGCAATACCTGGCTGGAGGATTCGAACAGCTGCCGGAACCCTTCCACCAGACTGTTGGCGACCTCGTTTTCCCACTCGGCCAGTACTTTCTTAGTGTTAGTTTGCATTGCGCTGCATTCCGCTCCCCTGGGGAATGGCTTTCACATGGAGGCACAGGATATTACCCTTCATCGGTCGCAAAGTGGGAATACTTGAGGCAGGCGCGCCGATTCGCCGTCTGCACCGGAGAAATCAATGATTGGTCTGCTTCAGCGTGTAACCCGGGCAGAGGTGCGCGTCGATGATCGCAGTATCGCCAGGATCGGCCCCGGGCTACTTGTCCTGGTAGGGGTCCAGAGGGGTGATGACCCGGTTCGCTGCGATCGTCTGCTCGATCGTCTGGTCGGATACCGGGTCTTCGAAGACCATGCCGGAAAGATGAACCTGAGCCTGCTGGAAACCGGTGGTGGCTTGTTGCTGGTGCCCCAGTTCACCCTGGCAGCCGACACGCGCAAGGGGCGCCGCCCCGGTTTCTCGAATGCCGCTTCACCAGAGGACGGTGCCCGACTGTTTGCGCATATGCTCGAGCAAGCGGGCCAGCGAGTTGCGCATCTGCAAAGCGGGATGTTCGGTGCCGATATGCAGGTGAGCCTGGTGAACGATGGCCCAGTAACCTTCTGGCTGGAGACCTGAGTCGGGATCCTCAGTGGACCGGATTTGCCCCAGGGCAATTGAATTCGCGTAGAATCCATGCGAAATCGCCTACAAAACAGGGAGCTACCGGTGGCCCGCAGTGCCAGTATTGAACGCAACACCTTGGAGACGCAGATCACTGTGTCGATCGATCTCGATGGTAGCGGCGCGGCGCGTATGGACACAGGAGTGCCGTTTCTGGAGCACATGCTGGATCAGATTGCCCGTCACGGCCTGATCGATCTGGACATCGTCGCCAAAGGTGATCTGCACATCGATGCGCACCACACCGTCGAGGATCTCGGTATCACCCTGGGGCAGGCCTTTGCCAGTGCGGTTGGGGACAAGAAGGGTATCCGCCGTTACGGCCATGCCTATGTGCCCTTGGATGAGGCGCTTTCGCGGGTCGTGCTGGATTTGTCCGGTCGTCCGGGACTGGTGTTCGATGTGGATTTTACGCGCGGCATGATCGGCGGCTTCGATGTCGATCTGTTCCACGAGTTTTTTCAGGGGTTCGTCAATCATGCCGGGGTCACCCTGCATATCGACAACCTGCGCGGCAGCAATGCGCATCACCAGGCCGAGACGGTATTCAAGGCGTTCGGGCGTGCGTTGCGGATGGCGATAGAGCCAGACGCCCGCCTCGGTGATGTGATTCCGTCGACCAAAGGCAGCTTGTAGAGGAAGTACGCGTGGCACAGAAGATTGCCGTCATCGACTACGGCATGGGTAATCTGCGCTCGGTATCCAAGGCGATCGAGCATGTCGCCGGCGACGCCGAGGTACGCACCACGGATGATCCGAAATATATTGCGGCCGCCGACCGGGTGGTATTCCCCGGTCAGGGTGCTGCGCGCGACTGTATGGCCGCGATCGGTGAGCACCATCTCAACCAGGCGATCCTGGGTGCGGCCGAATCCAAACCGTTTCTCGGAATCTGCATGGGCCTGCAGGTGCTGATGTGTCATTCTGAGGAGAACAACGGCACCGGTCTACTGAACCTGTTCGGCGGCAATGTGAAACGTTTCGATGGTCTCGCGATGGGCGACAACGGCCTGCCTCTGAAGATCCCCCATATGGGTTGGAGCCCGGTGCACCAGGTTGCCGGTCATCCGCTGTGGGAGGGTATAGAGGACAACAGTCGTTTCTACTTCGTACATAGCTACCGCGTGGTGCCGGAAGATGTGGGGGTGATTGCGGCGACTACGGATTACGGTGTGCGATTTACCTCTGCAATCGCGCGAGATAACCTGTTCGCGACCCAGTTTCATCCCGAAAAGAGCGCGGATACCGGTCTGCAACTGCTGCAAAATTTTGTCAACTGGAGCATTTGAAGGGTCCCGCGGATCCCGTACCAAACCGGGTTCGACCGCATAGCGGAACCTGCTTCACTGTGTAGAGAATCACCTTATGATCCTGATACCAGCTATCGACCTCAAAGACGGTAAGTGCGTGCGCCTGCGTCAGGGCGTTATGGAAGATGACACCGTTTTTTCCGATGATCCCCTCGAGGTTGCGCAACGCTGGGTCGATGCCGGTGCGCGCCGTCTGCACATGGTCGATCTCAACGGTGCGTTCGCCGGTCGCCCGGTGAATGCCGAGCCGATCCGGCGGATTGCCGATGCCTTTCCCGATCTGCCGATTCAGGTCGGCGGGGGTATCCGTGATGCCGAGACCATCGAGGCCTATCTGGATGCCGGAGTCCAATGGTGCATCCTGGGAACCAAGGCGGTACGCGAGCCACATTTCGTATCCGAGGTCTGCCTGCAGTTTCCCAGCCACATCATCGTCGGTCTGGATGCCAAAGGCGGCAAGGTGGCCGTGGAGGGCTGGTCCAAGCTGTCGCGCCACGATGTGATCGATATGGCGCAACATTTCGAGAATGACGGTGTGGACGCGATTGTCTACACCGATATCAGCCGTGACGGCATGATGAAAGGTGTCAACGTCGAGGCTACCGCGAGGCTTGCCAACGAGGTCCGGATTCCTGTCATTGCCTCAGGCGGGATCACCAGCATCGAGGATGTGCGGGCAGTCTGTGCGGCGGATACCGACAATATCATCGGTGCGATCACGGGCCGTGCGATCTATGAAGGCACACTGGACCTGGCCGAGGGTCAGAAACTGGCCGATGAATTGACGGCCGAGTGAGAAACGCACGGTACACAGACGCGCGGAGTGCGGCGAGTCTTCCTTCCTCTGCGATCCGTGCGCCTCAGCGATGTTTGCGTTGTTGACTTCCAATGTTTTGAGAACACGATATGGGCCTGGCCAAAAGAATCATTCCATGTCTCGACGTCGATGCCGGCCGTGTGGTCAAAGGCGTCAAGTTCGTGGACATCCGCGATGCCGGAGACCCGGTCGAGGTGGCACGTCGTTACAATGAAGAAGGCGCGGATGAGATCACCTTTCTCGATATAACGGCGACCGCGCATGAACGCGATACTATCGTACATGTGGTTGAAGATGTCGCCTCCGAGGTGTTCATACCCCTCACCGTCGGTGGAGGCATCCGCAAGGCCGAGGATGTGCTACGCATGCTCAATGCAGGTGCCGACAAGGTCGCGATCAATTCGGCGGCGGTATTTAATCCGGAATTCGTCAAAGAGGTAACCGATCGTTTCGGTTCACAGTGCATTGTGGTGGCGATCGATGCCAAGCGGGTGGAAGACCACTGGGAGATTTTCACCCACGGCGGACGTAAGCCGACCGGCATCGATGCAGTGGGCTGGGCGCGTAAGATGGCCGACTACGGCGCCGGTGAGATCCTGCTGACCAGCATGGACCGGGACGGGACCAAGATCGGCTTTGACAATGCACTGACCCGGGCCATTGCCGAGGCCGTGCCGATCCCGGTGATCGCCTCGGGCGGGGTGGGTGAACTTCAGCACCTGGTTGACGGGGTCAAGGAGGGTGGGGCCGACGCGGTTTTGGCAGCCTCCATTTTCCACTTCGCCGAGTACAGCATCGGTGAGGCAAAGCGTTTTATGGCAGGGCAGGGCGTCGAGGTCCGTCTTTAGGGGGGCCACTTGGCCGCGCACCGGCGTATCCGGCATAAGGTTTTTTTCGGGGAATTCATGAGCGATACGCTGAACAAGCTGGCCGAGGTGCTGGAAGAGCGAAAAAAAGCCGATCCTGACAGCTCCTACGTGGCCAAACTTTACGCAAAGGGCCTGGATGCGATCCTCAAAAAGATCGGTGAAGAGGCAACTGAGACGGTAATGGCGGCGAAAGACGGCGATCGTGAGAAGATCGTCTACGAAACAGCCGATTTATGGTTCCACAGCATGGTCCTTCTGGCCCATATGGACCTGGGTCCGGACGATGTGACCAGGGAACTCGAGCGGCGTTTCGGTCTGTCAGGGCTGGCGGAAAAGGCCAGTCGGGGCGAATAGTCTTCCCGGCCGCAAGCGCATCATGTCGGGCATGAGGTATCATGCCGGTCCAGAATTTTGAGCCCACCGCTGAGCGAGTGGGATATCACCGGAGAGAGAGATGGGTTTTGGTGGAATCAGTATTTGGCAACTCCTGATCGTTCTTGTAATCGTGCTGCTGTTGTTCGGGACCAAGCGCCTGCGCAACCTCGGCGGTGACCTGGGCAATGCCGTCAAGGGTTTCAAGAAGGCCATGGGCGACGAAGAAAAGAAGGGTGAGAGTGAGCCCGAGAAGCTCGAGAAGGCCGACGAAAAGGTCATCGACGGCGAAGCAACGCGCGAAAAAGACAAACAATAAGGCCTTCACGCGCGAGGCAAGCACATGTTCGACGTCGGATTACTCGAGCTGATGCTCGTTGGCATCGTGGCGCTGCTGGTCGTCGGACCCGAGCGTCTGCCCAAGCTCGCGCGTACCGCGGGCATGTGGCTGGGGCGTGGGCGACGCTTCATCGGCTCGGTAAAAGACGATATCGATCGCGAAATAAAGGCGGACGAACTCCGCAGCATCCTCGAGAAGCAAAAGCAGAACAACCCACTGCACGAGATTGTCGAGGATACGAAAAAGGACTTTGAACAGATCAAGGCCGATACCCAGGCCACTGTTGACCTGGATCCGCAACAGGCAACGCCGAAAGAAAAACAATGAGTGACGACCCGAAGTTGTCGGAACAGCCGTTTCTGAGCCATTTGGTCGAATTGCGCGATCGTCTGATGCGCATGGTGGGGGCGGTTCTGGTCCTGTTGTTGGTCCTGTTCCCGTTCGGCAACGATATCTTTTACATGCTGGCGCAGCCAGTGATGAACGCCCTGCCCGAAGATACCTCGATGGTGGCGACCAAGGTCCTTTCACCCTTCCTGACGCCGCTCAAACTGGCATTCGTGGCCGCAGTGTTCATTGCGATGCCGTATCTGCTTTATCAGATGTGGAGCTTCATTGCGCCGGGCCTGTATCAGCACGAGAAACAGCTGGCGATACCGCTGTTGATGTCGAGCATCGTGCTGTTTTATCTGGGCGCCGCATTTGCCTATTTCGTGGTCCTGCCACTATTGTTCCCTTTCCTGGTCGGGGTCACGCCGGAAGGCGTAAAGGTGATGCCGGATATCGCCGATTTCCTCGATATCGCAATCCGACTGTTTTTCGCTTTCGGTCTGGCGTTCGAGGTTCCGATTGCGACCATCCTGATGGTACTGGCCGGGATCAGCACACCCGAAAAGCTGGCTGAGAAACGTCCCTATGTGATCGTCGGTGCCTTTGTCGTCGGCATGCTGCTCACGCCGCCCGATATCATCTCGCAGACATTGCTGGCGCTGCCGATCTGGGTATTGTTCGAGATCGGACTGCTGTTCTCGCGCACCCTGCAGAGCCGGCGGAAAGCTCGCCGGGCCGCAGATGACGAAGAGGTGCCGCTGGCTGCGGCAGCAACGGCGTCTGCGGCCGGTGGAGCCGCAGGCGTGGCCCCGGATGATATCGTGGAGGGTGAGTTCAATCCGCCGGATGAGCAGACGATGGAGGAAGAATTCGACCGCATCGAGGCCGAGTTTGACGCCCTTGATGACACCCTGCCGCAAGGCGAGGAGCGATCGTCGCAGCAGGAACGGGACCTGTCCGGGGACGAATCCGGTATCGAAAGCGAGGAGCCCGAGGACTATGACGAGTCCGACGAGGACGATGGTTCCAGCGAATCCTCCAGCACCTGGACCGACGATGATTCGGCCGACATGCTCGATGAAGAGGATGAGTTTCCTCAGCGTTCCGCCACCGAGGCGCTGGTTGATGCCAAGCTCGAACAGGTGACGGCGCTGCGCGCAACAGAGGCCTACGATGAGGCACGTCGTCTGCTGTATGAGGTCCTTGCCGAGGGTAACGAAACCCAGGTTAGGGTTGCGCGCAACATCCTCGAGCAACTCGACAGCTGAGCGGCGGCAGCGGAGCCCTTGGTGAGGCCCTTTCTACTGACCCTGCTGCTGACCCTGGTCGTGCCCGTAATGGGCATGCAGAACCAGCTGAGCGACCATGCCTCACCTTATCTCTCCATGCATGGACAAGACCCGGTCGCCTGGCAGGACTGGGGTCCTGGTGCGATCGAACTGGCGCGCAAAGAGGGCAAGCTGCTGTTTGTGTCCAGTGGCTACTTTTCCTGTCACTGGTGTCATGTCATGCAGCGCGAGAGCTACCGTGATACAAAAATCGCGGCCATCCTCAACGAGCATTTTGTCCCGGTCAAACTCGACCGTGAACTGCATGGTGCACTTGATACCTATCTGATCGATTTCGTTGACAAGACCCAGGGACAGGCTGGCTGGCCACTCAACGTCTTTCTTACGCCCGAAGGCTACCCGCTGATCGGTGCGACCTATATGCCCGCGGAGGCTTTCAAGGAACTGTTGGAGCGCCTCAATACCAACTGGCAGGACGAGCGTGAAAAGATGCGCAATCTTGCGCGTCGTGTGACTTTGCAGCTGATGTTGAACGAGGCCCCGGCTAAAGTGGAACCGCTTGACCCGGGCGCATTGCGTGAGGCCCTGTTGAGCCAGGCGGCGACTGTTGCCGATGCGATGGAAGGTGGATTCGGCAACCAGAGCCGTTTTCCGATGGCGCCGCAGTTGATGGCCCTGCTGCAACTGCAGGCGACGGCACCGCAGCCCGAACTGGCCGAGTTCCTGACCCTGACCCTGGACAAGATGGCAGACGAGGGGTTGCGCGACCAGCTTGCGGGCGGCTTCTTCCGTTACACGGTCGATCCGTCCTGGCAGGTACCGCATTTCGAAAAGATGCTTTACACGCAGGCGCAGCTTTCAGAGATCTACCTGCGCGCCGCCGAGCTGTTTTCACGCCAGGACTATGCCGAGGTGGCTCGCGACACCCTGGAGTTTGTGTTGCGGGAGATGGCCGCCCCACAGGGGGGCTATGTGGCGAGTTTTTCGGCTGTCGATGGTGCGGGCGAGGAGGGTGGTGTCTACCTCTGGAACATCGATGAGTTGCACGCACTGTTCGGTGAGGAGGATACGGCACTCGCCCGGCGTTACTGGCGGATGCAGGATCTGCCTGTGCTCGATGGTGGCCACCTGCCACGTCGTGGAGAGGATATTTCAACCATCGCCAGGGTCACGAATCTTTCCGAAGAGGAACTCGCGGCAACCATGGAGGCGATCAATTCAGTCCTGCTGGTGGTGCGCGGTGAGCGCGAGCTGCCGATTGACCACAAGTCGCTGGCGGGCTGGAATGGCCTGATGCTCGGTGCCTTGGCCCGTGCCGCCAGGCAGTGGCAGGATCCACGGCTTCGCAAAGCTGCGTCTGACCTGCGCGACTATCTGCGCAACCAACTGTGGGATGGAAAACAGCTGCGGCGCGCCCTCGCAGACGGGGGAGTGATCGGCAAGGCCTCGATCGAGGACTATGCCTATGTGGCCTACGGGATGGCGCAGTACGCCGAACTCAGTGGTGACCCGGTCGATCGAACCTTTGTTGCTGTACTGCTCAATCTTGCCTGGCAACGCTATTACGGGCCGGGTGGCTGGCGCCGGGATGATCGACCCTTGATCCCCGGCATGGCGGCTGAGTCGGCAATGCCGGAGGGTGCGCTGCCGTCACCTTCCGCGCTGCTGGTCCGGGTTGCCCTGCAGAGCGACGACCCGGCATTGGTGGCGAAGGCTGCAGCTGCGGCCGGGTTGGCCCGTCGAAAGGCCCAGCAGGAGCCCTTCTGGTATGCGGGGCATCACGCGGCGTTGTTGGCCCTGGCCTCACAGACGCCTTGAGAAGCCGTCTGGTTGCGGGCCTGCAGTTCTCCCCCTGCCCGTGGAGTGCCATGACTGCGGAGGCCGGCATGTGATCCACGGGCAGCTCAAAGATCAGCTGGCGAGCCGACGGCGTCCGGCAAGCAGGCCGATAGCCAGGAGGGCGATAATCGTGGGTTCGGGAACCGCGTTGACTTCGTAGAAAGTGGTGGTGCCGGAGACCTCGTTCGCTACTGCCACATAGTCGCTGCCACCGCGACCGTGTTGGCCAATGAGCGAAAATGCGATACCTTCCGGGCCGATGTCTCGGGGGTTATAGAGCCATTGCCGGAATACGGGTGACGTCGGATCGGTCACATCGAACACCATCAGGCCGCCGGTGCGTTCCAGGCCGACCAGTGCATAGACCCATCCACCGATTTCGACCAGCGACAGGGCTTCCGGCTCTGGGCCTTTGTCGTCGGGGCGGCTGTCGGCTTCGCCATTGCCCTCATCCTGGTTGAAGATCTCAGGCGCAATCTGTGCCGTGAGTTGTTCGATCATGTCCCCGCTGTCGAAGATCAGGTTGCCGTTTTCGTCCCAGATCGAGGAAGAGCGTGCCCCATAGCTATAGATCTGGTCGAATACACCGTCGCCGTCTGAGTCGCCGTTCGCGGTCGTGGTCTTCAGACGCCGGAGGTTTTCGGTCTCCTGCAGCGTTGCCGCATTCGGGTAGACGGTCGGATCCAGCGTGAGATCCTTGACCCCTTCCTCTTCCGAGAAGCCGTCATAGTCGCGCGCATCGCCCTCGTTGGCTGTCGCATAGTAAACCTGGCCCCCGACCTCATAGCTGTCTATCGAGTCAGGCTGATACATCCCGAGCACCGGCCAGTTGGCGATGTTGATGCCGCCGTCCTTATCCGATGGTTCGAGTGGATCCTCGGCGGCGCTGTGATCCTTAAATCCCAGTCCCTGGATGTCGACGATGGTAGCGGTGGCCAGATCGATCTTGGCTACGGCGTTGTTTTCCTGCAGGGTCACAAAGGCCGTCTGGCGAGACGGT
>Ga0316189_10004143_pt1 | contig 13988 bp, 17 predicted proteins | sample LowCovwburrow_MG_FD_204930 | JGI IMG/M metagenome (GOLD analysis project Ga0316189, IMG submission 204930) | Coastal sediment microbial communities from Maine, United States - Lowes Cove worm burrow | ecosystem: Environmental > Aquatic > Marine > Coastal > Sediment | place: USA: Maine...
TCTCCGTGGCTGGTGAGACGAACGTGCGCTCCGGTCTTAATACAAATCATTGTGGTAGCCTCCTAAGCTGCAACCAGTATGCGCTCAGGAGGCTTCCGTGACAAGTTCTACTTATCCCGTAGCGACAACGCCGCCAGTGCGCTTCTGGGTGAACTTGATATTCGACATGCGCTTGTGCTCTTTCTCAGCATGACGTGTCAGGGCGCGGAGAACCTGACGGGTCGGCTCACGCTTGATCACAGGGATCTTATCGTTAGCCTTCCGCTTGGCAGTCAGGCGATCAATCGCTCGGTACATGCCGTTCCGCTCTGGCTCCACGAACTTGTTGGAGATGTTCCAGTTGTTCATGATCAGCCGTTCGGCCTGTGTCATGGTAGGCGAGGGGTTCAGAGAAGCTGTTCCCTTCTTCCGGAAGCGGCGGCGAATTTTCTTGGCGATGCGTGACATCAGGCTCATTACGATATCCTTTTCGTTGTGGTTGATTGTTGACGTTGGATTGGTCGTGAAAGGTTCACCTTATCACCTGCGGCCTGACCTTGACCATAGGCAGATTTGTCAGCGCGAACACTTCCGCTGCGCTGTTTCTTTGTCTGGAAGCCGGGAAGCATAGACTCCATGCCTTGCTCAACGACAGCCATTTTAACTTCGACGAGATCGGTGCCAGTGCTGTCTCTTTGGGCAGTTCGAGCCTCGATCAATTCTTCTAGCTTGTCGCAGATCCGCATACCGAAGCCGATCATGAAGGACCAGTATTGGGTGTGACGGGATACGTCTGGGTCTTTTGGATTGTTCTTGAGGAATTCTTTCCAGCCTCTGTCCATGCTGTCGTGGATCAAGCCCAAGAGGAACTCGTGCATCTCGACGTCACCCTTAAAGCCGAAGATCTCTGTGGTCTTCTTCCCTCTCACAGTCTTAGATCGACCATTCCACGCCTTGGTTCCACAGTAGCGAGCAATCGTCGTATCGCAGTATTTTTGCGAGGGATGCTCCTGCTTCTGGCGTTGCTCGTAGACACCCTGACGCATGTCGCGTGAGAATTCTACGGCCTTGAGGTCAGCCTCTGTGACGCCATGCTTCTCCATCAGCTTTTCAGCAATGGCAAGCGCAGCAATGGCTTCCTCTTCAGTTGCACCGCGCTCAGGGATCTTTGCCTTGAGCGCGGCAATTTTTGCGATGATGTCTTCGTTCTTCATGGTAGCCTACTCTTCCGGTTGCGGTGCGAGCATCCCCTCCAAGTAATAGGAGGGTGCGATAGCATACCCTAATGAAATCAGGGCGGATGCGGCTGTTGCTCGCACAATGTTGATTAGGTGCATGGGGTTGTCCTTGTTAGGTTGTAAACCATACTAACCCAAGGACAACCCTATGACTAGTTCTACTGCTCGCCAAGAGTAACGAACGTAGCTGGAATTTTCATCCACTTGGACTTGTTCTCGCGCGGAGACAGGCACTTGCTGTCAACATTGGTGACACGCCAGATGATGCCGCTATTCATCTCCAGAAGGACGTCATCCTTGGCCACCTGACCAGCCTTGGTCACGATGTGGAGGGAGTTGGTCTGGCCACGCTTCTCCTCGTGGGAGATGCCGATGCGGGTGAGTTCGACAGTGTGAGGCGTAACAATCTCGATGTCACCCTCGGCGAAACCTTCACACTTGCCGCCCTCGCCTTTCATTTCCAGGACCATCTGGCCCAAGGAGTTCTTGGTGAGGAAGGTGCCGTAGCGAGGATCTTCTTCCTTCGTCTGATACAGTTTCGGCTTCTCGGTCATGATTGGTTCTTCTTTCTCTAGTTGATCGTGGTAGAACACGAAGTCTTCTGCTTCCCGCCATTTACGATGTTTTCCATCATAGTGGCTTTCGTAATGACGAGAACTGGCGTATCCAAAACGGATGAACCATCCCTCCTTGGGCTGGTATCGTTTCTTCATCCAGTCACTTCCCCAATTGCGCTTGGCGTAGTGGGGAACCTGATCACCCTCTCCGAAGTAATCGACCTCGTAGACAATGATCTTGGACTTGCCAGTCTTTAGTCGGACTTCGTCTCCTGTTTTGAAAGGTGGTTCCATTATTGGCTCCGGTTTATGAGCCCCTAGTATAAGGTTAGGACTGGCAAAAGACAAGTATTATTTGTCGCCTAAACGAGTAAGGTCGCCGCGACTACCTGCGCGACGACCCGTTGTTTGCTTTGATTAAAAATCAAGCGCTCACTCAAGAGCAGCAACCCATGACTTTCTGACCACTGTGGTCCCATCATTCTGATAACATGCGCTCTACCACTGAGCTACCCGCCTTCAGTCCAACGATAGGGTGTTGGTAGGCGGGACTGGATTCGAACCAGCGACTTCATTGTCTACAGAACCACTTTGTCTTCAGTCCTTTCGTTTCTCACACTGAGGGGCATAAGTCTCTCAAATATGAGTTACGGAATTGTATTCTATTCGTGAATAGTTTCCACCGCATAGTTTAGTCTCAGTCTCAGTCTATCCCCTATGGGATCAGGTTAGCCTTGGATGTATCCGAAGATCTCCTTGGCAATGCTCAGATCTGCGACGTCAACAGTGTTCGCCCGCTGGCGAGCCTTTTTGACGGCCGAGATCATTTTCTCACACCGGAGCAGCATGGCCGATTTCTCGTGCGGCGTGATCATGCTCGAAGTGTGAACTGTTTCAATACGGGCGACAGGAACGTCCTCGTTCCATTTCTCCACTTGGGCCGGATGCTCCTTCGTGGGTTCCACCAAGATGCGCGACTTGAGCGACTTTTCAGTCTTCATCGACACAGTGGCGTCAGAACGGTAGACCCCTTCGCCAAGGTTGGCGTCTGGCGTCCATTTGACAGACATTTCCAGCGTTGGAATGGCCAGGATCACGTCACGAACAGCTTTGAGGCGGCTCTCCATGCCCAAGAGGAAGGTCGCCGGGACGTCCTTCATGAGGGTGGTGCCATCCACGATGAGGTCTGCTCGGGCGCGGCCATTGGCTTCTTCCAGTTGCAGGAGAGCATCATAGTGACGACCGACGCTTTTGAAGGTGTGATCAAGCTTGTCAGCGACCGTGGTCACCATTTCCTTGCTCTCGGCAGTGTTCTCACCCTCGCGGCTGGTGTCAAAGAAGGCGACAGTCTTGGTCGCTCCACGAAAATGGTCTGCTTTCTTTGCAAACACAGTCTCAGTTTCTTTGGTCACAGCTTGCGCTGCGTTGGTTGTGTCGGCCATGACCGCCAGCAACTCATGAAGTTTCGCCATTTATCTATCTCCGTTATGCTTGTTATTCTGATACGTATAACCTACGCGCCCGCGCAAGGCAAGACAACCTCTACTTGTCTATCTGAGTACCTTTTAATCCACCGATTGGTCTACCGAACTTATCTTTGCTTGGCTGGTAGATTTCAATGGTCAGACCATTGACGCTATCCCAACTTTCTAGATCTGGATGATCTTCTGCCCACTTCTCGATGCGCGGGTCTTTGATCCAGTCCCAGTTCATAAAGAAGCAGTGGTTCTTGCTCTTCAGGAAATAACCCCACGTCCCCCGAGCAGCGAAGGGAGGCTTTCCACCCATCGCTTTCAGAAGTTTATCTCTGAGTTCTTCATGCGTCATTAGACAGATATCTCCACAGATCGAAAATCAATATGACAATGTCGGCGATTTTTACGAAAAGAGATCCAACTGCTCGGCGTCCATGTCGTCTTTGTCACGGAAGCCCAAGAAGGTTGGAAATCTTGGCTTGTCTTTGATACCGACATTGAAGTATTTCATCTTTACGATCTTTTCAATATAGTCTTGTCGGCGATCCCACACTTTTTGGCGGATCTCGTCGTCTAATCCCGTTCCGACTCGGCACGTAAAATCAGTTCCGTCCTCGAACATTCCGCTAACCTCAATAGCGCCGAGAGTGTCTTTTCCGATAAGGTTTTCTTTATGCCCTGAGCGTTCTGTGTGACCGAGATTGTCAATCGTGGCCTCATTGGCGTTGTGCATCTGTTCGTGGAAGTCGAGGATTTTGCATTCTGTGTCAATCCAGCCACCTTCTTTCATTTTAATGCACTCGCACTGCACTGGCGAGCCGCGTCCAAATTTATAATAAGCCTGAGGATCTCTGAGGATTATGCCTTCTTGTCCTTGGGCAATCATTTCCTCATGAAATTCGTTCACTTCGTCCATATTCGTTAATAACCGAGTTTCTGCTGCTTCCATACGAGGCTGATCATGACTGCTCATTACCCATTGTCCGGAGACTTCTTCGACGACATCAAATCGTCGCTCAAATATATCCGGTTCGTCCCACTTGTCGAAAGCGTAGAATGTGAATATATCCAGTTTATCGAAACTCATTACGAAGCTGCTGGTTCTCTGGAAGCATCCATCTGCTGTTGGGTCACCGCAGATTATTTCTCCATCCATACCTTCAAGGAAGTCGCTGTTCCATCGCACCCATGATTGAACTTCTGCTGCTCGCACTGGTTTAATGCTGCGAGTCCACGCAATGCCATCTCGGATGAATACTCGAATTCCGTCATACTTGAGTTGGCCCAAGAGAGGTCCGTCTTCAAGCTTCTTCGCGACTTTAACGGGATCATATTTCCCAGCTAGCATTGGCTTCATGTTTTATATCCCATTTCTTAGACTACATTGTAGCACAAGCCACGCAAGCTGACCAAACCTTTATATCCCACACCGCCGGAGGCTAACTGTGGCGGGGCAGGGCATAGGGCGCGGCCTGTGGTGGTGGTGCTGGCACCATAGGGCAGGCAACGGCCTCCAGCGCGTCCGTAGGGCTCCCCATTAGGCTTCATGCCAGCTAATAAACTCCCAAACACCTTGGAGATAGTCCTTGTTATTCACAGGGAGATTTTCAACGATCTCACCAATCTCTGAGAATGGGTCAAGTCCCGCCTTTGGTCCGTTCGCTATCATCTGCATTTGACCAAAGCATATGTCCTCTTGTTCTGGACATATTACGGGATCGTATCCGCCACGGAGTCCGTCCTCAGTGTGGTGTTCGAAGACGTAATCGAATATGACATTGTCGGCGATTTTTAGTTTGTCGCTTCCTCTAAGGTAAGGACAATCAAAACAGGGTGCTTCACAGGGCATTAGAATGGGACCTTTATTTCTCCGAGTTCAAGTTCAACTGGCGATGGCCACTCTCGTTCACCATAGACTTTATCCCATGTTGCGCGACACTGTTCTAGAGTTCCAAGGTCGTAGTGATACAGCCTTTTCTTCACTCTTTTGGTTCCGCCAGTTTCTTGATCGTATTCCTCTACGGATACTCTCTTTTGGGCTTTCACTATATGTGGAACAACTCGGTTTAAGAAACGGCCCAAGAGAGTAGCGTTTCCTCTCCGAGCAAACTTCCATTTGTCAGCATACGTGGTGAAATCTCTTTCAACCAATTCCGACTGCACGTCGCGTTCCCACTTGTCGTGTCCTTCCAGGACGTATCCGTCCACCAGCTTGTGATACCACCATTCCTCTTCAACACCCATAGACATCAACTTCTGCTCGGCGAGCGCGTCTGTCTGTGGCACGTTGCGAACTTCATACTCACTTATATCCACGTTTTGCAGATGATAGAGCAGGGCTTCATATCCACCATTGTCCATTTGTTTGGTCAACGACTTAAAGAACGTTTGGTCCTGCTTGCGGTTCTCTCCCATGTCTAGAACAAAGTAACGTCTTTCATCTCCAGTTGCCCTAATGACGTGAGGGTCGTTGGAGGCCATGATGAGATGGACATAGTTTGGATAAGGTTCTGTGTCGATACCTTTGGCTTCAATCGGTATGCTGTCCTCCGTAATGAGCATCTTAAGCACAGACTCATGACGTTTATCTCCAGCAAAGAATGCTTCATCGGCAAACAGGCTGATAACATCTCTAAGGTGAGCATTGAAGTTTCCGACAAGGTGGGATGGGTTGGCGACGTGAAGGTGATGTCTACCAAAGAGACGTCCGAAAGTTCTCGCAAAATAGCCTTTACCAGTACCCTTTCCGCCCCTGAGTACAATGGCAACTTCACCTGGACTTGCTGGTGTCTGTACGACACGCGCCATCCATTTGATGAGATAATCATAGTGATCTTCGTCCCCGCTACATACATTCTCTTTCAGGTGTTCGAGATATATGGAACAGTCCCCAGGAACTGGCTCTACGTTAAATCCACGCCACAGATTGTAAACTCCAGGCTGATCGCCTTGAGGCATGAATTTCATGGTATCATATTGGCGACGCATCCGGTGATTAATCCAGTATTTGCCCAAGGGAACATGCACTGCATCACCCTTGTCGGTCGTACCAATTTGTATTTGAATATTGCCGTAACGGTTGCGGATATCCTCGAAGCTGGACATGGTGATCCGGCTCCTGTGCAGAACGTCATCCTCGATCTCCTCGATGACGCGGCACTTGCCTCCGATATTGCCGATAATTGCGTGTCGGTCATTCATCTTGGTAAGGTGAGGGTCTTCACTGTACTCCTTGGCTCGTTTAATCTGGCGGATTGCATACTTTTCAGCGCCGCCTTTCAGTTCAACAACACTGGCTGCGATCCCCCATTCAGGGTCGGTCAGGATTGCAAATATGACACCGTCGGGGACATTACAACGAGCAAGGCCACAGACACAATCAAATAACCAAGCCGAGCGGGAGTTATCCCCTTCCTTCGGTTGGTCTGGATGCTGCCCTTGGGCAATCACCACCTTGATGCGGTCTGGGACGTCCCATACATCTAGTTCGCTGAGGTCTTGTATTTTCTCAACATTACCGGGAATTTCAACTTTGATGCCGTACTCACCACCATCATGGCGTCCAGGACCGGACACTTGCACAGCCTGCGCTTTCTTGAAGTCATCGAGCGGATAGACATTCTTGTTCTCGAACTCTAGTAGCTTGGCAAGTTCCTTCTGACGACCTTTCTTGATCTTCTTGGCGTCCGGCACATTGACTGTTCCGGGAAGACGCATGATGCGATCTACGTTGTGACAGTGGTCGCCTCCGAAGATCTGTTCCAGCCGCTTGTTGTAGAGTTCGAACTCCAGCCATGCAGCTTCTGTCCCATCTATACGGACAGGCTTTTCTAGCTTCCAGAAGGCTTGGTAGCCGCCGCCTGAGAATAGGATAACAGTCGGCTTTGGAATGCCCTTGGGTAGTCTGTCGGTCAACATGCCCAAGGCGCGTTCCCGCTCCTCAGTAATATCCTGACCCTCGGCAGGGTCGATGTCGATATGGAGCCAGTGGGCTTCGAACATATCCTCTTTGTTTGGCTTCTTGACGTTCGGTGATTTCAGGAAGGAGAGGTTTGGCTGGTTCACTGTAAAGTAGATGTTTCGCTCGCCGTTATACTTCTCCAGCCAGTTAAAGCATTCTTGCTCTGACTTCGGTCCAAATGGCTTGGTGTCAATTGCCTTGCGATCGGTTTGAATTGAAGTGAGAAGCCAAGGTCCTTTAGGATAAAACTTCTTCAGGAAATCAATGGAACGTTGAGACTCACCCTTCATACCAGAAAGCCTCCAACTTTTCAGAGCCAGCTTTGCCATTCTCCATCAGGTTGTACCAGTATCGCGTGATCCCCATAAGATCAGCGCAAGCCTGCTGCGTCCAGCCAGAGCGGCGTCGCCAGATAAGGCACTTCTCGGCTCCAGTTAATGGTAGAACAACAAAGGCGACTGCAAGAGTATTGCTTCCTTTTGTCTCCATCTCGCTATAGCGGCGACGTTTAACACCAGCGATAGCGGCCATTTGCTTCTGACTGAACCCCATGCGGCGGCGATAGATCAGGCTGCGTTCTCCCTCAGAAAGGTCAGTAATTTCTCTGTTTCCAGGCCGTTCGGGAAGTATAGCAGCGACTCCGCTATCATCTCGGGTCTCGTCATGTTGTCCCATAGATCATTTTCCTTAATGTGCTTTCCGGACCAGAAGAACCACGACTTGCTCACTTGAGCGCAGACTAGGGCTAGTCCGCCGCGATGTTCTCTTCTCCAGAGCCACACTTGCTGTTGTTTCGAGAGGGGATGGCTGAACCGAACTGGCTTCACGTCTGCTGTCTTGGGCCAATACTTCATCCATTTGCATTCTATCCACCCACCTATAAAATTGACGTCCGGAATTCCAAGTCCAGTAGATGGGCTCTCAATAGCCACTGCATCCAGCGGTTTGAGTTTCTTTACTAGGTTGGAACGGCTTGAAGCTTCGGACATATCGTGAACCCTTATACTAGCTGCGTGATTGGCAATTGACAAGTTCTGTTTATCGGGGAATTACAACTAATTCCACTCCAGACTCACTGAACATAGACTTCGAGATTTCAATCTCTTTAGCCCACCGTTCGGCGTAATCACTGTCCAGGTCTTGCGACACAACTTTCTTGATACCGTGTTGGATAATCAATCCACAACAGGAGCAGCATGGGAACTCAGTGGTGTAGAGGGTGGCGCTCTCGAACCCAAGAAGAGGCCGCTCTCGCTGCATCATTCTCGCGCCCGCTACCAGCGCATCAGCTTCGGCGTGGATGACCCTCGGATACTTTTGGGCACGATCCTCCCACCGCTCGTCGCTTTCTGCCACCCCCTCGGGAAACTGGTTCCAGCCAATTGAGAACACCGCACCCTCAAGAACAATCACCGACCCCACCTTCGTGGAGGGATCAGGACTGAACTTGCTGGCGTGAACGGCGTGTCCCATGAACATATCATGAATGGACATTAACGCTTCTCCACTTTGTCAATCATCATGTACGACTTGTAGACGCAGCGGACTTGATGCTTACAGTCGTCAAGAGCATAGTGGTAGATACCCTGCCGAGGGATGGTCTTTGTGTTGAGACCAGCCGCATCGTAGATCGTGCGGGTATCACGAGTTTTGTAGAATTGCCAAGGCGGTTTGACACCGACAAATTTGCAGGTCGCTTCCCACAGAACGCTATCGAAGTTTGCGCCTTGAGACCAAACGAATTGCAGCTTGTTCGCCTTCCAGAAGTTGTTGAAACCGTTGACAACAGTTTTCAGATCCATTTGGTTCGGTTCCAGAACTTCCTTGGCTGCATCACCCTGCTTCGCCCACCATTTCACGGTGTCGGGGTCTTTGAAGGCACCAGCGGCAATCTGATCCTCCTCGGTGATGTTCTTGTAGAATTCTCCGCCCAAGGCGGGTGTTCTTGGGTCAAAAGCAACTGCACCAATGGATCGGATCACGCAGCCTGCGCCCGTTCCGAAAGTCTCCAAGTCTAACATGCAATGTTTCAAGTTATGTTCCTTCTACGTGCTGATGGGAACCGTCGGAGGCAATTGCCCATTCACGTTTCCGGTTGATCACGAGTTTCTTGGCAACCTCTTCCATAAGGTCGAAACCATTCTTCTCGCAAATTTGGATAAGGAAAAAGGCCACGTCAGCGCACTCTTCGCCGATATCCTTTGATCCCATGCCGTTGGAAATGGTAGAAACGAGTTCAGCCATCTCTTTGTTGCCACGAATGGCGATTTTGAGTTCAGGGTTTACACCGAACTCTCCCTCGGCCCAATCAAGGACCTCTTTCTGCAAAGTCATAACTTTCCCTTTTTTGACTACTAATCCAGATCTAACATGACGCGAGCGCCGCAAAATTTTAGGATATTCCGATTATTTGATTTCTCCCCATGAAGGTCCTGTCTCGGTGTCCACTTTGAATGGAACCAGTGGACGGCAACGCTTGAGAACACAGTCCCTCATAATATCACCAACTGCAACCGCTTCTGCGACTGAGCCATAGCTGCCATCCGTTTCATCGTGGACCTGCAACTGTAGATAAGCGTCTGTTTTATCAATCTCGACCAATGCCAGCTTGGTCTGATCTGCTGATGAACCTTGGATCACCCTGTTGAGGGCTTTGTGGGTGAAGTCATAGGATCCATCGTCTCGTTTTTCAAAATGAAGGTGCCTGTTAAATATCGTCTTGACGAAACCTTTACCTTCGGCCCTTGCTGACGCAGCTTTCGCCAATGCTCCCACAAACGGCGCTTCCCGATCGAATTTATCCAGAATTTCTTGTCCCTCTTCACCAGCCATCTCCTTATAGTAGCCAGTCCCTGCATCCATTCGTGCAGACATCGCATCTTGCTTGTTGTCGTAGTATTCAATGCGACGTTTCTTACCCCATCCTGAGATATGCGCCCAACGAGTAGGCTTACCGATATCAAGACAGAGTTTGGCACCGCCTTCTCCGTAGCATAGCCCAAGGTAGATCGCCTTGGAGAACCCTCGCTCCAACTTGAATTGCTTTGGGTCTTCTGCCATCCACTTGTCAACCGCTGTGTCACCGTTAACGATACGGGTCATCATCTCATGGTTGTCTGTGCTTGGGTCGTCACGGTATCTCTTGGCTGCATCCCTCGCCTTTGGGAAGTCCATAAGTGCTGCGAAGTGTGTCGTCCACCGTGGTTCCTGCTGAGAGTAGTCATTACAGCCCCAGATTGCTCCTTCCTCAGGGATGAAGATCTTCCGCCACTCACCAGCAATTATTGGATCACGGTCTGGGCTTGGTTGCTGCTGGAGGTTAGGGTCCACGGCTGACAATCTGCCATACCGAACACCTTTCTGTCTACCTTGCTCATCCTCGGCGGCAATCTGCTTGAACGAACAGTGTATCTTGCCGTTGACTGCATACTTATGGATTGATGCAGCGAAGGTGGTTCTGATCTTGTTGACTTTACGGGCATGAAGGATCGCCTCTGGTACGGGGTGATCTGCGCCTCCGAGCAAAGCCTTGTCAATCTGTGGTGCGCCAGTTGATGTCTTGTTGAGCCGCATCCCGATCTTTTCAAGTGCAGGCGCTAAGACGTTTGGTTTCCAGATGTTGTCAAGCCCAATGGAGACGCCAGTCTCACGCTTGACCAGATCAATTGACTTCTGCTCTTCCTCCAGCGCCCACTTCTCGATGGACGCCAGCTTATCGAAATCAATCCGCACACCACGGCGGCGCATCCTTACGAGAACAGGGAGGACGTCCGTCTCGAGGTCCCAGATTTCGCGGAGGCCTGCTTTTTCAATTTTCTCTTCTTGTATTCGTAGGATTTCAAGCGGCGAGGTGACGTCTTGTTCACCATACGCCCCGACAAAGCGAGCGGGTAGCCGCCATAGTCCTTTCTTTGCATCAAGGCCGTGCGCCTGTGCTGCTTCGATGAGGAGTGTTTCATCTTTTGCTTCAATGCCGCATCTCTCACCAATTTTGGCGAGCGAGTACGACCATTCGAGTTCGTTGAGCAGGGGGTCAGCGATCTGGATATCGCGGAACTTAGCCTCGCGATGCCATTCAAAGCCATCATTGTATCCATAATCGACATCGTAGGCAAGATTGGCACCGACGAATTCCCCTGTGTAGTTTTTGATGTTGTCTCTGAGGTAGCGGAGGACTTCCCCTTGATCCATGTTATCACCGCCCTCATGTCGAAACGGAAGGTAGTGCTTTGGTCCGCCATCAATCGCGAAAGCCCATCCCACTGTGTAGCCATCTCGCATCTGGCCTGTTCCAAGACCGTTTCCAATTGACGGGTCACGTGTTTCAGCATCGATCGCTATCCTTTTTGCATTGGCCCAAGAAGGGAGGTCCGCAATTGCAGGAGGACGCCAGTCTGTCTTGGGTAAGAACATAGACATCTGCATGGGTGCAGTGCCATCGTTCATACTCTTGGCGTGTGCGGCTTTAGTCTGTTTTGCCATTGATGATCTCCATAATTCTTGCGGACCTGTTGGCGGGAACCGCAGTTACCGAGATCTCTTCCAATTCAACACGTTTCAGCTTACGTAGACCACGACTGATACTGTGATTACGTCCAGCGTAACCGATGGAGAGCCCAGAGAGGCAGTGTTCTCCGATCCAGAAGATAGCATCCTTATCGAATACAGTTCCCTCACACCAGAGACCATACTTCTTCTCTTTGATCAGATCCCATCGACCGATGACTGCATTCTTCTCGTGACTGAGAAGCATCGGCCGTGTGTAGGTGAACTCCTTGAGGTCTTTCACGAAACAGCCTTTGACTGTGATATCACTATGGCTGTCGCATTCACCCCATACTGAGGCCCATCCCTTAATGATCATTTAATCGGCCCTTCTGACCATTCATCATAGCCGAATGGGTGTTCTTGCCCATCAACACCCCTACTTGCGACCTCTGTGGACGTGCTGGATGCCGCGCCTTGGGTGGTAGTGCCACCAGCGCATCCGCTGGCCCCTGTTTTTGCCGCCTGTGGCGCGGTTAGCAGGTGCAACGGGCCAAGGTTGCCCCCAGCATCCACTTGCGCCTGTGCGGCCTCTATATGCGCTCCCAATTGGCCAATGATAATGCTGAGGTCCACGTCATTGCGCCACTGTGCGATTGCAAGGCAGAGATCGGCTTCGACCATAGGTACGGTTGCTTCATCGCAGAAGGTTGCGAACATCGCTTCGGCCTTGTCACGAGCAAGTGGCCATGTATCAACGTGCAGACACTGGTTGTCCCAGCGGCCTTCCAAGAACATCTCCTTGGCTTTGAGCAGGTAGGACCGAGCCTTGTCCAAGTCTTCGATGCCGTTCTTCTTGTACCAGCGGAAGGCATACTTGGAAGCGGCGCTCTCGTAGTAACCAAGGCGAACATCGCCAGCCCAATCCCAATGTTGATACTTCGCTGCGTAGTGGTCGCCGCCTACTTGTGTCGCTTTCATTCGGTGTCTCCTAGGTCAGGACACATCTGCCAAGAGTGGTCCTGTAGGTTAAAGTAAAAGTTGAGAACCTCTGGTGCGAACAGATGCTTCTCACGATTGATGAACCGATCAATGCGAGCCTTCATCACGAGGATGTTTCGGTTGCCCATCATCTCTTGGTCTTTGCAGAACAGGTATAGTTCCAAGATGTCCAGACCCTTCAACCATTTCAGGTCTTCCTCGGTCAGTTTCAACTCAGCGACCCATCCGAAGATCTCTTCGTTGATCTCCATCTCTGCTTGGGTCAAGTGTTCCTTGTCCACGATCTTGAACCATTTGGTCGGCGCAGGGATATCACCTGTGAGGCGCTCCGGTACGTCGTGTTCTTGAATAGCCCAAACGAGGCGGATAGGTGGGTCTGGATGCAGAAGTCGCAGCATCTGTATCATATTGAAGGAGTGACCACCGACGATATATTCACCGATGATGGGAAGGGTGTGACAGCGACGAACCGCCGCTGCCTCCCGTGAGAATTTGACCTTGTTGACCAGACCCTCGAGCGGATAGATACTCATGCTCGGCGCTCCAACCATTCAATACAGGCACGACGCCAGTCGGTTGCGACAATGCGATCAGCATGTTCAATGGCTTCGGACACACGGTTTTCGTTGTCCTTGTTCTTCCAGGACTGCCAAGCGAGCAGCATAGGCACCGCCACTTTCTTGAAGAACGGATCGGTGTATCCCATAACCGCGCCCTCGTCCATGAACATATTCAGTTCAGAGTGCCACGTGTCGATGTCAGTGCCGACCACCGGAAACGGTTCTATCTCTCCCAACTCGTAAGCCGACTTGGCGTCAGGATTGTTCAGCAGAGGCTCCACCTTTTTCAGTGTATCGAGATAGGCGTGGAAGTTCGTGCTGATCTGCCAGTAGAACCCAACAGGAACACCGATCCAAGCGGCCATCACCTCTTGTAGGAATGACATGTGGACTGCGTTGGCACCGTAAGCGCCCCAGACCATATCGTTACTGCGATTGAACACAGTCATGTCAAGTTTGCCATGAGGATTGACACGGAACGTGATAACCAGATTGCAGGGGAAGTCCTTGCCATCCAGACCAAGGTCGGCGTTGGCGTCCCACATTTGAAGCACAGTGCGGCGATCATCAGGGTTCTTTTTCAGCAAGGCTGCGATTGTGCCAAGCTGATCCATCACACCACCTTCAACTTCGAAGTGGTTCCGCCAGCGATAACCATAGGCACCGTGGAAGTTGATCCCATCGTCTGTATAGTTGCCGATGTTGCTGGAGAAGCGGCTGATCCATTCAAC
>Ga0316189_10004144_pt1 | contig 13987 bp, 11 predicted proteins | sample LowCovwburrow_MG_FD_204930 | JGI IMG/M metagenome (GOLD analysis project Ga0316189, IMG submission 204930) | Coastal sediment microbial communities from Maine, United States - Lowes Cove worm burrow | ecosystem: Environmental > Aquatic > Marine > Coastal > Sediment | place: USA: Maine...
AACGGCTTGTATCTCGGAATCGACTTCCCGATATCGCTCGGCTACATAGCGATTGGCCTGGTTAGCTGCGTATACGGTATCGGAATCGCGATTTTGCGTTTGCGCTATAGGCGCAATCGTCCGGTTCAGAATGATATGGAAGACACCACGGACTAAATTACTGCCCATCACCTCGCTCGTAATCCGTATATTCTCCGGTAATGCACAAATATCTTAGATTGTTCGCCGTTCTGCTTGTCCTGCTTCCGCTGGCACAAAGCGAAGCGCAATCGATTTCCAGCTGGATAGAAGACAACTGCAGCTCATGCACGACGCTGATGCCAGAAAAAACCGGCGTCTATGTTCTGGAAAAAGGTGAAGAAGCGCTAATCGGCCGAGCGTGGCTGACTCAACACGCGACGAATAGCATAGACGTTCAGTACTTCATCTGGAGTACAGACAACATCGGTATCCTCGCCGCCGAACAATTATTGACAGCCGCCGAACGTGGCGTGATGGTTCGCGTCATCGTAGATGACTTTCTCATCGACGCTGAAGATCAAACCCTGTTACTGCTCTCCGCTCATCCGAATGTTCAAATTCGAATCTACAATCCCAATGTCACAGTCGGTGTCGGATTCTGGCAGCGACTCAAGAATGCTGTAACAGGATTCCGGGACATCAATCAGCGCATGCATGACAAAACGGCGATATTCGACGGCATCGCGGGTATAACCGGCGGCCGCAACATGGCCGACGAATATTTCGACTATGACCACGAATACAATTTTCGAGACCGTGATGTGCTGTTGCTCGGGCGCGCGGTCTCGGATATGACTGCTAATTTTGAAGAATTCTGGAGCAGCGAACTCTCCGTTCCGGTTGAGCAAATTTTCGATGAGGACAGCGTGGAGATTTCAGACGCTGATGTGGCGCGCCGCTCACAGGAACTTCATACCTACGCAGCAGATACGGTCAACTTTGAACCCCAGGTTCGCGAAGCGATCGCCAATGCAGCAGAATATTTTCCGGACCTGTTGCGATTGATGAGCTGGGAAGATGTTGTCTTTCTGAGTGATGTGCCGGGCAAGAACGATGGCCTATCCGGATTAGGGGGTGGCGGCGAATCGACCCATCAATTGATAAACGCGGTGAAGAGCGCGCAAGAATCGATCCTCATACAATCCCCGTACCTGATAATGCCAGAGGGTGGTATCGATCTATTTGCTGCGCTGGTTGACCGTGGCGTCCGCGTTCGAATTTCGACGAACTCGCTCGCCTCGACTGACAACATTCAGGCGTTCAGCGGTTACCAGGCGCAGCGCGAGGATCTGCTCGAGGCAGGCGTCGAGCTCTATGAATATATGGACAAGCCGAATATCAGCCAGCAGTTGATTGATCGTTATCCGCGCATCGCCGAGAACGATCCGGTATTCGCCATTCACGCAAAGAGCATGGTCATTGACGAGAAGATCGTGTTTGTAGGAACGTTTAATCTCGACCCCAGATCGGCCAATTTGAATACCGAGGTTGGCGTGCTGGTTGATAGTCCTGCCCTTGCACGCCAAATAAGCGACAACATCGAACGAGATATGTTGCCGGGTAACAGTTGGCAGACGACAGCAGAATTTAACCCGGATTTTGTGGTGAGTCGGGGCAAGCGGATGCTTACCTGGTTCAATCGAATGCTGCCGATAGAGCCGGTATTGTAAGGTCGGCGTAGTGTCGGCAGCTGCAATTTGCTATGCTCCGCGGCCCAAACACTGGCCAGACAGCACAAAAACCGCTTTCTGGCCCCAACGCCCGGTGCATCCTTTTGATTTCTGCTTCCAATCTGTCGATTCAATTCGGCGCTAAACCCCTGTTCGAGAATGTCTCGGTTACTTTCGGCAATGGCAACCGCTATGGCCTGATCGGTGCCAATGGCTGTGGCAAATCGACCTTGATGAAAATCCTCGCGGGTCAGCTCGAACCGAGTGTGGGTAACGTTTCTGTCGACCCAAATATCAGGGTGGGACAGTTGCAGCAGGACCAGTTCGCTTACGAAGAGTACCGGGTACTGGACACTGTCATCATGGGCTATACGCGCTTGTGGGAAGTGATGCAGGAGCGCGAGCGGCTGTATTCGTTGCCCGAGATGAGCGATGACGAAGGTATGTTGGTCGCGGACCTCGAGGTCGAGTTTGCCGAACTGGATGGCTACTCCGCCGAATCGCGTGCGGGTGAGCTCTTGGAAGGTATCGGCATCCCGGTCGAACAACATCTGGGTCCGATGAGTGCCGTAGCACCGGGCTGGAAACTTCGCGTTTTGCTTGCACAGGCGCTATTTTCAGATCCCGACATTCTGCTGCTCGACGAGCCTACCAACAACCTCGACATCAATACGATTCGCTGGCTGGAAGAGTTCCTCGACGCCAGCAAGTCAACGATGGTCATCATTTCTCATGATCGTCACTTCCTGAACAGCGTCTGCTCGCATATGGCAGACCTTGATTACGGCAAGCTGCACGTCTTCCCGGGCAACTACGATGAGTACATGACAGCCGCCACCCAGGCACGCGAGCGAATGCATGCCGACAACGCGAAGAAAAAGGTAAAGATGGCGGAACTGCAGGCCTTCGTCAGTCGCTTTTCGGCCAATGCGTCGAAAGCTCGCCAGGCAACTTCGCGTGCCAAACAGCTTGAAAAAATCCAACTCGAAGACATCAAACCGTCCAGCCGTGTGAGTCCCTTCATTCGATTTGAACAGGATAAGCCGCTGCGTCGCATCGCGGTCGAGGCCACAGGCATTAGCAAAGGCTTCGATGAAGGTCCCCTATTCGAGAACCTTGATCTGACTATCGAGGCTGGCACACGCCTGGCCATTCTTGGGCAAAACGGCATCGGCAAGACAACGCTGGTACGAACACTGCTGCAGGAACTTGAGCCGGATAGCGGCGACGTGAAATGGTCCGAGAACGCCAAAGCAGGCGTGTTCGCTCAGGATAACGCGCCTGAATTCGAGACCGACATGAATTTGTTCGACTGGATCACGCAGTGGCAACCGAAAGGCGCAGACGAACAAATGCTGCGCGGTACGCTCGGACGGATGTTATTTTCGAGAGACGATAGCGAGAAATCGGTCAAGGTTGTTTCAGGTGGCGAACAGCGGCGCTTGATGTTTGGCAAGATTATTTTGCAGAAGCCGAATGTAATCGTCATGGACGAGCCCACCAATCACCTCGACATGGAATCGATTGAAGCGCTAAATCTCGCGCTCGAAAACTACCCGGGTACGTTGATCTTTGTCAGTCATGACCGTGATTTTGTTTCATCGCTCGCGACACGAATTATCGATATGACCCCGCAAGGCATTATCGACTTTCGCGGTAGCTACGACGAGTACTTGCGTGAGCAATTCAGTGAGAAATCACGCGTTGCCTGAAGCCAACAAACCGCTGGAAAAGATCGGCATTTTTGTTGATGTCCAGAATATCTATTACACCTGTCGACAGACCTACCAGGGTAATTTTGATTACAACAAATTTTGGGCACAGGTAACGCACAATCGCGAAGTGGTTTGCGCCTATGCGTATGCGACAGATCGCGGTGACGCGAAACAAGCACAATTTCAAAACATCCTGCGCGCTATCGGCTTTAATGTGCAATTGAAGGCTGTTCTTAAGCGTCTTGATGGTACGGCGAAGGCAGACTGGGACGTCGGCATCGCGCTGGACGTCTTTGAGTACGCGCAGCAATGCGACACCATCGTGCTCGCGTCTGGCGATGGTGACTTCGGCATTTTGCTCGATAGAATCAGGGAACGCTTTCGCACCAAGTCCGAGGTTTATGGTGTTCGCGCACTAACCTCGAACCAACTGATAGGACCGGCCAGTAAATTTATCGCCATCGACGAAAAGTTAATCCTGAGCTAAATCCTCGTCAGAGCGCAGCGACATCCTTTTTCGCAGAATAATCGACGCAACAGTCATAGCGCAGGCCCCCAGCAAACAGTAGAGCCCGAGATACAGCATTTGTGTCGGCAGCTCTATCCCCCGATCTATAAGGGTTCCGGTCAGTCCCGGTCCCGCCGCGGTTGCAAAAACGGCCGCTGACACGGTAATCGAACGAACGGAGCCGAGATAGGTTGTTCCGTAGACCTCCGGCCACAATGAACCGAACAGCGTACTCGATATTCCATAGCTGACACCTAACAGCACCATGACGATAAACAAACTAACAGGCGGCCCGCTGAACGCCAGGGCAATGCATGACGATGCCAGCGGTATGAGGAAAAAGGGCAATATCGCAGAGGACCCGAAACGGTCTATAAGTGCACCTGTGACCAGAGCGAAGCCAACGGTTGTCAATGACATGACGAGTAAAGACACTGCAAATAGTTGCGGCGGCCAATCATTCAATGCCGTCATGTAATTCTGGTGGTAGAAGATTGTTGTGCCAATGAAAGGCGGCGCCAGGATGCCCGTTAGAAGAATCCAGAAAACCGGATCTCGTAGAACTTCGCTACGGGTCCAGCTTCGCACATGACGGAGCGCTTGATCGGAACTCGCTTGTCGCGCATGCGGCTCGCGGGGTCGATGGTAAGCCCAGTATGCGAAGGGTAGTCCGATGATCAGCAGCACGAATGTGCCTACGAACCAGCCTGCCTGATAACCGAAGCCGATCGCTATCGCTGAAAAAGCCAGCGGAATGGTTGCTTCGCCGCCCTGGTGCCCAAGTACGACCAGCGAAACGGCTCGACCCCGCTCTGCTGAAAACCAGCGGCCAGTTGAGGTCAGCGCGATGTGAGTCATCATGCCTTGACCGAACAGACGTAGTAAGAAAATGGCAATGACGAGTATCAGCACCGAATTGGCAAACCCGGCCATGATCGTAGCTGCCGCCAGTACCGGCACGACCAGCAAGATCACTCTGTGTGCCGGCATGAAGTCGACGAGACGACCAAGAAACGGCAGACAAACTGCACTCGCTAACGTCGCGAACATATAGAGTCGGCCAAATTCGCCATGGCTGAGGTCGAACGCTGCCTGCCACTCGGAGATCGACGCGGAAATGAAATACGTCTGCCCGAAACTGGAGAGGTAGGTCAGCATGAAACCACCTGCGATCCAGCGAAAATTATTTCTGATGAAGCCCAGCATGCTGCTATTTTCTAACTCGCGCGCGGTACTTCCTGCCCTTTATTGGTCGATCTGAAAGCTGCCGCGCAGCCTTCGACGCGTGCGCGTTTTGCACCGCGACATAACCATAGGCGTCAAACAGATCGATCGATCCCACAGCGGCGCCGGGTATCCCACCTTGCGCCGTGAGCGCCCCCAGTAAGTCGCCCGGCCGCAACTTGTTCTTGCGGCCTCCGCTGATTTGAATGGTTGTCATTTTCGGGCTTAGGCGGTCATCGCCACGCTGCGCATCGGGAATACCGCGACGTTGCAACAGAGCGTCAGGAAGTGCGTTTTCAATGTCCTGAAGCCGCCCAATCTCGCGATCCTCGACGAGACTCACGGCGATGCCTGTTTTTCCAGCACGGCCTGTTCTTCCAATGCGATGCACATACACCTCGGGCTGTGGCGGCAATTCGTAATTGAAGACGGCATCGATGTCTTTCACATCCAGACCGCGAGCAGCAACATCTGTCGCAATCAACACACTTGCACTCCGATTCGAAAATCGCACCAACACATGATTTCTTTGCGTCTGATCCAGATCGCCATGCAGAGCTACGGCAGTGATGTTCTCTGTCTGCAAATAGCGCGCAACCTCGGCACAGTCGATCTTGGTATTGCAGAACACCAGGTTTAACTCACCGCCCCAGGCTCGTAACACGCGTACCAATTCCGCATTTCGGTTCTCGCGTGTTACAGAACACCACGACTGCGTAATTTGCGCCGGCTGTTCGTTATCCGTGACGTCGACTATCTGCGGCTCGTGCTGCACTCTCGCACTGATATCCGCAATCGCATCCGGGTAGGTCGCACTGAACAGAAGTGTTTGTCGTCGCCCCGGCACGTAAGCGAGGATTGCATCGAGCTCATCCATGAACCCCATGTCCAACATGCGATCCGCCTCGTCGAGCACGAAAGTCTGCAGTTCAGACAGGTTGATGTTGCCGTCACGCAGGTGTTTATGAACACGCCCGGGTGTGCCAACAATAATATGTGGGCTTCGCTGCAAAGAAGCGGTCTGCGAGCGCAGCGGTGAGCCACCGCACACGCTTAGAATCTTGATGTTCGGAATCGCTCTTGCCAGACGACGAATTTCCCGGGCAACCTGATCCGCCAACTCGCGCGTAGGACAAAGCACAAGTGCCTGCACCTGAAACGACGCCACTTCCAGCCGGTTAAGCAACGCAAGACCAAAAGCGGCCGTCTTTCCGCTTCCCGTCTTTGCGCGAGCAACCACATCACCGCCCTGTAACATGATTGGCAGCGCTTTGGCTTGTACCAGCGTCATTTCCAGATAGCCAAGGTCAGCAAGATTGCCAAGCAACTCGGGCTTCAGGTTCAGGGTGCTGAATTCGGTGGGGTCGGACATAGAATTGTCGGTAGTCATCGTCGCAAGTATATCGCTGTCTATGGCTTGTTTTTTGGCTTGCGCTTAATGGGTCCCTTGCCGACTTGATTCTTATCGGGCTTAGCCTTACCGCGTGGTTTATCCGACTTGATCTTCAGTTTTTTCCTCGGCGCGTTATCTGGCTTTCCATCAATCGAGATCTTCAACGGTCTTCCACAGACTCGAACCTTTTTCAGATCCATCAAGATGTCTCGTGGCATACCCTTCGGTAAATCCACAAGACTGAAGTCTCCCTGTATCGAGATATGGCCAATATGTTCGCCAGCCAGACCCGCCTCATTGGCGATTGCGCCAACAATATTTCCGGGCTTTACGCCGTGGTCATGGCCGACTTCGATGCGGTAGCGCTGCTTATCGGAATCCGGTTCCGGCGATACTTTGTCGCGCCGATTTGTATCTCGCCGTTTGTTATCGCGAGACGGCCTGTCTTCATTAAACGACCGGGCCGATCTCGCTTTTTCCGGCTCGAGCAACAGCGGTTGATCTCCAATCGACATTTTTGCGAGCGCTGCAGCAATATCGAGCGCGGGCACATCGTGCTCGTTGCGATACTGCTCAACCAGGTTTTGCATGAAGGTAAGCTCGCCACCCGCTAAGGTATCGGTGATCTTTTGCTTAAAATCAGCGATGCGTTTGTTATTGACTATCTCGGTTGTTGGTAGCTCGAGTCGAGTAATTTTTTGTCGTGTCGCACGCTCTATGACAGCAAGCATGCGGCGCTCGCGTGGCGCCACAAAAAGGATGGCGTCGCCAGTTCGTCCCGCTCGGCCGGTCCGCCCGATGCGATGAATGTACGCTTCCGCGTCATAGGGAATATCGTAATTTATAACGTGGCTGATTCGGTCAACGTCGAGGCCGCGAGCGGCGACATCGGTTGCAACCAAAATATCGAGCGTGCCCTTTTTCAAGCGTTCCACCATTTTCTCACGCTGTGCTTGAACCATATCGCCATTCATCGCTGCGGCCGAGTAGCCCCTGGCTTCCAATTTCTCAGCGAGCTCGGTGGTCGCTGTCTTGGTGCGCACGAACATCAAAATAGCATCGAAGGTCTCGACCTCAAGAATGCGCGTCAAGGCATCCAGTTTGTGCAATCCACTAACCTGCCAGTAACGCTGTCGAATGGTTTCGGCTGTCGCGGTTTTGGCCTTGATCGATACTTCCTGCGGCTTGTTTAAGTGACGACGAGCAATGCGTTCGACCTCTTTGGGCATCGTTGCCGAGAACAAAGCCATCTGACGACCTTTCGGGGTCTGATCGAGAATCCACTCGACCTCCTCGATAAAGCCCATGCGCAGCATTTCGTCTGCCTCGTCGAGAACAAGCGCCCGCAAGCCATTCAGTTTCAATGTGCCTTTGCGCATGTGGTCCATTACGCGACCTGGTGTTCCGACGACGACTTGTACGCCACGTTTCAATTGTCGGATCTGCCCGGAGTACTCCTGACCGCCGTAGATCGGCAGGACGTGAAAGCCTTTGATATGCGATGCATAGCGCTGGAATGCTTCAGCCACCTGGATCGCGAGTTCACGTGTTGGCGTCAACGTCATCACCTGAACGTTTTTGTCCTGCATATCGAGACGCGAGAGCAGCGGTAGCGCAAATGCTGCCGTCTTACCGGTGCCGGTAGGTGCATGGCCCAACAGGTCCAGTCCCTTCAATAAGTGCGGGATGGCCTCTGCCTGAATCGGTGACGGCGTTTCGTAGCCTATTTTGTCCAACGCGGTCAGCAGCGGTTCAGCGATATTGAGATCGCGAAACGTCGTCGTCGCGGGTACAGGTTTGCTCATGCGTGGTTCCAGAATGAGGGGCAGCAGGAGACTTTAACACTATCGGTATGCGGGCGTTGCTTAACGTGGCGCTTCAAATCTACCAAAAGGTCGCATTTCCTGGCTCGATCCTGCTGCCACCGCACGTGAGCAGCTGGTATGGTTTGCCTACCACTAGCCAGGCGGAGTTCGCTAATGCACCAGATCCACAGCTTGAAATCGAGTAATTGTAGCTTTTCATGCTGAGCTCCTTAGACACAGCTATCATTTTCGGCTACCTGGCGCTCATGATTGCTATCGGTCTGTATGCGAGCCGCCAACAGAATAGTGTCGAAGACTTCTTCGTCGCGGGTGGCAAACTCGGCACATTCTCAATCGCCTGTCTCTGGCTGGCCTCGTGGGTCGGCGGTGCGACGATAGTCGGCGGGACTGCCAAAATCTATGAATTCGGGATTTCTGGTGGTTGGTATATCACCTGCACGGCAATCGGCTGTTTATTGTTCGGTTTGTTTTTTGCCGCGCGGGTAAAGCGCAGCGGCACTGAAAATCAATTATTGACCTACCCGGACTTCATCGAAACACGCTATGACAGTCGCACCCGGATCGTTGCCACCATCACGACCATAATCGCTTTCATCGGATTTTCAGCTGGCCAGCTCGCCGCTGCCGGTGCCGTGTTAAGTAGCCTGCTCGGATGGGATTATTCCTCATCGTTATTGCTCGCGAGTTCCATCATTGTCGTCTACACCGCATCCGGCGGTTTTCTGGCCGTGGCCTATACCGACTATGTTCAGTTCACGCTGTTATTTGTCGGTGTGGTCATTGTCGGCATACCCGTCGCGATCGCAAACGGCGGTACTTTTGAAGCACTGACGACGCAGCTGCCGAGCGGACATTACAATCCAACAGCCTGGGGCGTAGCAACAATGCTCGCTTTGGGTGTTTCGCTACCCATGAGTTTCTTTGTCGCCATGGATAACTTCACCCGAATATTTGCCGCAAAAGATGAGGTCAGCGCGAAACGCGGCACGCTACTCGCAGCATTTTTCCTGCTACCGCTGGCTGCGGGTGCTATCTGGCTCGGCTTAACAGCCACGCTACTTTATCCTGGCGCTGAGAACAGCGGCAACATTCTGTCCACGCTGGTTATGGACATCTTCCCTACGGGTCTTAAAGGCCTGATGCTGGTTGGAATTCTCGCTGCGCTGATGTCGACTGCTGACATCTGCATCCTGACTGCGGCGGCTAATGGTAGTCGCGACATCTATCAGCGCTACATTAACCCTCAAGTCGCGCCCAAAAAACTGTTTCGAATCAGTATTGTTCTTGCCGCACTAGTCGGCATAGCCGCTGGTCTGATGGCATGGAAGATGCAGGATGTTCTGGACATATTGCTGGTCGCGTTTACGATCAATGCCGCCGGTCTTTTCATACCGACAGTTGCGATGGTGGCGTTGAAAAAGGTCAACACCTCCGCCGCATTCTGGAGCATTACTTTGTCATTGATTGTCGTGATTGGCTGGTACATCGCCGCCGCGTTGGAACTCGCACCTATTTTCAGTCTCGATCCTCTTTGGCCGGGCTTGCTGGTCTCGGGCGTGGGCTTTTTTGGAATCACATTGATGGGTGGCACAAGAAAATGACGCGAGTGGTGGTCGCCGAAATCCCGGAAAGTACCGGGCGCGATCTTTCTGTTGAGCGCTCTATTCTTGGCTCTGACGTCGAAATTGTGCATTACATCTGCGATGGCACCGAAGATAACCTCATTGCTGCCTGCCAGGATGCCGACGTCGTCTTGACAGACTACTCACCCTTTACGCGCAAAGTGATCGAGCAACTGCGCAGCTGTCAGCTGATATCCGTTGCGGCTACCGGCTATAACAGCATTGATCTGGAGGCCGCCGCAGATAAGGGCATCAGGGTCTGTGCTATCGATGAATACTGCACGGATGAAGTCGCCGATCATGTGATCCTGTTGATGCTGGCGTTGTGCCGGCGACTCCCCGAATATCATCAGCAAGTGCAATCGGAACATCGCTGGCAGTTTGACTCGTTGTCAGGCCTTGCCCGAATGAGCGACCTGACACTCGGCATCGTAGGCTTTGGTAAAATAGGTCAGGCCGTTGCTCGCCGTGCCAGTGCTTTCGGCATGACCCTCCTGGCCTATGATCCTTATCCGAACGCCGTTGCTGCGGCAGACCTCAACGTTCGATTCTGCGAGCTCGCAGAGCTCTATTCAATGGCCGATGTCATTAGCTTGAACTGCGGACTGACGACTGAGAATGAACACTTGCTGGATGCAAGCGCATTTCAACAAATGACACGAAAGCCAATGCTCATCAATTGCGCGCGCGGCGCGCTAGTTGATGAGGAGGCGTTGGTGCATGCGCTCGACTCCGGGCAGGTGTCAGGAGCCGCGCTTGATGTGCTTAGCGAGGAGTCGCCGGACTTACAGGCATCAAATCTAACTGGTCGCGCGAATGTCATTCTCACACCGCATGTCGCCTTTTATTCTGATGCTTCGATACGGGATAACCGCCGGATTTCAACAGCGAACATTCGGAACTTCCTGGACGGAAAACATGACTTGGTAAGGCGCTATATTTTATGAGTAGCACAGTAACTTTTGATGGTGCGGCTCCGGCCGGGACAATAAACTTTGGCATAGGCCAGCCGTCGGCCGATTTACTGCCTGTCGATCTGTTGCGAACTGCAAGTCGGGCCTTCTTCGATGAAGCCGAACCGTTCGAACTTAATTATGGCGTTACCGAGGGCGATGAGCGATTTCTTAATTCTCTTGCAGCTTTTCTGAGCAAAGGATATGGCTCGGCAACCACCTCCGAGCAACTGTTCGTAACCGGCGGCAATTCGCAAGCTTTGGATCTAGCATCATTGGTATTCGCAAAACCGGGCGATACCGTTTTTGTCGAAGAACCCAGCTATTTTCTGGCGTTTCAGATTTTTCGTGATCATGGTCTCAATATCGTGGGCGTCCCGGTTGATGAGAGCGGTCTTTGTATTGAGCACCTCGAAAAAGAGCTCGAAGTACATCGGCCAGCTTTTTTGTACACGATTCCGAGCTATCACAATCCCGGTGGCCAGAGCACCACAGAAGCACGCCGGCGACGAATCGTTGAGCTAGCAAAACAGCATGATTTTCTCATTGTTGCCGATGAGGTCTATCAATTACTGCATTACTACGATGAACCGCCGGCTGCCTATGGCACGATGACAGCAAGTGATCGAGTCGTTTCTTTGGGCTCATTCTCAAAAATCCTCGCTCCGGGATTGCGACTGGGATGGATACAAACTTCGACACGATTGAGAAACCTGCTCTCCGCTAACGGCTTCATCAATAGCGGTGGCAGTATCAATCACATCAGTTCACTACTTGCACGCAAAGTCATCGACAGCGGTTCGCTTGAATCGCATATTGAGGGACTAAGGATCGTTTATCGGTCTCGCGTGGAAGCCATGGATGAAGCTTTGCGTGAACACTTCACTGGCAAAGCAACCTGGCGTCGTCCTAACGGCGGCTACTTTTTCTGGCTTCGATTTGACGAGTCAGTGGATACAAGCGCGTTTCGCCAGCAAGCGCGGAAACTCGAAACCGGCTTTCAGCCAGGCTCCTTGTTTTCGAGTAAAGGTGAGCTCTGCAACTACCTTCGTCTTAGCTTCGCTCATTATTCCGATGACGATATTCGCGAGGGTATCGCGAGGCTGGCTACGCTGTTTATCTAGAGCCAAGTTTTCGCACCGAGAACGCAAACTAGGGAAACAAGTACTTTTCTGGCTATACTCGCAGCATGGACGGTAGTTTTTTAGTTACGTTTGAAAGTGACCATGTCCGGGTCGTAACCGATGCTGAAAAGAATCTCGCAGTGTCAACGACCCTCTGGACAGAAATTGCGGCCATGTGCGAGAAGCACGAATGCTTTACCGTCCTCGCTGTTTCCGATGCACCTGCACCGATGCCAATGACCGATGGCTTCTCTCACGCGGACCTGTTTCGCAAATTGGGTATCACATCAAAATATCGAATTGCCTGGGCAGAACTCAATGATGACGCTCGATCTGCGACTGAGTTTGTGGAGACGGTATTAAATAACCGCAGTCTTCCCGGAAAAGTCTTTGCCACTGAGGCGGAGGCGCGGCGCTGGTTATTTTCTTAACGACACACTGACAGAACTGACCTAAGGCCGCGCTCCGGGACGCACGATATGCATTTGCACGTCACCGATCACCCTCTCCGTAAAAGCACTTTCGCAATAACAAAGATAAAACTCCCACAGGCGAATGAACTCATCCGAATAGCCCTGCTCTTTGACTTCCTGAAGTCGCTCGAAAAACCGTTGGTTCCAATGCTTCAATGTTCTCGCGTAGTGCACGCCAATATCCTCGAGACCAATAACTCGCATGTCGGTATTGCTGGTCATGGTCTGCGTCATATCTGTGACAGACGTTAAGCAGCCGCCAGGAAATATGTAGCGCTTGATAAAGTCCACGTTCGTCTTGTACTGCTCATAACGTTGGTCGGCGATCGTAATCGCCTGCAGTAACATTTGGCCATGCGGCTTGAGAAGATCGCAGCACTTCTTGAAAAATGTATCGTGAAACTCATGCCCAACCGCTTCTATCATTTCAATAGAGACAAGCTTGTCGTAGCTGCCCTCAAGGTCGCGGTAATCTTTTCGCAGAAGTGTGATTTTGTCTTCAAGTCCGGCTTTTCGAATCGCGCTCTTGGCGTAGTCATATTGCTGTTGCGATATGGTCGTCGTCGTCACGTGACAACCATAGTTGGCGGCCGCATGCATTGCGAAGCCACCCCAGCCGCTACCAATTTCGACGACAGAATCATCGGCTGACAGTTGAAGTTTTCTACATATCCGATCAAGCTTTTCTACCGATGCGTCATAGAGTGGCGTATCCGGTGTCTCGAAGAACGCGCTCGAATACATCATGCTCGGGTCCAGCCACAGCTGGTAAAAATCGTTACCCAGATCATAGTGAGCCGCTATATTTTTGCGACTGCCGGTACGCGTATTTCTATTTAGGTAATGCAGGATTTTGCGAAGCGGCTTACTCAATACTGCGAGCCCGGAATCGATTTTTTCGAGAACGTCGCGATTTCGAAGCAGAATCCGCAGCGCTTCACTGAGATCATCACACGACCAATGATTCTGAATATAGGCCTCGCCGGCACCGACGGCTCCACCGAATGCGATATCGCTATAAAAACGAGGGCTCCGGGCATGAATATTCACCGCGCGCGGAAATTCGTCGGTGACATCACCGAAAGCGATCTCGGAATTGCCCTCATGAACAATTATCTGCCCGACGGCCAGGTTTGTAAGCCTTGCCAGAACGGTTCGACGCGCCAACTTATCCAGATAACCGGGTCGCGTAGATGTCTTGAAAAAATCCGGCGACGCGATTGATTCGGATCGCGTATTCATAGCGCTTTGACCTCTTTGTGTTTGGCCGGATGCGCGTATATCGGACAACGCTTGATCCATAGACGCAGTGCCTGCCAGTGAATTGCCAGAATAATTTTCAGTGTCATAAACGGGAAACGAAACAAAACGCCGGCCAATGACCGAGTATTGATCGACTGGCGGTTAAGCATCATTGACACGCTGAAGATCTTTTCGCCGTCCTGTTTGTTACTCATA
>Ga0316189_10004145_pt1 | contig 13985 bp, 14 predicted proteins | sample LowCovwburrow_MG_FD_204930 | JGI IMG/M metagenome (GOLD analysis project Ga0316189, IMG submission 204930) | Coastal sediment microbial communities from Maine, United States - Lowes Cove worm burrow | ecosystem: Environmental > Aquatic > Marine > Coastal > Sediment | place: USA: Maine...
CGCGACCAGCAGGTGCACCGAGTTGGTGCCGACGTCGATCGCGGCCACCCTCATGGCAGGTCGTTGGGGCCGCGGAGCACGCCGACGGTCATGCCGTGGGCGGTCGCGGCGCGGGCGACCGCGGTAACGAGGTTGAACTCATCGGCGGCCAGCGCGGCGCGGTGCGCGGCGTCGAGCTCCTCCTGGGCGTTGTCGGGGTCGGCCCGGGCGACCGTGAGTCGAGTCATGACCTCCAAGCGGACGTCGCCCATGCTGATGGCGCCGTTGCGCGCGCGTTCCGCGATGGGGAGGGCGTCGTGGGGGCGGCCGGCGTCGAGGTCGGCGTTGGCCTTGGCGAGCAGGAGCTCCACCAGGCCCACCGGCCGTCGGACCCGCTCCTCGAGCGTCTCGATGGGGGTCGCGGCGAGACGCTCGGACCGGGCGGCGGCGACTGGGTCGGGCGCGGGCGGGGCGGCGGCACGGATCTGGTCGCGCAGGGCCTCGACCTCGCGCAGCCCATCGGGATCACCCACGCGGCGCGACAGGCGGACGGCCTCTTCGACCCAGTGGGTCGCGTCAGGGACCCGGTCGCTCTTCAGCAGGGCCTGGGCGTACAGCGAGCAGGCGCGGGCGCGCACGTCGGCGAGCTCGTCACTGTCGGAGAGCGCGCGATCATTGCACACCGCGGACAGCGTCTCCGCCGCCCTCTGCGCGTCCCCAGATCGCAGCGCCTTGAGCCCCGCGAGCAGTTGACGTGCGAGCTGCGTTGCCGGGTCCGGTCCGTCAGCCATGCGACGGATCGAGCGCTGAGAGGGCGAACTGCGCGGCGCGGTTCTCGATATCGGCGGCCACGAGGCTCTCGCCAGCGGCGAGATCCCGCGGTGTGGTGAGCCACTCGAGCGTCAGGCCGAGGACCGCGAAGTGGAGCAGCACCGGCTCGGGGGACCCCGAGTTCAGGACGATGTTCAGGGGGTGCCCATCGCCGAGCACCGTGACCGTCACGCCGGTGTTGAGGCGGTAGCGCACCACCTGGTCGGCGACCTCTTCGCGGGTGACCGCGTCGCGCTTGAGGCCGGCCACGTCGATCTCTGTGCCGCCCCAGCCGGCATTGATCAGCAGCAGTCCGTCGCGCGCCTCGGCGAGGTCTTCCGTGCGCAGCGCGCCCGGCTGGCCGGTGGCGGTGACCACCAGACGTGCGGTCCGCAGGCCGTCGTGCAGCTTGGGCGTGGGGTAGCCGTCGTAATGGGCGAACAACCGTCGGACCGGGTCCACCTCGCAGACCTCGACGGCCATTCCGGCCGATCGGGCGTAGCTGGCGAGACCGCGTCCGACAGGGCCATAGCCGATGATCAGGACCCGGCGGCCGGCCAGGTGCATGCCTGTCGAGCGAGCCACCGCCTGCCACAGCGCTTCACCGACCCCGTGACGGTTCTCGATCTTGTCCTTGAGGCGCCCATCGCTGATGTTGACCACGGGGAAAGGCAGATCGGACCGGCTGCGCAGGCGGGTGATGCCGGAACGCGTCAGCTCGATACCGGCGCCGATGGTTCCGAGCTGGCCGCGTCGCTTGTCGAGCAGCGTGCCGAACAGCTCGAAGCCGCTATCGACCACCAGCTCGGGCTCGTGGTCGAGCACCTGCATGTGGCGGTTCTCGAGGTCGCCGCCGGTGTAGACCGTGAACCCCAGGTTGCGGAGCAGGTCGACGGACGCTGCGTCTGTCGTGTTTGGGTTGGCCGCGGAGAGCACGAAGTGCCCGCCGCCCAACGATAGTTCGCGAACCAGCGCTGCGGTGAGCGTAGTCAGGTGCAGGTTGAGCGCGATCCGACGCCCTTCCCAGGGACGCGTCGTCGCCCAGTGGTTCCCGAGGCGCGGCAGGATGGGGAAGAACGCATTGATGCGCCCAACCTCCTGCTCAGCGGCCAGAGAACGATCCTTTGACACGCCCGCCTCTCAGCTGATGTTGATCAGCTTGTGCTCGGCGAGGTAGGCCACGACCATGTCGGCGCACTCGTCGACCGAGCGTCCGGCGGTGTCGATGACCATCTCAGGGTTCTCGGGCGCCTCGTAGGGCGCGGAGATACCGGTGAAGCTGGGAATCTCGCCGCTGCGGGCCTTCTTGTACAGACCCTTGGGGTCGCGCACTTCGCACTCGGCGAGGCTGGTCGCGACGTGGATCTCGATGAACCGCCCCTCGGGGAGCAGCGTGCGGACCGCGTCGCGGCCCGCCTTGTACGGCGAGATGAATGCGGCGCAGGTGAGGAGGCCGCTGTCCATAAACAGCTGAGCAACGGCGCCGATGCGGCGGATGTTCTCGGTGCGGTCGGCCGGGGAGAAGCCGAGGTCTTTGTTCAGCTCGTGGCGGACGTTGTCACCGTCGAGGCTGTAGGCGGTGACGCCGGCCTGGAGCAGCTTGCTCTCCACGCGACGCGAGATGGTGGACTTTCCGGAACCCGAGAGGCCCGTGAACCACAGGACCGCGCCCTTCTGTCCGAGGGTGCGCTCGCGCTGGTCGGTGGTGACCTCGGCGCCGTGCCAGTGGATGTTCTTGCTTTTGGGCTCGCTCATTGGGTCTCCCGGAGGCTGGCATCGGCCGTATCTCGTAGGGTGGACCCGGGCCAGCGTCGACAGATACAGTCGCGCACCGTGGGGGGACGACAGTGATCACCGTGGCGTTGGATGCGATGGGCGGCGATCGTGGGCTGGGCGCTACGGTAGCGGGAGCGGCGCTGTTGTCGCGCGAGGATGCGGGCGTGCACACGATCCTGGTCGGGGACGTCGCCGCCATCTCCGAGCGGCTGGACCAGGTGGCCTACGAGCCCCAGCGGCTCACAGTCGCGGCGGCCGACGGCTGCGTTCCCATGGGCGCGAGCGCCGGCGCTGCGCTCGATGAGGCACCGGACTGCTCCATCCTGACCGCTGCGCGGCTGGTCTCGGACGGGCACGCGCAGGCGTTGGTGAGCGCCGGACACACCGGCGCGACCATCTTGGCTGCATCCCGGGTCTTCGCGCGCCTTCCGGGGATCCGGCGCGCCGCGCTGGCCGCCGTGTACCCGACCGAGCAGCGGCACGGGCCCCATGGTGACCCCTTCGCCCTGATGCTGGACGTGGGCGCCACGCTCAACGCCACGGCCGAGGATCTGGCGGCGTTCGCGGTGATGGGGTCGGCCTACTCTTCGATCATCAGCGCCATCGATGCGCCGCGGGTGGCTCTGTTGTCCAACGGCACCGAGCCCAACAAGGGCACCGAGGCCATCGTCGCGGCGCACCAGCTGCTGAAGGGCGGCAGCCTGAACTTCGCGGGCAACATCGAGGGGCTCGACATTCCGCGCGGCACCGCCGACGTGGTGGTGTGCGACGGGTTCCTGGGCAACGTCGTGCTGAAGATGCTCGAGGGGGTCAGCGACGTCTTCCTCGATGTGGCGCGCAGCGCGAGCGGGCGAAAGCTCCAGTGGCGAATGGGGCTCGCGATGCTCGGCGATGGGCTGCAGGAGCTGAAGCGGATGACCGACTGGAAGAGCTACGGCGGTGCGCCCCTGCTCGGAGTTGATCAGGTGGTGATCAAGGCCCACGGTCGCTCGGAGGAGCGTGCGGTGCGCAACGCCCTGAAGGTGGCAGCCAAGGCAGTCCGCGGGGACCTCATCGGCCGCACGCGCTCCGGCATCTCGGCGCTCGGGCTCGGTGAGTCGTGAGCAACGACCGCTCGGAGGGGCCGTGGAGCCAGGCCACGATGGACGGCTGGTTCTACGCGGCGCTGGGGGCGTCGGTGGTCGCCGTGGGCCTCGTCCTGCTGCCCTTCGCGAATGCGCTGTTGTTCGCGGTGACCACCGTGGTCGTCACCTGGCCGCTGTACACGTGGACGCTGGTGAGGACCCGGGGGCGTCGTGGGTTGGCGGCAGCGATCACGGTGGCGTTGCTGTCGGTGCTGGTGTTCACGCCCCTGACCGTGGTCGGGGTGTGGTTCGTGCAGCAAGCCGGGAATGTGGTGCAGCAGGCGGTCGAGGTCGCCGGCAGTGGGGCCGTGGAGGCCCAGGTCAGCGAGGTGTTGTGGGAGGCGGAGCTCCCCGGCGAGGAGGTGTGGGGCGCGTGGCTTCCAGAGGGCGTGGACCCGGTCCAGCTCGTGGTGAGCCCGCTTCGCGACGCGGTGGTGACCCTCGGGCAGACAGCGGGCGCGGCGCTGCCGCAGCTGGTCGGCTCGGTCGTGGGGGCGACGCTCGATGTGTTCGTGTTCCTCGCCGCCGTGGTCAGCCTGTACATGGAGGGGCCGCGTGTAGCCCGCGGCATGATGCGCCTGACGCCGATGCGCGACGTCTACGAGGTGCGCCTGTTCAAGGTGTTTCGGGAGTTCTCGAACAACCTGGTCGCCGGCTCTCTCGCCACGGCCATGCTGCAGGGGACCATCGCGAGCATCGGCTACGCCCTGGCGGGTGTGGAGCGCCTTGCATTCGTGGCCACCCTCACGACCGTGTTCGCACTGCTGCCGCTGGTCGGGAGCGCCGTCGTTTGGGTTCCGGTCAGCGTGTACATCGGGTTCACCCAGGGGTGGGGCTGGGGCCTGTTTCTGGCCGCTTGGAACATCGCGCTCACCGGCTCCGTCGACAACATCGTTCGGCCGCTGTTCCTGCGCGGGAGCACCCACATCCATCCCCTGCTCATCTTCCTTGCATTGTTGGGCGGCGTGTCATGGATGGGTCTGCCCGGCGCCCTCGTCGGCCCCGTCGCCATCGCAGCCTTTCTCGCCTTGTACACCATCTACTGCGAAGACTTCGCCGGCACGTCGCAAGGCCCAGCAGGTCCATAGTCCATCTCGCTAAGACCCCGCTCCGCCCCGCCCCCAGGGCTACGGCGTGCCTGTGTCGGCCGTTCTGCCCGTGTCGGCCGTTCCGCCCGTGTCGAACGCCTCGATCTTGTCGTCCACTTCCTTCGGGGTCACCCAGCAGGCGCTCAGCGTCGCCGACAGGACCACCGCGACCGCCATCGCTCGCAGGACCGCACTGTAGCTCACGCTCGCTCCAGGACCGCGACGGTCTCGATGTGGTGGGTGTCTGGAAACATATCGAAGCATGTCAGGCCCGAGAGCCGGTAGCCGCTCAGCCGTGCGATGTCGCGGGCCGCCGAAGGCGCGTGGCAGCTCACGTAGACGATGACCCGGGGACGCGTGAGCGCCAGGCGGGGGAGGATGCCGGGGGCGCCCGCGCGCGGCGGGTCGAGCACCGCGCAGTCGTACACGTGCCGGCTCGGGTCCAGCTTCTCGACGCGTCGAGAGACCGCGGTCAGGCCAGCGACCTGGCGCGCGTTGTACTTCAGATCGTCTCCCCCCGGGCCCGGCGCTTCCACGGCGACGACGGGGATGCCCGTGCGGGCGATCGGCAGCGAGAGGTTGCCGACCCCGGCGTACAGGTCGAGCGCTGCTTCCGCGCCGTGCTCGACCAGGATGCTGCGCACATGTCGGACTAGCAGTTCGTTGATCTCCAGGTTGACCTGGTAGAACGACCGGGGGCCGACCCGGAGCGCGTGCCCGTCGACGGTGAGGGTGAGGGTGGGCTGACCTGCGATGCGCCGCCCGTCCGTGGCGACGTCTCCCAGCGACTCCAGGCCCGGCGCGCTTCCCGTGAAGGCGTACACCGCGCGCGTCCCGTCCGAGCGGATCTCGACCGCGCTCAGCCGCCCCGCGTCGTTGTTCTCGAGCCAGTCGCGCAGCCGCGCGTGCGCCTGCTGTACCTCCGGGCGCGCGCTTAGGCAGGCCGCGACCGGGACGATGTCGTGGGACCGCGGAGGGCGGTAGCCCACCTCTTGGTCGCCGATCGCAAGCTTGATTCGCGCCCGATGACCTGACTCCCGCGGCGACGCGATGACCTGGGGTACGCGCTCAGTCCGGAAGGCGTGCGCCACGCTCCGCGCCAGGGCTGTCCGGCGTGCCGCGGGCTCCAGCACGGACAGGTCGCACCCCCCACACTGTGCGTCCCACGGGCAGGGCGGCGCGCGGCGGTCTGCAGATGGCGTGACGCGCTGCTGGTCCTCGACACGCACGACGTCGCCGGGCACAGCGCCAGCGACCCGCATCACGGTCCCGCTCTCGGCGCGTCCGGCCCCGCGGCCGTCAGGCAGCATCCACTCGATTCGGGCGGTCGTCACAGCTCGCTTGTAACGAACTGGGCCGCTGTGGGCGGCTGGCTCTCGTCGCCGATCCGGGGCAGAGTGCCACCATGCTGTCCGTGATCATCCCCACGCTCGGTCGGGCGGACGTGCTGCCTCGTGCCTTGCGGAGCGTGCTGGCGCAGCTCCCTGCGGACGCCGAGCTGTGCATCGTCGATCAATCGGACCCGCCCACGCGCTCGGGGTTCGAGCACCTGGCCGACCCCCGAGTGCGGCACCTCACCGGCGTGTCTCCGGGTCTCCCGGCGGCCCGCAACGTGGGCCTGGCGTCCACCTCCGGGCGTATCGTCCTGTTCTTGGACGACGACGTGGTGCTCCATCCGGGCTGCCTCAGAGCCCACTTGGCGACCTACCAGGATCCGACCGTCGGCGGTGTCGTGGGCCGGATTGTAGAGGCCCGTCTGGTCGCGAACGCCCGGTCCACTTGCAATCGCGTGGGGCGAGGCGGACGGATCGTGACCCGGCTCGATGGGCCCGATCCGGTGGATGTGGAGACTCTGAAGGGCGCGAACATGTCGTTTCTGCGGCGTGCGCTGCAGGACGCCGGTGGGTTCGACCCCGGCTACGGCGGTTCCGCCTTGCTGGAGGACGCGGACGCGTCGACCCGCGTTCGGCGCGCCGGGTGGCGACTTCGATATGCGCCGGACGCCGCGGTAGACCACCTGCACCACCCCACCGGCGGGGTTCGGCAGGGCGGCGCACTGGCGACAGAGTGCTGGCGCTTTCACAACACCGCCCGGTTCGTTCGGATTCATCGCGGGCCGGCCGGCGGCATTCCTCTCGCTGCGACCTTCTCGGCGATCGCAGTACGGAGGGCGCTGGACTGGCGCAGGCCCAGCGCGCCTGCGGAGCTGCTGCGGGCGCTGTGGACGGGGTGGCACGGCGCCGCCGACGCCGGAATCGGGTAGCCTGCAAGGGTGGAACAGGACCCACAGAGTCGGGAGTTTCGACGCCTCGCGCAGCGGGCGGGCAACCTGGCGCCACTCCCGGTGGCGTGGATGGCGGGTACGGTGCTCGGCGCGCTGGCGGGGCTCGGGTTTGGCGCCTGGGAGGCCATGGTCCTGCAGGCCGCCGGGGTGGAGATCGCGCTTGGTGAGGGGCAGAACCTGGTTCCCGCGATCTACGCGGCGGTCGGCGCCGTGCTCGGACTGCTCGCGGGGGCCTCGGGGCTGTGGGGAGGACGTTGGGCGCTTGCGGGCGGAATTCTGCTCGTTGGATGGCTGATCGGCGGCCGCATGGGGACAACGGCCGCGGCCGCCGCAGCGCCGGGTGTGCTGGGCGTCGCCATCCCGTTCGGCGCGGCGCTGGTGTTGGGTCATGTTGCAGGGCGCATGCCCGGACCGGGCTGGTTGCACCAAGGCATCGGAGGCTTTCTGCTGTCCTCTGCGGCGCTCGTTGCGCCGCTCCACCACCACCTCCTCGCCGGAGGGGGCATGGCTGGCGCGGTCGCGACCGGCGTGGCGCTGTTGTTCGGCGCGGCGCTCGGTGGCGTCTCAGCGGCGGCCGCCGCCGAGGGCCACCCGCCGCTGCTTCCCTTGATCGCGTGGTCGGGTCTGGGAGCGCTCGGGGCCTGGGGAACGCGGATCGAGCCGCCACCCATGCCGGACGGCTCCTTCGGCAAGCCGCCCGTGCTCCTCGTGATCGCGAGTGGGCTGCGCGCGGATGCGACCGGGCTCGGCGGCGACAAGGTGGCGAACACACCGCGGCTGGATCGCCTCGCGCGGAGTGCGACCGCGTTCCGAGACGCCCACGCCAACAGCAACTGGTCCGCCCCGTCCATCGCATCGATCCTGTCGGGTCGGCTGCCTTATGGCCACGGCTGCGGACTGAATAATGGTCGGGGTCCGACGGGGACCCCGGTGCGCCCCGACGTGCTGAGTCTGCCGGCGGCGATGCGGAGTGCGGGCTGGGCGACCGCGGGGGTCACCGGCGACCCCCGGCTGGCCCGCTTCGGGCTCGATGTCGGGTTCGACTCTTGGCAGGACGCCGCGGCGTGGGGCGCCATGCCCTCGTTGTGGGCGCCCGTGGCTGCCGCGGGGCTCGACCTGCTGGACTGGCCGCGCCACGTGCCGGCGGATGAGGTCGCGGCGCGCGCAGTCGACGTCATGAAGGCCCAGTCGGGTGGGGGCTGGCTGCTGGTCGTACACTTGGTCGATGCGGGCGGACCGATGCTGGCGACGCCCGACGATCTCGCGGCGGTGGGGGCGACGACGCGGCCCTGGCCGATGGATCGCTACCGCGCGGCCGTGCGGGGGGTCGACCGCGCCATCGGTACACTGGTCGACGCGGCGCCGCCGGAAGCCTGGGTGGTTGTGGTGGGAGACCGCGGGGTGGAGCTCGGCGAGATGCGCGCGGGCGCGACCGTCGCGCAGCCGGGGCTGCGGTTTGGACACAGCATGTACGAAGAGCTGCTGCGCGTGCCCATGGTGATCCACCGGCCCGGTGGCATTCCGTCGGTGGTCAGCGGCGGCGCGTCCCTGATCGACATCGCGCCCACGCTCACGGTCGGCCTCGACCTTCCGAAGCTGCCCCGTACCGACGGGGCGCCGCTCGGGCCGGTCTTCGGCGAGCGGCTTGTGCCGCACGACCTGGTGGCGCAGTCGTCCCGCTTCGGGCCCGAGCAGCAGGCGGTGATCCGTGGGCACTACAAGCTCGTGCACACTGCCGCGGGGCGCTCTCCGATGTTCGACCTGCGGCTGGACGCTTCCGAGGTCAGCTCGATGCCCACCCGTGCTGAGTCCGACACGCTCGAGCGGGAGCTGCTCGGCGTGCTCCCGCCTCCCGGTGCGGGGGCCACACTGCACGAACCACCGCGCCTGATCCTCCGCCTTGGTCAGCTCGCGTCACGGTTCACGGGGCGCTAGCTTAGGGTTAGGGAGCGTCCAACAGCAAACGCTGCATTCGGATGCGCTGCACGCCCGATGGCTGCGTCGTCGCGTTCTCGGGATAGCCAGCTATCCCCTCGGCTCTCCTCCTTGCCCTCGAACGAGCAGCACCTCCTCGATGCAGCGCGTTCATTCTTGACGCTCCCTTCGGCGGGTGCTGGCCCCCGGTGGCGCTACTCTTCGGTCCACAGCCCCGATGGAAGGCTCGCCCTTCGCTGGGAATCGACGCGCGCAAGCGCTGCGCCGAGCTCCCGAATCGTCAGAATCTCAGTGTCCTCTACCAGGTCGGTGGGGTCGTCGGGGAGGAGCATCGCGGCGTCGCTCCCGACCGGGCGTGGCCAGGTGGGCTCGTCGACGAAGACAAGGGCCCCGGACGCGGCGTAGTGCATCGCTAGGTGGCGCAGAAGGCCTGGCGCGCCCGGTGCAGCCTCCTCGACTGCCCCCTGCCACATCACCGAGAAGCCGCCTTGCCGGACCAGTCGCGACGCGCCGGCGATGGTCTCCGGATCGCCGTAGTCCAGCACGAGTGCAGAGCTGTCGCGGTCGACGATGCGCGCGAGCAGGCGGCCATCTCGGCCGTCGCGTAGGGTCAAGCGGATCACTTCGGGCCTTGGGGGAGTCCTGGAGTGTACGTCACGCCGATGACGCTGGGTGACCCCGGAGTTACGTCGATGTGCGACCAACCCCGACCGCAGGAGCGCGCCGTGCCCAACGCCTACATCTCGGGAACCGGCGCCTACGTGCCCAAGCGCGTGGTGACCAACGATGATCTGGTCAGGGACTATGGCATCGACACCACCAATGAGTGGATCATCAAGCGCACCGGCATCGAGGCGCGCCGCTTCGCGCCCGCGGGCTGGTGCTCGGCCGATCTCGCATTGCCCGCTGCCAAGCAGGCTGTCGCCAACGCCGGGCTCGCGCTGGGCGACCTCGGCATGATCTTGTTCGCGACTCTCTCTCCGAAGCACGCGTTCCCCGGCGACGGGGTCTACCTGCAGGAGAAGCTCGGCCTGTGCGAGGCGGGGCACTTCGTGCCGGCGATGGACATCCGGAACCAGTGCTCCGGCTTCCTCTACGGCCTGGCGACAGCCACGTCGATGGTGCAGTCCGGCATGGTCGACAACGTGCTGCTCGTCGGCAGCGAGATCCACTCCGCGGCGCTCGACCTGACGACGCGGGGTCGCACGGTGTCGTCGCTGTTCGGTGACGGCGCAGGCGCGGTTGTGGTGAGCGCAACCGAGCAGGATCGCGGTGTGCGGGGGTGGTACCTCGGGGCGGACGGTCGGTTCGCCGATCAGTTGAGCCAGAAGGTGTGGGACATGTCGCAGCGCCCGTTCATCCCGGTCCGCGACGAGGACGGGGTGGCCGAGATCGCGCCGGAGATGCTGTACGCCCACATGGAGGGGCGGCTCGTGTTCAAGAACGCCGTCGAGCGCATGATCCAGGCGATGATGCAGGCGTGCTGGGCACAGAAGCTCGACCTGAAGGACATCGATCTGTTCTGTTTTCATCAGGCCAACATGCGGATCAACCAGATGGTTGCGCAGATGATGAAGATCCCCGAAGACAAGGTGCCGCACAATATCCACAAGTACGGCAACACCACCGCGGCGACCATCCCGTTGCTGCTGGCCGAGGCCGAGGCCGAGGGGCGGCTGCGGCCGGGGATGAAGGTGGCCTGCGCCGCGTTCGGCAGTGGGTTCACGTGGGGCTCAGCGATCATCGACTGGTGAGCGGGATGGGGCCTAGGGGACCGCGGTCGGGGCGGAACTCCGCCACGGCGTGCGCCAGGGTGTCGCCGGTACACCCCAGCCAGGGAAGGACTCGGCGCCACACGTCCTGAGGGGACGACCCGGCGGCTCGCACGGCGGACACGCTTACGGCACCGCGCGACTTCGACAGCTTGCCGCCGTCGCTGTCGAGGACGAGCGGCGCGTGCAGCCAGGACGGCTCTGCTGCGTCCAGCGCGCGCCACAGGGCGATCTGGACCGCGGTGAAGTCGAGGAGATCCGCACCGCGGACCACCTCGTTCACGCCGTCGGTGATGTCATCGGCGACCACCGCGAGGTTGTAGGCCGTGACCCCGTCTCGGCGGACCAGCACGGGGTCACCGAACCGGGCCGGGTCCACCCGCCGCTCGCCGAACCGGCGGTCGACGACCCGGATCTCGCCCGGCGGGAGGCGGAATCGGGTGGCGCCCTCGGTGTGCTCGGCGTCACGGCAGGTACCGGGGTAGACGCCGCCCGCGTCGCGAACGTCTCTGCGGGTGCAGATGCAGCGGTAGGTGTGGGGCGCGAGGCGTGCCAGGAACGGGGCGTAGTCCCGGTCGCGCTGAGGAGGCACCTCGACGTCCCAGGTCAGTCCCAGCCACTGCAGCTCGGCTCTGATCTTGGCTTCGTGTTCGGGGCGGGCCCGCCCGGTGTCGACGTCCTCGATCCTCAGCAGCAGCCTTCCCCCGGCTCGGCGCGCCGAGAGCCAGGCAGCGCCGAACGCCACGACGTTGCCGAGGTGCAGGGTGCCGCTCGGAGTGGGCGCCAGCCTGCCGACGACCGGCCCGCTACCCGTAGCCAATCTCGGGATTGGGGACGATGGCGGTGCGCTTGAGCATCCCGATGACCTCGGCTGCCGTCTTGTGCGGCAGGGCTTCAGCCAGGCACGCGGTGACGCCGGACAGGTACGCGGTGGCCATGCCCGAGCCGCGGTAGCGGCCTGTCTGCCCGTCGCGGCTGATGCCGTAGCCGTGGGTGAGGAACTTGTCGGACAGCACGCCCCACTCTTTGCGCGGAAACCGCTTGGGGTTGAAGTAGTAGAACTTGTCGATCGGGCAGTCGGGGTGCGCCGCGACACCGACCGTCTCGGGCAGATCGGCTGGGTAGGCGCGCTCGCCCTTGGGGTGTGCGGCCGCGAGGACCACCGTGCCGCTGTCGACCGCGTTGGCGACACACTCGCGCAGGAGCAGCGCCTTGCCCATGTTCGGCGTGCCGAGGGACAGGTTGACCACGGCGCAGCCGGACTGCGCGCTCGTCTCGATCCCCGCCGCCATCAGCTCGGCGGACGTGCGCAGGCGCTCGCCCATGATCTTGACCGCGACCAATGTCGCGCCGGGCGCCAGCTTGTGGACCGCAGCGGCGATCTCGGTGCCGTGGCCGTTCTGGTCCTCGAAGTCCGGTGACAGCAGCGCGTGGCCCGTCGCGCCGAGCTGGATGGACCAGCCCTCGACCGTTACGCCCTCGAGACGAGGGTCGGAGCCGTCAATGCCGGAGTCGATGATTGCGACCTTGATGCCGTGGCCGGTGTACTCTTTCCCGCGGAAGCGCATCTCGCCCCATGAACGTGTCTACGGTCAGGCGCGTCAGCGTGCCTGCGCATCAGCATAGGCGCCGGACCGGGTTCGCATCAACCCCGTGGTCGAGGTACGACGAAACGAGGAGGTGCTCCTCGGACTCTGTCGACCGGATCCGCGCCGATCTCAGCGCGTTGAGCAGCGTGGCGCAGCGCTACGCCGGAAGCGAGGGGGAGCGCGAGATGCTCCACCAGGTCCGCAGTCGCCTGCCCGAAGGGGCGCGCAGCCGGATTGAAGGGTTCGTGGCATACACCTCGCCTGAATGGGTCACCGGCGCGCACGCGCTCGGGCTGATTTTCGCGGGGGTCATGGGGCTGTGGTGGCCGCTCGTGGCGGCACCGCTCTGCGGTCTGATCACGGCGAGCCTGGTGGCTGAGTCGTCGGGGCGCTTCAGCGCGCTGCGCCGGGTGCTGCCCAAGTCGGCCTCCTACAATCTGGTGTGGCGCCGGGAGGCGGAGCAGCCGCTCGGCGCGCTGGTGGTCACCGCGCCGCTCGACACCCCCCGCTGGCGCCCGGAGCCACCTCGCTGGCTGGGGCGCCCGCTCCAGATGGTGGTGTTTGCGGCAGGGCTGGTGACGTTCCTGGTCACGCTCCGTGCCCTCGCTGAGCCGTGGGGGCGGCCCAGCCAGGGTCTGTACACCGTCGCGCTTCTCGTGCTGGCGTCGACGGTCGCGCTGGGCATCATGGCGCATCGGCGCACGCCGGTGATGCGCGACGATGCCAGCGGTGCAGCTGCGCTGCTCGAGCTGCACCGCCGAGTCATGGAGAAGCCCATCCCGGGCCTGGACGTGTGGTTGGTGTTCACTGGCTGTAGCCACGCGTACCAGAACGGTATGCACGCCTTCCTGGCGATGCGCGGGGTCCGCCTGCGGCAGCCACTGTTCGTGCTCACGCTCGACGAGCCGGGCGCCGCGCCGCTCGCCGCCGTGGTCTCCGAGGGGCCGCTGTACGCGCAGCACCATCGGCCCACGGGCCCGGCGCTGGTGGAGCGCCTGCGCTGGGGTGGGGTCGATCTTCCCGCGCGTGACACCGCCCGGGTCACCGATGCGCGGGCTGCGCTGCAGTGGGGCTACCGCGCGCTCGCACTCACGGGCGGCGGCGGACCCTCCTCGCCGGAGCACACCCAGAGGGCCGTGGACGTGGCCGAGGCGCTGAGTCGGATGTACGCGGAGGACGTCGCGTCCGTTCCCGAGTTGGCGCCCGCGCTCGAACCGGTCACAGAGACAGTCGATACAGAGAAGGTCGTTGTCGGGCGCTGACCCAGCGGGCTAGCGCGTGATCTTGGGCCCGCGGGGGCCGTACAGGCGCACGGCGAGCTCGGCGAGCCAGGCCTCCTTGTCGCCCGCGCCCACCTTCAGAGCGCCCTCTCGCACACCGTGGACGAGCCGCGCGACATCGGAGTGTGGGCTCGTCGCTTTCTGCAGCAGCTGCAGGACCACCGACAGCGCTGGCGTTGCGCCTGTCTGCTGCGACCACGACAGCGCCGCGGCCTCCAGCTCGAGGTCGCCGGCGAACGGGACTTCCTCGGCATGCGGCGGACCCGTGCGGTTGATCGCGTCGACGACGAGCTCCTTGCGCTCCTTGTAGGGCATGGATGCCAGCGTCTCGGGCAGGATCGGTGTGCC
>Ga0316189_10004146_pt1 | contig 13983 bp, 11 predicted proteins | sample LowCovwburrow_MG_FD_204930 | JGI IMG/M metagenome (GOLD analysis project Ga0316189, IMG submission 204930) | Coastal sediment microbial communities from Maine, United States - Lowes Cove worm burrow | ecosystem: Environmental > Aquatic > Marine > Coastal > Sediment | place: USA: Maine...
CGGCGCAGGTCCAGCCGGCAGCGTCGCCGCGATCGACCTCGCCCGCGCGGGCGCTCGCGTCCTCATCCTCGACCGCGCCTGCTTCCCCCGCGAGAAGGCCTGTGGCGACGCCCTGCCGCCGGCCGCGGTCGACCTCCTGCGCGAGCTCCGAGTCCGCCCGCCGCTGGTCTTCGTCGAGCGCGTCACCTTCGTGTCGCCGGGCGGTCGGGCGGTGTCGATGCCCCGCGAGTCCGGGATCGACGGCGCGCTCGTCCGCCGCTCGAGCCTGGATCACGCGCTCCTGCGCGCCGCGATCGGGGCGGGCGCGGTCTTCCGCCAGAGCGCCGTCCGGGGGCTGCTCTTCGGCCGTGGGGGCGAGGTGCTCGGCGTCGACACCGAGCACGGTCACGAGCGGGCGCCGGTGGTGATCGGCGCCGACGGAGCGACCTCGATCGTCGCCCGCTCCCTCTCTCGCTGGCGAGCGCCGGAGCGGACCCGCTCGATCGCGCTGCGCGGCTATGTCGAGGTCGAGGGTGACGACCCCGAGCTGCTCCTTCACTTCTTCGCCGACGCCCAACCAGCCTACGGGTGGTTCTTCCCCTGCGGCGGCGGGATCGCCAACGTCGGCGTGTTCCTCCGGCGCAGCGCCTACACGGCCCGCGAGAGGCCGCTTCGAGCGCTCCTCGCCGACTACCTCGACCGTCCTGACCTGAGGGCCCGCCTCGGCGCCGGCTCGGCGACCCAGCTCGCCGCCTGGCAGCTCCCTCTCTTCGATCCGACGCGGCCGCGGGTATTCTCCGGAGCCCTGCTCACCGGCGACGCTGGCGGCTTCGTCAACCCCTTCACCGGCGCCGGCATCTACGAGGCGATGGCGACCGGTCGGGCCGCGGCCTCGACCGTCCTCGACGCGGCGGGCCGCGGCGACTTCGGACGCCGCAGCCTCGCCGGCTACGACAGGACCTGGCGACGCACGCTCGGCCGCGCCTTCAGCTTTGGCCGCCTCGCCCAGGAGGGGCTCACGCTCGCCCCGCAGGCGATGGAGTGGGCGTTCCCTGCCGCCGGGGTGCTGCCCCCCTTCACCCGGGCGCTCAGCCACTGGCTCTTCTCGACCCGAAGCTGAGCGATCGACGGCGACTCGGCCGGCGTCGGGGCGCAGGTCCAACGCCCCCCATGGGCCGCCGACCTCACAATGTCGGAGTGGGCCCTTCGAGACCCCCGCACGGCACCTAGGAGGGGGGCCCCGCCAGCTCTAGCGTCGCCTCTGCGTACTCGCAGGTCGGCTCACAATCGGGGCCATTGGGCTGGACCCGCTCGTACTCCGGCGTGAATTCGCCGGCGCCGATGACCTCACCGTCGCGGGAGACCGTCAGCTTTACAGCCTTGGGGTTTCGCGGGTTGGCGAAGAGCACCTCGCCAAACCCCTGCGACGCCGGCTCCATCGCGCAGCCGGACTCGCCGATCGAGACCGCGTCGCTCGAGCAGGTGATGCTCGGCCCCGCCTCACAAGCGGCGAGGGGCAGGTTTCCTTCGCAGGTGGTCAACGCCCCGTCGATATCGACCTCAAACCTGTAGGCGCCAGCGGCCATGTCGGAGCCGGGATCGAGGCTGATGCGAAACCCGTTGACGCAGCCGATCTGGGTGCAAGCTCTGTCTTCCCCTGTCGGGCTCGGCAATTCCTCGGAGCCAGTGCGGGTGCAACCGGCCAATCCCACGCTGAGGAGCACGCCTGCGACAAGCCCCGAGCGGAGGGCGCGAAAAGAGCCGAGGGCGCGAGAAGAGCCGAGGGCGCGAAAAGAGCCGAGATCGTTCGCCGACATCGGCGCGAGGGTGACACAGCGCAGGCGACCCCGCACGCCGATTCACGGCCGCGCCGCTGCCCACAACCCCCGTGGCGGCACACAGCCCCGCCGCTCCCCGCCGCTCCCCGCCGCTCCCCGCCGCTCCCCGCCGCTCCCCGCCGCTGCCCCGGTGTCATGGTTCGCCGACGTCCGCCGAGAGAGGGCGATCCACTGGGGAGTCGCGGGAGCGGGCTACTTGCCCGGAAGAAAGCAGAAGCCGACGGACGAGGCAGCCATCTCGACCCGAACGTCCCGGCGCTGACGCTGGAGCACCTCGCCCTGCTCGAGATCGCCGTCGTCGTCGGGGACAAAGCACTCCTCGACCCGCAGATCCATCAGGCGGAGGTCGTGGAGAACGACGCTAAAGCCGACCTCAGCCTCGCCAAAGGTCAGGGTCGCGGTCCGCCGGCTCGCCTGCCCGAGCGGCACCCGTTCACGCCAGCGGAAGAACCCGCGGGCCTTCGACTCCGGGAGGATCACCACCAGCGAGCTCGCCCGCAGCTCGCCCTCGCGGACCAGGCCGCGGCCCCCTCCGAGCGCCAAGCTCTGGGCTATGGTCAGCGCCTCGACCCGGCTGATGAAGAAGCACTCCTCGATGAGCCCGTCGATCTCGATCCGATGATCGGTCGCGGGCGAGGGCCCCCGTTGGGCCATCACCCGCTCGGCGATCGAGGGCGCCCGACGGGCGGTATGGCGGACTCCGCCGGGGCTCAGGGTCAGCTCGATCTTCGCCCGCTCCCGCGAGCGACTGTCGATCGACGGCACTGTCAGCGAGGTGACGACGACGTCCTCCAGGAGCATCCGCGAGAGCTGCTGGCCGTCGGGCCCGACCAGCGTGATCGCCCCGTCGCTGCCGGCGATAGGCTCGCCAAAGGAACGCTCGACCCAGGCATAGAAGCTCCGCGGGAGCCCTGGCCAGGCCCTACAGACGAGCTGATCACGGCGAGAGTAGCGGCGCCCGCTCGGTCCGGTCTCGACGTCACCGGAGACGCTCGCCCCCGCGACGTCGGCGAGCCAACCCGCGAACACGCCGTCGAGCTCGACCGCGTATTTGTTCGTGTCAGCGTCGCGCTTGCCCTTGCTCTTGGCCATCCGCGTCCGACCAGACTATCACGAGCGCGCCGGTCCGGCCTCCAGGCTCGCGATCGCGACGACCTCCGCTCATCTCCGACCATATCTCGCCACCGCGAACCCCCCAGCCCCCTAGACCCCTAAACCCAAAACCCTAAACCCCAAAACCCGCGCGCGCGAAGGACCCTTTGTCTGGGTGGCTCCGCTGCGATCGCCAGTGTCCCTCAACCGCGAAGCCCCGCTCGCTCGAGCGAGTGAACGCAGCCTCCAGACGCTCAGGGCCCGGAGGTCGACGCGCTGACGAGCTGAGCTTCGACCCGGGCAAGCCGCGGCCCCAGCTCCTCGAGCTGAGCCGAAGGTCGCCCGACGACCCCGGCTCCCGAGCGCGCATCCTACTCCGACGGCGGCTCGTCAAAGCGGGGCACCGGCGCGTGACAGTAGGGGACCTTGCGGGTCCGCTCGTAGTAGTCCTGGTGATAGGCCTCGGCCAACCAAAACTTGTCCGCCTCGGCGACCTCGGTCGCGACCTTGTAGCCGTTGGCCCTGAGGCGAGCGATGAGGCCGTCGATCGCCGCGCGCTGCTCGGGCCCGCTGACGAAGACCGCCGAGCGATACTGATCGCCGATGTCGGGCCCCTGACGACCGACTTGGGTCGGATCGTGGATCTCGAAGAAGCGCTTGGCCACCGCCTCGTAGGTGATCTTGCCCGGATCGAAGGTCACCCGGACGGTCTCCGCGTGGCCTGTCGTCCCGCTCGAGACCTCCTCGTAGGTCGGCGCCGCCGTCCCGCCCATGTAGCCAGACTCGACGTCGACCACCCCGGGCATCTCCTCCAAAAAATGCTCCACCCCCCAAAAGCAGCCCCCTGCGAAGTAGCCGTAGGCGGGGTTTTCGACGGTGGCCGACGACTCCGAGTCCGGCGTCGAGGCGTCCGCGACCTCCGCCGGGTCAGGATCAGGATCCTGAGACTCCGACGAGGCACCACGGCCACAGCCCGAAAGCAGGAGACCGACGCTGACGCTGACAAAGATCCTTCGGTTCATCACGGTCCGGATCTATACGCCGTGTCCCCTCGCCACATTACCGGCGCCAGCGTGAACGGTCGATCTACGGACGCAAGCGCGCTCTGTCGGCAGATCCGCGGCCGCTGCTCGGCGCGCGCCGACGGCCCGCGCAGGTCGCGAACGTCGGCCGACCTCGGCAGAGCCCACCTCCCACAGGACAGTAGCGACGGACCGCAGAGGTCGCGAACATCGGCCTGCATGGCCCAGAGTTCACCTCCCACAGGACAGCAGCGACGGACCGCAGAGTTCGGCCAGCATCGGCCAAAATCGGCCAACCTCGACCACTATGATGAAGAGCCCATGTCCCACACGACACTGCTCAGGTGCGACAATCCCAGGCCATGCGGACCCCGCGACCCCACCCTTCGACCGCCCTCCTCGCCCCCTTTGTCGCCCTAGCCCTAGGCGCCGGCTGTGACCGCACGCAGAGCGGCGAGGAGAGGATGAAGGAGTACGAGGAGGCGGGCATCAAGGCCGGCGCCGCCCAGATCGTCGCCGACGAAGAGGCGCGGGCCAAGGCCAACGCCGAGGCCGCCGCCGAGGAGGTCGTCGAGGCGATGGAGGGCAAGGCCGAGGCCAAGCGAGCCCTCGCGGCCGAGCTCAAGGAGGGCTCCTCCGGGGACGACGACGCGGCAGATAACGCCGGCTCCGAGACCTCGAAGGGGACGGGCGCAACCGCCAAAGGGGCCGGCCCCAGCGCCTTTGACCGCTATCGCCCGGTGCTCCTGAGCGAGGCCCCCGCGACGAGCTCGATCACCGCCGGCGACTACCTCTGCAAGATCTCCAAGGAATACAAGCTCCGCCCCTGCACCGTCCGGGTCGACCCCAAGGGGCACACGATGCTGACGATCCCGCAGAGCCTCATCGCCCTCGAAGGGGTCATCTACGACGAGGGCGACGTCGTCCACTTCGACGGCTGGCAGACCGAAGAGCGCCCCTTCGGCTGCTTCTCCTGCGACCCTCGCTGCACCGTCGACCCCTCGAGCTGCATGTGCGACGAGCTCCCGCCCGCCGCTTCCGCCCACTGCCGGGCCCAGCCCATCACCTTTGAGCTCCAACGCAAGGGCTCGGGCTGGCGCGGGACGATGAACTACACCAGCTACAGCAGCCGCTACGAGGGCGAAGTGCCGAAGCGGCGGGTGACCGGCTACGAGACCGAGGTCGACTCGTTCGTCGTCGAGATCAAGCCGGCGCAGGGGAAGTAGCGCAGAGGATCGTCTCGCCTGCCTGCGCCCCTGCGCCCCTGCGCCCCTGCGCCCCTGCGCCCCTGCGCCCCTGCGCCCCTGCGCCCCTGCGCCCCTGCGCCCCTGCCTGCGTGCCTGCGTACGCGTTGGGCCTGTCCCCGCGTCCGCACCTCGTAGTGCTCTCAGCTCTACTCTCTCCCCCCTCTCCACTCTCTCGATTCTCTCCGCTCAGCTCTCCCCTCTCCACTCCTTGGCCCGACCCGAGGTCGCAGCTCGCGACGATGCTGGAGTTTGAGGCGCGCACCTGCCAGGATCGGAGCGTGTACACCCCGTCGACATTGGTCCCCGAGCTCGTCCCCTTCGTCGACGACCAGGTGTGGACCGCACGGGCGCCGCTGCGCTTCTTCGGGGTGCCGATGGGCTCTCGGATGACCGTGTGCCGGCTGGGCGACGGTCGGCTCTGGGTCCACTCACCGATCGAGCTCAAGACGATCAAGGCGGAGCTCGACCGCCTCGGCGAGGTCGCCTTCGCGATCGCGCCGAACTTGCTCCATCACGTCTTTATGGGGCCCTTCATCGCCGCCTACCCGCGGGCTCGCCTCTTCGTCTCGCCGAAGCTGGTCAAGAAACGACCCGACCTGCCCGCCGAGGCGGCCCTCGGCGACCACCCGCCGGCCGGCACCTGGGCAGACACGCTCGACCAGGCGATCGTCCGCGGCAGCTCCCTCCTCGACGAGGTCGTCTTCCTCCACCGCCCGTCGCGGACCCTGATCCTCTGCGACGCCTGCATGTGCATGCACCGGGACGCACCCCTCGGCTGGCGGCTCCTCGCGCGTGCCGGCGGGATCTACGAGCACTACGGACCGCCGCTCGAAGTGAAGCTGACCTTCCGCGACAGGACCGCGCTGCGGGGCTTCGTCGAGCGCGTGCTCGAGTGGGACTTTGACCGGCTCATCCTCTCCCACGGCGATCTGATCGAGACCGGCGGCAAGGAGATCTTCCGCAGGGCCTACGAGTTCTGCCTCTGACCGACGGCCAAGCCTTGCGCCGAACGCCAAACATGTCCCAAGAAACAGACTTCGGGTCCGAGCTGAGCACGCACGTTGCCCCGCAGCGCGGGGCCCAACCGCGCCCTACTCCCAGGCGAACCACCACAGCGGCTGGCCGACCTTCTCGCTGAGCGTGTAGTAGCCCCCGCCGTCGCCGGCGATCGCGAGGGTCTCGCCCTGCACCTCGAGGTTGAGGGGCACGACGCAAGGCTCTCCGGCGAACGCCTCGGCGAGGCCGGTGCCCGGCGGGCGGAGCCAGAGGCGAGCCTCGATGTAGGTACGGACGATGACAAAGTCGCCGAGCGGGGAGATATCACCGCCGGTGGTCACGGTCAGCGGGATCTTGGCCTCGGGGACCGAGGCGAGCTCGTAGGCGCCGCCCTTCACGATCGGACCCGGCAGGTGATAGACGCCGGTCGTGTCCCCTTTGGTGACGATCACAAGCTCGCCGTCGTCGGGATCCACGAGGAGCGTCTCAGCGTTGTGGGCCCCGTCAGGGTAGGTCAGGGTGAGGATCTCCGCGTCCTCGACGGTGACCTCGCCGCCCTCGGCCTCGGCGGCGTCGGGCTCGGGGATCCGGACAACGCTGATCGACGGGCGCTTCTCGGAGTTGTCGCCGATGTCGCCGATGTAGAGCCAGGGCTGGGTCCCCGGGCCGGGCATGGGGCCCGCACCGAGGGACAGGTCCTCCCAATCTGTCGCCTCGACGCCTGCGAGGTTGAAGACACCGAGGGTCTTCCCCGCGATGTCCATCGCGAAGACCCGAGCGCTATCGCCGGAGTCGTTGTGGACCCAGAGCACGCCCGCCTGACCACGGCTGGCGACCATGCCGGAGGCCTCGTCGATCTCGGCGTCCTCGACGGTCGCGGCGAGCACACCGTCGGCGACCGCGGGACACTCTTCGAGGAGTTCGCCGGTGGTGGTGCCATCGCTCGTCCCCTCGGTCGTGCCGTCGCCCGTCGAGTCAGTCTCCCCTGGGCTCGTGCCATCAGTGATCACGCCGGTGGTCGTCGGATCCCCGCCCGTCCCGCTCCCGCCGGTCGACGCTCCAGAGGTCGGGCTCGTCCCCCCCGTCGTATCGACGCCCGAGGAGCTCGAAGCGCTGGTCTCCGATCCGGCGGTCGTCATCCCGGTCGAGGCGCCCTCGCCTGTCCCTGCGGGCGCATCAGCGCAGCCGACGACGACGACGAGCGACACGCCGAGGAGGCCGCGACGAACGCCCGCCGGTCCTGCTCTCGAAGGCCTCGCAGGTCCTGGCGCGGTCGAGGATGTCGACACGATCGACGAGAGCGCGCCCGCGCCTGGGCTCTCGCCACAGGTTGAGCCGTGGGGCCCCCGTGTCTGCGGACCTTTGTTCGCCATCGCCCCATCCTCGCACTCTCACCCGCCCATGGGTACAGCTGAGGGGTCATCCTCTTGTCCTCGTGGAAGGTCGGGCTCAACGAGCGCTGTCGCCAGCTTCGCGGCCTTTTTTTGTGACAGACTTCCATGCGTAGCTACGATCGATGACCCAGGAGCGTCCCATCGGCTTCCCCTACGCCTACCGCAAGATCATGAGCTGGGGCTCGCCCAGCCACGTTTGGATCGAGCTTCACCGCCTGGTCGAGGCCTACGCGAGGACCGCGGGCATCCCCTTCTCGGAGGTCTTCGCCGAGCTCGAGGAGCGCTTCGCCTTCGCCCGCGAGGAGCGAGGCCGCTGGCCCGACGTGGAGACCATGCGGGCCGCGGCGACGCTGCTCGGCGAGCGAAGGAGCGCCCTGCTGCGCCGACGCAGGGCCTGGATCGCCGCCCGGCGCCAGGCCAAGGCACATCGCCGCTCGGGGCTCCCGGGGGCCGTGGCTCCCGCCGCCCACGAGCTGCTCCTCCACGAGGCCCGCTGCCGAGCCCACTCCGCGACGATCCCGAGGGTCGGCTATTGGGGCTGGCGAGCGCGTCGCCAACGACAGAGGGAGGGAGATAGGTCGTAGGCGCCGACGCAGGGCCCGCGGACTACCACTCGAGGTAGGTCTCGGGCTGCATCGTCCGCGGGTACTCGTCGGCGTCCACCAGCGAGCTCAGGATCTTCCGGGCGGCTGCGTCGCCGTCGATCGAGAGCGCGTCGGCGAGCGGCAGCGCGAGCTGGGAGAGCCCCCCTAGGCTCTCCTTGTGCCGCTCTAGGGCCTCGAGAAGAGCGTCCTCGTCCTCGATCTCGCCGCCGAGCGAGAGCACCCCGCCTTTGCCGCGGAGCCCCGCCGGGAGCCCCTCGTCCTTCTCCCCGCAGAGGAAGCCGGTGACGTCAGCCAGACCCTCGATCATCACCTCGCGGAGCTTGGGCGCGTCAAGGCTGCCGAGCCCCTCGAGGAGCGCCGCGCTGTCGGCCAGCTCGTCCTCGCTGGCGAGGGTCAGGCCGAGGAACTCGAGCGCCGGGAGCTGGGAGTCGGCGAGGGCGATCAGGGTGACCTCCGGCAGCGGATCGCCGAGGAGGTAGAGCTCGCGGAGGCGGCTATGGGCGAAGGGGGTCGCCTTGATCGCCCCGCTGACAAAGCAGCGCTCGAGGCGTGGCATCGCCTCGAAGATCTCCGCCAGGTCGCCAAAGTAGTTGCGCCGCTGGCGAGCGACGCTCTGCCAAAAGGTGTCGAGGATCAGCACCTCGATCGTGTCGAGCGTCGCGCTCAGCAGGGCGTCGGGGAAGGCGTCGCCAGGGCTCGCCGAGTCGCAGAGGAGGTGGAGAACCCGCGGCCGCAGCTTCGTGACCCGCTCGATGATGACGTCGCATAGGGGCCGGTCGGCGGTGTCCTTAAACGTGATGGTCAGGCAGCCCCGCTCCGGCTCCCAGCGCGCCCGATCGCCGAGGGGATCGATCTCCAGGAGGGGATCGGAGTCGTCGATCTCCTTGACCTCGACGAGGGTGTAGCGATCGCGACGCCGACGCATCAAGACCCGCTCGAAGTGCTCGCGTGCGAGGTGTTCGTTGGCGAGCTCCTGGACCACCTGCGAGGTCCCCTCTCCGGTGATCACGGAGGCGCCGTTAAGCGTAATCCGCCAGGGTCGGCCCAGATCGTCGTTCAAGAGAACCGTGGTCGGCATCGCCGCGAAGATAGCAGGCTCTTCGACGCTACGACGATCGACGAATGATCAAAACCGTGAGGTCAACTACATCGGATACTTGGGGAGGCCAGTTCTTGACCCCGAGTGTGGCGAGCCGCTTGCAAGCCCCGGAGGTGCGCCCCCATCATCGCCACCGCAGACCGCCGAACCCGGCGCCTCGCAAACCTGGGACTACCGATGAAGATCCAAAGCCTTCTCTCCCTCGCCATCGCTCTCCCCCTCGGCGCCTGCGTGGTCGTCAGCAATGACACCGACGGCGCCACAGACGGCTCTACGAGCTCAGGCTCTAGCTCTACGGGGAGCTCGACTGTCGCCGACTCCGAGACCTCCAGCGCCACGACCTCGACCAGCGGCACCGACTCCGACTCCGCAGGCTCGACCACGGCGGACGCGACCACCGACCCGACCACCACCGACCCGACCTCCTCCTCGGGGTCCACGACCGCCGACTCCGACTCCGACTCCGACTCCGACTCCGACTCCGACTCTGGCAGCACGGGCGGCGACGCCGAGGCGATCCTCGCGAGCTGCGAGGCGGCCTGCGAGGTCCTCCTCGACTGCTACCCCGACGACTTCGACAACCTCGACTTCTGCGTCGAGCTCTGCGTCAACGAGTCGACCCCGCCGGAGCTCGACGCCGACTGCGAAGCCGCCACCATCGCCCTCAACATGTGCATCGGCACCGCGAGCTGCGAGGACTTCGAGAGCCGCGACTTCTGCGGGGCCGAGGAGGAGGCGGTCGACCTCGCCTGCGACGACGGCGACGGCGAGTGCTTCGGCAGCGGCGGCGGCAACATGGCGGGCACCGAGTGCGAGTTCACGGAGGTGTGCGCCGGCGAATTCGATCACGGGTTCTTCTGCACGGTCGACACCTGCGAGTGCTTCGAGGACGGCGAGAAGACCCAGGAGTGCTCGCCGCAGATGAACCTCTGCGCAGACTTCGACCCGAGCGTGCTCGAGGAGTACTCCCTCGAGTGCTGCGGCTGGTAGCGCTCCGAGGGGGCCGTGGCGAGAGCCCACGCCCCACCTCTTGACTCCGGCGAGGCATGGCCGCCTGTGGCATCCTCTGCCCGTGATCGCCCGTCCCTCCGCAGCCCTCGCCGTGCTCCTCGCGGGCGCCCTTGCCAGCGCCTGCCAGAGCACGAGCTCCGATCCCAAGACGACGAGCGCGGACGCCGGGGCCCAGGCCCAGGCCGCCAGCCAGGCCCAGGCCCAGGCGTCCGCGGGCCTCGAGCTCCGCTTCCGGCCGCCGGTCGGCGCGACGTGGATCGAAGAGGTCGAGAGCGATCTCTTCAGCCATCGCTCCGACGAGCTCCCGCCGGAGTCGCCGACCCTGCGGACGACCCGTCGTGAGCGCTTTGAGGTGCTCGCCGCGGACGAGGGTCCGCTCCGCCTCCAGGTCACGTTGACGGTGCTCCGCCTCGAGCCGGCGAACGGCCCTGTCTTCGACAGCCGTGACGGCCAGACCGCCCCGGAGAACCCGCTGGTGTTGGACCGACTCTCACTGCTCGGGCTCCCGCTGGTCTATCGCCTCAGCGACACGGGCGCGACGCTGGAGATCGAGGATCCAGCCGCCTACCGCGGCGCCGCCGCTCGCCGCCACAGGTCGCTGCGCGAGGAGGCGGGCCTGCCCGCGTCCACCCCCGACGAGGAGGCCCAGTGGCGCACCTTCCTCGACGGCGAGCTGACCAAGCCGCTCGAGTGGGGGATCCGGCCGATCCTGCCGACGGCGCCGGTTCGGCTCGGCGGCGAGTGGACCCAGGAGGTGCGGACCTCGACGCTCTTCAACGCCAGCGCTCGCTGGCCGATCAAGAAGCGGATCGAGGCCATCGACGCCGGGCTCGTGACGATCCACCGCGACGCCGACGCGGAATTCGAAGAGACCCCGGCGATGAAGCACTTCATCAAGAGCGCCCACGCGAGCCTCGAAGGGCTGGTCGTCCTCGACACGAAGACCGGCGCGCTCGTCCGCACTGAGACCACGGTGACCGGCATCATCGATGCCGCTCCGCAGCCCGAGGCTGACTTCCCCGGCGCGACCCTGAAGATGCGCAACATCACCAGGCGCGTCCGGCTGGAGGACCCTCCCCGGAACGCAGGCGCGGAGGCTGAGGGATGACCTCGTATCGCCGCAGCGCAGCGTCACGGCTCGGCCTTCGATCCCCCGCCTCAGCCTCCGCCCCCCATCGAACTCCCGACATCATCTCATCGACAGGTGGTGCCTGCCTGCATGTCGGTCTGCCAGGCTCAGCGCAGCTCCCGGCGCCTGCGGACGAATAGCCCAAGGCCGAGCCAGGAGACAAACGTGAGCGCGAGCCCTCGCCCCTCCCCGTCCCCCCCGGCGCTGCGACAGCCACAGCCCTCCGGCTCGCCGGAGTCGTCGCCAGCCGCGGTCGTGGCGCTCGCGCCCGTCATCTCACCGCTGCTCCCCGTGCTCGGAGCGCCGGTCGGCGACGCCCCGGTCGACGCCCCGGTCGACGCCCCGCCGGTCGACGAACCGCCGCCGGTCGTCTCGCCGCCGGTCGTCGCCGCCATCGGCGGGACGAGCCCGGAGAGCGGGACCTCGAACGCCTGCTCCGCGAGCACCGAGGGCTGGACCCCGCCGAGCGCCGCAAAGGCGTCAAAGGCGATCGCCCCGGCGCTGTTGGTCCCGTTCTCGTCGGCGAGGAACTCGAGATACTCGGGCGTGTTGACCAGATAGAGCAGCCGCACCCGGAGCTGGAGGAGATCCGGCCCCTCATCCTCAGGGGTCATGTCGACGATCTCCGCCGGCGGGAACGTGTAGCTGGCGACGTCGAAATGCGGCCAGATCCCGTCGCCATCGGCGGAATAGCGATCGCCGATAGGGTCGGTCTCCGGGTTTGGCCCCAGCCCCTTGGGAGGGATCCGATTGTCGACCTGCCAGGTGTTGTTGCGCAGGAGGTGAAAGGTCTGCTGATCGCCGTAGTTGACCGCGATCGCCTCGTAGCGGCGGACCTGCGGATCGTCCTCGGGACCCTCACCGTCGAGCCAACGACCGGAGCTGTAGACAAGCTCCCCCCCGTACTTGGCCGTGACCTCGATCCACATCACCCGCCCCTCCGAGTAGCCGGTCGGCAGCTTGTGACCGGTCTCGTTGGTGACCTTGACGGTGAGCGCCTCAACGCCGACGCCAAGATCGACCGTCGCTGGCGCCTCGACCTCGAGGGTCGCCGCGGCCGCGAGCGTCCGGTCGATGCTCTCACCGGCGATGTCGTAGAAGACGTCGTCGACCTCGCCGGTCCCGCGGTTGCCGTAGAGCGAGCGCAGCACCTCGATCATGAAGCGGTTGCCACCGCCGAGATCGTGGCGGCGGCCGCCGGTCGGGTGGAGCAGCCCCTCGCTCGCGTACTTGCCACAGCCGGCGACATCCTCGACCGCCGGCATGTGGCACTCTTGGCAGCTCTGCGGATCGTCGCCGCCGGGGCCGTAGGCGGAGCCGAGCCACTCCGAGTAGGTCCGCTGCTCGTTGAAGGGCACGCCCATCCCCTGCCCCTGGGCGTCGACCCGCTCGCGCGAGGTCGTGACGTCGTGACAGGTGCCGCAAGCGCGGGATCCGGCGAGAAAATCGCCGAGCGCCCAGGAGTGCAGCGGCTCCTCGCCGGGCTCGTAGCTCCAGGGGCCCCGCTTGGGCACCTTGCCGTCGATCCCGAGCGTGTCGTCGAGAACATAGCGGGCGCTCCCCGCGGGCGTCTCACCGTCGTCGACCATCCGGTGGCAGAAGTCGCACTCGATCCCTACGCGGTCGAGCGGCTCTAGCTCCTCCAGGGCGATCGCCGAGGCGCGACCGCCGAGGAACGCCTGCGGCGAGTGGCAGCGGACGCAGTCCTCCGTCTCACCCGGCTCTTCCGCGTCCTGCGAGGCTATCGCCACGCCCGCCCAGAAGACCGGGTCGCGGGCGGCGTTCGCCATCAGCGTCCCCTGCCAGGCGATCGGCGCGACCAGGGGCTCTTCTTTGGTCTCGGGGCTGTTGGGGAAAGAGTGACACTCGGCGCAGTCCTCCGGATCAGCGAGCGGGTTGCTGAGCTCGCCGGGCAAGGTCGGCGCCGCCGAGGCGGGGCCCGAGCCCACCCCAAGCGAGACCCCCAAAGAGACCACGAGCGCAGGCCCGAAGAGACCCACGCGGCTCGACGCCCCGCCTGACGCTGCGCTCGAACGAGATGCGAGGCGTACGGAGCGAGGCGCCCTTGACATCCGCTCGGCGGAGGAGACAGGGACACGCCAGCGCCGGGGCTTCACAGGAGACATGTTGGGGTATCGTACGCCGGATGAACCGGCAGAGCGACCACCCCTGCGCCCGGAGAGAGGACGATCCGCGGAGCCCGAGCCGCTTCGGTGAGCGCCCTCGCCGAAGCGCCCTCGCCCGCGCCCTCGCCCCATCTCCCCGCCTGCTCTGCACCGTCGGCCTGGTCCTCAGCCTGCCGCTCAACGAGGCGTGCCAGACCCCCGAGACCGCCCTCACAAGCCCCTCCTCGGCGAGCGGCGCAGGGGGTGATCCACCGCGCACCAGCCAGGGCCAGGAGCAGCCAAAGCAGGCCCGCACCGCCAACCCCGACGGTCGAACCTTCGACAACCAACCCGACTACGACGCCGAGGCGGCGGGCCTCCGCGAGTTCGTCGCGCCGCTCCTGCCCTCGCCACCGCCCAGCGATCCCCAGGCCGCCTGCAAGGACATGTACGCTGCGGTCGACAG
>Ga0316189_10004147_pt1 | contig 13982 bp, 9 predicted proteins | sample LowCovwburrow_MG_FD_204930 | JGI IMG/M metagenome (GOLD analysis project Ga0316189, IMG submission 204930) | Coastal sediment microbial communities from Maine, United States - Lowes Cove worm burrow | ecosystem: Environmental > Aquatic > Marine > Coastal > Sediment | place: USA: Maine...
TGGTCGACTCGAAGTCGCCGAGCGTTTCCGGTGCACTTTCGTAGCTGGCTCTCAGCGCACGCATAAAGTTGCGTAATTCATCGGCCTTGCTGAAGGCCTGATCGACGGACGTAAAAGCGGAAAGCTCACCGGGTGCGACTGCGCGCGCCAGGTCCAGTACGGCCGCGGTGTGTTCCCGTGCATACAGCTGGAGTGCCACGGCCGGCAGGGTCGGTGCATTGTCGGTACTTTCCTTGAATACCCAGAACTGATGGACCGACGCGCCCTCTTTCGGGAGTGGAAATGTCGCCAGACCGGCTGCGGATTCAGCGAGACCGGGAAACGGCGGCACCAGTTCTTCCGCCCAGACCATCCCTACGTGTCGCCCCTGCAGGTCGCTGATCGGCTGACGCTTGCCGGTAAGCAATTCCACCAGCACCACACGCCCCGCCCGCTTTACGGCCTCCACGAACAGCTGGTCGTCCTCTGGCTCCTTCTGTCTGCCGAAGTGCACATCGAAGACGATCGTGGACGCCCCCCTGGCGACCAGCTCATCCACCAGACGGCCGTGCATGGACCTGGGCCAGTCTCGAGGAAGGGGCGGCAGACCCAGGTTCTCGCCCGTGCGGCCGTCCAAGGCGACGACCACCACCTCTTCAGGTGGCTCTACCGGACCCCTTACGTCAAACAGCCAGGCGATTCCTACACCCTGTTCAAAACTGACACCGAGTGGGGAAAGCCCAAGCCCCACGCCGACAATGGCGACGAATACCCCTACCACCAGTCCCTTGAGCCAGCGTTTCATTTCATCACCATCCCGTCTGGCAACAAGAAGACCCTGCCGGGTGGGCAGTTGAATCGGTCATCGGTCGAAAATGCGGTCATCTGTTTCCCGTGAACTGCGCAGAGGCATAAGTTATCTGCGACATCATAAATGCACTTTGTCGGGCGCACGAGGCCGTATTGGCTACACCTCCTCGAATTATCCGGGACGGCTGATATAGTTCGCAGTTTGGTGAATCGGCTGCAAACATGCACACACCGCGATAGCAAAATCTTGTGATAAAAAAAATAAACTGGCTCGCCGTGACCTACTCCGGGTTGTTGACCGGGGCACTGACGATCGTCGCATCCGTGTCACTGGCCGCCATGATTTTCTCCGGGGACCTCTCCGGCCACCTCGCGTACGGGATCAACATCGCGCTGATCACTGCCGCGGTCACCGGATTGATTCTGCCGCTCGCAGGCTCCAGTGATTTTTCCATATCGATACCGCAAGATCGCATTGCACCGATTCTCGCCATCATGGCCACCAGTATCGCCGCAACAGCCCCGCCGACGGCGACCGATGAGCAGGTGTTTCTAAGTATCGTCGTAGCCATTGTTGCGACGACCCTGATCACCGGTGCCATTCTGCTTGGCCTGGGCCTCGCGCGTGCAGGCGGCCTGATACGTTTCTTGCCCTATTCCGTATTGGGCGGTTTTTTTGCCGGAACCGGTTGGTTGCTGGTCATCGGCGGCTTACGCGTGATGACGGGGCAGGAGGTCGATTCCCTGGCCGGGTTGATTCAGCTTGCCGAACCGGACCTCCTGCTGCGTTGGTTGCCGGGCCTGGCCGTGGCGGTGGTCATCATCGTTGCGTCACGCCTGATCTCGTCCGCTGTCGCTTTGCCACTGGTCCTGGCTGCGGGTGCAGGCCTGTTTTTCTTCATCATGCTGCAGAACGGTGAAACCCTGCAGACGCTTGAACAGGGAGACTGGCTGCTCGGTCCTTTGCAAAGTGGCGAGTTCGGCATCTTCGAATTCGCATTGCCGCAATTACTGGTCCGGGGTGACTGGTCGGTCGTCTTCGCCCAATGGGCCAATATCGGAACCGTGGTCTTGATCACGGCGGTTTCGATCATCTTGACGGTCAGCGCGCTGGAGATGCTATCCGGCAGTGATATCGACATGAACCGTGAGCTTCGGGTCACCGGAATCGCGAATGTGGCCGCTGGTCTGGTTGGGGGCATGGTGGGATTTCATTCCCTGAGCTTCTCCAGCCTTACGCTCGAACTGAGGGCAAGGCACCGCGTCAGTGGCATCATCGCCGCCATCATCGCCGGTGCCGCACTGTTCCTCGGCGCCGACAACATAGGCTTTCTGCCCCGCATGGTTGTCGGTGGCCTGCTGCTTTTCATCGGGTTCTCCATCCTGATGAAATGGCTGATTGCCAGCTGGAAGCAGCTGCCGCTGGGCGATTATCTGGTGATCCCACTGATTCTCGTGGTGATTGCCACGGTGGGATTCTTCGAGGGACTGGTCGCAGGACTGCTCGCTGCACTGGTTCAATTTGTACTCAACTACAGCCGTACGCCGATAATTCGCTATGCGCTTTCCGGTAAGCATGTCAGGAGTACGGTCGAACGTGGATTCGATGACGAACGCTGCCTGAGTGAGGCCGGCGAGCGACTCTATGTGCTGAAGCTGAGGGGCTACCTGTTCTTCGGCACGACGGTTCAATTGTCGATTCGACTGCGTGAGCGCGCAGCACAAACGTCAGAAACACCGTTGAAATTCGTTGTGCTCGACTTTGAACACATCCACGGCATCGATTCGTCAGCCGCCTTTGAGTTCAACCGGATGCGCCTGATAGCCAAAAAACAAGACTTCGTGCTCATACTGACCGGGCTGAAACCGGAGCTGCATCATCAGCTTCTTGACGGACATATCGTGGAAAGGGACTCGCATATCCGGGAGTTCACCGATCTCGACCATGGTCTGGAGTGGTGCGAGAACCAGTTGCTCGAGACGATCGGAGAGTGTCGCGGTCGCGACTCGGCAACCGCTCTGGAACATCTGTCCCGGCTTTTGCCCGGCCGTGCTGCAACCGATGAATTCCTCGGCTATCTCTCGGTGGTGCAATTCAACGAGGGCGACGAGCTGATCAAGCAGGGCGAGGCCTCGAGGGACCTGTATTTCCTGGAAGAGGGCGACGTGTCTGTCTATCTGCGACCGGCCGCCGGCGAAATGGTCAGGATCCGAAGGACCGGCCCGGGTACGGTGCTGGGGGAGCTGGGTTTCTATCTCAACACGCCGCGTACCGCATCGGTCATCGCCGACGGCCCCGGAAGGGCCTACCGACTCTCCACCGATGCGCTCAGCCGGATGGAAAATACACACCCCGTACTGGCCGCGGCGCTGCACCGGTTTATGGCCGACCTGTTGGCCGAGCGCCTGCTGCGCACCACCCATACGCTCGAGGCGGTCCTGGGCTGAGGCCTTTACGCGAGACCTCAATCGCAGCCATCGTCTTCCGTCTCGGTCTCCCCTTGCGGCGTCTCGACCTTGGTTCTGACAAACATCATGTTGTCCACCCGATCGAACTGCGTTTCCATCGCGAGTTTGACGTCGGAATCGTACAGGCCATCGTAGATGTACACCCTGCCCCGTTCTTCCACCTTCAGTTGTGCGGTTGACGGGTGATGAATCATCGTGAGCTGCCAATCCCCATCCGGATCGGACAAAGCGGCGGTCGCCCACATCTGACAAATCACCGAGATGGCTATGATGGTGTTCCTGGTCTTCATGACAGTGTCCCCGCCCTCATTGATTTTGTATCCGACAAACTGTGTGTCGTGCTTGTAGAGAAGGATAGGATCGGCGTGCCTGCAACAGGGGTAGATCCTGCTCAGCAATAATGTGACAAATTCACACTCCGGGATTTCGCATACGCGGAAAGATCAGGCAAAAAGCGAGGGTTAGGGTGAGATGGGCTACGGCCGTATCGCACCGCCGTTCCGGGTCAATCCACTACCAACGGGCTGGAAGATTACGCCTCAGGACAATACGCTTGCCTTCAAGTGATATATAACCACCTGACTTTAACTCTTTGAATATGCGACTAATCATCTCTCTGGACGCCCCCACCAGATTGGCCAGTTCCTGCTGGGTTATGGGTCCCGTGATCAGACAGCCGTCGACCAAGTCAGCACGCTCGTTCAGGACGCCGACGAGGCGTCCGTAGACGTCCTGCAGGGCCAGGCGTTCAACATCCTGGGTCAGCTCCTGCACTTTGTCTGCCAGATGGTTGATCATGCGCGGCGCCGCATCCGGCGTCGTTGCCAGAAACTCCGTGAACTCTGTTTTGGATACGGCCAACAGGCGCGAATCCGCCGTTGTCATCGCGGACGCACAGCGAGGCTTGTCCGTAATCAATGCAAGTTCGCCGAAATATTCTCCGGCGCCCAATTCATTCAGCGTGATCTCCTTGTCTTCGTCTCCCTGCGCAAAGATTCGCACCCTTCCATCCAGAATGACGTACAGGGCATTGGCCGCATCGCCTTTCTCGATGACGACCGTTCGCGCCTTGTAACGGCGCACAGGGGCAAACTCCACCAGCTTTTCGAGATGCTCTGCACCCAGGCCGCAAAACAGGGTGGTCGCGGCCAGTGTCTCCAGATCTTTTTCGCTGAGTTGTTTCGACATGCTTACACCGCCTCGCGGCACGTTGTGCTCCCGGGAGTTTAGTTGAGTGGCCTGCCCCCGGACGCCAAGCCGCTCCGGAGGGTACATACCAACCGGCCGGCACCCGCTAGCCCCCATCCCCCGGCATTATATTTCCCGCAGACCCGCCTGCCACCCAAACAGTATTCAATAATCGTAGCGGAAGGCGGTGTAGATATTGGTGTTGTCACTGAGTTGTCCGAAAAAGGTATCGTCATCTTCACCGAAAAACACGTTGGCGCCCAGTTCCACGCTGCGGTGATCGTCCAGCCTGTAATGAAGCTGCGGCCGCAGGTAACCATCCTCGTCCGAGGGCGACACGAAGGCGAACAGAGACAGACGAAGGTCCTGGTTCATCAGCAGCTTGCTCAGGCGCGCCGTCACCACATGCCTGTTGCGGTCGCGGTCCGGCGAACCCGGCAACCGGTCATCCTGGTAGTCGCCGTAGTCCTCGATATGTGTCAGGTAGTACTGCAGGCCGAGATTCAACTCGCGTGCCAGTTCCCGTTGGTAACCCAACAGCAGACGCTGTTCGCTCGGCGGTGCGTAATCGTTACCGTCCAGCCCCGCATCCTTCGAATCATAGTAGCCGTATTCAACATTGAAAATACCCCCCGCCAGGGGGCCGCGTGCGCTCCCTCCGTACACGGCCAGCTTGGGAAACAGATAGACCTGTCGGTCCAGATCGAATCCTTCCGGCCCCTTCCAGAAACCGTCGTAACCGTACAGGGCGAGTTCCCATGAGCCGAAACGCCGGTTGGCTCGCAGGTAGATCTCGTCGTCCGAAAACCAGTCATCGGGCATATCGACCGACAGCGTCGTGTCACCCGGACTGCCGAAGAACGACAGCCTCTCCGGATCGAGGTACAGGTTCGAATCGAAGCGCGGGGCATAGACCAGGTCAACATTGAACAAATCAAAATAGGCGGAGACCCTGAGCGCATCCACCGGGCTCTTCAAATATTCCTCGGAACGCCCGATGAAGAAAGAGTTGAAGTCCTTTGGGAAGAGGTCATTGACGAAGATCAGGTCACCTGTCCCCCAGGTGAGTACCTGGCGGCCGAGTGCCATGTCTACCTTCGAGTGAGGTTGCAGGTCGAGCTTGACCTCGCGCAGCTGCAGCCAGCCTTCGCGCCGCTCTATGTCGATACCGCGATCATCGGCCAGTGCGTCTAACAGCAAGTCGCTCTTCAGGACGAACTCCGCCCGTTCCCATTGGTGCAGATATTCGAGTCGCAACCGGGTCTCCGCCAGGGTGAAATCGTCTTCCACAAGGTCGTCGTCCTGTGTCCTGAGGCCCACGCGTATGTCCCAGAAGCGCACCAGCCCTGGCTTGCCCGCAGTGTCATCGGCAACACCACCCTCCCCAATCGCGGACGTGGCCTCCCCGCCCAGGCCGGACGGCAGCGCCGGTTCACCCGTTTCGGCTGGTGCCAGCCCCGCCGGAAGCGGTGGCCCGCCGGCAGTAACCTGTGCCGGCAAAAGCACCGCGCAGGCCGTAACAAGCACGGCCGCAAGATCAACGACGCGGGACAGCCTGTTCAACGCAGCAGGTCACGCGGCGGATTGCGCAGAAAGCGCTCATCGAAAATTTCATCACCGATATCCAGATCGTACTGCACACGACTGAATTTCAGCGTCGTATTGCCGCCACGCACCAGGTCCTCCATCTTCGATTCCACGACAGTGGGCAGGCCCTGCACCGTCTCTACCTTGGTGGCCTGGTAGACGCGGTACATACGATCCTGGGCATCGAAGAACTCAACCTTGACCGGGACAAAGGTCCCACGATGGATCCATATCACGTAATGTTTGAACTCCACGGAATCCGGATCCGCAGGCCTGCCCTTGAGAACGAAATAGTTCGCGCTGGCTTCGACAAGCTCGTGCTCATCCTCGGCGATATTCCGCCCCGATATGTCCTCGTAGAAAAAATGTGAGCCGACAAAGCTCGTGCGCCTGTCGCCGGCGGCGATGCGGTTGACGAGATCCAGCGCAGGCAGATACAGCCAGCGGTCGTCATCCTTCCCGGAATGCTTCCATACAGTGAACACCGTGCCCCGTACATCGGTCGGCCGGTGAAAGTAGACATAGTATTTCTGATTGCGGCAGGCGGACGGCTCCTCCTCGCCCGCGGTTGCGTCGCGGCGCAGGATGGTCATCCGGCGTGAACGCGTGCGTCCCTGGTGATCGGTGATCGTCATGGACACCTGGGCCCGGCCGTCCCGTCCGGCATAGTAGGCCACGCAATTGGTCCTTTCGACAATGTCCTCGACGGGCGGGACACCCTGCGCCACGGCCGTGCCGGCCGTCATGAGATTTGCCGTTATCGCCAAGATACCGAACATCCGTTTCCCAACAACTCCAGACATCAAAGCACTCCCTTTCGAAACCTTGTTATTTGCGCCGAAACAATGCGGTACGCCCCGTACTGCCGGCCGTCCTGTCACCACCACGCGTCGCGAATAACACAGCGCCCGGTAAGCCGGTCATGAGCAGTATCCACATCAGGACAAGTCCCGCCCCCCCCAGGTGGGGCTGGATATTGACACCGAGTAGCACAGCCGCCAGCAGGCCGACCACGACCGCGCTGTATGTGCCAAACAGCGTGGTCCGACGGCTGTCGGTGGCCGGAAAGAAAAGTCCCTCCCAGGCACGCAGACAGGCAGGCACGATGAGCAGGGTCGCCACACCTGAGGCACAAAGAATGGTTGCGATCAGCGTGCCGACAGTCTGATAGGGCACCAGCGGCGCGAGCAGCAACGGCAAAAAGCCGATCGCCACCACCAGCACGTTCCTAGAGATAGCGACCGCGGGTTGCCCGAACGCCAGGTCGTGGGACCTGAGCGGCGACCGCGTCTGGCTCATGAAGTGGCGCATGCGGACCAGGAAATGAATGGTGAAATCAACGGCCAGGCCGATCGACAGCGAGGAAAGCACCGCCACGGGCATATCGTAAGACTTTCCGGCGAGGCCCAGCATGCCGTAGATGAGCAGCAAGGTGGCGCTCAGCGGGATCATGGCAAGCAGCCCCCATGCCGTTGAACGCAACAGAATAATCATCAGCAGAAGAACTGTCAGGAAACTGCCGGCAATGGATCCAAGCATGCCGGTGACCATCTTCTCCTGCCAGATCACGTTGATGTAGGTCAGACCGAACCAGCTTGCGGTCAGCGCAGCCGGCGGCGGGTTGGCCGCCATGAAGGCATCGGCCGCATCGACGACGGCCGTCATATCACGGTTGTCTCCACTGTTGAGCATCAGCCACAAAACGCCCTTGCGGAAATCGGGGGTGACCGAATGCCACAGGTCCTGCGGACGATGGCTGTTCTGATAGGTCAACAGGGTCTGCGCCACACCTTGCGCGGTGTCCGGGACGCGATAGTCCTCGGCCGCCCCGCCGCGCAACTCGCGATTCACGGTCCTCGAAAAGTCCGCGACCGAGACCGCCTTGCCGACGATCCCCGTCTCGATAAGCGCGGCCTGCAGTTCGGCCACATAGTTCAATACGGCGGGATCTTTGAACACCTGTTCCACCTGTGCCAGCTCGTCAAGGCGCAGAAGCAATGCATCCCAGAAGTCGTACTGCCCGTCCGGCGCTTCATCCATCCTGTGCTCGGCATAGCGCTGCAACTCACCCACCAGGTCCGGTCCGGCAGACATGGCTTGTGCGTGCCTGCGCAGTTGGCCGATCAGATCACCGTGGGTTGGGAACTCGGCAGCGAGCTCGGCGAGATGGGTCTTTACCCCGGCCTGTGCCACCCCGGGCGCATCATCCTGCACTGCAGGCTCCAGCGTCAGATAGGCCATGTAGGTGCCGGCGAGATGCTCATTCAGCACCCGGTCGGCAACCCGGATCGGGTGATCCGGGCCGAACCAACGCACCGGGTTGTCGTTGACCTCGATTCGGATGATACCGACGACACAGGCCGCGACCAACATGAATGAAAGCAGCAGGATGCGACGCGGGTAGCGCAGGGTCAGTTGCCGGGTACGCTCCAGCACACCGTCCCTGACGAGGCTCTTGCGAGACGCGGCACGCTCGGCAGCCGCAGCCAGCTTGCTGCGGGTCTTGTCCGAGAGCAACGCGATGTACGCCGGGATGAAGGTGACCGAAAGCAGCCAGGCGAGCAGCACCCCGATGGCAACAAAGACACCGAACACCTGGACCGGCGGAATCGGCACCAGCGCCAGGGAGGCGAAGCCGACAGCGGTGGTGATCGAGGTGAAGAACATCGGGATGAACAGCTCGCGCATCGCATGGTTCATCGTCAGCCGCAGGTCTCGGATGCGCGGATAGTAGTCGAAGAACTCCGACAGTATGTGCACCGAATCCAGTACGGCGATGGGCATGATAAAGATCGGGATCATGGAACTCATGATGTGCACGGTATTACCGGTGACCACCAGCAGCGCCATGGTGCAGATCACCGACACCATGGCCACGATCATGGGTGCCCAAACCAGCGTGAGATTGCGGAAAAAGAACAGCAGCAATGCGAAAACCACGATCATGGCCATCGGGGCGGAGATAGCCATCTGGATGAACATCTCCACACCGAAGATATCTTCGGCCACCGGCAGACCGGTAATGAAATAGCTCTCGTCACCGGCCATGTCCGCGATGCGCTCGCGCAACGCATGGTAGATCCGGTAGCTGGTCTCTTTTGAAGTGATCGGCAGGTACAGTGCAAGCACCCGACCGTCGTCGGAAACCATGATGCGCTCCATCATGGGAAAGCGCTGCATGGTCTCGAACACCCGCGTCGCCTCTTCCTGGGTGGCCGGCGGCGCACGCATCAACCAGGAAAAATCGACCGTCCCCGGTGCCCCCTGTCCGATGACATCCACCGTGGAGGGCGCGATCACATCGACCGACACGACACCGACGGTCTTGCCCGGGTCGTCCTCATCCGGCCACTGCAGAGTCTTTGCAAACTCGGTCAGCGCATGGACGCGCTGCAACGAACCGGGGTTGAAAACACCGTTGGGATGGGTTTCGTTGACCACACCCAGCACGATCATGTCGTGCAGATCCATCTCCTTGCGCATCCGCTTGTGGTACTGGCGCACCGGCTCGTCCGCTGCGAGCATATTTTCCGGATTGGTATCGACCTTCAGCGGACTCAGGTAGGGAAACACGCCCGGTAGAAGGTTGGGCAGGATCGCCGGGACGAGCAGCAGCAAAGTGGTCAGCAGCGTGATGTACATGAACAGCCGCGGCCGGTTCATGGCCAGGCTCGGCATATAGAAAAACGCAGACTTGTCGAAGAAAAACGGCAGAATGAGCTTCAGCACGGAAAGGCCGGGCAGGTTCATGGCGATCGAAGGCGTTCGCCGCACCAGCCTGACAAACGCCTGCTTGTCCAGCACCGCGACCCGGCCGTCGGTCTCCATGGCCACCGACCGACCATGCCGGCTGATTGCCAGAAGCCCCTCGGCACCCACATGGTCTCCGTGGCCCAGACTGTCTCGCTGTGTCTCCGCTTCGTCCAGACCCGAGCGGATACTGATGGCACCGCCCTCGATGATCACGAACAATCGTTCGGCGACCCTGCCCTCCTCGGCCAATACCTCACCTGCCTCGACACTTCGCTCCTCGATCAATAGCTGGATTTTTTCGAGCGCCTTGTCGCCAAGCCCCTTGAACAGCGGGATGCTGCTCAGCAGGCGGTGGGCATGCAGACGCTTTAAAAACTGATGGAAAGACGCATTGGCCCCGATCAGTTCGCAAAAGTGCTGCTTCCCTATCTCGAACAGCTGGACGTGGGTGAGCGCCGTTACCGAGGCGGTCCGGGGTACATCCTTGAGGAGACCGATTTCACCGAAGACCTCACCGGGCCTGCGCACGCTGAGTGTGCGCTCGCCACCATAGGTGGTGCGCTGGGTGACCAGCAACTCACCGGAGTGGATGACACAAAAGGTTTCAGCGGCATCGCCCTCGGCAAAGACGGTATCCCCCGGCTGATAGTGTCTGAGGCTGAAGAAGCCTTTGAAATCCCGCACCTGGTCATCGGACAGTCCGAATCGCTGCAAGCTTGCTTCCAAGTCCATTTTCCCTGTCCCTCAGAACGCGAAGATTCAAATTTTCGGCGCAACAGCGCCTTATCAGCGTATATGCTCCGAACCCTGTGCCAATGGCCCGCTGAAGTGCATACCGTTTGCGTTTAAACGCCAGATCTTCTGCGACAGTCTAGCCGCCCGACGCAGCCCCGTCCCTGATTGCCTGACACATGCGCCGATACGAAACAAATTGACGTGCGTCAGTAACCCCATGACCCATTCGTGCATAGATAATCAGGGTAACCCGATGTATGGGAATGGAGGACGCCATGACAACCCACGTTACGCTCGAAAGGATGATCACTTTTTTGCTCGAAACCCCGATGTTCGAGAAGCTCGAACCGGCGGAGATCAAACAGCTCACGCATATCATCGAGGTCAGGGAGTATGCCGCGGGAGAGGTCCTGTTCAAAGAGGGCGATCCCGGCGACGCCTGGTATGCCCTGTATCGAGGAAAGGTCGACGTAATTAAGGATGTCGGGGCGGATCAGAGAGAGATCTACCCACTCGAAGCAGGCGCCAGTTTTGGTGAGATCGCCATCCTGGATGGCCAGCCGCGCTCGGCCACGATTCAAGCGATGGAAGATTGTGTCGCGCTGCGGATATCTCGCCAGGCCTTCGAGGCACTGCTGGACCAGGATCATGCCGTGGCATTCAAACTCCTGCGCCATCTGGCCATCACCCTGGCTCAACGCGCGCGCTCCACGACTGAGCGGTTGTCTGAACTCGTGCTCGAAGCCGAGGCAGGCCAGGTGCAACACGGCGTTACCCAGATCGTCGGCGAGGCCTATCTGCGGGATTAGCACGCGTAGCCCGCACGAATCCAACCCGCCCACCGCAAACACTGCGGTTTTGGCGGGACGTCGTTTATAGAAAACGCCTGACCAACCGCCGGGTGATGACGCCGACCGCCTGGCGTACGGTTTCATCCAGATCGGCATTCTGGATCATCGGCACCATGCAGCGCTGAGCATCTTCGATCAGATACTCCTGGATCTGCCAGATCGCGGACAGGTTTTCCAGGTACTTTTGCGCACCACGTGACGGGGCGACCTCGCCGCGTCGGAAGAAATGCTGTTTCAGTTCTTCCGGGGCCGGCATGGTCAGTAACAGGGGGACCACGACCGCATCCTCCTTGATCACACGACGATGGTATTCCGGAACCACATGAATACCCTCGACGATAATAGAAACCCGTTCTTTGACCGAGCGCCTGATCACTGCATCGATGGTCTCAGCAAGCTTGTCGGACTGGGCGCCGAATCCCTCGATCAGTTGCGAACCCCGGTGGCGCTCATTCACCTCATGACATGGCAGCTCACGCCAGGCATCGTAAGAAGAAACATGGAGTTCCGGTGCAAATTGCCTGGATACAAACAGACGCACCACATCACGCAGAATATCGGTGGACTGGCTGCGTCCGATATCCAGGCGCAAGGCCAGTTCCGCTGCCAGCGTACTCTTACCGGTCCCGGTACAGCCCCCAACAAGAATAACGAGCGGGAGACCGCTGTGCCGAAATCTCGACCAGGCGCGGTACTCGGCCGCCACTTCGCCTCCGATGTCAGGAGAGAGTGCCCGCTCCTCCAGGCTTTGGTCCAGGTTGAGCGCAATCTGCGGGCAGTCGGAAAGACATTCCACGAATCCGCGGCGCGACAGCACCAGCAGTTCTGTATCCTCCAGGGTGGCCGCGGATGCCGTGCGCACACCGTCCGTCAGCAGCGAGAGTTCCCCCAGGTGTTCCCCGGGGCCACGTACCCCCAACAACTGCTCTTTCCCCTGACTGTCCAGCAGGTACACCTTCACCCTGCCGGAAAGTATCAGGTACAGGCTCGACGAGGTGTCGTCACGCTCAATGAAAACCGTGTTCTCGCGCAGGTGGCGCAATGTACCCCGGGCGGCGATGCTTTCCAGCTCCTTCAACGCAAGCCCGGCAAACAGTCGCGTTCTCTTGAGACGGCTGAAATCAATCGGGTTCATCGGCACTGCTCTTTCCGCGGCTGGTTCGATCGTAGAATCTAGCCGCATCTGCCACGTCATGGAAATCGAATCTCGTCGGGGCGAACTCACCCACAGCCATTTGCTTTTCTGGCATGCTGGGCAGGCAATGACGTCTTCGACCACCCAACAACGCTGGGTCGGGCATGCCGATCTGGATGCGTTCTATGCCAGCGTAGAGGAGCGTGACTGTCCCAAGTACCGCGACCGCCCGGTGGTGGTCGGCGCCCTCCCCGGCCACCGCGGGGTGGTAGCTGCAGCCAACTACCGCGCCCGGGCATTCGGCATCCATTCGGCCATGCCGATTGCCGATGCCTACCGCCGCTGCCCGGATGCCGTTTATCTTCGCCCCGACATGGACAAATACCTTCGGGCATCCCGGGAGGTGTTTCAGATTCTGGGCACGTTCACGCCGATCATCCAGCCCGTTTCGGTCGACGAGGCCTATCTGGATCTGACCGGCCTGGAAAGGCTTCTCGGATCGCCGGAAGACATCGGCCGTGAGATAAAACAGCGCATCTTCGAGGCAACCGGACTGCGGGCTTCGGTGGGTATCGGTCCGAACCGTCTCATTGCAAAGCTCGGATCCGAGCACCGCAAACCCGACGGCCTGACAGTCGTCTACCCGGATGAGGTCTCGGATTTTCTTGGGCCGATGCCGGTAGCCAGCCTGCGTGGCCTGGGCCGGCAGACCCAGAAGGTCTTTTCGCGCCTGGGAATCGAGACTGTGTCACAGCTGCGGGTCATCCCACTTCGATACCTGGAGGAGCAGCTCGGAAAAAGCGCCGCGGAAAGCTTCCACCGTCAGGCTCACGGCATCGCCTCCGCCGAAGTGGTACCCGGGCGAAAGCGCAAGAGCATCTCGAAAGAGACCACCTTTCAGGCGGATGTCCAGGATCAGGGCATCTTGCAAGACGTGTTACGCCGACTGGCTGCCGAAGTCGCCGCCACGGCGCGCCGGGAGGGACTTTCCGGCTCGGTGGTGACACTAAAGATTCGTTTCACCGGCTTTGAGACTCATACCCGCCAGCATAAGCTTGCGTCCCCGACCCATGACGACCGGGTCATCCTGCGCGAAGCCTGGGCGCTTCTCGTTCACAGCAAGCTACAAAAGAAACCGGTGCGCCTGATCGGTGTGGGCATCAGTGAGTGGCAGCGCGTCGAATCCACCCAGGTCGACCTGTTCGACCAACCGCAGAAATGCGAACGGGACGAGCGCCTGCTCAAAACCCTCGACCTGGCTGCAGACCGATTCGGCAAAGGCGTATTGCAACTGGGTTGTAGCGCGAAGAGCAACAAACACAGGCCCGGCTAAGAATACGGTCCGGTTACGGACTGTGTATCGATCAAGCGGGCAGATCAACCCTGCTTCAATTGCGCTGCCAGGCTTGTCAGCGCAAGCTTCGTCTTGGTCGCCTGGGCGCCGTTCGGATCCAATCCGTGGCTGGCAAGAAACG
>Ga0316189_10004148_pt1 | contig 13980 bp, 12 predicted proteins | sample LowCovwburrow_MG_FD_204930 | JGI IMG/M metagenome (GOLD analysis project Ga0316189, IMG submission 204930) | Coastal sediment microbial communities from Maine, United States - Lowes Cove worm burrow | ecosystem: Environmental > Aquatic > Marine > Coastal > Sediment | place: USA: Maine...
GAAGCCAAAGGTGGATCGTTTGGCAATGGTATGTGAAATGCAGATTAGCCGGGCGGGCAAGCTCACCGGTTTTGAGTTTTTTGATGCGGTGATTCATTCCCATGCCAGATTGACCTATAACCAGGTGGGTGAGGTAATTACCACGGGCAAAGCGCAGGGAGTGCACAGTAAACGCTTGACTGACCTGCACCGTTTGCATGAGCTTTATAAAGTGCTGCAAACTGCCCGAGATCAACGTGGCGCGATCAACTTTGAAACGGTGGAAACCCGTATTGTATTTGACGCACAACGCAAAATTGAAGCCATTGTGCCAGTACAGCGAAATGATGCTCACAAGCTCATTGAGGAATGTATGTTGTGTGCCAACGTGGCCACAGCGCAATTTTTTGAAAAGCATAAGATGCCCATTTTATATCGGGTTCACGAAGGCCCCTCGGTAGAGAAGCTAGAAAATTTGCGCTCTTTTCTGGGTGAGCTGGGTCTTGACCTGGGGGGTGGTGACAAGCCCACACCCATGCATTATCACCAGTTACTGGAACAGGTGCAGGGTAGGGATGACTGCAGCATTATTCAGACCATGATGTTGCGCTCGCTGAGCCAGGCAGTGTACCAGCCAGAGAATAAAGGCCATTTTGGCCTGCATTATGCGGGTTACGCCCACTTCACTTCGCCCATCCGGCGTTATGCAGATTTGCTGGTACACCGGGGTATTCGCCGTGTCATTGCCTCCGACTTAAGCAGCCAGGTTGTGCGTCGGAGCGCCGGTGCTCAAGTTATCCCGGCTCAGCGCATTTTCCCCTACGACGAGCGTGCCATGGTGGTTCACGGGGAGCATATCTCAATGACAGAGCGGCGGGCAGATGACGCCACCCGTGATGTGCAGGCCTGGCTCAAATGTGAATACCTGCAGGAGCATGTGGGTGATAAATTTGAAGGTGTGATCAGTGCGGTGACTAGCTTTGGTTTGTTTGTGGAGCTAAAGGACATTTATATAGAAGGCCTGGTTCATATCAGCGCGCTGCCTGGGGATTACTATCAGTTTGATGCCGCCCATCAACGACTTATTGGTCAGCGCTCCGGACGCAGCTTTAAACTGGGTGGCAGCGTGCAGGTGCAGGTGGCCCGTGTTGATCTGGATGACCGAAAAATTGACCTGGAGTTACTCGACGGTGGATCTGGTACTAAATCAACCGCCAAGGGGCCAAAACGCGGTCGTAAAAAAGGCACCGATAAAAAACCGACCCGTAAAACAGGTAAAAGACGGCAACGCTAATGGCTCAGGTTTACGGTATTCATGCAGTAGACAGCCTGCTGCGCCGCCGGTCCACATCGGTGCAGGAGTTGTTACTGCAAGACACCAGAACCGACCAGCGACTGACTGCTTTGGCTGAACTGGCGGCCAATCAAGGTGTCGCGGTGAGTTATCGTTCACGCCGGGTCCTTGACGAGATGGCGCAGGGTCGCCACCAGGGGGCTGTGGCCTTAACCCGGGAAGGGCAACAAGATGCTGGTGGTGGAAGTACCACCTGGCAGGAGCAGGATCTGTTTCTTGCTGTGGAAAACAATTCAGCACCGCTATTGCTGTTGGTACTGGATGGCGTCACCGACCCCCACAACCTTGGTGCCTGCCTACGCAGTGCAGACGCGGCGGGGGTCGATGCAGTGATTGTTCCCAAAGACCGGTCGGCGGACCTCAATGCCACGGTTCGCAAAGTGGCCTGTGGCGCCGCTGAAAGCGTACCTTTCGTGCGGGTCACCAATTTGGCGCGTACTTTGGATGGTCTGAAGCAACGGGGTGTTTGGCTGTACGGTGCAGCTGGTGAGGCCTCTCAGTTATTGTATCAGTGTGATCTGAGCGGTTCGGTGGCCTTGATTATGGGCGCGGAGGGGGCGGGTTTGCGTCGTTTGACCCGAGAGCGTTGTGACTTTTTGGTTAAGCTTCCAATGGCGGGAGCTGTAAGCAGCCTGAATGTGTCAGTGGCTGCCGGTGTGTGTCTGTTTGAAGTGGTTCGTCAGCGTGCAGGCAGTGCTTGCGTAGGCGGCACAAATCCGGTAGAGTCCGCAACCTCAAAAATTAGGGGGCCCGCTTAGCAGGTCCGCGTTCCTTGTCACACCGTTTGCGCGGGTGACTTTAACCCGTAAGGAGCAATTGATGCGTCATTACGAAATCGTATTTATGGTCCATCCGGACCAGTCCGAACAAGTGCCCAGCATGATCGAGCGCTACACCCAGACAATCCAAAAAGACGGCGGCTCTGTGCACCGGCTGGAAGACTGGGGGCGGCGTCAGCTGGCCTATCCCATCAATAAGATCCACAAAGCACACTACGTGCTAATGAACGTGGAAGCCAGCAACGATGCGTTGGAAGAGCTCAACACCACCTTCCGCTTCAACGATGCTGTTATCCGTAACCTGGTGATTCGTCGCGACGAAGCTGTCGCGGAAGAGTCATTTATCATGAAGGCAGAAAAAGAAAGTCGTGAGCGCAAAACGCGCTACGAAGAGCGTCAGGCCGCTGAGGCTGTAGTCCCGGCGGATCAGCCTTCAAAAGAAGTGGATGAATCTGCAAAAGAAGAGGCAGTGAAAGAAACTGCTGAATCCACAGAACAGGAATAGACCAGGAGGAATTTCGACATGGCCCGTTTTTTTCGTCGCCGTAAGTTTTGTCGCTTCACCGCCGAGGGCGTGAAGGAAATTGATTATAAAGATCTGGAAACACTCAAGGCCTACGTGTCTGAGACTGGCAAGATTGTACCCAGCAGAATTACCGGAACAAAAGCCAAGTACCAGCGTCAGCTTGCCACAGCGGTTAAGCGCGCGCGTTTTCTGGCGTTGATTCCTTATACGGATGCTCATAACTAGGCAGCAGAATGTTGGGTTGGTTGCCACAGCAACGGCCCATTCATGTTGATTCTGGTGCCTATGGGCGATAACGGGCGAATTTCCAGGTGAAGTTCCTCGCTGAATATGCGATGCGCGGTAGGGTACAGGCCCTGCTGATAACGCTGGCTACCGCCAGTTTATTACTGACCTGTTGGATTAGCGCATCAATTGTGGCCCTGGTTACTCTGCGTCAAGGGGTGGTCAAGGGATTGTGGCTGTTGCTGTGGGCGCTGCTGCCCTCTGGTTCGATTGCAGTGGTATTTGGTGACTTACAGCCGCTGATGATTATTGTTGGTTCCACAGCGCTGGCTGTGGTGCTGAGAAGCGCTGTATCGTTGCCGTTGGCGGTATTGTGCAGTGCTGTGGTAGGCCTTGTTGCCGGCTGGATTTTTCTGGCCTTAGCGGGAGGGCAGCTGCAGCAAATTGCTGACATGTTGGCACAGATGTTAGGCCAGATGCAGCAGGAGATAAATGCTGGTGCTTCGTCACCAGAGGTGGTGTTGCAAGCCCCCACCGTCTCACAATTGGCGGCAATAATGGGCCTGGGAACAGCGGTGGTCAGTGTGCTGTGTGTGTTGCTGGCTCGTTATTGGCAGGCCTGGTTGTACAACCCAGGCGGTTTTGCCAGCGAATTTCGGCAGTTGTATTTGCCACCCGTGGGTGCGTTAACCCTGGTATTGGTGGCGGTGCTGGTGGTGGCACTGGGTGCTCAGTATCGGTATTGGGCGGGAATTCTGGCCGTACCGCTGGTGTTTGCCGGTTTTGGTTTGGTTCACGCCTATGCCAAGTGGCGGGGTAAAGGCAGTGCCTGGCTGATGTTGTTTTACGGCCTGTGGTTACTGCTGGACCCGTTGAAGTGGTTGCTGGTATTGGTAGCAGTCACTGACAGTTTGATTAACTTTCGCGCCCGCTGGATCCGATTGGACCCACCGGCTCAGCGCGATCAAGACGATAGTGAAGAAGGGGGTTAGCTCCCCAATGAGAGGAAAGTAGGATGGACGTCATTTTGCTGGAAAATGTGGGTAATCTGGGCAGCCTGGGTGACCAGGTCAGTGTTAAGTCAGGTTATGGGCGCAATTTTTTGATTCCCCAGGGCAAAGCAGTGCCTGCCACCGAAGTCAATGTTGCTGAGTTCGAATCGCGCCGCGCTGATCTGGAAGCACAGGCTGCCGAGGTTACCACCGAGGCACAGAAACGTGCAGCTGCAGTCAACGAGCTGGGGCTGATCACCATCACCGCCAATGCCGGTGAAGAGGGTAAACTGTTTGGCTCAGTGGGTACTCGTGATATTGCTGAAGCGGTGACCGCCGCGGGTGTAGAAATCGAGAAGTCTGAGGTCCGTCTACCCGAGGGTGCTCTTCGTGACGTGGGTGAATACGAAGTAATAGTCCAGTTTCATGGTGAAGTGTCAGCGATGATCGCCGTGGCTGTTGTTCCCGAGTAACAAACTGCGTTACCTGTCTAGAGGCGGCCAGTGGTCGCCTTTTGTTTGTCACGGCGACTGATGATAACCGGCCGATTGCTGCTGCTCTAAGGCGACCGGGAGTTTTTTGTCTGCTGATCCTTTTGTTTGTGCAGGCTTTTCGCTAGTCTGTGCAGTCCATTGTCGCGGACCGGCGAGCTATGTCCGAATCTGAACTGCCTGTTAATGTGACCGAATTCCAGATCGTCGATGATCGGGATCTTGGCCGCATCAAAATGCAGCCCCACTCAATTGAGGCGGAGCAGTCTGTTCTCGGTGGCTTATTACTGTCTGCAGATGGCTGGGATTCTGTTGCTGAAGAGGTAACAGCCAGCGATTTTTATCGCCCTGACCACCGCCTTATCTTCAGGCATATAGCAGCACTAGCCGAAAGCTCCGAGCCCGTCGACGTCATCACCGTGGCTGACAAACTGACCGCTGCAGGGGAACTGGATTCGTCCGGCGGCGTATCGTATCTGGCCGAGTTGGCCCGCAACACCCCCAGTGCTTCCAATATCCGTGCTTATGCACAAGTGGTGCGAGAGCGCTCCAGCCTGCGTAAGTTGATTGAAGCTGCACAGGAAATTGCCGACAGCGGTTTTAATCCCGATGGGCGCACTTCTGATGAACTGGTGGATGAGGCGGAGCGCCGCATCATGCAGATTTCGGAACAGGGGCCCAAAGCTGGCGGCCCCCAGGAAGTTAACCCGCTGCTCAAAAAAGCGGTTGACCGCATTGACGAGTTATTTCAATCCGGTGGAGATATCACCGGTTTGTCCACTGGATTTAAAGATTTGGACGGCATGACCTCCGGTCTACAGCCTTCAGACCTGGTTATCGTTGCTGGCCGACCCTCCATGGGTAAAACCAGTTTTGCGATGAACCTGGTTGAGCATGCGGTGCTTAACCAGGAGAGACCCATTCTTGCCTTTAGCATGGAAATGCCCGCTGATCAGTTGATTATCCGGATGTTGTCATCGATTGGGAAAATCGATCAAACCCGTATTCGTACCGGTAAGCTGGAGCAGGAAGATTGGCCTAAGCTTGGAGTGGCGGTCAATAAGATGAAAGATGTACCGCTGTTCATTGATGACACCCCTGCGTTGACACCTACTGAAATTCGTTCCAGAGCGCGGCGGGTTGCTCGGGAGCACGGTAGCCTGGGCATGATAATGGTCGATTACTTACAGTTAATGCAGGTTGCCGGTTCCAGCGATGGGCGTACCGCTGAAATCTCTGAGATTTCCCGCAGCCTGAAAGCCATTGCCAAGGAATTTAACTGCCCCATGATGGCTCTGTCACAGCTTAACAGGTCGCTGGAACAGAGGCCTAATAAGCGCCCGGTGAACTCCGATTTACGTGAGTCTGGGGCTATCGAGCAGGATGCTGATCTGATTATGTTTATTTATCGCGATGAAGTGTACAACGAAGACAGCCCCGACAAGGGCACAGCCGAAATAATCATCGGCAAGCAACGTAACGGCCCCATTGGGGCGTGTCGACTGGCGTTTATGGGGCAGTTCACCCGCTTTGACAATCTTGCCAGAGATTTTCAGACCGGAGGTACCTAGTGTACTGCCACGAATAAAGTGTGCATACAGCGAGTCGCCAAGGGATCAGCAGCAAGGCGTGGTTTTGCAGGCATACTGGTGGTACGTCAAGAAAGCACAACGCAGCTGATGATCCCTTGGCGGCTCGCCCGCAGGGAACCCCTCAATTTTTTCACTGCGGTGTTGCAGTTCTTGCAAAGGTGGCCTACATTCACTGCGAACTGCGCCTTGCAGTGAACAAATTGAGAGGTTCTGTATGTACACTTTATTCGTGGCAGTACACTAGCTCTTCGTTTTAGATGCCTGTTTCCCGGCGTAGTTTTTTAAGCTCTGCCAGTTGCTCCTCCTTCGACAGGGGCTCCCCTTTTAATTGCTCTAGCGCTTCAGGTGCTGGTATTTCAAGCGGTTCACCCGCCAATGCCCGATTACACCACAGCTGGTAGTGATAGCGAAATACCGGCCAGGCCTCATGCTCGTCACTGCCCGCCAACAAAAACCAACCGCTGTCACGCCCGGCCAGGTAGACAGCGGGGTGACTCCAGCGCTGGGCGGACCGCGGTGACGCGGCGTTGCAGGCTTCCTTGTAGGCCTCGCGGGGGACTGGCAGGCCGTATTCAGCCATCCCCTGCTGGCAGCACTCAATCATCCGGTGCAGGGTGGGCAGGTACTCGCTGGTTTCTATGGCTCTTTTTGCGCCACCGAGTATCTGCGCAATGGGGTAATCCGATAGGGTTTCCAACCAGAGCCTTTTGGCTCGATCCACTTCACTGCTGTCGGGGAAGGCTGAGAAATACTGGTTGTGATAGTTCAGGCGAAACAGGGCAAACACCTGATTGATAGTGTTGATCCGTTCCTCGGTGGTAGTACCGCCGGAGGTATCAGTCTGCCCAGCTGCGGTCCGTGAGGTCTTGTTCGAGACTGCGTGCTCTTGGACTAATTGCTTTACGAGTTGTTTGCTGTCCGCCATTGTCCTGACCTGTGATTGGCATGTGGTGGGTCTTGGCCCAGTGATATTTTACATGTTGTAGAAAGCGCGTGTTCCAGGAACTTTGGGCGTCACCTCGTTCCATCCAGTACATTACAAACTCAGCAATCTGTTTGCGGGCAAAGTCGGCGTCAATATGGGACATGCCAAGTATGTCGTACACATCGTTGCGCGGCTGCCAGTTGGCACTGATGGGCTGAGGGTCGGTATCGTTGGCCATGACTGCGGTGAATTTGGCCCACTGGCGTTTAATATGGGCCACAAAGCTGGCATTGAGAGCTTTGGGCTTGTCTTTTCGCTCTCCCCAATAGAGTACAAATTCGGGGATGGCGTCGGCTATAAATTGCCGGCTGATATCCACTCTGGTCAGAATCTCCAGCGCATCGTGACTGGGTTGCCAATTGGCGTCTATGACATCCGATTGCTGTTGGCGAAAAGCCTCAGCCTCATGCTGTTGATGGTTGCGCCAGCGGCTTAACACGTGCTGGCGAAATTTATTTTCCCAGGCATGAGAGATTTCGCCGCGCTCACGCCAATAGAGTACAAAATCTTCCAGTTGCTGTTCACAATACTGCCTAGGAATGCCGTGGTTTAAGGTCAGTAACTGCAACATGTCGTCTGAGGGTGACCATAGTGCAGGTAGAGTGCCAGCCCCACGTAATCGGCTCTCCACTGCTGGTGGTGTAGGCTGCGTGGATGGCTTTCGGGCTGTATGGGCCAGCCGCTGGTTTAAGGCAAATAGCAGTGTGTTGCTGTGCTGTAGGGGTTGAGACTCCACCAACAGCACACCTTTGTCTACCAGGCTATGACATATTCGTTGCAAGTCAGCGGTGTCCCAAAAGGGCAGGGTTTCAAGCAGCCAGCTGCGTGGGATGCTGAGCCAGGCATAACCACCGCGTAGTTGTGTTTGGTGGTGGCACAGAGCTCCATCCAGGTGATGCAACAAAATGGCTTCCTCCAGACCAATGGTCTGTGCCAGGCTTGGAGAAAAAGCCAGTTGTCTTTCCGGTAACAGGGAGGTTTCACTCATGCGGGTATTGTACACTGGCGCCCACGACAACAGGAGTCTCTATGGCTAAATCGAAAGTAAAAACCGCGTTTGTATGTACCGATTGTGGCTCCGATTACGCCAAGTGGCAGGGGCAATGCAATGATTGCGGGGCTTGGAATACATTGTCTGAACTTCGATTGGGGTCGGCATCAGGCGCTGGTGCCACGGGCGGTGCGGCGGCGGCTCGTCGGCGAGGAGGGTTTGCAGGTGCTGTCAGTGAAGCGCGCCTACTGGGCGATATAGACCTTAATGATCTACCTCGATTCTCAAGTGGCACTGAGGAATTTGATCGTGTGCTTGGGGGCGGCTTGGTACCCGGTTCGGCCATTATTGTGGGTGGCAACCCCGGTGCCGGTAAAAGCACACTGCTGCTACAAACCATGTGCCATCTGGCCGGGACCTTGGAAACACTGTACGTAACCGGTGAGGAGTCGCTGCAGCAGGTAGCCATGCGCGCTCAGCGCCTGGAGTTACCGACGGATCGGCTGCGGATGATGTCTGAAACCAATATCGAGGCTATTGTTGCCGGCGCTGAGCAGTACAAACCCAAGGTGTTGGTGGTGGACTCTATTCAGGTGGTGCACACCGATGAGCTGAGCTCTGCCCCGGGCAGCGTGTCCCAGGTTCGCGAATGTGCCGCGTTTCTGACCCGCCTGGCCAAGCAGACCGGCATGGTGCTGTTTCTGGTGGGCCATGTCACCAAAGATGGCTCATTGGCGGGTCCCAAGGTGCTGGAGCATATGATTGACTGTTCCATATTGCTCGAAAGCACGGATGACTCCCGCTTTCGTACCCTGCGGGGGCAGAAGAATCGCTTTGGAGCCGTCAATGAACTGGGTGTATTTGCGATGACCGATAAGGGCCTGAGGGAAGTTCGCAACCCCTCAGCCATATTTCTGGATCGCAGCACTGAGCTGGCCTCGGGCTCGGTGGTCATGGTGGTATGGGAGGGTACACGCCCGTTGCTGGTGGAGATCCAGGCACTGGTGGATGACAGTCAATTGGGCAATCCCAGACGGGTAGCCGTGGGTCTGGAGCAGAATCGTCTGGCACTATTACTGGCCGTGCTGCATCGCCACGGCGGTCTGCAGGTGGGTGACCAGGATGTATTTGCCAATGTAGTGGGTGGTGTCAAGGTGCTGGAGACCAGTGCTGACCTCGCCCTGCTGCTGGCCATTGTATCCAGCTTTCGGGATCGGCCTTTGCCGCGCGATTTGGTGGTGTTTGGCGAGGTGGGACTGTCCGGAGAGATACGTCCTGTACCCAGTGGTCAGGAGCGTCTGGCAGAGGCAGCTAAACACGGCTTTAAGCGGGCTATTGTCCCTCGCGGCAATGCGCCTAAGGGCAAGGTTGCCGGCATGCAGGTGACAGCGGTGGCTAAACTATCAGAGGCGTTAATGGCGCTGGACTAATCAGGGTTGTCGAGTTGCATCAGCTCTTTTTCAAGCTGCCCCACATCCATATGGGCCGCCAGTAAGTCCTTCAGTGGTTCAATATTGGAGCGATCAACATGCTCCACCGAAAAGCCCAGGTGACCTGCTTCGGCATGCTGCAGGTAGGCGTGCAACTCAAGCAATGTCTCAGAGTCCACCGCAACCATTAATGTGAAGGGTTCATTATACTGGGCATCCCATAGCTCAGGTTGATCGGTGGTGACACCGCTAAGCCCAATATTAATGGTGCGCTGATTCCACACTGACCCGCCCTGGTGCACCTCCACCGGCAGGTCAATTCCTACCCGGGTAAACTGCCGTCTTTCACCTTGAAAATCACTCATAGGCCTTCCCTGATTAGATAACCGCTGATCGGAAAATTGAACGGACCAAGCTGTCAAACATTACCTTGGCTTCGCTTTATAGTAAAAGACTTGGCGTCAGTTTTCATCAATATATCAAAGTTCGCTTAAATGAAACTAGTTGGTAGCTCTAGTTGGTAATTAAGGAGGAACTTGGTTGGCGGAAGAGGTAGGAGTCGAACCCACCAGGCGCGTTGACGGCGCCTCACTGGTTTTGAAGGCCAGGTACTCCACCGGGAGTATCGCTCTTCCGAAATTGGTTGATTGCACGGGGGTTCAGCACGGCTCGTTTTGAAGCCCGGCGTACAGTAAACCCGATTCGGTCAAAGTATTCGAGTAATTCAACCGCGGTGTTGCGACCTACATCGCAGTGGTTTTTGAATTCGGCAACGCTAAAGTGATTATGCTTTTGGTCGAGTTCGGTAATCTGGTGGGCTATTTCTAATAGGGTTTGTGGCAAAGCAAAGCGGGTATCGCTAACACGCAGTAGCCAATGGGCTTTGATGGCAGTTGCCACCAGCCCGCTGAAGGGCTTGGTGGCTATGTTGAGTTGCTTGCACAGGTCGTGTGCAGCGGGTAGCTGTCTTCCAGCGCGCTGCAGTAATGCTTCAAGACTTATCCATAGCGGCAACTGTTCGCGGGCAAAAGGCGCGGTGTTTTGCACCAGACGGTAACCCCCAGGAGTAACCACTAAGGTGCCGCACTGCAAAGCGTGAGTGATTAGCAGGCCCGGGGCCACACCGGGAAAAGCGGTGTTTAGGTTTCGGTTTAGCGTGTTTTTCTCCAGGGTTTCCCGCTCGAGAAGCTCGCTTATGCTGCGCTGCCCGCGTTCCAGTGTTTGCTTGGCTAACAGGTAGCTGTCGCCATTTATACGTATGTTTGTTACCTGTCCTAATAGTAAAGGTGAGTCCAGCAGTCGTTGAGAGGCTGCGGGGTCCAGATTCCAGGCCGTGATAAAGTTATCCCAGTTGAGTGACTGCTGTTGTTCCTTTAGCAGCTGTTTTAAAGCGGTTTCAGGGCAGCTGTTATCCATGGCTTGCAGCAGGGAGATTCGCGCTGCTCTGGCTCTGCCCCGCTCTGGTGCATCTGGGTCTAGCACCCGGCCGCCCCCCAGGGTCAGTAGCTCACTGTCGTCGCGCAGCACAAAAGGGTCGCCGTGGCAGATGGTCACTCCCCGTTCAACCAGCAGCTGTGCAAAAGTGGTATCGCTGGCTTTGAGGCTCTTGTGTTGCAGTAAGGCAAGCCTAGCTGCTACCCGCTTGGCGCCTATGTACAGCCGTACCGGACTCATGTGTCTAAGCGTTACTGGGCAATCTGAGCATAACTCGACTTTGACATCAAATCGCTGGGTGGTGGTAGCCAAAGCCGGGTGAACCAGCCAATCGCCCCGTTCAATTTTATCCAGGTGCACCGGCCCGCTAAGGTTTAATGCGCATCGCTGTCCCGCACTGGCTTGCTCACACTGTGTTTCCTGTACCTGCAAAGAGCGAACCCTTAGTGGAATATTTAAAGGCATCAGGTGCAAGGTATCACCTGTTCGCACCGTGCCTGCCAATGCGGTACCGGTTACCACCAAGCCGACACCTTTGATCAAAAATGAGCGATCTGCGCTTAGGCGAAAATGCCCCTGGGTTGGTGTTGTGGCGTATGTGTCAGCGCTGTGTTGGAGGTGATCCTTCAGCGCTTGTACACCCTCACCGGTGAGCGCCGACACCGCAAAAAGAGCCTCAGGGTCGACCAGGGCCTGTACCGAAAGGCGCAGAGCATCCAGGCGCAATGAGTCCACTCGGTCAATTTTGGTCAGCACTACCACGTAACGGCTAACACCTAGCAAGCGCATCAGCGTCAGGTGCTCGCGGGTTTGTGGCATGGGTCCGTCGTCAGCGGCAATTACCAGTAAACCCAGGTCAATGCCATTGACCCCGGCAATCATGTTGTTGATGAAACGGCTATGGCCGGGTACATCGATAAAACCTACCGAGTGCCCTGTTGCGGTAGGCAGCCAGGCGTAACCTAAGTTGATGGATAATCCGCGGCGCTTTTCCTCTTCGAGCCGATCGGTTTCCATTCCGGTTAAGGCTCTTACCAGCGTGGTTTTACCGTGGTCAACGTGTCCCGCGGTAGCGACAATCATGCCAGCTGTTGCTGCAACTGTGCCAGTTGGCCGGTAAAGGCGGATTCGTTGTCCAGACAACGCAAATCCAGTAGGTAACTACCATCGTGTAGTCGCCCTATTATCGGCAACGGTAGTTGGCGCATAACCGTCGAAAGCAGTCGAAGTTGGCTGTCATCACCGCTAAGGGGCCTAATGCTAAGCGCGCAGCTTGGCAGGGTGTCGATTGGCAATGCCCCGCTTCCCACCTGACTCTGGCAGTCAACGAGGTCCACCAGGTAATGGCTGGACAGGACGTTTTGTACAGCCGGTAACAGGCGTTTTCCCTGCTGGCGAATATCAGCTTGTTCACGGGTCAGCATGTGTAATGCCGGTAATTGTGTGGTGAGCTGGTCCGCGTTTCGATATAAGCGTAACACCTCAACCAAAGCGGCAAGGGTCATTTTGTCGACTCGTAACGCACGTTTGAGCGGGTTGCGTTTGATCTGGCTAATCAAATCCCGCTGCCCAGCAATTACCCCGCACTGGGGGCCCCCAAGCAGTTTGTCACCGCTAAAGGTGACCAGGTCGGCACCGTTGCCAAGAGCGTCAGCGACAGTCGGCTCCGCGGGCAGGCCCAGCTTGCTAAAGTCCACCAGATTGCCGCTGCCCAGGTCTATCATTAGCGGCAATCCCGCTTTGGCGGCAAGCCCGGCTAATTCAGCTTCCGACACGTTACTGGTAAAACCTTCTATGCGGTAATTGCTGGTGTGCACGCGCAGTAGCAACGCGGTATCGGGTCCGATGGCACTCAGGTAGTCACACGGGTGGGTACGATTGGTAGATCCCAGTTCCCGCAATAGGCAGCCAGATGCTGCCATGATCTCAGGGATTCGAAACGAGCCGCCAATTTCCACTAACTCGCCGCGTGAAATCGCCACTTCCCGTCCCTTGGCAAGGGTGTTGAGGGCCAGTAGTACCGCCGCCGCGTTGTTATTGACGACGGTGGCGGCTTCGGCACCGGTGAGTTCGCAGATCAGCGGTTCGATATGATGATCCCGGTCGCCGCGTTGACCGGTATTGAGGTCGAATTCGAGATTGCTGGTAGAGCGAGAAACCTCGGCTACCGCATCCAGAGCACACTGTGGAAGGGGGGATCGCCCCAGATTGGTATGCAGCACGGTGCCGCTTAAGTTGATAACGGGGATCAATGTGGCACGGTCGCCTTCAGCAAGTTGCCTGTCCACCGCCATGCAAATCGCCGGTATTGAATTGTCGGCAGGTCCGACGCAGTCGGCGTTGCCAGTTATCCCCGATCGGCGATGAGCTAGCTCTTGTCGAATTGCGTCGCGGACCGGGACACGCCCCCAGCGGTCAAGCTGTGAACCTGCCTGCTGTAGCACCTGGTCAACGGACGGTAAAGCTCTGAGTTGATCCGAATGTGAAGTCATAAACTGTCGAATGAGGAAGAAAGTGATTATGATAGCAGCATGTACAGCCAGCCGAGGACATAAAATGGGTGCATTTGCCTATTCGGATAGCCCCTATCCAATTCGAGCCGATCTCTGCAAAGAGTACAGGCTGGCATGGCAGCGTATTGCGGAGCCAGGTACCTGGTGGAGTGGCGCGCAACGGGTTGATATTGCCGCCGAAACCAGAGTAGCCGTGTCCTGTGAGTATTGCCGTGAGCGCAAAGCCGCGCTGTCCCCGTATGCGTTGAAGGGTGCGCACCAGCATAGTGCCGAGGCCAGGGGAGAGTTAAGTGATGTGGTGATCGACGCAATACACCGGATAGTCACTGATTCGTCGCGCTTATCAAAGCTGTTTGTGGAAAAGGCAGGTGAAGGTGGCCTGTCTGAAGAGCAGTACGTGGAAATGGTGGGTGTGGTTGTACTGGTATTGTCGATAGATGAATTTCACCGGGGTTTGGGCTTGGAGCTTGAGCCGCTGCCGGAGCCGGTCGGTGGAGAACCCAGCCGCTACCGGCCTGCCCAGGAACAGCTTGATACCAACACCGGGTACGTTGCAATGCTAAACGGCGACGGTGCGGTTGGGCAAGAGTCCGACCTATGGCGCCCTGGGGAGTGGGCCAACGTGTTAAGGGCTTTAACCCTGGTGCCCAACGCTTATCGCGAGTGGCGCGCTGTTGGAGACGTGCAAT
>Ga0316189_10004149_pt1 | contig 13978 bp, 8 predicted proteins | sample LowCovwburrow_MG_FD_204930 | JGI IMG/M metagenome (GOLD analysis project Ga0316189, IMG submission 204930) | Coastal sediment microbial communities from Maine, United States - Lowes Cove worm burrow | ecosystem: Environmental > Aquatic > Marine > Coastal > Sediment | place: USA: Maine...
TGAGCGAACAGGGTCAGCGGGATGTGGATCGGCTGTTCTCTGTCTGGCGTCACTGCCGCGGGCACTATGGCTCGAGCGGTCCCTGGCTTTTCGGCGGTTTCACTGTGGCCGATTGCATGTTCGCGCCGGTGGTGATGCGTCTGGTCAGCTATGAGATCGTGCTGGATGAAACGGCAAGAAGCTATGTCGACTCACTCTACTCCAGTGTGGCGGCTCGGGAGTGGGTCGAGATGGGGCGCCGGGAACAGGAAATAATCGAACAGGATGAGGCAGACTGGCCGAGTGTAGCACTCTAACCCTGGTCAGGGGACAGCTCGTGATCAGTTGAACAGGGGTTGTATTGAAAGTCGAAATCCACTCCCATATCGATGAAATACCGCTGCTGGATTGGAACGGGCTTGTGCCGGAAAACCATCCGTTTCTACGGCACGAATTTCTCCATGCCATGGAAAAACATGGTTGTGTGGGTGAAAGGTTTGGTTGGCTGCCACGCCATATCGCAGTGTATGACAGGGGATGCTTGCTTGGCGCCATGCCCCTGTACGAGAAGTTCAACTCCTACGGCGAGTTCGTCTTCGACCATGCCTGGGCCGATGCTTATCAGCGAGCCGGTTTATCCTATTTTCCAAAGCTGGTTTCGGCCGTGCCTTATACTCCCGTCACGGGGCCGCGGCTATTATGCCGGCAGGAACAAAGGGAGGAAATATTTCCGCTGCTGCTCAACGGTGCGCTGCGGCTGGCCGAAAAGATCGGTGCCAGCGGGTTTCACTGCCTGTTTCCCTGCCGCCAGCAGCACCGATTTCTTGAGCAGCATCAACTGTTGAGTCGCCACGATTGCCAATTTCACTGGCCCAACGACGGGTACCGGGATTTCGCTGATTTTCTTGACCGCCTGAACTCGAAAAAGCGTAAGAATATACTGCGGGAGAGACGCAGGGTGAGGGAGTCGGGGGTAGCGCTTCGGCGTTTGAACGGCCATACGGCGAGTGATCTGGAGTGGCGGCAGTTCTCCCGGTTTTACCGTCAGATATTCGAGGAAAAATGGGGTGTCGCAACCTTCAATTACCCGTTTTTCCGGGAAGTGGCACAACAGATTCCAGACCAGGTGGTCCTGGTGCTGGCGGAGATGGAAGGGGAAGCCATTGCCGGTGCCCTTATGTACTGCAGTGATACCACCCTGTATGGCCGCCATTGGGGTACGCTGCAACGGGTCGACGGCCTGCATTTCGAGGTCTGTTATTATCAGGGCATCGAGTATTGTATCGAGCAGGGGCTTTCGGTTTTCGAGCCTGGCGCGCAGGGTGAACACAAGATCCCCCGCGGCTTCCTGCCAGTCATGACTCGATCCAGTCACTGGCTTGCCGATGACCGGTTTCGTGCCCCAATACGCCACTTTGTGGAACATGAACGGCAGGCTGTGGTCGATTACATGGAACAATGGCAGGCAGCGTCACCCTATAAAAGGGTCTCACATCAATGAAACCCTATTCCAACGCCTGCGACCAGAATCGAGATCCGATACTGGCGGTGATCGAGCCGCTGTTTGCTCGGTGTTTGGGGGTGCTGGAGATCGGCAGCGGCACCGGGCAGCACGCGGTCTATTTCGCCCGCAAGATGCCCCATCTCACCTGGTATACCAGTGACCGGGAGGAATACCGTGACGGCATCCGGCAATGGTTGCAGGATGCGGCACTGCCTAATACCCCGCCCCCTCTGCTTCTGGACGCGAGCCAGACGCACTGGCCGTCTCCCCCAGTGGATGCCGTATTTTCCGCCAATACCACCCACATAATGCACTGGTCAGAGGTCGAAGCGCTGTTCGATGGCGTGGGGCGTATACTGCCGGTTGGAGGGCTGTTTCTGCTCTATGGGCCGTTCAACTACGGCGGCTCGTTTACAAGTGACAGCAATGCCCGGTTTGACGCTGGGCTTAAGCTGCGCGATCCCTACAGCGGGATCAGGGATTTCGAGGCGTTGAATGGCCTGGCGGCAAGCGCAGGTATGTCCCTGCAGCAAGATTATGAGATGCCCGCCAACAACCGAATATTGTGTTGGCGGAAGAGGTAATTCGCACGCACGGACGTATACGTCGTAATTCCGCCGGGAGGGTGAGTAATCGTTCGGGCACATCATCCGGGAACGCGTGCCAGGTCGCCGGTGTGAAACCAAATGCGACTTGACTATGCATGATGGGCTAAACTAAATACTTTCACCGACACGAAGGTGCTGTGGGATAGACGATATGCTGAGCGCCATTACACACGTACGAGCCAATAATGCCGCAATCTGAAGGCGGGGCCGGGGCAACGGCGGGCTATCCACTTTTGGATAGGGTCAATTTACCGGCGGATCTGCAACGATTGGCCTCCTGGGAACTGCCGACGCTGGCGGCCGAACTGCGCAGTTTCCTGATCGGGTCCGTTTCTAAGACCGGTGGGCACTTGGCGGCAGGTCTCGGTGTGGTGGAACTGACAGTTGCGCTGCATTACGTGTTCAATACCCCCTATGACCGGCTGATTTGGGATGTGGGCCATCAGGCTTATCCACATAAAATCCTCACTGGCCGACGCAATCGCATGGACAGTCTGCGGCAGCAGGGGGGTATTTCGGGTTTTCCGCGCCGGGAGGAGAGTGCATACGACACCTTTGGCACCGGCCATTCAAGTACCTCGATCGGTGCCGCCCTTGGTATGGCAGCCGCCTGCAAGCAACGCCAGGATCATCGCCAGGTAGTGGCGGTGATAGGGGATGCGGCGATGAGCGCCGGTATGGCCTTCGAGGCCCTCAACCACGCCGGTGATCTGGACCTGAACCTGCTGGTGGTGCTCAACGACAACGACATGTCCATCTCGGCGCCGGTGGGGGCATTCCGCAGTCATCTGGCGCGAATGCTTTCCGGCAAGCTCTATACCCGGGTACGGGAGGGTGGAAAATCGGCCCTCAGCCACGTCCCGCAAATCAGCGAATTGGTGGGTCGCTGGGAAGAGCACATGAAAGGCATGGTGATGCCCGGTACCCTGTTCGAAGAGCTGGGGTTCAATTACATCGGGCCCATTGACGGCCATGATCTCGACACCCTGATCACCACCCTGGAAAATATGAAGTCGATGTCCGGGCCGCGTCTGCTGCATGTGGTGACGCAAAAGGGGCGGGGATACAAGCCCGCAGAGGGAGACCCCTGTGTCTACCATGGGGTCTCCCCCTTCAATCTGGAGACCGGCAAGATGGACCGGAAGCCATCCGGTCCCACCTACACCCAGGTGTTTGGCAATTGGCTTTGTGACGCGGCCGCTGCGGACGAACGCCTGGTGGCCATTACGCCCGCGATGTGCGAGGGATCGGGTATGGTCCGTTTCTCCAAGCTGTTCCCGGAGCGTTATTTCGATGTCGGTATCGCCGAGCAGCATGCTGTCACTTTTGCCGCCGGCCTGGCGTGTGAGGGAATCAAGCCGGTCGTTGCAATCTATTCGAGCTTTCTGCAGCGGGGTTACGATCAATTGATACATGATGTGGCGCTGCAGAATCTTGATGTCACCTTTGCCGTGGACCGCGCGGGGCAGGTGGGGGCCGATGGCGCAACCCACGCCGGTAGTTTCGATCTCAGCTATGCTCGAGTGCTGCCTAATATGGTTGTGATGGCACCAGCGGATGAGAATGAGTGCCGCAGGATGCTGCAGACTGCCTGGCGGTTCGAAGGACCGACACTGGTTCGTTATCCCCGTGGGACCGGGCCGGGGGTAGAGGTGGAAACAGGGCTCGAAGTCCTCCCCATCGGACGGGGTGAGCTGCGACGGCAGGGCCAGCGGGTAGCGATACTCTCCTTTGGGAGCCTGTTGTCGCAGGCGCTGGAAGCAGCCGATAAGCTGGGTGCATCGGTCGCCAATATGCGTTTTGTCAAACCCCTGGATGAGGATCTGGTGGTGCGGATGGCGGACAGCCACGAGCTGCTGGTCACCCTGGAAGAGAACGTGGTGCAGGGCGGCGCCGGCTCTGCTGTCAACGAATTCCTGGCACGGATTCAGCATCCGTCTCGAGCCCTGAATCTGGGGCTGCCCGACCGTTTCATTGAGCACGCCAGCAGTGAGCAACAGTTGCAGGCAGCCGGGTTGGATTCCGCGGGCATTGTCCGTTCCATTGTCGCGGTGTTGAGTGGCGAACTGAAACAGGCGGAAGCAGGGCGATGTTGAAGCCTTGATCTTGCCAGCGGGTTTTCTCAAGATTTCATCCGCCTCAACGCTATTCATGGCTCCAGTCAGTCGCTGATTTTGCCGGCACAATCTCAATCGAAAAGGACCTTTATGAAAAAATTCTTACTGCTGTTTCTGTTGATCGGCGCGGCCTTGTTGGCTGCGCCGGGAATCATCGGTTTCAGTGTCGAGGGGCGTTACCAGGTCCTGATTGATCGACTTGAGCAGGCAGGTTTTAAGGTAGTTGACGAAAGCTATCAGCGTGGCTGGTTCGGGGCGATGGCGGAAACCAGATTTCGCACCCGGTTGCCACAGAACCAGGTCGCAGGGGAACAGACTGAGGACGAGTTGGAATTCAGCTTGAAGAGTCAGGTCATACATGGCCCGCTGACACCAAACGGTTTCGGGCTGGCTGAGATCGAGAGTGACATCTGGGCCGAAGGGAAAAGCCTGTTTCCAGCCGATTATCCGGCAACCATCAGAACTCTGGTTGGACTGGATGGGGGCGGGCGCACGCAACTGGATCTACCATCGACTGAACTTGTGCCTGCGGGTGAAGGACCACGAGTCCAGTTTGGCGGGCTGTCAGGGGAAGTCAGCTTCGATGCCGATTTTGAGCAGATGGCAATCAAGGCCCGGATGCCGGGCCTGAGTATCGCAGAGGGAAATCAGACCCTGATTCGATTGGCTGAGGCATCGCTGGATTCCCGCTCCTGGCGGGGCTCTGCAGGCCTGGTGCTGGGAGACGGGAGCTTTACCCTGAAAACACTGGAGTTCAGTCACCCCCAAACAATAAATGATTTGTCCCTGGGGCAGGTCGAGGTCGAAGTTGAGAGCTCGGAGCAGGGTGAACAGGTGGGTGGTACTGTGACCTACCGGCTGAAGACCGCGAAGATGGGTGATCAGACATACGGGCCAGCAGTTTTGCGCCTGGAGATCACCAATCTGGCTGCCCCGGTGCTGGTCCGGATGCGGCAGGCCCTGGACGAGATCGAGCAGAAAAATTTACCCGAGGCGCAACGGAACATGGCGGTTATGGCCGTCATGATGGCCAGTGGACCGGAATTGCTGAAGACTAACCCCGGTCTGGCCCTCAAACAGTTTCGGCTGGTAACCCCGGACGGCATCGTGGATGGGGATTTCTCCCTCCGGGCGGTTGAGCTGAGGCTGGAGGAGATCGGAGACAGCCGTGCGTTGCTCGACAAGTTGGCTGCCGACCTGTCGTTTCGCCTCCCAGAGAGGTTGTTTCGTCTGTTACTCGAGCAGCAGACCTTGCTGCGGATCGCCCAGCAATTTGAACAGGGCGTTAAAGAGGGCGATGAGGTCGAAATGCCGGCTCCCGAACAGTTGCAGCAGATGGTCAGGACGGCTGCGGCGGAGCAGTTAAACCAGTTGCTGTTGCAGGGTGTGGTGGAGAGGGATGGAGCCGATATTGTCTCGGTCGCCAGCTTGTCCAACGGGTTACTAACGGTGAACGGTAAGACAGTGCCCCTGAATATGCTTACCCAGTAGCCATGAAAAAGCCGCCCGCAGGCGGCTTTTTGCTTTCGGTGCCCAAGTCAGGGACTTAGCCTTTGGTGTCCATCATCTGCTCGACGATCGGAGCCAGGATGATCTCCATAGCGAATCCCATCTTACCACCGGGTACCACCAGATCGTTGCGGCGGGACATGAACGAGCCCTCCAGCATGGCCAGCAGATGGGGGAAATCGGTATTGAATTTCCTTGGATCCTTGAACCGGATCACGACGAAACTCTCGTCCGGCGTGGGGATATCACGGGCGATGAAAGGATTGGAAGTATCCACCGTTGGCACTCGCTGGAAGTTGATGTCGGTGCGAGAGAACTGTGGGGTGATGTGGAGGATGTAATCGGGCATCCGGCGCAGGATGGTATCGACGATGGCCTCTTCCGAGTAGCCGCGTTCGGCGTTGTCCCGGAAAATTTTCTGAATCCACTCCAGGTTTACGATGGGTACCACGCCCACGCCCAGGTCCACATGCTGGGCCACGTTATCCTCTTCCGTCACCACCAGGCCATGCAGCCCTTCATAGAACAGCAGATCGGTGCCTGTTTCGATATCTTCCCAGGGAGTGAACTCACCCGGTTCTTTATCGACCCCGAGGCGGGTGTTGTGCTCCGCAGCCTCTTCCGGGCTGTGCAGATAGTAGCGTTTCTGGCCGGAGCCGGTGGCGCCGTAAGTGCTGAACAACTCCGCCAGTTTGTCGAAACGATTAGCCGCCGGGCCGAAGTGACTCATGTGTTCGTCGGCCATTTTGACCCGCATCTCCGACCGGGTGTAGCGGTGAAAGCTGTCACCCTCGACAACGGCGGGTTTGATGCCGTCACGGAAGAAGATGTGCTCGAAGGCGCGTTTAACGGTAGTAGTGCCGGCGCCTGAAGAACCTGTGACAGCGACGACTGGATGCTTCTTTGACATGGTTTTCTCCCTAAACTAACGCAAACTACAATCCGGGCCGGTTTTATCGCCGGTCAGGATGAAAAACTCTCTGAATTCAAGGGGTTCTACCCAGCTTACTCAGATCTGCTTGGAAACCAGCTGAAAAATATACCATGAACGGCCTGTTTTCGGGCGGTCCCTGTTCTGATAGGTGGTTAAGTTCATTCTATGAAAACCGACGCGAGCATCCAGATTAGAGAGCGGTAGTCATCTCCGATGGTGGCCGAGGCGGATGCCAGGCCACAGTGAGGTGCTCGTTGCGACTCAGATTACCGTCAAAAGAGACCCGCATTGACCCACATGTGAACAAAGATACTGGCGGTGTAGCCCAAAGCAATCACCGGTGCCCACTTGAGATGTCCGAAAAAGGTGTACTTGCCCCGGGCCTGGCCCATCAGGGCAACCCCGGCGGCAGATCCGATGGACAGCATGGAACCACCCACACCGGCGGTGAGCGTAACCAGCAGCCACTGACCCATGGACATGTCGGGCATCATGGTCAGGACGGCGAACATAACCGGGATGTTGTCGACGATGGCTGAGAGGACCCCCACAGCGACGTTGGCCGGGGTGGCGTTCATGGTCTCGCTGAGACCCAGCAGCACCCCCCATTCCGTGTACATCACCTGGGAGGCGAGCGCCAGGTAGCCGATGAAGCCTAGGCCGCCGACGCAAAGCACCACGCCGTAGAAGAACAGCAGGGTGTCCCACTCCGCCCGCGCGATCTTGCGGAAGACATCGAAACTGATCGGGGAACCCAACTGCCCGTCGTGGTCGAGTTCTGTCTCGGCCTCGCCATTGGAGAGATGGAGGGTTTCCCGGTGGAAGGTTTTCTTGAGATAAAAGCCGAAGAACTGAAGATAGGCAAGGCCGGTCAGCATGCCGATCACGGGTGGCATGTGCAGGAAGTTGTGGAAACTGACTGCAGTGCCAATGGTCAGCAGAAAGAAGACGACAATGCGTTTGGCGCCGCGCTTCATTGCCACCGATTCACCGCTGCCAGTTGGATGTTCGTTGGGGACCGCGAAAACCATGATGGCGGCCGGTACCAGCCAGTTCACGACAGACGGGGCAAACAGATTGAAAAAGGCCCAGAAATCCACCAGGCCCTGGGGTGTTTCGAGCGCCTTCTGCCATACCATCAGGGTGGTAATGTCGCCGAACGGGCTGAAGGCGCCGCCGGCGTTGGCGGCTACGACGATATTGATGCAGGCCAGCAGTACGAATTTGGTGTTGCTCCCTCCCACCGCCATTACCACGGCGCACATCAGCAGGGCCGTGGTCAGGTTGTCGGCGACCGGAGAGATGAAGAACGCCAGCAGCCCGGTAATCCAGAAAAGCGAGCGGAAGCCGAACTGTTTGCGAATCAGCCAGGAGCGAAGGGCCTCGAAGACGTTGCGTTCATCCATGGCGTTGATATAGGTCATCGCCACCAGCAGGAACAGCATCAGTTCGGCATATTCCAGCAGGTTGTGGCGCACCGCCTCCTCGGCCATGGTGGCGGGAAGTTCCGGATGGCTACTGTAAACCCAGGCGATGAGGGCCCAGATGATGCCGGCTGCCAGGATGACCGGTTTGGATTTTCGCAGGTGGGTGAACTCTTCGGCCATCACCAGCAGGTAGGCCAGGGTGAAGATCCCCAGTCCGGCGTAACCGACCCAGTGGTTGGTCAGGTCGAGTTGCTGGCCTCCACCCATGCTTGCCAGGGCAATACCAGGTGCCGAAAAGGTGAGTAAGAAGAAGGCAAAAAAGGAGAAAAGAGGATTCACTTGTTGGTTTCTCTCTAACTTCGGGATTTATCCGGTTTCTGCTGGCGCCCCAAAAAAAGCCATTCAACCATGTTTTCAATGCAATGTGGAATAAATTTATGGGATCGAGGGGCTGTTTTGCAGCAACATCCGGGGGCTATTTGTGGTTAGAGATTTATTATAAGCGAAGATTCGTTTATCCTAATTTTTCCTTCGATCCTGTATGGTTGTTTGGTTTTTTCCCGACATGGGTATTCTTGCCTTTCTGTTGATACTGCCGCTGTTTGGTGCTGCCTTGATTGCGGTGCTGCCGTCCGATTCCGGGCGCTTGATCCGCGGTGTCGCACTGGCCGCCGCCGCTGTCACCCTGGTCCTTTCCTGGGGTCTTCTGGCCGGGTTTGATTCCTCCTTCACCGGGCTGCAGTTTCAGGAGATGCATCGTTGGAATCCACGTCTGGGGACCTCTTTCGCTTTGGGTGTGGATGGATTCTCCCTGCCCATGGTGCTGTTGGCTACGCTGCTCTGTTTTATTGCCATCCTGGCCTCCGGCTCGCGGCGTGAAAGGATCAAGGGGTACTACCTGCTGCTGCTGCTGCTGGAGGCTGCCATGTTGGGCGTGTTCATGGCCCAGGACTGGGCCCTGTTCTATGTCTTCTGGGAGTTGACCCTGATTCCGCTGTTTATCCTGATCGATCGCTGGGGCGGTAAAAACCGCCACGGTGCAGCACTCAATTTTGTGCTCTATACCATGGGTGGCTCGGTGTTCATGCTGGTCAGCCTGCTGGTGCTATTCGATACAGTGCCCAGTCACTCGTTCGCCATGGCCGATATAGCTGCTGCTGCCAAAGGGTTGCCGGAGCAAACCCAGATTCTGATTTTTCTAGGTTTTCTAATTGGATTCGGCGTGAAGATGCCGATTTTCCCCCTTCACGGCTGGTTACCACTGGCCCATGTCGAGGCCCCCAGCCCGGTCAGTATCCTGCTCTCCGGCGTCTTGTTGAAGATGGGCTCCTACGGGTTGATCCGTGTCTCCGGCCTGTTGCCAGATGGGGTGCTGGCATTGCAGGGATTGCTGGTTGCGCTGGCGCTGATCAGCCTGCTTTATGGGGGGCTTCTGGCCTGGAAGCAGAGCGATCTGAAGGCGATGATTGCCTATTCGTCAGTGAGTCACATGGGGGTGGTGCTGCTGGGAATCGCCGCTCTCAATGTTGCGGGTCTCACCGGTGCGGTGATGCAGATGGTGGCTCATGGACTGGTGGCAGGGGCCTTGTTCCTGTTGATCGGCCTGTTATATGAACGCACCCATACGCGGGACATCAATGACTACAGCTCTCTGGTGAGAGTGATGCCGCGCTTTGCCTTCCTTACCACTCTGGCCTTCATCGGTGCCGTTGGCTTGCCGGGCACGGCTGGCTTTATCGCTGAACTGCACGCCCTCATCGGGGGTTTTCAGCGCTGGGGATGGCTGATGGTCTTGCTGAGTCTGGGGGTGATGGTCAGCGCCGCCTACGCGATTCGAACCGTTGGTCGGCTGTTTACCGGGCCGGTGCGCAGCGAGATGCGCGCTGTTTCGGATCTGCAGCGCAGTGAACTGATAGCGGCTGGGGTGCTTTCGGCCGGGATCGTTCTGCTGGGCCTGTTTCCGGCACCTGCCCTGAATCTGATGTCAGCCTCGATCAACCAGTTCAGCCAGCTGTTTGGGGTCGGGATCTGAGGGAGGGGGGATGGCGGAATCCACACAGAAAACCAGCGACATCCGCGAACAACTGCGACAGGCGGTCGCCCATTTTGAGCATCTGCTGCCGGGTCAGGCGCCAATCCGGGATTTCGTCCATCACAATACCCTGCATGGTTATGAACATCTGCATTTCACCGAGGCCCTGGAAGCGCACGAGCGGCTCACCGGTGCCCGCGGCTATCTGACCGAGGAGCAGTTCCGCGCATTCTATCAGCAGGGACGGATCCGGGAAGATGAGCTGATCCAGGTCTTGGACCAGGATTCGGACCTGCACGCCGAAGCACCCATCGTGTCGGGGGAGGGAGCGCCTTTCAACCGGCTGGATGTCTATCTTACCGCTCTGCTGCATCCACTCAAACCAGTCACCGCCTGCCAGTTTAACTGGCAGATGGAAGAGCTGGAGGCGTTGCAGCGGTTCCAGCCGGACGTGTCAGAGAAGCGTCGTAACCGATTGCTGGAGGCGGCACAGCGAGCCGGTATCAAGGGGGAAGAGGCGGCCATCAGCGATCTCTGGAGCGCCTGTCTGCAGGGGTTGGGGCTGACCCACTATCTGCTCCACCCGGAAGAACTGGTGGACCTGTCGCCGGAACAGGCGGAACGGATGCTGGCCCAATTGGCTGCTTCAGGTGAGGACGCCGTCGCCCAGCCGGTGATGGATGATCTGATCCGGAAGGAAGCGGGGCAGCAGTTAGATCAGCTGTTGGCTCGGGTGGGTGATGACCTCAGCCTGCTAGGATTGCTGCGGTCAATTACCGGTCACGATTTGTTGGATGATTTACGGCCCGGTCTCCAGCGTCAGATCGCCAGCTATCTGGATCAGGGAGTGGCCGCCTGGCATGACGCTAACCGGGAGCAAGGCTTTTATGCGGTCTGGCGTCGCACCGCCGATCAGGATCTGACCCGGATATTCGGGGAGTTCCCGGGCTGGAATTCTCATCTGGAATCCCTGCCAGACGATCCGATGGAGACCCTCATTACGGAATTGCGCCGACTCGGGCTGCCTCAGTACCGATGGGTCGACTATCTGAAGCGGTTGGCGCTGGAGCTTCCGGGCTGGTCAGGCATGTTTCTGTGGCGTGATTTGCATCCAGGGTATGAGGGGCTTTGCCCCAACCGGGTAGAGATGATCGACTATCTGGCGGTGCGTCTGGTGCTGGAACACCTGTTTGCCCAGCGTTTGTGTGCCGAGCTCTGGCAGCTGGAGGCCAGCATCGACCTGATCCGCTGGTATTTTCGCCATCACAGCGCCGAGTTTCTGGTCCGTTATACCCTCTACAGTGCCCGCCTGCCGGAATACCTGGCCACTCTGGCTCAGCGTTTGACGGATCACACCCTCCAGGGTGGCCCGGGCGAAGAGGCCTGGTGGCAGCTGGCGCAAATGGTTCGAACCTGGAGTCAGAGTCCCGCCGGCGACCGAACCGAAGGGCACTCGGTTTATGGCAGCGCCTGGCGCCTGTTTCGCCTCTCCCAGCACATGGGATTGTGTGGTGATGACTTGCGCCGGCTGGATAAGGACGGGCTGGAGGCCGTTCTCGATTGCCTGGAACGGTTAACCTCTGGCAAGCGAGGGTTCCTTTGGCTCCAGGCCTATGAACTGCATTACCGGAATCAGCTGTTCAACGCCCTGGCCGATAATCAGGGTCGCGAACCCGGCCGGATCCAGGACCCCACGGCCCAGCTGGTATTCTGTATGGACGATCGGGAGGAGGGATTGCGCCGCCACCTGGAAGAGATCGATCCGAGTGTGGAAACCTTCGGCGCAGCGGCCCATTTCAGCGTCCCCAACTACTGGCGGGGCATCGATGACACCAAGCTGACCCCCCTTTGCCCGGTAGTGGTCACCCCGAGCCATGAATTCAAGGAGACCCCCCGAGCCGGCCAGGAGGAGATCAAGGCCCGGCACAGCGTGCGGCGGCGATGGCGTTTTACACTGGGTAATCTGCTGCACCAGGAGATTCGTCGGAACCTGTTCAGTTCCGCCCTGTTGACTGCTCTGGCCGCCCCTGGCGCCCTCTTGATTCTGGTGGCCAAGGTGATCGCCCCCCTCCGCCTGGGCCGACTGGGGGAGCGCCTGCGACAGGGTGTTGATCTGAAGGTGGATACAGAGGTCGCGGTCACGGCGACGGATGAGGACCGGGCAGCCACGCCTGAGCGCCCACGTCTGGGTTTTACCGAACTCGAGCAGGTAGACCGGGTGGAGACCCTGCTGCGCAATATTGGCTTGATCGATGGTTTCGCGCCCCTGGTTGTGATTATGGCCCACGGTTCCAGCAGTCAGAATAATCCCCATCTGGCGGCTTACGACTGCGGAGCCTGCAGCGGTCGTCACAGTGGTCCGAACGCCCGCATATTCGCTACGATGGCCAATCGACCCGAAGTACGGGATCGGGTGAGGGATCGAGGCATATCGATTCCCGAGGAGACCTGGTTCCTCGGGGCCGAACACAACACCTGCAGCGAAGCGATCGAGTGGTATGATCTGGATGTGATGCCGGAGCAGTTCCGGAAAGGGCTGTCCGCCCTGCGCAGGTCGCTGGATCTCGCGACCCGACACCATGCCCATGAACGTTGCCGCCGACTGGCCTCGGCACCGAGAAATCCGACCTCGGAACGGGCGTTGGCACATATTCAGGGGAGGGCACTGGATTTCAGCCAGGCGCGCCCGGAACTGGGTCACGCCACCAATGCCGCGGCCTTTGTCGGGCGACGTTCCATGAGCCGGGGGACCTTTCTTGACCGGCGGGTATTTCTTATCTCCTACGATCCCACGACGGATCCGACCGCCGAGGTACTGGAGCGCCTGCTGCTGGCCAACGCCCCGGTGGGGGCGGGCATCAACCTGGAGTACTATTTTTCTACCGTTGACAACGATGAGTATGGCTCCGGCTCCAAGGTGACCCACAACCTCACCGGCCTGTTTGGCGTAATGGACGGGGCCAGCTCGGATCTGCGCACCGGTCTTCCGCGGCAGATGATCGAGATCCACGAGGCGATGCGGCTGCAGGTGGTGGTGGAGGCCAGTGTCGAGACCCTGACTGAGATCTACGGCCGCCAGCCGGCACTGCAGGAGCTGATCGGCAACGGCTGGCTGCTGCTCTCGGCCATGGATCCGGACACGGGGGCCATTTCGGTGTTCGACCCGAAGCAAGGATTTCTGCCCTGGGGCGATCACCGGGAATCGCTCCCGCGGGTGGATCGTTCCGTTTATTGGTATCGAGGTCATAGCGGTCCGTTGGCGCCCGCGCTGGTTACCGTGAGGATGGGAGAGACAAATGCTTGAGCGGTTGGTCTGGCTGATTCCGCTGTTTCCCCTGCTGGCCGCCACCGGGATCGGTGTTTCCGTCCTGGCCGGCTGGAACGCGGGTGAGTCGGGAGAAAGGCCCACCGCCCGGCTGGCAGTCTGGTCTTCTCTGCTTTCCCTGCTGCTGTTGCTTGCGCTGGATCTTCAGGCCGTGCTGGTTGGTGTGCCGGGACAGCTGACTTTTGGGCGCTGGCTTTCCAGCGGTGATTATCAGGTACTGGTCAGTTTCACCCTCGATGGGCTTGGGCTCGCTATGGCAACCCTGGTGGCGTTGCTCTGCCTGCTGAGTCTGCGTTTCTCGGTTAACTACATGCACCGAGAGGCAGGTTTTCAGCGCTTTTTTATGATTTTGAGCCTGTTTCAAGGGGCCATGCTGCTGATCGTCATGGCCGGCAACTCGGTGTTCACCTTTATCGGCTGGGAGCTGGCCGGCGTCAGTTCCTATTTATTGATCGCCTATGCCTTTGATCGACCCGTGGCAGCCACCAATGCGACGCGCGCCTTCGTCACCAATCGGATCGGGGACGCCGGTTTTGTGCTTGC
>Ga0316189_10004151_pt1 | contig 13976 bp, 11 predicted proteins | sample LowCovwburrow_MG_FD_204930 | JGI IMG/M metagenome (GOLD analysis project Ga0316189, IMG submission 204930) | Coastal sediment microbial communities from Maine, United States - Lowes Cove worm burrow | ecosystem: Environmental > Aquatic > Marine > Coastal > Sediment | place: USA: Maine...
GCGCCGCTAGCTTCTTTTTTAGCAGCAGTAAAATAGACGCAAGCACGCTACTCCAAATAGCGATAGCCCAAGCGCACACCATCCAAAGCGGTTGGGCATAGAAATAATCCAGTTGCTGTTGTGTGAAGGAGGCCATATAACTGGCGTTCTGAGTTTGGGTCATGAGGTAATCCACCGCGCCAAAGCTATTCCATAACAATGCCAAAGTGCCGACTATCCATAGGTGTAACGGTGCTTTAATATTCATTCAATGGTCCTCAATCTTAGGGTGTTGTAGATAGATTAGCAGGCTCAATCGGCTTGTCAAAGGGGATTGAGTGAAAAACAAGCCATGGGATGTGGCTACACCCAGTTTTGTACCCATTTTGAAAGCATCAGGTGTTTTCCTTCGTAATCAAAATATGCCGTGGTCTGAATTGGTGAATTTGTGCATAAAAATCATCTTAAAGCCTTGAACGTATTGATTCTATCCCCATAATTCACGCATCCAAGTCCGACACACTTTTAGATAAATGACTGATCAAGAAAACCAAGAATTACCTGAAGAAAACCAAAACGACACGCCAGTTGATGAGGCTGTTGAAGGTGACGTTATGAAGCCAGCCTCCGACGCTGGTGCCGAACTTGAAGCTGCTCAAGCTGAAATTGCCAAGCTTAAAGATGCCTTTTTGCGCGCAAAAGCGGAGGAAGATAATGTTCGTCGCCGTGCTGAAAAAGACATTGCCAATAGTCGAAAATTTGCCATTGAAGGCTTTGCCAAAGAAATGGTTAACGTTTTTGATAGCCTAAAATTAGCGGCAGCGGTTGAAATTTCTGAACAAGCCGATGACTCTGTTAAGAGCATTCATGAAGGAGTAGGGATTACCTTAAAGCAATTGCAGTCAGGCTTTGCTAAGTATTCCTTGGTCGAGATAGCTCCAGAAGTTGGCGACAAGCTTGATCCAAACCTTCATCAGGCAATGAGCATGGTTGAATCGAATGATGTCGAGGCTGGTTGCATACTAAATGTTATCCAAGCCGGTTTTCAATTGCATGAACGTCTTTTACGGCCGGCGATGGTTGTGGTCGCCAAGTAGGTCGCCATTTAGTAAGAGTCACTGCAAATTTCAAGAATCTACAAAAATCTATAAGAAAAATCGAAAAAACCGTTTTTTTATATCAGTTGGGTACATTCCAGCTGTTGAATTACCAAATACAAGCCCTACAAAAAGGGCAAGCAACAAAATTAATTGAGGAAACACATCATGAGCAAAATTATTGGAATCGATTTAGGCACCACTAACTCTTGTGTAGCAGTAATGGACGGCGATAAGCCGCGCGTTATTGAAAACAGTGAAGGCGATCGCACGACACCGTCATACGTCGCATTTGCTGAAGATGGTGAAGTGTTAGTAGGTCAGCCAGCAAAACGCCAATCGGTAACTAATCCTACCAATACGCTGTATGCGGTAAAACGTTTGATCGGTCGCAAGTTCGATGAAGATGTTGTTCAGCGTGACAAAGACTTGATGCCGTACAAAATCGTCAAAGCCAAAAACGGTGATGCTTGGGTTGTCGCTAACGGTAAAGAAATGGCTGCACCGGAAGTGGCTGCGCGTATCTTGCAAAAAATGAAAACTACAGCTGAGGAATTCCTCGGTGAAGAAGTGACCGAAGCGGTTGTTACTGTACCGGCTTATTTCAACGACGCTCAACGCCAAGCGACTAAAGATGCAGGCAAGATCGCAGGCTTGAACGTTAAGCGGATCATCAACGAGCCTACAGCGGCGGCACTTGCCTACGGTATGGATCAAAAAGCGGGTGATCGTAAACTAGCGGTTTATGATCTTGGCGGCGGTACATTCGACGTATCAATCATAGAAATTGCAGACATTGACGGCGAGCACCAATTTGAAGTGTTGTCTACCAACGGTGACACATTTCTGGGTGGTGAAGATTTTGATAATCGTGTAATCAAATATCTTGCTGATGAGTTCAAGAAAGATCAAAAAATTGACTTGAAGAGCGACCCTCTTGCGATGCAACGCTTGAAAGACGCGGCTGAAAAGGCAAAGATTGAATTGTCTTCAAGCTCACAAACTGAAATCAACTTGCCGTACATTACTGCTGACGCTACTGGTCCAAAGCACTTAGTATTGAAGCTTTCTCGTGCCAAGTTAGAGTCATTGGTTGGCGATTTAGTGACACGTACAATAGACCCTTGTAAAACAGCGCTTAAAGATGCTGGCTTGTCTGCAAGCGATATCGATGACGTGATACTTGTTGGTGGCCAAACGCGTATGCCTAAAGTACAACAAGCGGTACAAGAGTTTTTTGGTAAAGAAGCGCGTCGTGACGTTAACCCTGATGAAGCAGTGGCTATGGGCGCAGCGATTCAAGGTGGTGTGTTAGGTGGCGATGTTAAAGACGTATTATTACTTGATGTAACACCGCTAACCCTTGGTATTGAAACTATGGGCGGCGTACGTACAGCATTGATCGACAAGAATACGACTATTCCGACGAATGCCAGCCAAGTGTTCTCAACCGCTGAAGACAATCAAAGTGCCGTAACCATTCACGTACTCCAAGGTGAGCGCGAAATGGCCGCAGGTAATAAGTCTCTAGGCCGTTTTGACTTAACTGATATTCCACCGGCGCAACGTGGCACTCCACAAGTTGAAGTGACGTTTGACATAGATGCTAACGGTATCATGCACGTATCGGCAAAAGATAAGGCAACTGGTAAAGAGAACAAAATCGTAATTAAATCAAGCTCAGGCTTGAGCGATGAAGAGATCGAAGCGATGGTTGCTGATGCTGAAGCGCATGCAGAAGAAGATGCCTTGGCAAAAGCACTGGTTGAAGCTAGAAACCAAGCGGAATCGATGGTTAATGGTGTGACCAAGACAATGGCTGACGCAGGCGATAAGCTAGACGAGACTGAAAAGACCAGTATCGAAGCGGCGATTGCTGAAGTTGAAGAAGCCGTTAAAGGCGATGATGTTGAAGTGATCAACGCGAAAGTAGAAACATTAATGCAAGCTAGTCACAAGTTAGCCGAGCAAATGTATGCTGGTGCCGAAGGTGCAGATGGTGGAGCGGCTCAAGAAGAAGCACCACAAGATGACAACGTAGTTGATGCCGAATTCGAAGAAGTTAAAGACGAAGCCGATAGCAACAAAGCATAACTCTCACTCACCTCTAAAGGCCCGTACTTGATTAAGTACGGGCTTTTCTTTTTATGTCCTTCTAAATTAAGCAAGGTCTGAGGCGGGCGCAAGCAAGAAAAGTAATAGAGATTTAAAACAATGGCAAAACGAGATTATTACGAAGTTCTCGGTGTTGGTAAATCAGCGACTGATGCTGAGTTAAAGAAAGCTTATCGCCGTTTAGCGATGAAACACCACCCTGATCGAAACCCAGATGACGCAGCCGCTGAAAAGAAGTTTAAAGAGGCTAAAGAAGCTCACGATATTTTGTCTAATGCTGAAAAGAAGGCGGCTTATGATCAGTTCGGTCATGCGGCTTTTGAAGGTGGTATGGGCGGTGGCGGAGCTCAAGGGGCTGGAGGCTTTGGCGATATTTTCGGCGATATGTTTGGCGATATTTTCGGTGGGCAAGGCGGTGGTAGACAGCGTCAACGTCGAGGCTCAGACTTACGCTATAACATGGAGTTAACGCTCGAGGAAGCGGTTCGCGGTGTTGAGAAAAACATTACTGTGCCGCGCATGGCGGGCTGTAAAACCTGCCACGGCTCTGGTGCCAAAGAAGGCAGCAAGCCAACTCATTGTGGAACGTGTAATGGTCAAGGCCAAGTGCGCATTCAGCAAGGATTCTTCTCGGTTCAGCAGACCTGCCCTAAGTGTCATGGTAACGGCACAATTATTTCAGACCCTTGTAATGCTTGTCATGGCGAAGGCAGAGTTCGTGAAAATAAAAAACTCTCGGTTAAGATACCAGCGGGTGTAGACGAGGGTGATCAAATCCGTCTCTCCGGCGAAGGAGAGAATGCCGGAAGCGGCGGTATAAATGGTGATCTCTACGTGTCAGTGTCGCTCTTGGCGCATGAAATATTTACTCGTGAAGGCGTTGATTTGCACTGTACCGTGCCGATCAGTTATTCGACCTTGGCCTTGGGTGGCGAGCTCGAGGTTCCAACTCTTGATGGTCGAGCTAAGCTTAAAATTCCAGCAGGCACCCAATCTGGCAAAATGTTCCGTTTACGTGGTAAAGGTGTGAAGAATGTTCGTAATGCCGGCTTCGTTGGTGATCTGTATTGTGAAGTAATGGTTGAAACCCCAGTTAACCTAACTAAACGGCAGAAAGAGCTATTCAAAGAGTTGGATGATTCAATTAATGTCGGCGGTAGAAAGCACAGCCCGGAAGGGAGTTCTTGGTCGGATAAAATTAAATCCTTTTTCGACGACATCGTAACGTAAAACCCATAAATTTAGTGATGATGCAAAACCTATAAAAAACAATTATTTGTGCAGTGCATCAATGTGTGCTGCACAAATAAAGTCATTCACGGTAGCGCCATTGACTACATGGGTTTTATAGTGAACCTTGCAGCGTTTATAAGTAACTAATAATTCCGGGTGGTGGTCTTGAGCTTCGGCTATTTCGGCAACTGAGTTTACGAAGGAAATGGTTTCGGCGTAGCTGTCGAAATGGAAAATCCGGCTCAACACATTGTCATTGGCACAGAACTGCCAATCTGGGGTTAACCGCCTAAGTTGTTCGACTTCAGAGAGGTTTAATGCGCCTTCTTTTTTCGAAACCATGCGACACTTCCCGCTAAGCAGTTTATTGATATCGTCTTTCATAGTATTCTCGGCCCTTAAAATTTATAGAAACTATATCACTGTTTTAGGCAGTAAGGAGAATGGCTAGTGCCTCCACATCACAACGCATGGGTCTGGATGGACCTAGAAATGACCGGTTTAGATCCTGAAAAAGATCGTATCATCGAGATGGCCACAATTATTACCGATGGAGACCTGAGAACCATTGCCGAAGGGCCGGTTATTGTGATTCATCAGCCGCAAGAACTGATCGATGGCATGGATGAGTGGAATACTCGCACGCATAATAAAACAGGACTAGTGAACCGTGTCAAAGCATCACGTGTCACTGAACGACAAGCAGAGATTGAAACACTTGATTTTATTCAGCGGCATACTTTAAATAATCGCGCCCCCTTGTGTGGCAATAGTATTTGCCAAGATCGTCGCTTCTTGTATAAGTATATGCCCGAATTAAGCGAGTGGCTGCATTACCGCAACATTGATGTCAGCTCGTTTAAGGAAGTTGCTCGCCAATGGTCTCCCAGCATTTTGCCGGGCTTGAGCAAGCGCTCTACCCATAAAGCATTAGATGATATTAAAGAATCGATCGAAGAATTACGTTATTACAAAGAAAATCTGATTCATTCGGACACCTATGGTGAGTACGAGTACGACGACTAACTTCTTTGGCAACGGCAACTGGTTTATTGTTGGTATCACCAATTTTATTGTTGGTATCGCCAATGATAAACCGTCATCTTGAGCGCAGCCGAAGGATCTTGCTGTGCAAATAGAATGCGAGGCTTCATCGCAGATTCGCAACCATGCGGCTTAACAACTATGCGGCTTAACAACTATGCAGCTTAACAACTACGTCGAAAATATATAGTTGAAAACCTTGATAGTCTGCGCTCACTTATTTCAGCTATTAGCCCACAAATCATGCTCGTCACTGGCATGTACCGTTACACTTACAATATCACCGGTGGCATGCTGAGTTTCACCGTTGATATAAACCACACCATCAATTTCAGGTGCATCGGCTTTACTGCGGGCAACCGCGCCTTCAGCATCAACGTCATCAATGATTACGTCGATTGTTTTACCAATTTTTTTCGCTAGTTTATCAGTGCTTATTTTTGCTTGTAGGCCCATGAACTCGGCCAGGCGATCTTCCTTTACTTCGTCGGGTACATGACCTTCAAGCGCATTAGCAGAAGCGCCTTGCACCGGTGAGTAGGTGAACGCCCCAACTCGGTCAAGCTGAGCTTCATCGATGAAATCTAAAAGTTGTTTGAAGTCATCTTCTGTTTCGCCAGGAAAGCCTACAATAAACGTGCTTCTGATCGTTAAGTCTGGGCAGGTCTCGCGCCACATTTTGATACGGCTAAGTGTTTTGTGAATAGCCCCTGGTCGCTTCATTGCTTTTAGGATTTTCGGCGATGCATGCTGAAATGGAATATCCAGATACGGAAGTATTTTATCTTCGGCCATCAACGGAATAATATCGTCGACATGTGGGTAGGGGTAGACATAGTGCAGGCGAACCCACGGAGCTTGTTCTCCACCAATGTCACCAAGCGCATGGCACAAGTCGATCATTTTAGTTCTCACCGGCTTGCCATTATGAAAGGTCGTGCGGTACTTAGTGTCGACACCATAGGCTGAGGTATCTTGCGAAATAACCAATAATTCCTTAACACCTGATTTGACTAAGCCCTCGGCTTCAGCGACCACGTCGTTGGCTGGCCTGCTGACCAAATCACCGCGCATCGACGGTATGATGCAAAAACTGCAGCGGTGGTTACAACCTTCTGAAATTTTCAGGTAGGCGTAATGCCTAGGAGTCAGCTTTATGCCATGTGGTGGCATGAGGTCGAGATGAGGGTTGTACGGAGCCTTGTATGGAAGGTGTTCTTGAACTGCACCCAATACTTGAGCGTAGGCATGCGGACCTGACACATCTAAAACACTAGGGTGTATGTCGGTAATGTCGCTGGCCTTTGCACCCATGCAGCCAGTTACAATTACTTTGCCGTTCTCGTGTAGCGCTTCACCGATGGTATCAAGCGATTCTTTTTTGGCCGAGTCAATAAAGCCGCAGGTGTTAACTACAACCATGTCGGCGTCTTGATAGGTTGGCACAATCTCATAGCCATTGGTGCGAAGTTCGGTGAGAATCAATTCAGAATCAACCAAGGCTTTCGGGCAGCCTAAGCTAATAAAACCAATTTTCGGGGCGGACATATTTTCAGTAGGCATGGGGCAGTTAACTAATTACATCGACGATCAGCCGCGCATTATAGCCTAAGACGTTGCCGCTGCATTGCTTACCCGAGTGAATATTTACTGCAAAATATCTAAATTGAGTCGCTATAGACATCTTACAATGCGTATAACTGGCGCAGCTCGCCGGCTAAAATTTCAAAGCCTGCGCGCAGTTTTTCAGTAGGTTGGCCGTAATTTATTCTAAGGCATTGCTTGGTGTGCGGCCAGCTGGAGTCAATGTCGATAAAGAAGTCTTCGCCAGGAATCACGAATACTTGCTGAGCTTTGAGTCTAGCGTAAAGTTCTTTGGTGCTTATCGGAAGGTCTTGGCACCATAGCCATAGAAAGAAAGCGCCTTCAGGCTTATGCATTAGCACCGGTAAATCAGCGAATACTTGATTAAATACCTCAATTGCGGCGTCCAACTGTGTGCGATAAAACGGTTTGATAATATTTTCGGTGAGATGTTCCATTTCGCCGTCTTCAATCATGCGCGTCATCAACGCCGGGCCAACACTATTGGGCGCAAGTGTGATAATGCCACTGAGTGCGCTAATCGTGTTGGTAATCTCTTTGTTGGCGATCACGATACCGGTACGCGCTCCGGGCAAGCCGAGTTTTGAGAGAGACATGCAGAGCACGGTATTCTCATTCCAAGATAAATTAGCATCGGCGTAGATAACATTTGGAAACGGCTGACCGTAGGCATTATCGATAATTAATGGAATGTCGTGCTGACGAGCGAGTTCATCGAGCCGAGCCAATTCTCGGTTGCTAACCACATTGCCGGTTGGGTTGGTTGGCCGAGACAGGCAAATGGCGGCTATGTCGTCACTAATTTCTAGCTCATCGAAGTTAACGCGATATTTAAATTGCTTATTCTCAAGGTGCTCAATATTTGGACGGTTAGAGACGAACATGTTTTCGTGTAATCCCGAGTCCGCATAGCCAACATACTCAGGAGACAGAGGAAACATGATTTTCTTGAAACTGCCGTCCGGCATCTCACCAGCCAAGGCGTTGAAAAGATAGAAGAAACTATTCTGACTGCCATTGGTTAACGAGATATTTTCTGCACTAATGCCCCAGTCAAATTGATTATTTAGGTAGTTGGCTAACACCTCACGAAAACTTTGTTCGCCGTGAGGGCCGTCATAAAGACCAACCATTCTCTGAAATAAATTATTATCGATCAGGCGCGCCATCTCTTTGCCAAACAGCGCTTGCGCCTCTGGGATAAAAGCTGGGTTGCCGCCACCAAGCATGCACAGGTCAGTGTGGTTTGAGTTGAAGGCTTCGCCAAGATCCTGCATCAATTGATTGATACCTGATTGACGTGTAAATTTACTACCAAATTTGGATAACTTCATTGTTTTAAGTTGCTTGCTAGACTGGATTCTGACTGATTACGTTAACTGACTAGGTTCTGTGGTGAGCCTAACAAAAATGCGTCAACATTGTCAGCTAATATATCAGCTAAACGCTGCATTGCTTGCTCGCTAGCCCAAGCCGAGTGAGGTGTAATAATTACGTTGTCGAGATTAGCAATAGATAAAAGCGGCGAATTGTCGTTCGGCGGCTCCTCCACAAGTACATCAAACGATATACCGCCAATCTGCTTATCGTTAATCGCATTCACCACATCAGCCTCATTGACAATACCTCCCCGGGCAGTATTAATTAGAATTGAATGCGGCTGCATTCGTTGCAATTGTGGCGCTGATATTAGGTTTAAGGTGTCATCGCTTAAGTTGCAATGAATACTTATTATGTCTGCGCTTGTAATCACTTGGTCTAAACTAACTTGCTCGGCAAACTCGCATTGATGCTTGCTTCTAGAGGCAAAAATTACCCGCATTCCTAGAGCAGCTGCTTTCTTTGCAGTTGCTCGACCCAATTCGCCGAAACCGATTATTGCGAATATTGAGTCTTTCAAATCATTGATGCGCTCACCGAAAAGGCAAAATGAGCTACTCTTTTGCCACTCGCCGTTAACTACGCTATGGCGATAGCTCAAGAGCTGGCGACGCAAGCACAATGCAGAAGCTATAACATGTTCAGATACAGTGTTGGCCGCATAACTTGGTATATTACTGACCGAAACATCTAATTCATGACAGGCTTCAATATCAATGATGTTAAACCCGGTAGCGGCAACCGCAATATGTCTGACGCTAGGGCAAGCAAGCAGGGTATCACGAGTGATTTTAACCTTATTAGTGATCAATACATCGGCACCCAGACCGCGTTCAATAATATATTCCGGAGGCGTTGAATCATAATTGTACCAACGATGATCAAGTTCGGGTGCCCTCACATTGAAACGTTCCGGAAGTCCAATTCTGTCTAGGAAGACAATTTTTTTATCAGGTTTATTTTGTTGCATTTCTGTATTGTAGTGTAGTTGGTTTGCGTATCAAAATCACTTACACTTCTGCGGGAGCCTCTGATCAAGTCTAAATGATAAGAGGCTCCTTAGCGTAAAATAAGCCCCGCTTATTAACATCTAAATCGGCCATTAATAAGACTTCTTTGGAGGAAATGTGTCAGAACAATTCATTATTGCATTAGATCAGGGCACGACCAGTTCGCGCGCCGTATTATTCGACCATCAGGCCGATATTGTCGATGTGTCGCAACAAGAGTTTAGCCAACATTTCCCCAAGTCAGGCTGGGTTGAGCATGACCCAATGGAAATTTGGGATTCGCAATTTATGGTGCTACAACAGCTGGTGGCCAGCAACCATCTTCGCCCCAGTGATATAGCTGCTATCGGCATTACTAATCAGCGCGAGACGACCGTTGTTTGGAATAAAAACACGGGAAAGCCCATCTATAACGCGATTGTCTGGCAAGACCGTCGAACAGCGGCCAGATGTGATGAAATCGCAGCCGAGGGATGGAAAGATAAGATTCAACAGAAAACAGGCCTGGTAATCGATTCGTATTTTTCGGCTAGCAAAATTGAGTGGATACTAGATAATGTAGACGGCGCCCGCGCGCAAGCCGACGCCGGTGAATTGTTATTCGGCACGGTAGATACGTGGATTATTTGGAACCTTACCGAAGGTGCCGTTCACGCCACTGACTATAGTAATGCCGCGCGCACCATGTTGTTAGACATTAACCGCGGAGAGTGGGATGACGAGCTTTTAGAATTATTTAGAGTGCCGAAATCTATGCTGCCCGAAGTTCGAGATAGCTCAGCTGACTTTGGTAGCGTTAGTTTTCAGGGCGCTGAGGTAGCTATTGCCGGTGTGGCTGGTGATCAGCAGGCCGCTTTATTTGGTCAGACTTGCTTTGAAAAAGGTATGGCAAAAAACACCTATGGCACCGGTTGCTTTATGCTAATGAACACAGGCGCTGAGCGAATCGACAGTAAATCAGGCCTACTCAGTACCATTGCGTGGTCACTTGACGGCCAAATAACGTACGCCTTAGAGGGCAGTGTGTTTATCGCGGGTGCTGCCGTGCAATGGCTACGCGATGAACTGAAGTTTATTGAGTCAGCAAGTGACTCTGAAGAACTCGCGCAAGCGGCGAACCCTGAGAGCAACGTGGTAGTGGTACCGGCCTTTGCTGGCTTAGGTGCTCCACATTGGGATATGTACGCACGCGGTGCAATTTTTGGTCTAACCCGAGATTCGGGACAAGCCGAAATAGCCAAAGCAACCTTACAATCGTTAGCCTATCAAATCTTTGATGTACTCGAAGCGATGCAATCAGATAGTGGCATTGAATTGAGTCAGCTAAATGTTGACGGCGGGGCGATAGCGAATAACTTTTTAGCCCAGTTTCAGGCTGATGTACTGCAAAAACCGGTTACTCGTCCCAAGGTTTTAGAATCAACCGCACTCGGGGCGGCGTATCTAGCTGGCCTCAAAGTTGGCTATTGGGGCATGAGCGACCTACTTAAGGTTCGCGAGGTCGAACGTCAATTTGAACCGCAGTTGGCGGCTAACAAAATCACAGCTCTTTTGAAGCAATGGCACAAGGCCGTCGAGCGCAGTAAACAATGGGTAGAAGCCGATGAGTAAGTCCGATATTCAAGATCTACAGGTTAAATTGGCCTTTTTGGAAGATTCCTTGTCGAAACTTAGCGATGAATTCTTTATCCAACAACGCGAACTTGACGATCTTAAAGTAAAATACACAAGCTTAATTCACAAGCTCCGAGGGGTGCAATCGAGTGATCAAGGCCCCACTGAGCTAATGGATGAAAGACCACCTCACTATTAGTCTATTTAGGGTGAATAAGGTTATAGCCCGGCTTTATTTAAAACCGGATAAGATTTAAGCTGTTGATGCCCCAATATTTTATTATTGTTTAAAACTACTGGTTGACAATTTTACAACTACTGTATAAATTAACAGCATATCAAAAACAAGCAGCAAAACTGATTACCGGAGATACCAATGGATGACAATAAACAAAAGGCGCTCGAAGCGGCGCTAACGCAGATAGAACGACAATACGGGAAAGGGTCGGTGATGCGTTTGGGCGATGACCCAAAAAATGGCGAAGCTATTGATGTAATCTCAACGGGCTCAATTGGCTTAGACGCGGCGCTGGGTGTCGGCGGCTTACCTCAGGGTCGAGTAGTCGAAATTTATGGTCCAGAGTCATCAGGTAAAACCACCCTAACCTTAGAAGCGATTGCTCAAGCACAAAAGAAGGGTCTAACTTGCGCATTCATTGATGCAGAGCACGCACTCGATCCGGCTTATGCCAAGAAACTAGGTGTTGATATTGATAATCTATTAGTATCTCAACCTGATACAGGTGAGCAAGCTTTGGAGATCGTAGACATGTTGGTACGCTCTGCAGCGGTTGGCATGGTTGTTATCGATTCGGTTGCTGCACTTACCCCTAAGGCCGAAATTGAAGGTGATATGGGCGACTCTCATATGGGTTTGCAAGCCCGATTATTGTCACAAGCACTGCGTAAATTAACCGGCAATATTCAAAAATCAAACACACTGGTAGTTTTCATTAACCAACTTCGAATGAAGATCGGAGTTATGTTTGGTAACCCGGAAACTACTACAGGTGGTAACGCTCTGAAGTTCTACTCATCTGTTCGTTTAGATATTCGCCGTATTGGTGCTATCAAGAAGGGTGACGAAATTTACGGTAACCAAACTCGAGTTAAAGTAGTTAAAAACAAAGTAGCTCCTCCGTTTAAACAGACTGAGTTTGATATCTTGTACAACCAAGGTATTTCAAAAGAAAGTGAGTTAATTAGTATTGGCGTTGAGCATGATATTGTTGAGAAATCTGGTGCTTGGTATAGCTATGACGGTACTCGTATTGGCCAAGGCAAAGATAATGTCCGTGAGTTCCTAAAGGAGCACCCTGAGATGGCTGACGAGATTGAAGCGAAAGTTCGCACAGCGCTTGGTGTTGGCGAAGAGAGGCCGGAACAAGTGGCTTCGGCCAAAGAGGCTAAAACCAATGATGCGAAGAATAAAGAAATTAAATCTAAAGAGACTAAATCTAAAGAAACTAAAGTATAAATTGGCTTAATATTTTCTTTAATTTTTTATAGAAAACTAGATTCAGCGCCGATAATGGAGTTAACGAGAGTTAGCTCCATTTTTGCTTCAGCTAGTACAGAATATTATGAAGATAATCAAACCACTGCACCGGTCACAACAAGGCGATAGCTCACATACTCCAGAGAAAATCGAGGGTGGGCAAGGTGACTACAGTCATAAGGTAAAAGCAGATCCTCCGGTAGAAGAAAATGGGCTCGATTCAAAGCTCTGGAAGCCTCGGTCAAAGAAGCAGCATGGTCGAACATCAGGAAAACGGTCTAAGTTTTCAAATGACTATAAGTCTTCACTAGATAACACTGCATCTGAAGAACAGTTTGAGTTCGATACTAAAAACTTGGAAGCAATGCCAAAGGATGAGGTTTTTGAGGGGCCGTCTAAAGGCAAAAAGAGGAGGAAGACGGAATTGCAGGCTGAAAAGGCTAGCGAACCTTTGTCCTTAGTAGTTGACCCAGCCAAAAAAGAATTTAATGACGTATTTGTTCGAGGCTTGCGACTGTTGGCGATGCGTGAGCACAGTGTTAAGGAGTTAACGACTAAGCTGTTCGCGCGCTTCGAAGGCTTTCAAAAGGCTGATGGCTTTCAAAAGGCTGATGGCTTTCAAAAGGCTGATGGCTCTAATGCCTTTGAGGAGGCTGATATCGCTGAAGAGATAGATAGTGCAGAAGGCTCAGATAGATCTAAAGGCTCCGATGTTATTTATGCGGTGATTGATGATTTGTTAGAAAAAAAATATCTATCGGATGAGCGTTTCACCGAGGTTTATATTCGGTCACGATGTATTCGTGGCTTTGGGCCAATTAAAATTAAAGCTGAACTAAAAAACAAGGGGGTTAGTAATCATCTTATTCAAGATTATTTAGATCCGAATGCCGCTATTTGGTTCGATAATGCAAAGATTGAATATCAGAAGAAGTATGTTGAAACCTCAATCGAAGATTATAAAGCATGGACTAAGCGCGCTAGATTTCTTCAGAGCAGAGGGTTTAATATGGAGCAAATACACTGTGCGATTGCTCCGCCGGAAGATAACTGAACCGAGTTTGTGGTCTTATCTAGCACGCGCGGTTGTGTTGACAAATTAAACTTCGACGCTCGATGGCTCAGTAATGAAAACGTTACAAATGTCACCGTTTTCCACCAAACATCATTAGTTATACAATTTGCTTGTATTTACGCGTTAAGACGCAATTCAGTTTTTCAGGAGAGAGTTTTGTGCCGCTACGGACAATTTGCCATATTCGGGGTTTTACGACTAGCTAGTTTTTGTATGACAACACTTGCTTGTCGCCTGTGTTTGGTGACTCATTAAACCTAAACTTGTCTATACAGCGCTTATAGAAGTGGGTGGTGGAAGGGGTGTAAAATCCTTAAATTCGGTGT
>Ga0316189_10004152_pt1 | contig 13976 bp, 8 predicted proteins | sample LowCovwburrow_MG_FD_204930 | JGI IMG/M metagenome (GOLD analysis project Ga0316189, IMG submission 204930) | Coastal sediment microbial communities from Maine, United States - Lowes Cove worm burrow | ecosystem: Environmental > Aquatic > Marine > Coastal > Sediment | place: USA: Maine...
CCGTAATACGTTTGTGGTGTAATGGTAATACTATAAGTGCCATCTCCATTAGGTGTCATTTGACCAATGCCATCATCATCACCATAATTACCGATGACACTAAATCCAAAGGCATTAGAATTGTCACCAATTCCAGAATGCATGTAAACTTTTGTAGGAGTATTAAATCCATTACAATTTGTGTCTGAACTATTGATGTCAAGCGTTATTGTGACGGGTTGATCTATTTCAATAGCACCAACGCTCAATGTTACTTGAGCAGATGCTTGTAATGAAATAAGAGTTATTAAAGCGTATAAAATTTTTCTCATAGCAATATGTTTTAAAAAAAAGGCTATGCTTTACGCATAGCCTTTTTTAAGAATATTATTATTTACTCAACAGTAATTGTGAGGTTACCAGTATCTACTGTAATAGTATAAGTTCCTGGCGTGCCATCGAAGAAGAAATTACTATCTCCATCCATCGCATTACTTAAATCTGAATCAATAGTATAACCATCTCCTTCATAAGTAGGATAGTTGATTCCAGAAGCCCATTCATTATTTTCAGTAAAGAATCTAAAGGCATCATTAGTTAATGCAACTGATCCAGAATAAATTCCAGCCCCAGTACAAGGCAAGGCTACAGGAGTATCCCATGACCAACCAGCATCAACAACACCAGCACCTACTAACCATAATTGGTCAAAATCACATTGTAATTGTTCAGGCCCTAAAGTTATGGTCTTATTAATATCATCAACGGTTAGGAAATACGTACCAGGTGCACCGTTGAAAAAGAAATTATTATCTCCATCCATCGCATCATTAAAATTCGAATCTATGGCGTATCCATTTCCATCATAGGTTGGGTAATTGGTACCAGAAGCCCATTCATTATTTTCAGAGAAGAATCTAAAGGCATCATTTGCTAAAGCAACATTTCCTGAATAGGTCCCATTTCCTGTACAAGGTAAAGCAACAGGAGTATCCCATGACCAACCAGCATCAACAATACCAGCACCTACTAACCATAATTGATCGAAGTTACAATTTGGTCCAACTACTGGAGGGCCTAATGTTATTGTTTTAGCATCTGTATCTATTTCAATGAAGTATTCTCCTGGTGCCCCTGTAAATTGGAAATTACTATCACCATCCATCGCATTTGCTAAGTTAGAATCAATAGTATAACCAGCATCTTGATAGAAAGGATAGTTTCTTCCTGATCCCCATTCATTATTTTCAGTAAAGAATCTAAAGGCATCATTTATTAAGTTAATGTTTCCAGAGTATTTAGTGCCTTGTAATGGTAACTCAACAGGCGTTGTCCAATCCCATCCTGCATCTACTGCACCAGCACCTACAACATATAATATTGGTGCTAATTCAATACTGTAAGGGGTTACAGTGATAGTAACAGCATCAGAGAAACGCTCTAAATTACCTGCGTCCATTTCTATAGTTGCCTTAACTCTAATGTCTAAACTTCCAGCTTCTTCAGCGGCAAGACCTGCGTCAAGTACTGTAATATTGAAGTCTTCATGAGTACTAGAAAAAGACATATCGCTTGCGCCAGTTGAAACTGCACCAGCAAAATCTGTACCTGCTTCAGCAAATTGAATTTCATAAACAACATCTACTGAACTGTTTTCACCAAAATCAGGATCATTCCAAGTCACATTAATAGCTTCATCAGTTGGCGTTGTTTCAAGTAATACAAGTTCAAATGTATTATCAGGACTAGTCACTACAGGTGCCGTTTCAGAATAAGAGGACACACTAAAGCTTACGCTATTAGAGATTTCGGATCCCGAAACTACTCTCATAAACACAGTAAATGGCTCAAAGGCGTCAGCACCTTCTCCTAGAAGAATACTATTGAAATCTGCCACAGTCATTGTAAATCTATCTGTTGTTGAAGATCCAATAACATCTGGACTTTCAAACAATGGATCTGGTGATAGTTCGACCATATAGTTGCCACCTGATGTTAATTGATCATTCCATACAATTGTGAACGCTTCATTTTCAGGTAAATTATAATTCAAGTTGATATTGGAAATCACAGGCTGTAAAAGCTTAAAAGAGGCTTCTGGCATTGTAATCTCAATACTTTCTTCTGTTTCGCACGCTGCAAATACCAAGAAGAAGCTTAGTAGTAACGCACTAATTTTATTGATTTTCATAGTGTTATTTTTTATAAGTTTAATGGAATCATTATGTAATCTCCAGTTAAGTCATTGAACCAAATTTCATAATCATCTTGAACAGCAACAGGAATAGTTCCGCCTCCTTCAGTCGCAACTCCAGAAAATGCTGTAGCTCCAGCCCAAGTAGATCCCGTATTTGTCACTATTTGTAATTCTCCTGATTGAAGTAGGTTTACACTTGAAATGTACCATAAATGAGTATCAAAAGAAGACTGTGTAAATGCTGTATTGTCACTTACACCAGAACCTTCGAGAGACATGCTTGTAAAGGTTGTGGAACCAGCGTCATTAAAAGGATCCATAGTATATGTATTACTAGAAAAGTTTATAGTAAATCTGTAGTATCCATCTTGAGCTACTCCAAATCGACCAGGATCGCTATCTTGTGTTCCTGGGTTACCAGCTATATTACCAGATGACATAATATCGTCACTTCCTTCATTGGCTGCAACTCCCCATTGAGGCTGCCATTGTCCTCTAACTTCTAAGATTTTGAATCTTCCATCATCAAAGCCACCACCACCTTTGGTGAAGAAACCTGTATAGGTGTAAAGGTTATTGTTTTCAGCATCTCTAAACAGCGGTGGATTATTGTTATTGTTATTCCAATCTGCAGATGTCCCGTTTCCTACTAAATAGAAATCTTCAAACGCATAGTTAAAGTATGGCTTAACATCAAAGCTTATAGCATTAGAGCTTACAGGTAAACCGTTTTGAGTTCCCAAGCTACTTTCAATTTTAGCATACAATGTGTTAAATTCAAAAGGTGGAAGCCCAACAGCGCCAGCAGCAGAATTTAATTCGTTTACTGACAATGTAGTTGATGTTGTACCAACTACGGTTGTTGCCGTTGTAGAATTTGTAAAATCTGGATTGGCTGAGATTATGACTGAATAATTTTCAGATGCAGGCTGTCCGTAGTCAGCTTCGTTCCAATTAAATGTTACAGCAGGATTTCCTGGATTAGAAGCATCTAGCTCAATCATTGTAATTGGAAGTTCAGCTAATGTAATCGGTTGTGTTTCTGTTGCTGTGAATATCGAACTATCGTCTTCACAAGAGTTCATAAAGAATCCAAATGCTAGAACAGCTAACAATACAACTTTATAATTTTTTATGTTTTTCATTGTGTTAATTTTTTAGTATCCAGGATTTTGAGTAAGATTTGGATTTGAAGATATACTTAAACTTGGTATAGGATATACATTTAAGTTTGCTGGTATCGCAATGCCATTGCTTCCATTTCCTTTCCATGCCCAGTTATAATTCCCTCCAGTATATAACCCGAAACGGATTAAATCTTGTCTTCTGTGCGCTTCCCAGTGTAATTCTCGTGATCTTTCATCTAAGATAAAAGGCAGTGTAAGTTCATTACTAGAAATAAGATTAGGATTATTAGCACGAGTTCTTAAAGCGTTTATCAAATCAACAGCAGTGCTATTTGCCATGCCTTCCTGTCTTAAAACAGCTTCGGCATACATTAAATATACATCTGCCAATCTAAATAATGGAAAGTCTGTATCTACTAGGGTTTGGTCAGTCCCTGGAGTTCCGTTAGATGTTACATTAGCATATTTTTGGATGATGTATCCTGTGTCGCTATCAGAAATATCAGTAATAACTATTGATCTATCATTAGAGATTATGGTATTTCTATCATCATCAATAAAGTCGCCTCCTTGCCACAATTCAGCAAATTCTCTACGAACTCTTAAAGCTCCGCCCCAGCCACCTTCGGTAACTCCAACTTCTACACCATTAGCTTCAATACTACCAACCGAACCATTAATCATAACTGTTGTTGGACCAAAGTTTTGAGTTGAAAATCCATCTGAAATAATCGGAAATATAATTTCGTTTGTCGCAGAATTCATATTGTTATCTGCCAAGAAATTGTGTCTATATTCTGTTGCTAACATATAATTAGCATCAAGTAATTTCTGGCAGTACGTTAAACATTTATCATATTGACCTTGGCCTTGACCGAGATACACTTCGGCATTAAGATATATCTTGGCTAAAACCATATAGGCAACACCCTTGTCCGCTCTTCCGTATTGATTAGCTCCTGAATCTACAAGATCAGATTCTATCTCTAGTAATTCACTTTCCACAAATTCAAACAATTGTGCTCTATCATAGACAGGCAGAGTTTCATTTAATGGAGTGGCTTCTGTAGAGAAATTCGCTTTTCCAAAAAGATCCATCATGTAATAGTAGGACAGCGCTCTTAATAATCTTGCTTCGGCACGATACTCAACAATGTCTTGGCGTATGTTTTCAGAAACCCCTCTACTATCTAATTTATCAGCAGTTGTTTCTCTTAAAAAGTTGTTCGCGAGTGCAATAGTTAAATGCGTTCTACTAAACATTCCTAAGATGAGAGGGTTTTGAGCTGTCCAAATATTACGTTGAATTTCTCTAGTACCAGGATCGTTCTCGTAAGACCAAATCATTTGGTCTGCAGACAGGGTTTGCATGTATAATAATACACGACCAAACTGGCTTGTACCAGCATCAATACCTTCAATGTTTGATGTTCCTGGACCATCCGTCCCTGTTAAGGCAAGATTTGAATAAACACCTGCAATGACTCGTTCGTAAGCACTTTCGTTTTCAAAAAGTTCTTCGCTTAGCACAGTTTGATTATCATTGGGTGTAATATTTAGATCGTCTGTACACGAGATAAATGTAAACACCATTAATAATGAAAGTACACTAATGTTTTTAATTTTTCTTTTCATAGTCTTAAAATTTAATATTAGCACCTAGTAATATATTTCGAGGTCTAGGATAAATTGTATTATCGATTCCGTTAAATACTTCTGGATCTAAACCACTATATTCTGTTATAACAAATACATTTTGAACGCCTCCCCAAAGTCTTACAGATTTAATAACCTTTGATAATTCTTTAAATGTATATCCCAAAGTAATGTTATCCATTCTTAAAAAAGAAGCATTCTCAACATAAACGTCAGAAATAATTACGTCTGAAGTTGTTTGAAAATTGGTATCTAATACTGAAGTAGGAATATTTCCTAATACAGAATTACTTTGTAATAAATCATATTGAGCTCGAGATGAATTTACATTATTATAAACATAATTCCCTATGTTAGCTCTTAAATTGAATGAAAAATCAAAATTCTTATACTCTAAATTAGATTGGAATCCTAAAATTACATCAGCATCAGGATCTGCTTTAAGGTAGCGATCTTCGTCGTTAATAATGTTATCACCATTTAAATCTGCGTAAGCACCTTCTATATAGTTGCCTTGGGCATCTTGAAGTTGCTTAAATACATAAAATGAATTTGGAGCTTCACCTTCTCTAAATAACTGAATAAAGTTACCTGTTCCTCCGGCAATCCCACCTGTTGTAACATCTTGACCAAATGCCAATTCGGTAATCTCTCGGTCAAGGAACGTCGCATTGAAATTGAAGTTTAAACTTAAATCTTCTTTGCTAATGACATCGACGTTAGTTGTAAACTCTATACCTTGAATTCTCAAGTTACCAATGTTTTGTAATACTCTATTTGAGAAGTTACTTCCATCGGGTACAGGAGCATCAAATAATAAGTCTTCTGAGTCTTTTTGAAATACATTTAAACTACCAGTAACTCTATCGTTAAATAAGCCATAATCAATACCAACTTCAATGGTTGCTGTTTCTTCCCACTTTAAATCAGGATTAATTTCCGAAGGAATTAAAGATTGCACAATTGCATTTCCAAATTGATACTGAGAGTTTTCATTACCTGATCTATATCGATTTAAGAAAAGATCAAGTGCAGGGATTTCTTGTTGTCCAGTAATACCATAACCCACTCTTAATTTTAAGTTTGAAATGGTTTTAGAATCTTTTAGAAAATCTTCATCACTAATTTGCCAAGCGAGAGCTCCTGCATAAAAATCTCCCCAGCGATTTTCTTCACTAAAACGGGATGTACCATCACGTCTGTAGGTAGCAGTCATTAAATATTTATCGAAGAACGTAAAATTTGCTCTACCAAAAAATCCGATCAAAACAATATCAGGATCTGCAAAAGTATCTCCCACACTTATTGGGTCAAACTGATTTCCGGTGAAATAGCCATCGTTGGTAAACTTTTGATAGGAATAACCTGCAGTGAAATCTGTACCGATATCACCAAAGGTTTTCTTGTAATTTAGAAAGCCATCTAAGGATTGATTTGTCCTATTTTGGAAACTCACAGATTTGTTAGCTGAAACATCGTCGTTCGTAGCAAATACTGAGTTGTTAGTTACAAAACCTTCCGTTTGATCATAACCTAAATTTAAAACAAATTTCATGTCCGGAAGGAAATGAAATTTATAATCGAAATTTAAATTTCCAAAAAACCGTTGGGAGTCTCCTATATTATTCGTTTGTAATAATGAAGCGACTGGATTATTACCCCCTAATAGGAGTACATCGCCATTTCTATGCTCATAAAATCCTCCAAAAGGAGAGTCAGGATCATAAACAGGTTGCGTAGGGTCATAACCAAGTGCAGCACCTATTTGTCCTGTATCAGCGAACCTGTTGTCTTCAAAAGATAAGTTTGTGTTCACATTAATTTTAAGGTGATTATCAAATAAGGTAGGATTTAACGCAAGAGATAGATTTCTTCTCTCAAATTCTGAAGTTATTAATGCACCTTCTTGATCTGTAACACCAAATGAAAAACGAGCAGGAACCACATCAAATAAAGCGCCTCTTAAGGTCACATTGTGAAGCGAGGACACAGTTGTTCTGAAAATTTCATCCTGCCAATTTGTATTCGCATCTCCTAACTGAGAAATGAATGAAGGTGGTAAATTCTGAGAATTTACAAGATCTGCAAAGGCATCTGCAGAGAATACATCAATTTGATTAGCGTTCTCGCCAAAAGTATATTGTAAATCATAGTCGGCACTAAATTCCGATTTACCTTTTTTAGTGACAATTATAATAACACCATTTGATGCTCTAGAACCGTAAATTGCAGTTGCAGAAGCATCTTTTAAAATTGTAAACGAATCAATATCATTAGGATTGATACTCGCTAAAATACCTCGTGAACCACCAACATTGTCATTTGTGATTGGTAATCCATCAATAACAATCAAAGGATTGTTTGAAGCGTTTATAGAAGACCCTCCTCTAATTTTTATTTCGGAACCAGATCCTGGCGCTCCACTTGTGGTTACAGATACACCTGCAACACGACCTTGTAACAAGTTTTCTGGAGTTACAATATTACCTCTTGTAAAATCCTCAGAGGTTACGGCTTCAATTGATCCGGTCGCATCTTTTTTAGTGGTTGTACCATAACCAATTAAAACCACTTCATCTAATTGACTAGCATCTTCTGCCAAGGTTACGTTAAATGGTGATTGCCCTGTGTAAGTGACTTCTTTTGTGGTGTATCCAACATACGAAAATACAACAACGTCTCCGTCGCTGACGGTTAAGGTATAATTACCGTCAAAATCAGTTGATGCTCCTGTGGTAGTTCCTTTAATAACGATATTTACTCCAGGGAGTGGTAATGCGTTAGCTTCATCTGTTACTGTACCTGAAACTTGGGTCTGCCCAAAAAACACTGCAGGTATTAAAAAAGTTAGTAAGAGTAAGCTATTTAAAAATGTCTTCATAAAATATTTTTAAAGTTAGTTGCTTTGATTAATTTGATTATATTTTCACTTCTAGCGTTAAACTTATGCAAAAATTACGTTAAATTTATGCCAAGCCTCTGTGTTTGGGCTACGCAAACGTTTTCGTGTTGAAAACTTTTCCGATTTTAACAACATTCATCAAAAACTAACTTAAAATTATGGAATTTGTCATAAAATGGTATCTTTAATATCTTATCCGTACTAAAAATAATCTTTTATCTAAAATAACACAAGTTATTGTTTAATTTTAACGAATTAAGACTAAACAAAACAAAACTAATTTACCCTCCTTTTAATGAAACGAAAAGTTACCCTCAAACAAATAGCCAAAGAGCTAGATGTTTCTATTTCAACAGTTTCAAAAGCACTTAGAAATAGCATTGAAATTAGCGAGGACACGCGTCAAAAAGTTCAAGCTTTTGCTAAACTGTATAATTACCGACCCAATAACATAGCACTGAGTTTAAAAAACCGAAAAAGTAATACTATTGGCATCATTATACCAGAAATTGTACATCATTTCTTTTCTAAAGTCATTACAGGTATTGAGTTAGTGGCCAACAAAAAAGGATATAATGTAATTGTTGGATTGTCTAATGAATCATTTGACAAAGAAGTGATTAATATGCAAATGTTAGCCAATGGAAGTATTGATGGTTTCATACTATCAATCTCTAAGGAAACTTTACAGCATCAAGATTATCACCACTTTGTTGAAACCATAAATCAAGGGATGCCCATCGTGATGTTTGACCGCGTGGTTCATGAAATACCTTGTGATAAAGTTATAGTTGACGATGTTAAAGGAGCAAAAAAAGCGGTAGAGAAATTGATTACTAATGGTTGTAAACATATTGCGATCATTACTACCAAAGACTATGTAAGTGTTGGTAAGCTGAGGACCCAAGGGTATTTGTCTGCTTTAGAGGATCATAAAATAGAACCAAAATCCTCACTAATTTTAAAAGTTGATGATAAGTTATTGTCTGATGATAATTTAGATGCTCTCGAAAAGGAAGTAGAACTATTGTTTCAATCGAACAAAAAAATAGATGGTGTTTTTGCGGTAAATGAGTTATATGCTGTTACGGCAATGAAGGTAGCACGAAAGTTAGGATATAGCATTCCTGATGATTTACAACTTATCAGTTTTACTGATGGTGTGCTGTCTAAACACTCGACTCCGAGTTTATCTACAGTGAGTCAACATGGTCAAGCAATTGGTGAAAAAGCAGCTAATTTATTGATTAATAGACTAGAAATGGATCACGGTGATGATAATGAATATGATGAAGAGGAAGAGGTCTATGAAACTATAATTATTGAGACTAATCTCATTGAACGAGAATCTACTAAATAAAGTTTTTACAGCAAGTAATAAAAACTTTTTATATATTTACAACCAAATCAAAGCTTATATTTTCACTTCTACGCATAAGTTTTGATGAGTTTTAGCTTGTCAGAATAGTATTAATTTAAACATACTATAATGAAAAAGCGTATCCTAGGTTTTTGGGAAATTTGGAACATGAGTTTCGGTTTCTTAGGAATACAATTCGGTTTTGCCTTACAAGGTGGCTTTATGTCACGAATATTTCAAACGCTTGGTGCTGATAAGCATGACATCCCATTATTGTGGATTGCTGCTCCGTTAACTGGATTACTTGTACAACCTATTATTGGGTATATGAGTGACAGAACTTGGAGTCCAAAATGGGGACGACGACGACCTTATTTTTTGGTTGGCGCAATTTTGAGTTCTATAGCTTTATTTTTTGTGCCTTATTCTCCAGTATTATGGATTGCAGCGGGTTTTCTATGGATTCTAGATGCCTCAATAAATATTTCAATGGAACCATTTAGAGCGCTGGTGGCTGACAAATTAGATGAGTCTCAAAGAACTTATGGTTTTGTAATGCAAACTTTAATTATTGGAATTGGTACTTGGGTAGCAAGTAATTTACCTTGGTTGGTTTCAGAAATGGGCGTAAGTGATTCCGCAGATTTAGGTGTTGTACCAGATTCTGTAAAGATTGCATTCGCCATAGGAGCATTTGTTTTTTTAATCAGTATTCTATACACCGTATTTACAACTTCAGAATATCCTCCAGAGGATATGGAAGAGTTTGAAAGAGAAAAAGCACAAAAGAGTAGTTTCGTATCAGATATTGTAAACAATATTGGGAATATGCCTTCTACTATGAAGAAATTAGGTGTTATCCAATTCTTTAGTTGGTTTGCATTTTTCACCATGTGGAGTATGGCTAATCCAGCATTAACAGAACATGTTTATAAAACACCAGCACCAGTTGAAACTAATTTTGATATGACAAATGCAGTAGATAAAGAAGCATTCGATATTCAAAATACAGCGTTTCAAAAAGCTTCAAATTCTGTTGGTTCAGCGATGGGAGTTTACGGACTATCGTCAATGGCTTTTGCTTTGTTATTTGTGCTATATACTAGAAAACGAAATATTAATAGAAAATACGTTCACATGCTATCCTTATCTATTGGAGGAGCAGGATTTTTGTTAATGGCAATTGTCTCACCAGAACAACTCAAATACTGTTTCATATTAATTGGTATTGCTTGGGGAAGTATTCTCTCTATGCCTTATGCTATGTTGTCCAGCTCAGTTGACCCTAAAAAAATGGGCATGTTTATGGGTATCTTTAATATGTTTATTGTAATACCTCAAATTATTGCTGCTCTTGGAGGTATTAATTTCATATCTGGTCTTTTGGGAGAACAAGCCATTAATGCGATGACAATAGCAGGAATAAGTTTATTAATCGCTGGTTTGAGTAATTTATTGATTACCGATAAAGCAGCAATTTCCTATCAACCCACAGAATAAAATTAAAAAATGAATAAAAAAGGATTCATATTCGACCTCGATGGTGTCATTGTAGATACCGCAAAATATCATTTCTTAGCTTGGAAAAAATTAGCGAATAGTATAGGTGTTGATTTTTCCGAAGTACAAAACGAACAACTTAAAGGTGTGAGCCGAGTAAAATCATTAGAAAAAATCTTGGCTTGGGGAAATAAAACCCTTTCAGAAGATGCCTTCAATGATCTTATGTCTAAAAAAAATGATGACTATTTAAGCTATATTGAAAAAATGGATGACACTGAAATTCTGCCAGATGTCACGATGGTTTTGAATTACTTAATCCAAAATAACCAACCTATTTCACTTGGTTCAGCAAGTAAAAATGCTCGAACCATTTTAACAAAAGTAAACCTGCTCAAAAAATTTGATACCATAGTAGATGGCAATGATGTAAGCAAAGCAAAGCCAGATCCTGAAGTGTTTTTAAGTGCAGCAAAACTGCTCGATATGACACCTGAAGATTGTATTGTTTTTGAAGATTCAGTTGCAGGAGTTCAAGCGGCTAATGCTGCTAATATGGTTTCTATAGGGATTGGAGAAGCAGAAGTTTTACATGAAGCAGATTATATTTTTAAAGACTTTACTGAAATGTCTCAGGAGTTTTTAAAAGGACTAATAAATGACAAAAGAGCATAAAAAAGAATAAAGAAAACAGCGTTTAGAATATAGAAAACAGATCCTAAATAAAGACTGATTTCTAATAACTAAAAACTAACGATTAAAATTATGAACAACAATTATATACAACCAGATAACTGGTCTATCATTGAAGAAGGCTTTGATCCAAAAAATGTAAAGTCTTCTGAAAGTATATTCAGCATCGGAAATGGCGCCATGGGTCAACGCGCAAATTTTGAGGAACACTATTCAGGACCTACATTTCAAGGAAGTTATATCGCAGGAGTATATTATCCAGATAAAACTAGAGTAGGTTGGTGGAAAAATGGGTATCCTGAATATTTTGCCAAAGTATTAAATGCTCCAAATTGGATTGGCATTAACGTACTTATTAATAAAGAACAGCTCGATTTATTTAATTGTAAAGACGTGAAAAACTTCCGTAGAGAATTAAATATGAAAGAAGGTTGGCTATCCAGAAGTTTTCAAGCCACACTTCAAAATGATATTCAAATTCAAGTTGATACAAAGCGTTTTCTAAGCTTAGATTTAGATGAAGTTGGTGCCATAAGTTTTAGTGTAAAACCATTAAATAGTGATGCCGAAATTAGTTTCCAACCGTATTTGGATTCCGGAATCACAAATGAAGATACCAATTGGGATGATAAATTTTGGAATACCACAAATGTGAGTCACCAAAACAATCAAGCCTTCATTCAAGCCAAAACCATGAAAACAGATTTTTACACCTGCACGTTCATGGAGTCAAGTGTATACATCAACAATAAATCAGTCGTAACAGAACCTAATATCAAAGCAGATGCTAATTTGGCGTCCTTTAGTTATACACATCCCGTAAAACAAAATGAAACCTATACCATTCATAAATTTGGCGGATATGTTATTGACAGAAATCACGATAAAGACAGTTTAGTTTCTGCGGCAAAAGACGTTTTAAAAGGAGCAACTAAAGCTGGCTTTAATCTACTTTTAGAAGATCAAGAACAAGCATGGGCTAAAATTTGGAACATGTCTGATATTACCATTGAAGGCGATGTCGCAGCACAGCAAGGGATTCGTTTTAATATTTTTCAACTCAATCAAACCTATTTAGGAAAAGATTCGAGATTAAATATAGGTCCAAAAGGGTTTACTGGAGAAAAATATGGAGGAAGTACCTATTGGGATACCGAAGCGTATTGTATTCCGTTTTACATGGCAACCAAAGATCAAAATGTTGCAAAAAGCTTATTAGAATATCGCTATAATCATTTAGAAAAAGCCATTGAAAATGCTGGAAAATTAGGCTTCACAAATGGAGCAGCACTCTACCCAATGGTCACAATGAATGGCGAAGAATGCCATAACGAATGGGAAATTACCTTTGAGGAAATTCACCGAAATGGCGCTATCGCATTTGCCATTTATAACTATTTTAGATACACAGGTGATTTCAGTTACATTCCTGAGAAAGGTTTAGAAGTGCTTATCGGAATTGCACGCTTTTGGCAACAACGCGCAACGTTTTCAACAGCACAAAACAAGTACGTTATCCTTGGTGTAACAGGTCCAAATGAATATGAAAATAACGTTAATAATAACTGGTATACAAACTACATCGCAAAATGGTGTATCGATTATGCTTTAGAAACTATTGATAAAGTTAAAGAAGGCTTTTCTAATGACTATTCTAGAATTGTTGGAAAAACAAAAATCACAGATAACGAATTAGACCAATGGAAAGCCGTTGCAGATAATATGCACTTTCCGTTTTCTGAAAAACACGATATATTCTTGCAACAAGATGGCTTTTTAGATAAAGAACTTATAAGTGTAGCAGATTTACCAAAATCACAACGACCAATTAATCAAAAGTGGTCTTGGGACAGAATTTTACGCTCTCCATACATAAAGCAAGCAGATATTTTACAAGGGTTTTACTTTTTTGAAGATGATTTTTCAACCGAAGAATTAGAAAGACATTTTGATTTTTATGAACCATTTACAGTTCATGAAAGCTCATTATCGCCTTGCGTACACAGTATTCAAGCAGCAAAATTAGATCGTATGGAACAAGCATATGCTTTCTATTTAAGAACCTCTCGTCTCGATTTAGATGATTATAATCACGAGGTTGAAGAAGGATTACATATCACATCAATGGCAGGAACATGGATGAGTATCGTTGAAGGTTTTGGAGGAATGCGCATCAAAAATGACACCTTATCCTTTGATCCTAAAATTCCAAATGAATGGACTGGCTATTCGTTTAAAGTGAATTTCAGGCATCAAATTTTAAAGATTAGCGTGACTAAAAATGAAACAAAATTTGAACTAGAAGGCACAAATAATTTAGAAATTCTAGTTCGCGGAAAAAAAGTAAATATCAGTCCTGATGATTTAGTAACTGTTTAAAATTTTCACAACCTCAAAGGTTTTAAAACTTTTGAGGTTTATTAAAGTTAATAGCAAAAACAATGAAAGCATTAAAACACATAATAATTGCCATGCTCATTATTATGGTGTCATGCAAAAAATCGACTATAGAAGAAACTGTGATTTCTGAAACGGTTACCGAAATAAAAAACGATATCCAAC
>Ga0316189_10004153_pt1 | contig 13975 bp, 10 predicted proteins | sample LowCovwburrow_MG_FD_204930 | JGI IMG/M metagenome (GOLD analysis project Ga0316189, IMG submission 204930) | Coastal sediment microbial communities from Maine, United States - Lowes Cove worm burrow | ecosystem: Environmental > Aquatic > Marine > Coastal > Sediment | place: USA: Maine...
GAGGGCCGACGATTCCAGGAGAGCGCGCGCGACTCGTGCCGCGGCCTCCTCGACCCCTAGAGAGCTCGCGTGGCGAGCGTCCCGCGACTGCTCGGGCGACCGCTGGTCACGACCCCTTAGGGGTTGAACTTCGCGACCCACCAGCGGGGCTTGCCGCCCTTGGTCTTGAAGCCGGAGCCGTAGACGTAGCCGTTTTGGTCCACCGCGACGCCGAGGCTCCGATCCTGAGCCTTGTCAAAGCCGTCGATGGCCTCGGACCAGAGCTCTTCGCTCCACTCCGCGTTCATCTTCCGGACCAGGAAGTCCGGCTCCTTGTTGGTGGCGAGGGCTCCGCCGACGAGGTGATTGCCGCTCATGTCGACGGCGACGCGGCAGCCGTCATGGCCGCACATGGCCCCGTTGTCGACGAGGGTGTCGAGCTCGTTGCCCGAAGCGTCGAGCTTGTAGAGCCACAGCGCCTCCTCAAACTCCGGGCTCGCGCGGCGACCGACGCCGACGATCACGTCGTTTTCGGCGATCGCCACTCCGTAGCCGGCGTCCTTGGTGTCGGGCGGGGTATTGGCGGCACGCCACCACTTCGGCTCGCCGTTCGGCGCGTACTTGTGGATGAGCCCGCGGTACTTGTTGAGGCTCACCCAGAAGAGACCCGTCACAATAAGATCGCCGGTCGAGTCGACCGTGATCGCGTACAGCTCGTTGTTGTCGATCTGCCCGCCCTTCAGCGTGTCCGTCCAGACCGGGTCGAGCGATGGGTCGAGCTCCGCGACGAACCCGTTGTTCGAGTTCAGTGTCTGCAGCATCCCCGCGACGAAGACTCGATCTCCGTGAGCCCGGTCGACGGTGATCGCCCGCCCGAAGGAGAGCGTCGCAGGATGCTTGTAGAAGCCCTCCGGGTTCGACACGCCATCGGCGGTGTACTTGCCGACCCAGAGGTGTCCGCCGTCGTTGTCAGGGTTGAGATCGCCGATCACGTAGACGTTGTCGTCGCTGTCGACGGCGACCCCGTGGGCGACGCTCGGGCCCTGCGGCGCGGGGTCTTCGACCTGCGAGGGGACCTCTCGCTGCCAGAGGGTCTTGCCGTCGCTGCCGCTGTACTTGTGGATCTTGATCCGGGTCTTCGCGGGATCGCCAGAGATCGCGACGCGACCGACGACGATCACATCGCCCTTGCTGTCGGTGGTCACCGCGTGGGCCCAGCTCGCGAAGACTGAAGAGTCGACGGCCTCCCAGATCTGCGAACCGCCGAGCGGGAGCTGGATCTTGACCGCGACCTCGTCGCTCGCCTCGCTCGCTTGGCCGCCGTCGTGGGCGATGGCGTAGGCGCTGTGCGAGCCGTTCATCGCGTGCGAGTCGACGGCAAAGGAGAGCTCGTAGGGCGCCTCGTCGTCGCTGCCGAGGAGCTCGTCATCCCAGTAGAAGTCGACGTGGGCGACGCCGACGTCGTCGCTCGCCTCGGCCCGCAGGACGACAGGGCCAGCGCTCTTGATCAGCGTCGAGTCGAGCTCGTCGTTGACCGTGAACTCGTCGATGGAAGGCGGGGCGTCGCCGGCGGTGTGGGTCGAGTCACTGCTACCGGTGGTCGCACCGCTGCCGCTGCCGGTGCCACCGCCGGTCATGTCTTCACCTGTGGAAGACACGCTCGTGTTGCCGGTGACGGTGGAGATCCCGGTGACCTCTGCGACGCCGTCGCTGTCGGTCGACTGCGTGTCGCGGGCAGCGGTCAGCGCGACGATGTCTTCGTAGACCCCGTCGTCATAGCAGCCACTCGCCAGCAATAGCGCTAGCAACGGCGAGCCGATCCGAGCGTATGACCGCATGCTCATCGATCGTTACCAGACTCGCAGTGCGGGCACAACGCTGTCGAAGAGCGGCTTTGCTCCTCGAAGGACGGCAGCTTGTGCGTTGCGATGTCGAGCAGAGGTCAAGAATCCATCCCCTCACGAGGACCTGTCGGAGGTAACCAGCACCCCCAACCCCGCTCGAATGGTATCGGAAGACACCCCCATTTCACAGTATTTTGTTCGCGGCGAGCCCCCGCTTCCAGCCTCGCCGGAGCTGGCTGGAGGCCCCCCAGCGACCCCCTCCGCAGGAGGCCCTGGGTCCACGTGACCCCCCTCAATAGGCTATCATCGCCCTCTCCGACCGGCCTCGCCCCATGAGCTTCAGACCGCAACTCAACGACCAGGACCCCACGGTGGCGGTCGGCGCAGATGCGCCGACGGGACGACCGGCCCTGGTCGTCGCCGACGGCGACAACCTGCGGACCGGTGAGGTGACCCGAGATCCCGACGACGAGGTCGGCGACGGGGTCCCGTCCCCCCTCGCCGCGCGGAAGCCGTGGCTGCCCCCGGACTTCTCCGGCCGAGTCCTCGACGATCGCTATCGGATCATCGAAATGCTCGGCTTCGGCGGGATGGCGACGGTCTACGAGGCAGAGCACATCACGATCCAAAAACGGGTCGCGGTGAAGATCCTCAACCCGGACTACGCCGGCGATCGCGAGATCGCCGGGCGCTTCCTCCAAGAAGCGCGAACAGCGTCCAAGCTGCGGCACGAGCACATCATCGACATCACCGACTTCGGCGACACCGAGGGCACGGTCTACTTCGTGATGGAGCTGCTCGAAGGCGAGGATCTGTCGACGACCCTCCTGGAGAACGGACCGCTCCACTACCCGCGGGTGATCGGCTTCGCCAAGCAGATCTGCACCGCCCTCCTCGCGGCCCACAAGATCGGCGTCATCCACCGCGACATCAAGCCGGCCAACTGCTTCAGGGTCACCCGCAGCGGCAACTCCGACTTCATCAAGGTGCTCGACTTTGGCATCGCCAAGGTCGCCAGCGGCGAGCGCGACGCGCAGACGACCGGCACACCGCTCGGCACCCCGGGCTACATGGCCCTGGAGCTGCTCAAGGGCGAGAGCTACGACCACCGCGTCGACATCTACGCGCTCGGCGTGTTGATGTACAAGCTGCTGACCAACAAAATGCCGTTCCCAGCGCTCAACGCCTACGGAACGCTGGCTCGGCAGCTCGACGGCAAGCCGATCCCCCTGCGCAAGGCGGCACCCGACCGCGGAATCCCCGAGCGCTTGGAGGGGCTGATCCTGCGGGCCATTGCGCGCGATCCTGACGACCGCTTTCAGAGCGCCGAAGCCCTCCTCGACGCGCTCACCGACGCCGAGGAGAGCCTGCCCCTCGGCAAACGGCTACCGCGAGATCCCCGCGATTGGGGCGGGGCGGAGGCGGCGTCGAGCTCGGCCGAGAATTCGCTGACCGGCTCGGGCTCGCTGCAGAGCGCCGCTTCGCTGACGGAGTCGACCTCACTGCTCGCCTCGCGCTCGCCGGTCGTCGTCGAGCCTGCGCCGGAAAAGCCCCGCTCGCGCTGGCCGATCGCGGTCATCGCCGCGCTGCTCAGCCTCTTCGCGGTGCTCACCCTGCCGGACCTCATCAGCCGAGCCGAGCCCGAGCTGATCACCAAGGAGCTCGAGCGGGCCCGGAGCTTCTCCCGCAGCCTGAGCGATCACCGGCGGGAGCCTGTCCCCCCTCCCGCCCCGACCCCGGCGGAGGAGACTCCAAAGACCGCCCCCCCGGAGCCTGAGCCCACGCCTGAGCCAGAGATCGCCCCGAAGAAGCCCGCAATCGCCGCCGAGAAACCGCTCCCCCGGACCCTCCCCGAGACGACCGTACATCGGCGCCTCGATCGCCTCTCAGAGGCCATGAAAGGCTGCCGAAAGCGCTTCAGCGGGGGCCTGTCGAACGAGCACACCCTCGAGATCAGCCTCTCCATCGACGCCTCGACAGGCCAGGTCAAAGAGGTCAAGGATCTCAACGGCGGCGCTCTCGCGCCGATCGGCTCCTGCGCGATCCGGGCCGTCAAGCAGACGATCTTCCCCCTGGCCCAAGACGACACCACCGTCACCCACACCTTCACCTACTAGACCCTGCGAGCGATGAGCCCCGAAACCCAGCCCTCGAGCCTGGCCGCCGCGTCCCGGCCCGCCCTGACGCGGCAGGGCCAGCGTCTCCTCGCGTGGACGACCGCCGCCGCTCTGCTCACGACCCAGAGCCCAGCCCTCGCCTCCGCGCCGGCAGAAGCGACCGACGCGACCGACGCGACCGACGCGACCGACGCGACCGACACCGAGGCCCGTGATCCGGTCCACCCCGACCCGACGCTCGCCGAGGCCTCCCGCTACTTCAGCGAAGCCGAGCAGCGCAGTCGGCAGGGTCAACCCGTCGCCGCCGCGGATCTCTATATCGCCGCCTTCGAGCTCCTCGACGATCCCCGCAAGTACCGCAACCAACGGGGCACCACCCTGGCGAGGATCTACGACTCGTTGCAGACCGCCTACGAGGCGGCCGAGACCGACAACGCGAAGATCGACCGCGCCTGTCGTCTGCGCAACCTGATGAACAGCTACCTCGCCGATCTCAAGTCCGGCTACGGTGAGGCCTGCGAGCAATTCTCCGAGGTCCACATCGCCCGCGACAAGCTCCGCGGACTCGACCTGACGATCGCCGCCCACGGTGATCCCGAGACCCTCTGCGACGACTCTGAAGACCCGCCGCGCAAGCGGGTGGCGATGCTCGGACCCGCCTCCCTCGGCCCCGCCTCCCTCCCGCCGCAGGCCGAGAGCAGCGCCCCCTCGACGGTCGAGCCCCCTCTAGACTCCGAGCCGACCGGACCCGTCGACGATGGCTTCGACGCGGACCTGGAGCCCACCCGCGACCGCAAGGCGATCGCGCTGACGGCCGTCGGCGGCACAGCGATCGGCCTCGGCGCGGCCAGCCTCGGCGTCATGGCGCTCTACCTCTCGCGCGGGATCCAGAATGAGGCGGAGCTCCTGTCGATCTACAACGACCTGGAGATGCGCACCGCCGTGCTGACTGAGGCAGAGGCGACAAAGGTCGCGACGCTCAGCCTCGAGGGCAGGCGCTTCAACACCATCGCCCTCGCGACCGGGGTCTCCGGCGGCGTCGCGGTGCTCTCCGGCGTGATCATGACGGCGGTCGGCGGCAAGCGGCTCCGCTCGCGCCAGGTGTCGATGGCTCCTGACGCGAGCAGGACCTCGCTCGGGGCGACCCTTCACCTGCGCTTCTGAGCGCCCAGCCGTCACGGATGGGACACCGCTCGGGGCTCGGTCACTGTATGGCCCTCGCGAGACGATCGCCGGCCGCTCGCCGACCGTCATCGTCGATCTAGCGACAGAGCCAACCACATCCCGCGCTCCTCACCAACGACGGAGTCGCTCTCGCGCAGCACGGTTCTCTCGGCTCGACGAGACTCGCGGTACCGGTCCGTACCGAGCTTCGGCGGGCCGGCTGGAGAGCGCTGGAGAGCGCTGGAGAGCGCTGGAGAGCGCGCGGGACTCTTGCCACGGCCTCCTAGGCCACGATCGTCGTCAGCATCGGCCCGATGATCTCGCGCCAGGCGTCGTCGCGGACCACCGCGAGGGCCTCCGGGGCGAGGCGTCCATGGGCGGCGAGGAGCGAGGCCTCGATCCCAGGATCTGCCGTTTCTGCGGGGGAAGCAGCGTCGCGGAGGGTCTGTGCCGCCGACCGGAGAGCGTCGCACAGCTCAGCCTCGCGACCCACACGGGCCGCCTCTCGGGCGGCCCAGGCGACGGTCGACCAGGCGAGCTCCGCGTGACGGGTCTCGTCATCGGCGATCCGCAGGAGCGACTCGCGGACCGTCGGGTCCTCGCAGCGGCGGGCCGCTCGAGTCGCCATTAGGGCGGCTATCGTCTCGCCGACGCAGCCCTCGACGAAGGTCGCGACGGCGACTCCGACAATGTCCAGGCGTCGCGGCTGGACCGCGGCGAGAGGGCCAGGGCCGCGCTCGCCGGCGCCGTAGCGCCCTGCCAGGGCGAAACAGATCCCCGCGTGCTCGACCTCATCGAGGCCCGCGCGCTGGGCGCCGGCGACCAAGGAAGGCGGCGCCCCGACAGCCAAGAGCTCGAGGGTAGCCCGGGCGAACGCCGCGATCGAAGCGTGCTCCATCTGCGCGTCCGCGAGCCAAGCCGCGGCAAGGTGACGGTCGAGCACCCCGCCCTCGAGAGCTCGCCCCTCGCTCGAGAGACCCGCGACCCAGGCGTCGCCCGCGACGAGCGGCGCCACATGAGCATCCTCACAGAGAAGATCCGTGAGCGGGTCAGGCGACGCATTGGAGCCGCACTCGCTCCCCCCTCCGAGGAGGGGCCGGCCGCTGCAGTAGTTGAACCAGTGGTAGCAGCAGGTGTCGGCGGCGCCCTGCTCGCGCGCCTCGCCGGTCGCGAGGCGTCGGAGGCGACCCTGCATCATCGGGTCAAAGGAGAGACCCTCGTAGGTCTTGTCCCCCTCTTTGATCCCGTTCTTCGGCTGGTGGCTGATCCGCAGCGGACAGCCGAGCTCATCGGGCTCGCCGGTGTTGTTGTGGAACTTGCGCGCGGCCTGTGCCGAGCCGCACCAATCACCGGTCACACAGCCCTCCTCCTCGGCGGCCTCGGGATCGTAGGGATCGAAGCCCCAGCGCTCGGGATAGGGGGACTGGGCGAAGGGGCGATCGCTCGCCTCAGAGGCCTTCGCGGCGCCGGACTTCGTCTTCGGGACCGACGCTCGACCCGGCTTGGGCGCCGCCGCAGCCTTCGCGCCCGGGGCACCCGCAGCCCCTGACTTGGCCGTCGACGCCGGCGCTGGCTGGCCCCCTGGGCCACCGCAGGCGAGACCGGCGAGGGCGAGGGGTCCGCTGACGAGCGCCGCACGCAGGCGTGCACGAATGAGCAGGGTGTCGCGCATAGGCCAACCCTAGCATGGAGGGCGGACGGACGACCTTGTCGATCGGCCGGACCCCGGCCATGGTTGCGTGCATGGAAGCGGACTTCGCGGTGCTCGGCGGCGGCTGTGCTGGCCTCAGCTTGGCGACCGCCATCGCGGCGACCGCGGGACCAGGACGTGCGCCTAGGATCGTGATCGTCGAGCCGCGTGAGCGCTACGTCCGAGATCGCACATGGTGCATGTGGCCAGTCGAGGCTCAGCCCTTCACCGCGGCGATCCGCCACCGCTGGTCCCGCTGGGAGGTCCGAACCCCGGAGCGGACGATCATCCGCGGCTCCGAGCACCTCCCCTACGTGCACGTCGCCGCCGACGCCTTCTACGAGCAGGCCCTGGCCCGCCTCCGCGATCGCGGGGTTGAGCTCCACCTCGGCGTCCGCGCAACCTCGGTCACCGATGAGGGCGACAGGGTCACGATCGAGACCAGCGCAGGTCCCCTGCGAGCCCGCCTCGCCTTCGACTCGCGTCCGGCCAAGCCCGCGTCAGCGGAGGGCAAGACCAAGACCGGCAGCGTCGACGAGGTTTGCCTCCTCCAACATTTCGTCGGCTGGGAGATCAAGGTCGACGGAGCGCCCTTTGATCCGTCGACGGCGATCCTGATGGACTTCGCCGTCCCCCAAGATGACGGCCTTCACTTCCTCTATGTGCTCCCCTTCGCGCGGGACCGTGCGCTGGTCGAGGCGACGTACTTCAGCGAGTCGACCCTGCCGACCGCGACCTACGAGGCGAGGATCCGCGACTACCTGGTGCGCCGCTTTGCGATCCGCGACTATGCGATCGAGTTCCGCGAGCAGGGCGTCATCCCGATGACGACCACCCCCGCGTCCCCGCAGCCCTCGCCGCGGGTCTTCGACATCGGCCTCCGCGGCGGCTTCGCCAAGCCCTCGACCGGCTACGCGTTCCTGGCGATCCAGCGCTACTCGCAGGAGATGGCCGCCCGCCTCCTCCGGGCCGGCGAGCGCCCGCCGAGACCGCCGCCAGCACGACCGGCGCGGGCGGTGGCGATGGATCGGGTCTTCCTCTCGTACCTCCACCGCTCTCCCGAGCGCGGTCCCGATCTCTTCGCCGATCTCTTCGAGCGCCTGCCCCCCGACCTCCTCGTCCGCTTCCTCTCCGACCGCGCGAGCTCCCGTGAGTGTTTGCGGGTGATGTCTGCGTCGCCGCTCTCGGCGATGACCCGCGAGGTCTTCCGCTCACGCGCACGGTGGATGCGCCCCGCGACCCGCTAGCCTTGAGCCGTCGGCACCACGAGACCTGTCCCGAGCCCCTACCCACGCCTGGTACCGATCTACGGACGCCTCAGCGCGCGGGCGACCGCATGCCGCCTGCTCTACGCTCCAGCTCCTCCAGCTCCTCCAGCTCCTCTAGCTCCTCCAGCTCCTCCAGCTCCACTCGGGTCCTGATCTGCCCCCTCGACCATGCCACGCCTCATCACCCTAGGTGACCCCCCAAGCTCGCCCCTCCCCGCCAGCGTCGGCTCGCGCTCCGACAAGCCAGACTGGGTCCAAGCGAACCCCGCGAGCATCGACCGCGCCCTCGCCCGCGCCCTCGCCCGCAGCGGCGGCGGTTGGTATGCCGTCGACGATCGACGGATGATCCGCGAAGAGCCGCGGGCCTACACGATCGCCGGCGAGGAGCTGGTCCTCTGGCGGACGCCGAGCGGCGTCGTCCGGGCCGCGCCAGAGGCCTGCCCGCACATGGGCGCCTCGCTCGAGTGCGCCAAGACCCGCGGCGACAACATCGTCTGCCCTTGGCACGGGCTCGAGCTCGGCGAGCGCCCCCACGGCCGCTGGCGCGAGCGCATGGTCCACGACGACGGCGTGCTCGTCTGGGTCCAGCTCGGCGAGAGAACGCCCGCCTCGAGCTCGACCGACGCTAGGGGTGGTGACGACGCCATGACAGACGCGCCGATCCTCGCCCCGCGGCCGAGACCCGGCACCTTCCTCTCCGGCGTAGTCCGGATGGAGGCCCGGTGCGAGCCCGGCGATATCCTCGCCAACCGCCTCGATCCTTGGCACGGCGCCCACTACCACCCCCACTCGTTCGCCCGTCTGGTCGTCCTCGACGATGACGGCGATGTCCTGACCGTGCGCGTCGCCTACCGGGTCGCGGGGCCCCTCGCGGTCGAGGTCGACGCGACCTTCCACTGCCCCGACCGGCGGACGATCGTCATGACGATCGTCGACGGCGAGGGGGTCGGCTCCGTCGTCGAGACCCACGCGACGCCGATCTCCAGCGATCGCTGCGCGGTGATCGAAGCGACGATCGCCTGCTCCGATCGCAAGGGCTTTGGCGTCGCCCGCCGCCTGGCGCCGCTGCTGCGCGGGATGATCAACCGTCGCGCAGGTCGGCTCTGGGTCGAGGACATCGCCTATGCGGAGCGCCGCTACGCCCTCCGCCAGCGCGCCCGGCCCCAGCTGCGCGTCGTCTCCGGCGAGTAGCCTCGCCGCCGCGACGTTCTCCGGTCCGGTCCGGTCAGGCCAGCCGGCGACGCCAGCGGACCTCGACCAGCGTCAAGCCCTGCGCCGGCGCGGTCATCCCCGCGATCGTCCGGTCGCGGGCCTCGAGCAGCGAGGCTATCCACCCCGGCGAGCGTCGTCCGTCGCCGACCTCGACCAGCGAGCCTGTGATGATCCGGACCATGTTGTGGAGAAAGGCGTGGCCGTCGATGTCGATGATCACCCGCGAGAGCGGACGGATCCGGTCGAAGACCTGCGGATCGCCGGCGATCCCCTCGCGGTCGCCCTCCCCTTCGCCTGTGATCGTGATCGAGTTGAGCGTCCGGATCGAGGTCGGGGCCTGACAGGCGGCCGCGCGGAACGACTCGAAGTCGTGCTCGCCTACCAGCAACGCCGCCGCCTCGCGCATCGCCCCGAGGTCAAAATGCCGCGGCAGATGCCACTCGAAGGCGCGGCGCATCGGGTCGCGGAGGGTGGCGCAGCGGATCACGTAGCGATAGCTCTTGCCGAGGTTGCCGCGCCGCGGATCGAGCGGCCGCCCGCAGGCTCGATGCTCCTCCCAGGCCGAGGTGACGAGGATCGCCTTCGGCAGGCGGCCCGCGAGCCCGAGCACCAGGCCCCGCATCGGGATCGCGAAGGGAGGCTCGAAAGCGACCAGCTGACCGCGAGCGTGGACGCCCGCGTCGGTCCGGCTCGCCCCGCGGACGGGCACAGGGCGGCCATAGAGGATCTTCAACGCGTCCTCCAAAGCCCCCTGGATCGTCGGCATGGGACGCCCGTTCGGGAGCGGATTCTGCCTCGCAAAGCCGTGGAAGCGGCTTCCGTCATAGGCGACCCTCAGGACCACGCTCATCGGCCTGCGAAGATGACGAGAGCGACGGCCGCTGTCAACGACCCCCGTCAACGCCCCCCGCAATGTGCGGAATCTGCGTGGTAAGGTGCCGCGCCGTGAACTTCTGGAAGAGCTACTTCCTCCTCCCCAACCTCTTCACCCTCGCGAACGTGTTTTGCGGCTTCTACGCTGTGACCCTCTGCGCGCGACTGGGCGAGGAGGGCGGCGACAGTGACGTGCTCTACAAGGCCGCGATCGCCATCGTCTTCGGCCTCTTCTTTGACGCGACCGACGGGCGTATCGCTCGCCTCACCAAGACCCAGTCCGAGCTCGGCCTCAACCTCGACTCCCTCGCAGATGTCATCACCTTCGGCATCGCCCCCGCCCTGCTGATCTACCGCTGGGGCCTCGAGGATCTCGGCCGGGTCGGGATCGCCGTCGCCTTCATCTTCATCGCCTGCGGCGCGCTCCGCCTCGCCCGCTTCAACGTCCTCGCCAACCGCGAGGGGAGCGACGACGCCGAGACCCTCGACGCCAGCCAAGCGCTCGCGAAGAAGGGCAAGGGCCCGAAGGCGAAGGTCGTCGACAAGTACATGCTCGGCCTGCCGATCCCGGTCGCGGCGACGGCGATCGTCGGCCTCATCCTGGTCAACCACGCGCTCGGGATCTCGCGGCCGACCAACGTCGTCATGGTCGCGGTCATGGTCGCGGTGCTCGGCTACATGATGATCTCGCGGATCCACTTCCGGTCGATGAAGGACCTGAAGCCGACCCGGCGGACCCTCGCGACCGCCGGCGTCGTCGCCATCCTCGCGGTCGTCGTCGCCGCCCGGATAAACCAGCCGGCGATCCTGCTCGTCCTGGTCGCCTGCTACATCTCCCTCGGCCTCATCGAAGAGCTCGTCTTCCTCCGCCGGCGCATCACCGCCTCGCGGGCGGCTAGGCTCGCCGGCGCGACCGCCTCTGCGGGCCAGGTCGAGCTCGGCGGCTTCGACGACGAGGAATCCGCCGTTCTCGCCGAGCTCGGGATGGAAGAGTAGGTGAAGAGCGCAGGGCCGCTGAGGCTGATGGTCTACGACCGGACCTGCACCGGGCGTAGCGGCCTGCCCGGCCTCAGCCACGCCTGGGTCAGCGGCGCCCTCCTCTACCGCGGCCTGCGTCGCTTTGACGCCACCCTCGGGGTCAGCTCCTGGGAGCAGGCGCTCGACTGGCTGGCGACCGTCGGCGGCGGGGCGTCGATCGCCTCGGTCCAATTCTGGGGCCACGGCAAGTGGGGAGAGGCCAGGGTCGGCGCCGACGTGCTGGGCAGCGCCGCGCTAGCGCCGACAAGCCCGCTCTTCCCCAGGCTCCAGGCGATCCGCGAGCGCCTCCTCCCCGACGCCGCCTCCCTCTGGTGGTTTCGCACCTGCGAGACCTTGGGCGCCGTCCCCGGCCAGGAGTTCGCCCGCCGCTTCAGCGAGGGGATGAACGCCCGGGTCGCCGGTCACACCTACATCATCGGCCCGTGGCAGAGCGGCCTCCACTCCCTCGCCCCCGGAGAGACCCCAGGCTGGTCCCCCGAAGAGGGCCTCTTGGAGGGCACCGCAACAGCGCCGAGCCGCGCCCGCTGGTCCCGCCGAGGCGAGCCCAACACGGTCCACTTTCTCCAAGGCAAACTTCCCGCAGACTACTGATCGCGGGGGCCAAGACGGCGGAAACTTGCGACGCAGGCCCGCTCTCTGATAGCGCCAGAGGCCGTGGCGAAGAAGGGCAACCGGAGGGTGCCGACCGGCAAAGGGCGGCGGCGATCGACGGGCGGCAAGAAAGGCGGCCGCAAGCGACGCTCGCGCAAGGTCGACGTCGCCGAGCGCAAGGCGCGAAACCGGACGATCCTCCTCTTCGGCCTGTTGATGGTGGTCAACGCCTACGTCTTCCTCTGGCGCGGCGAGGGCTCGCTCGCCGATCTCAGCGTCCAGCGGGCGGCGGTGATCGGCAGCCACGGCGGCCCCCTCGGCACCTACGCCGAAGCCCCGGAGAACGCCTGCGGCGGCGACTCGCTGCGGATCTTCGACGACCTCGCGGACCTCCTCTACGGCGAGTCAACCCTCGAGGGCAGCCGTGACCTCGCCGCGGCCCTGCGCCAGCTCGGCGTCGACGAGAGCTCGGTCAGCGAGGCGATGACGGCGATCCGCCCGACCTTTGACCTCCGCCTCCTGGCCGAGAGCAACACCCCGCTGCGGGTCGCTAGCGATCGTTTTGGCGCCCTCCAGGCCGCCGAGCTCGCCCTCGGCGAGGGCCACGTGCTCCAGCTCTGCCGCAGCCCTGAGGGCTACCAGGTCCGCAACCTCCAGCACGCGCCGAGCTCGGACGTCGCGATCATCGACCTCGAGCTGGGCGGCGACGCCGATCTCCGCCAGGCGGTCATCAACGCCGGCGAGGCCCCAGAGCTCGCCGCCCACATCGCCGAGGCGCTCGCCTACGACGTCGACTTCCTGACCGACGCCCGCCCCCACGATCGGATCAAGGTCGCGATCGAGAAGCGCTTCCTCGGCGATCACTTCCACCGCTTCGGCCAGGTGCTCGGCCTGCGCTTCGCCGGTGAGGCGGGGACCTTCACCTATCTCCGGCACCGACCCCAAAGCGGCCGCAGCGAACTCTACACCCGCGAGGGCCAGCCCCGTCGCCGTCAGCTCCTGCGCACGCCCTTCTCCTTCCACCGGGTCGCCCCCGAGGCCCGCGGCCTCCTGGCGCCGACCCTCGAGGTGATCTCCGGCCGCACCGGGGCGATGTTCCGCCGGCCTGAGGGTGCGCCCGTCGTCGCCCTCAGCGACGCTGTGGTCCACTCCGCCGAAGAGGCCGGCGACTTCGGCCTGGTCCTCGAGCTTCAGCTCCCGGACGGTCTCCACATCCGCTACGCCCACCTCTCGCGGATCGTCGGCGAGCTCCGTCCTGGCACCCAGGTCCGCGCAGGGCAGGTGGTCGGCCTCGCCGGACACAGCGGCAAGACCGCGAGCGATCGCGTGCGCCTCGAGATGTGGCGCGCCGAGGCTGGCGAAGAGGCGATGATCGATCCCCTCTTCATCCAGTCCAACGGCGACGGTCGACCGCCTCGCCTCGGCGCCCCCCTGAGCGACGACGAGCTCGACCGCTTCTACGAGGACACCGTCGCCCTGCGCCGGGTGCTGCGCTAGGGCTGGTCCCTTCGAGCGCAGGTCGAAGCGTCGCCCCGGACTCGCCCGGCCTCGCCAGCCCGACCTCGCCAGCCCGACCTCGCAGGCATGCTCGGCGCCCCTCCGGCGAAGGCTCGCCCGGCCGCTGGCCCGAAAACGACGAAGCGCCGCCCTCCTCTAGAGAAGGCGGCGCCGCGGGTCGTAGGTCACGACCAGCTCGACTAGAAGCGACCGCTGAGGACCGCGCCGCCGAAGCTCGGGGCGAGGACAAACTCGCTGTGCTTGAGTCGCTTGGTCCCGAGGCGGTAGAGCACCCCGCCGAGAGCGGTCACCGCGACACCGCCGAGGAAGACGAGCCCGCCTATCCGCGTCGCCTGGTCAGCGCTCTCGATCTTGTCCTTGATACCGGTGACGTTGGCGGCGAGGAGAGGACAGCGCTCCTTGTCGACGCGGCTGCACTCCTCGTCGGTGTAGCGCTCCTGGGCGGCGATGAGCTCGTTCTCGTAGAGGTCGCCGCGGGCGGTGTAGCCGATCGTCAGGACGAGGCCGACGACGCCGAGGACACCGCCGGTGCCCATCGTCACCGCGCCCGCCTTGCGGAGCTTGTTGGCCTTGGCCCGCTCCTTCGGGGAGATCGGCGGCGGCGGACCGTCAAGCTGTGGACCCTCCGGCGCCGGGGCAGCCTCGGGCGCCGCTACGACGGGGGCCGACTCCTCGACGGGG
>Ga0316189_10004156_pt1 | contig 13968 bp, 12 predicted proteins | sample LowCovwburrow_MG_FD_204930 | JGI IMG/M metagenome (GOLD analysis project Ga0316189, IMG submission 204930) | Coastal sediment microbial communities from Maine, United States - Lowes Cove worm burrow | ecosystem: Environmental > Aquatic > Marine > Coastal > Sediment | place: USA: Maine...
GTTTTTCTTGATGTCCATGAAAACATCAGGCCATTCACCGATACCATCGGCTCCCTTGCCGGCTGGTACCGATATTCCGACGATTTCCTGCAAGAGCAGGAAAGTATCGAGCGGGAAGCTGCCATGAGAATACAACACAGCCAACCGGGGGCCGTATCATTGCCAGCCCTGAACCCGAACAGAACGGTTGGCCGCAACGATCCCTGTCCTTGTGGCTCAGGCAAAAAATTCAAAAAGTGCTGCCTGCACTGACTAAAAAAATATGATGCAGACGAAAGTTAGCAAAGTTATGCGAAATAACGACCTCATAACACCAATCCCGGAAACGCCTGAAGGTCTGAAAGCCACTTTTCATAGGCGCAGCATCGTTCCTTTTATTGGCGCTGGATTATTCCGGCTTCAAGGATGCCCTGATTGGAATAGTTTTGCCAACGAGCTACTTGATGAACTCGTTTGCGCATTCCGATCCATTCCGGCCACTGATTCCGATTTAATCCGGCCACCTGTTCCAGTGAAAACGGCCACCCATTCAGACGGAAAGCGGTCACCAATTTTCAATATCATGCGATAGCTTGAGATAGCAGCGGTTGGCTGGGGCAGTTTTGCGAATCAGAATCCAAAATCAACACAGTAGATTCTTGTCGTGAAAAACATAACCGTGTTGACTCGGTGTTGACTTTTTCAAAAACAGTCATATTTTCAGTTTAATTCAGACGCAAAAAAACCCGCTAACCTATTGAGGTTGCGGGTTTATATTTGGTTGCGGGGACACGCAACCAACTTTACCTGCGGATTCTGGTATTTTTGCTAACTTATTGCAATAATTATATTTTTCAATGAGTTAATCCATTTACTTGGGAGTAAGCAAGCCCATTGGCAGCAATTCATTTGGCATATCCTGATAACATACTGGTCTCAATAAATGGCGGATGGGCACAGAGCCGATTGACGTTGCACCGAAATTTGTGCTGGCAGAGTATACGCTTCAATCCACAGCCCCTTTAATCAGCAACGTCACTTAATATAATCGACCTTAGCAGGTCAGCCCAGTTTACTCTGACAATGTCCCGGCAGGACCAATTAATTTTACAGCTGTGCTTTCACGAGTAATGAGCTTTGGTTTGATTTCGATTGAAGTTTTAGCGCTGATATCTCCTTGGAATTCAAGCTGTTGTAAAATCGTATTACCCACCAGCTCACCTATTTCTTTGGCACTTACGTCGATCGTAGTGATTGTTGGAATTGTAAATTCAGCTAGGTCATAGTTTCCAAAACCTGTTATCGCTATATCCTCCGGGACCCTATAGCCAGACCTTATACATTCGGTCATCGCGCCTACAGCCGAAATATCAGACACACACATTACAGCTTCAGTTTCCGGCCATTTTTTTAAGAGGTTTCTCATTGCAGCGGCTCCCTCACGCATGGTGACAGGTGGTATTCCTTCTGCGACCAAACATGTACTGTCTAAGCCAAGTGATTTTGTTTCTTCTATGAACCCACGCCGTCTGTCCAGACCACGTGCATCGCGTTTTGTGTCACCTCCTATAAAGCCAATTTTGCGGTAACCTTGCTCATACAAATGACGAACCATTAAATTCGAAGTGCTCGCATTCGAAAACCCGACCACATGATCTATAGGAGATTCCGGAAGGTCCCACATTTCAACAACAGGAACCTGGGACTGAGAGAGAAGCTGCCTGCATTTCTCTGTATGCCCTCCCCCTGTTACAACGATAGCTTCAGGTTTTCGCGACAAAAATTGATTAATGATTTCCTCTTCTTTATTGGCGTCGTAATCCGTATATCCGAGCAGGATTTGAAGGGGAGATCCCCATAATTTTTCTGTTAACCCGTTGAGCGTATCCGCAAAGTTAGCGTTGTTAATTGAGGGAATTGAGACAGCGACAAAACCTGTACGTTGAGACCTGAGCCCGGATGCCTGGCTGTTAAAGACATAGCCCAGTTTCTCTGCCGCGTTACGAACGAGCTCTCGGGTTACATCATTTACAGACGTTCCCGGTTTCAAAGCTCTGGAAACAGTCATGGAGGAGACGCCCGCCAATCGAGCAACATCGGACATTTTTGGTGAATCAGAGTTTTTGGCCATATTTTGCTCTCGTGATTTTTGACCTAATTGATCCCGGTGTGCTAATGACGACCGATTAAATCCGCAATTCTGCCTTTAGGGCCAGTTTGATTATAAGGGTAAATGTTAGCTACTTATTCCATAATTAAGCTTGGTTCCTATATGAATTTCAGATTTGATATCAATCATGGTATCGTTACCATTTAATCGTTTGTGTGTTATTCTGTCAACAGATATAGATTTTTGGCGTGAACTCACAGACGTCAATCTCATGCCCGATTGATTGAAACAGTCGGATGAAATTAAAATAAGTAAATTTCTATAAAATGCAGGCAGTAACAAGGCAGGTGAACACCTTTACTTCTAGAGATGCAACCACACACTATTTGGTTGACAAATATGTATGTTATCGATAACATAAAATAATTGTTATCGATAACATACCTTAAGGTCCCTGTTTGTACGGTTGGGGATATTTAGGTGTTCGAGCCAGCTAATTTGTGGCTGGAGACAGTTTAAACATAGCGGTACGTTGGAGAGCCATCTTTGAAAAGATATGTTGAGGCTTTGTGGAAACTCATTGATGTGACGATGGCTGTTCTGATGACGGCCATGATAATGCTCGTATTTACAAATGTTGTGTTGCGATACGGATTTTCATCCGGCTTACGACCCTCTATTGAATTATCAAGATTGTTCTTTGTCTGGATTGTGATGATGGGCGCTGTTGTTTGCCTAAAGAATAACGAACATCTTGCAATTACTGAATTTACAGAAACATTTTTCCCCCGTGCCCTTCCAATCATTCGGCGCCTGATTTATCTGGTCGTTCTTGTTTGTGCGATCATGTTGTTTTGGGGCGCTTTTAGACAGACCGTAGACAACTGGAATAACATTTCACAGCTTACTGGTCTTCCAACGGGCCTGTTTTATTTGGCAGGAATCCTATCCGGAGGACTGATGGCTGGAGTAGCGTTCGTCAAGATACTCTTTCCAATGGATAAAGAGAAAAACACAACATTGGACAAGGAGGAAAGCAAATGACACTTGCTCTTTTTCTTTCCGTATTGTTATCCAGCATTATTATGGGTTTGCCTGTCGCTTTTGCATTATTACTTAGCGCCATTGCGCTGATGATTCAGCAAGATTTATTTAGTGTCGATATCCTTGCCCAGGCTCTGATCAACGGTGTAGACAGCTTTCCATTGCTTGCAATCCCTTTCTTCCTTGTCGCGGGTGAAGTGATGGCGGTTGGCGGATTGTCGAGTCGAATTGTTCGATTGGCGATAAGCCTTGTTGGTCACCGTAAAGGCGGACTGGGCTATGTCGCTGTCTTTACTTCTGTATTATTGGCCGGCTTATCGGGATCCGCAGTTGCTGACGCAGCCGCGCTTGTCAGCATTCTGTATCCGATGATGAAGAAGGCCGGATATCCTGAAGGACATTCAGTGGGGTTGCTCTCTGCCGGGGGCATTATCGCGCCAGTTATTCCCCCATCCCTTCCATTGATCATCATGGGTGTCGCCGGAAATATTTCGATCGCTAAACTGTTTATTGGTGGCATTGTGCCCGGTTTGATGATGGGCACGGCACTCATGTTCACGTGGGCATTTCTAATGCGGTCTGAACCTCTGGAAGTACCGGACAAAGCATCCAAAGAAGAAAGAGTTGCTGCGTTTCGGGACGGTATATGGGCTCTATTCCTTCCCATCATTATCATTGGTGGTATCCGGTTCGGAATATTTACGCCAACGGAGGCCGCTGTTGTTGCCGCCGTATATGCATTGCTGGTCTCTACGTTGGTCTATAAAGAACTCAGCTTTCAATTACTTTATAAAGTCCTCGTCAATGCGGGCCGGTCGACAGCAATGGTCATGTTTTTGGTCGGATGTGCGATGGTAGCAGCGTGGCTTATGACAGTTGCTCAATTGCCTCAACAACTCGCTGTTCTCCTGGGGCCATTGATCGAACATCCAAAGCTGCTAATGGCAACAATCATGATCATCGTTTTATGTGTTGGAATGGTCATGGATTTGAGTCCGACCATCCTAATTCTCGTTCCCCTGTTCATGCCAATCATCAAAATGGCAGGTATTGATCCGGTCTATTTTGGCCTGATGTTTGTAATTAATACCTGTATTGGACTGATCACCCCGCCAGTTGGAACAGTCTTGAATGTTGTGTGCGGCGTAGGCCGCGTACCTATGAGTACGGCTGTAAAAGGTGTGATGCCTTTTGTTGCTGTATACGTTTTGCTTCTGTCGCTATTCGTAGCGTTCCCAAGCATCATAATCGTCCCGATGCGAATTTTCATCGGATAACCCAAGGAGGAATACTTAATGAAATCCATAATCAAACTAATCAGTATCGCATCCGTCATTGCCATGAGCGCCGTTTCAGCTCAAGCTGCGACAACTTTAAAGCTGGCTCATGCTGCGCCTGAATCAGACCTACAGCAAAACCTGTCACTGTTCTTCAAAAAAGAAGTCGAAGCACGCAGTAACGGTTCTCTCAAAGTTAACGTTTTCCCACATGGACAGTTGGGTAACGACAGCCAAATGATTGACGGTGTTCGTTCTGGAATTATCGACCTGGAGATGTCCGGCTTGAATAACTTCAGTGGCCTATTGCCTGAATCAGCTGCTTTCACCTTGCCGTTTATGTTCCCAACCCGTGATGCCGCCTACAAAGTTCTGGACGGCGCAGTCGGTCAAAAAGTTTCCAAACAAATGGAAGCCTTCGGCATTAAAGGCATGGGTTATCCTGAAAATGGGTACCGCAACGTGTCAAACAACCGTGGTCCCGTTAGAGTACCTGCAGATCTTGACGGCGTGAGAATGCGCGTTAATAACTCTAAAGCATTGAACGACATGTTTTCAACTTTGAAAGCAAACCCACAGCAAATTCCAGTCGCCGAACTCTACACAGCCTTGGAAACTGGCGTTGTTGATGCACAGGACCACCCAATCGGTGTTGTGCTGTCATTCAAGTTTTACGAAGTTCAGAAATACCTCACTCTGACCCAGCATGCATACTCTCCCCTTGCATTGGTAATGAACTTGAAAAAATTCAATAGCCTTACTGCCGCTGAACAGAAAATCGTCTCAGACGTTTCTGCTGAAGCAGTTGCTATGCAACGTAAGCTTAGCATCGCCAAGGAAGATAAGATGATTGCTGATCTGGAAGCACATGGCATGAAAGTCAACCGTGATGTAGATGGTGCTGCATTCCAAAAGGCCGTCAAACCTGTTTGGGCTAACTTCATCAAAGCTAACGGTGATTCAATGATCAATGAGATACTTGCAGCTTCAAAATAATTCTACCCGCAACTCCTGTGCCGGCCATTGAAGAATGGTCGGCATTTTTTTGACCAAAACTCCTTCAATTTATATATCGGTCTTGATCTCGAACGGTATGAGAGATAGAGACATCTCAATTCCACTCAAACAGCTCTGATCCACGTTCGATCTTCCGCTGACTGGCGCTACGCAATTGTATAATGATAGGTTAGTGAGTGCATCATCGTTGGTCTATCTGCTGAGTCGACTGCCCCGATATGACTGATGTCTCTTGAATAGCCACTGCAAGCCCTCTCTGCCGGAGACATGAAGCATCACAATTGTACTTTAATGATTATCTCTTGGAAGACCTTTAGTTTCCACGACCCTCTGGTATTTTACGGCACTTTTTAAAACCATACCTTCTGACAATTGGTCGACATCACGACGTTGCATCTCTTGCCATGGAGTTTGAGATTCAGGATATTGATAGCCACCATTTGCCTCTAGAGTAGCTTGGCGTTCAGCATATTCCTCCGGGGTGATAAGGATATTTGCCATGCCCTTTTGCAAATCTATGCGGACAGGGTCCCCATCTTTTAACACCGCCAGCCCGCCCCCAATTGCCGCTTCAGGCGATGCATTTAAAATGGATGCGGAACCGGACGTTCCTGATTGCCGGCCATCACCTAGGCAAGGCAGGCAGGTCACACCCGTTTTCAACAAATAATCAGGGACCCGCATATTAACGACTTCCGCAGCACCCGGATAACCAATCGGACCGGTACCGCGCATAAACAAGACACTGTCTGCTGTGATATTAAGGGTTGGGTCGTCAATACGGGCGTGATAATCCTCGGGTCCATCAAAGACAATAGCACTTCCTTCAAAGGCATCAGGATCGTCAGTATTGGAAAGAAAGCGTTGTCTGAATTCTTTAGAGATAACGCTGAATTTCATTATTGCAGAATCAAAAAGATTGCCGCGAATTACCTTAAAACCACCTTGGGGCAATAACGCAGTTTCAAAGGTACGAATGACATCTGTGTTTAAAATAGGTTTTTCGGAGCAATTTTCACCAAGCGTTAAGCCTGATACGGTGAGGCAATCCTCATGGATCAACTTATGAGTCATCAATTCCGAAACAACGGCAGGCACAGCACCTGCGCGATGAAAATCTTCAGCCAAATATTCCCCTGCGGGCTGTAAATTGACCAACAGAGGGATATCAAGGCCATGTTTTTCCCAGTCATCAATATGCAAATCAACTCCCATATGTCGGGCAATAGCCGTGACGTGAATCGGTGCATTGGTTGAACCACCTAAGGCAGAATTGACGACAATGGCATTTTCAAAGGCTTTCCGTGTCATGATATGCGATGGACGAATATCTTCCTTTACCAGATCAACAATTCGACGCCCCGTCTCATAAGACATTTGTCCACGCTCACGATACGGAGCCGGGATCGCGCCGCCGCCGGGCAATTGCATACCGAGAACTTCAGAAAGCGAATTCATTGTAGAAGCTGTGCCCATTGTATTACAATATCCTGCGGATGGTGCGGAATCAGCGGCGCGTTGGATAAAGTCTTCGTACCCGATCTCTCCTTTCGCAAGCATTTCGCGTGATTCCCAGATTACAGTGCCGGAGCCACAGCGTCTTCCGCCTGTGTACCCATTTAGCATCGGGCCGCCACTTAGAACAATTGCCGGGATATCAACAGTCGCCGCCGCCATCAGGCAAGCAGGAGTTGTTTTGTCGCAGCCCACAGTTAAAACCACTCCATCCAATGGATAGCCGTACAAAATTTCGACCAGGCCGAGGTATGCCAGGTTTCTATCGAGTGAAGCCGTCGGGCGTTTTCCGGTTTCCTGAATGGGGTGAACCGGAAATTCCATTGGGATGCCGCCTGCGTCGCGAATACCTTCACGAACACGCTTAACCAACTCCAGGTGGGGACGGTTACAGGGCGATAAATCAGATCCTGTTTGTGCAATCCCGATTATTGGCTTGCCGGACTGTAATTCTTCACGCGTCAACCCGTAGTTAAGGTATCTCTCAAGATACAGGGCCGTCATATCAGGGTTGTCAGGGTTATTGAACCAGGCACGGGAGCGAAGTTGTGTTTTTGTATTCGTCATGATGGAATCCAGTCACTAATTATTCGGTTTTTAAAATGTTTTTTGTTTCATTAATCTCAGAATCAGGGCTTGTCGTTTTCCAAAATTCAGGATGAATGTGGATTAAAAACTCAAATTGGAAAGTCTTGTGCTTCCGTTACGTGGTGGTGAATGCGACCAGAAAAAAACTGGTCTACCAACTCACCGGTTATATTTTTTGATACCTCACGGGCATCGCTACTCAACGCACGTGTCATGGCGGCACGGTCCGGATAAGTTATGGCAAGAATAAGCGGGAATTCTGGAGCTCCCTCATCTCGTTCTTCACCAAACATCACTCTAACTTCCTGAGCTCCAGCAAACTGTTTCCATACCGGGACAAGTTTTTCATTCACAAAATTGCGAAAGTCCATTGTATGACCTTCCTTGACGGAGCCTTCAAATAAAGCGTACCGGGTAATCATGTTAGATCTCCTTTATTCGGCCCTTCAAAAAATTTCATCAAAGCTGCATTGTCGGCACCACCGAGACCTGCCGCTGTTAGCAGTCGGTGAATTTCAGCGCAGATTGCAGTTAACGGCATAGAAGTGCCGGTTTTCCGAGCCAAGTCCTGAGCTCCATTCAGATCTTTAACCATATTGTCTATACGTCCTGTCGGGGTGTAATCCTTAACCGCCATTTTTGCCATGAACTCTTGTAAAATGGCACTGTCAGCGCGTCCCCCTTTTATTGCTTCAGGAATCTTCGCGGCATCAACGCCGGCATCCAATGCAAGTTGTGTTGCCTCAGCCACGGCAACAAAATTTAAGGCGCAAAGCACCTGATTGATTAATTTTGTAGTTTGTCCGGCACCGGAAGATCCCATTAGCGTATAATTGGCGCAAAGGTGATCCATGACAACTTTGGACTCTTCAAAATCATCGGCGTCTCCCCCTGCCATGACAGCAAGAGCACCGATCAAAACCTTAGGAACCCCTCCTGACAATGGACAATCGAGCCATCGCAACTGTTTCTTCTGGGCATCAGCCGCAAGCGCTTTGGTATTCTCCGGATCAATCGATGACATGTCGATAATCATTGATCCTAGTTGAGCTCCCTCCGCGACACCTGATTGTCCAAATACCGCAGCGCGAACAATCGGGGCGGAGTTAAGGCTTAATATAATATAGTCTGCTGTTGAAGCTGCTTCAGAGGCCGTTGTTGAGGCCTGTGCGCCTTTGTCTACCAGCACCGATACCTTTGCTGTATCCAAATCAAAAACATGTAGTTCATGGCCCGTTTCGATTAACCGTACACCTATGGCACCTCCCATGACCCCGGCACCTATTAGAGCTACTTTCTTTGTCATTATTCTGCCTCTTTCACTATCAACATAGAATTACTTAATTTGGTTTAGAGTGAGGCCGTAATGCCACCATCTACGTACAGAACATGTCCATTAACGAAACTTGATGATTTAGAGCTCAGGTAAATTGCCGCACCAACCAACTCTTCTACATTCCCCCAACGCCCGGCCGGTGTTCTGTTTTTAAGCCAATCGGTAAACTTGGGGTCAGCGACAAGAGCGGCATTTAGGGGGGTATCAAAATACCCAGGAGCGATAGCATTAATTTGCAGGCCATATTTGGCCCAATCTGTTGCCATGCCTTTGGTTAAATTGCCAACAGCCCCTTTCGTGGTCGTATAAGGTGCGATACCAGGGCGAGCCAATGATGTTTGCACCGAAGCAATGTTGATGATTTTACCGTGGCCTCTTTTTATCATGTGTTTTGCGACAGCTTGCCCCACATTAAAGACGCTCGAAACATTAGTCCTTAACAATTTTTCGAACATGACCGGATCAAAATCTTCAAGGGGAGTGCGGTGTTGCATCCCGGCATTATTGATCAAAACATCAATTGGTCCTACACTGGCTTCAAAATCACAGACAGCCTTGCTAACGGCTTCATGATCTGTCGCATCAAAGGCCAATTTGTATACAGTGGCACCTTCAGCTTCTAGTTCAGCAGCGGCGGCATCGATTTTATCAATGTTCCGGCCATTAATTACAACAGCCGCACCAGCGCCGACTAGTCCTTTGGCTAATGCATACCCAATTCCTTGAGATGAACCCGTAATAAGGACGGTTTTGCCATCAAGGCCAAATAAAGAAGTTAATTCATTCACGGTTTTCATAGCTCCTGAGTGGCTCAATTTATGCCGATAAAAATTACTCGACAACAAAATGTTGTGTGTATATGTTATCGATAACATTACGCACATAGCCCAATGGAGTCAAACGATAGTGAAAAATATAGACATATTACAAATCGGACCATATCCCGCCTGGGATGAAGGTCCGCTAAACGAAAAGTTTACTATGCATCGCTATTTTGAAGCTGAAGATCAACAGGTGATGTTAAGTACGTACAAAGACAATATCCGTGGCATTGCAACACGTGGTGAGCTCGGTGCAAGCCGGGAACTGATTGAAGCTTTACCAAACCTAGAAGTTATCTCCGTGTACGGTGTTGGCTATGATGCCGTTGACCTTGAGGCAGCTTCGGAAAGAAATATTCGCGTCACCAACACACCAGATGTATTGACCAGTGACGTTGCCGATTTGGGAGTTGCCATGATGCTGGTTCAATCCAGAGGCATGATTGGCGCAGAAGCCTGGGTACGTGATGGCAGTTGGGAACAGAAGGGTCTGTTTGATCTGAAAACCCGGGTTCATGGACAAAGTGCCGGTGTACTTGGGTTGGGCCGAATTGGATTTGAAGTAGCTCAAAGACTAGCAGCCTTCAACATGGACATCGCCTATAGCGATATTGAGGCGAAATCATATGCTCCTGACTGGACTTATATTGAAAACCCAGTTGAGTTGGCCAAACGCTCAAAGTTTTTATTCGTGACGTTAGCAGCCAATGATGTCACCCGACATATCGTTAATAAGGATGTTATCGAAGCATTGGGACCAGAGGGAATGGTTATCAATATCTCTCGCGCCTCAAATATTGATGAGGACGCATTGCTCGACGCACTTGAAAATGGCTGGCTAGGCTCAGCAGCACTGGATGTTTTTGAGGGTGAGCCAGCTATCAATCCACGCTTCCTCAAATTGGACAACGTTTTGCTGCAACCCCATCATGCCTCGGGAACTGTCGATACGCGTAAAGACATGGGTAAACTTGTTTACAATAATTTGGTTGCTCATTTTGAAGGCAAAGAACTGTTAACACCCGTTTTATAATAAGGACTGAAACTATGCGTGCTATCGTTGCTCATGATGCAAAAGACTTGAGAATTGATGAATTTGATGACGTCCGTCCGGGACCGGGAGAAGTTCTAGTTCGACTTGCAGTTGGTGGGATTTGTGGGTCTGATCTACACTATTACAACAATGCAGGATTCGGGTCCATCCGCCTTAAGGAGCCAATGATTTTAGGCCATGAAGTATCTGGCCATATCGCTGAGCTTGGTGAAGGCGTTGAGGGTCTCCCGGTGGGTGATCTCATTTCCGTATTGCCATCCCGCCCTTGTGGTGATTGCCAGTATTGCGATCAAGGCCATCGAAATCATTGCTTGAATATGCGCTTTTACGGTTCCGCGATGCCTTTTCCGCATATTCAGGGAGCCTTCCAGGAATTTCTGGTAGTCGATGCCGTACAATGTGTAATCGCAAATGGCATCAGCTCGGGTGAAGCAGCCATGGCAGAGCCCTTATCCGTCGCTCTTCATGCCACCAGACGTGCCGGAGAAATGCTGGGCAAAAAGGTCCTAATCACGGGATGCGGACCAATCGGTGCCCTGTGCGCCCTTGCAGCACGTAGAGCAGGTGCGACAGAGATTATTGTCACCGATTTATCGACAAATGCTCTTGAATATGCAACAAAAGTTGGAGCTGACAAAATGATCAATATGTCTGAATCTCCTGATAGCTTGGCACCGTACGCGAAAGACAAAGGATACTTTGATGTGCTGTTTGAATGCTCCGGGTCGCCTCAAGCCTTAACAGCGGGCATATCTGCAATGCGCCCGCGCGGCGTTGTAATGCAACTTGGTTTGGGTGGAGACATGAATATCCCGATGATGATGATCACGGCCAAGGAGCTCGATTTACGTGGATCTTTCCGGTTCCATGAAGAATTCGCTTATGCAGTTGAACTTATGCGTAAAGGATTAATTGATGTGAAACCTTTGATCAGTCATTCAATGCCCTTTAATCAGGCTGTATCAGCCTTTGAAATAGCGAATGATCGAAATCAGGCAATGAAAACTCAAATCGAATTTTCATAACGCTTTCAACTTATCCAATTTCTATTACAGGTAGGCATTTAGAACTCGTTAGTAATAAAGGATGGTATTAGCATGTTTACCCGCAGCGCAATATTCGAGGGCAGCATCCTTCCCGGTATGGATGACAAGTTTTTTGACATCATTGAAAACAAACTCCTGCCCATCTGGAAAAGGATGCCTCATGTTCAGGAGGTACGTCTTTTCAGGCCTGTTGCCGAAGATGACGGAGCCCCAAAGATTGTTCTCGTTCAACAGATTGATTACCCATCTTTGGAAGCAATCGACGAAGCGTTAAGCTCTTCTGTTCGCGATGAAGCCGTAGAGGCATCTAAGGCTATTAAGGATGTTTTTGTCGGGCGTCACTATCACTACGTTTACCAAAAACTGGCAGTTGATTGAAACGGCAACCCTTCCACAGCCATCTACAGACCACATTAAGATATTTTAAAACATAGGGTTATTACAAATGAGCGCTTTAACGATCAAGTCTGCAGACGAATGTCGATACGACATCATTTCTCTGGGAGAAGTTATGCTTCGCCTTGACCCAGGAGAAGGGCGCATACGCACAGCACGCCAGTTTCGGGCATGGGAAGGCGGCGGGGAATATAACGTCGCCCGTGGATTGCGCCGGTGCTTTAAACAACGTGCTGCCATCATAACGGCATTTGCAAAAAATGAAGTCGGCCTGCTCATGGAAGACCTGATTCTGCAAGGTGGTGTCGATACCTCATTAATCAAATGGGCTGATTACGATGGCATTGGGCGAGATGTTCGAAATGGCATGAACTTTACTGAGCGCGGATTTGGTATCCGCGGAGCGGTCGGGTGTTCGGACCGTGGCAACACAGCAGCTTCCCAATTAAAGCCCGGCGATATTGATTGGGATTACATTTTCGGTGAACTGGGCGTACGCTGGTTCCACACCGGTGGAATTTATGCTGCATTATCAGAGAGTACAGGGCCCGTCGTTATTGAGGCAGCACGCTCTGCTCGCAAGCATGGCACGATTGTTTCTTATGACCTTAATTATCGCCCTTCCCTTTGGAAGGGGTTTGGCGGATTGGATAAGTGTCAGGAAATTAACCGGGAAATTGCTACAAACGTCGATGTGATGATCGGAAATGAAGAAGATTTTACGGCTTGCCTTGGCTTTGAAATCGAGGGTGTTGATCATAACATGACTGATCTGGACGTAGACTCCTTTCAACGCATGATCGGACAAGCCGTAAAAGATTTCCCAAATTTCAAAGCAACTGCAACGACAATGCGCGGTGTTATGAGTGCAACTGTAAATGACTGGGGAGCCATGTGCTGGGCAGACGGTAAATTCTATACCGCAACCCATCGGACTGGCCTTGAAATCATGGACCGGGTTGGTGGCGGTGATAGCTTCGCATCAGGATTTATTTATGGACTTATGAAGTTTGGCGACCCTTCCCTAGCGGTTGAATATGGTGCGGCCCACGGCGCACTTGCCATGACGACACCGGGTGATACGACCATGGCATCAATTGCAGAAGTAGAAAAAATAATTGCTGGCGGAGGCGCACGCGTTGATCGCTAAGGATGGCTCTGTCACGTTAACTTCTTCGAATGACGCGTTTACAACTAAGAGCTAGATCAATCAGCACTGGTCACAAGATTCCATTCAGTCATTGAGATTAACCGATATGCACGCAGTGTTTGTCTTGAAATTAAATGCCTTTGAGTGTTGAAAAGATTATAAATCGGGCCGTAAGCTGAAAGAAAAATCTGAGACGATTTATGGGATTTAAATTTTTGCATCTTTCGCTCTCGCCGCCTTATTGGGACATGAGAACTTTCTGCTCTATTGTTTAATCTGTTGGTCGTATCATGCAAATGTTTCATATTGAAATCACGGAGCGCTGCGCCATAGGACTTCAATTTATCTGTTACGACCTTTGTGGGTGGCACACCCTGAGTTTGTAGCAATTTCCTGAGAAGTTTAAGTGCTGCTCTTTTGTTTCTTCGCTTCTGATCCAGGACATCTAAAACTTCTCCCTCGCCATCAACTGCCCGCCACAGATACATGGGTTCACTGCCAATTTTGATGGAAACTTCGTCTAAAAACCATTCTGCATGAGCTTGGGGTCGCCTTCTCTTGATACGCTTGGCATATTCTTTTCCAAACTTATTAACCCATCGACGAACCGTCTCATAGCTGACTTCTATTCCTCG
>Ga0316189_10004157_pt1 | contig 13966 bp, 16 predicted proteins | sample LowCovwburrow_MG_FD_204930 | JGI IMG/M metagenome (GOLD analysis project Ga0316189, IMG submission 204930) | Coastal sediment microbial communities from Maine, United States - Lowes Cove worm burrow | ecosystem: Environmental > Aquatic > Marine > Coastal > Sediment | place: USA: Maine...
AAGACCTTAGGTGTTTTCTTCTCTTAGATTTTAATTCTTATCCTCCAATAAGGGTACAAATCGAAATTCACCAAATTCATGCTGCTCAAAATCTTTAGTTCCTTTTCTTATAAACAACGTCATCACTTGAACATCGTTACCCACAGGAATAACCAAACGTCCACCAATTTTTAACTGACTCAATAAGGGCTTTGGCACAAATGGAGCTCCTGCTGTGACAATAATACTATCATAAGGTGCTTCGGTCACTAACCCTATATAACCATCACCAAAAATTAGTTTTTTAGCTCTGTAACCCAATTTAGGCAAAAACTTACTCGTTTTTTTATAGAGCTCATGTTGACGTTCTATACTAAACACTTTAGCACCTAGCAGACACAATACAGCCGTTTGATAACCACTACCTGTTCCTATTTCCAAAACAGTATCACCACGTTTTACTTGCATCAATTCAGTTTGAAAAGCGACAGTATAAGGTTGTGAAATGGTTTGATCTGCGCCAATTGGAAAGGCTTTATCTTGATAAGCATGATCTAAAAAACTAGAATCCATAAATAAATGCCTTGGTATTTTACCAATTGCATCTAATACTTTTTCATCCGTAATTCCTTTGTTTTTTATTGTGGCAACAAGCTTTTGCCTGAGTCCTTGGTGTTTAAGTGTGTCTTTCAATAGTTATTTAGTTTATGTTGCTAAGTTAATTATAACCTTAGCAAGTTCAAAGTATAAATTCAATTTCTATCATCTAAAAATAACAATAATTCAATGTTGAAACCTGTTCTTTCCTTTCTTGTGTAAAAAGACTGGCATTAGCCTCGAAAAAGTCGATTCATATTCGTAAATTTCCTTTCTGAAATCTTATTTTTGTTAAAAACATAAAACAATGCTAAAAGCTGGTGTTCTTGGTGCTGGTCACCTAGGAAAAATTCATTTGAGACTCCTCAATCAATCTGCAAAATATGACCTTGTTGGTTTTTATGATGCCGATGAAGACAATGCAAAAAAAGTAGAATCCGAATTTGGTTACAAATACTTCAATTCTATCGAAGCTCTTATAGATGCTGTTGATATGGTTGATATTGTTACACCAACATTATCGCATTATGACTGTGCAAAAAAAGCCATTGCTAAAGGCAAACATATCTTTATTGAAAAACCAATTACGAATACGGTTGAAGAAGCTGAGCACATTAGAGAATTGCTTGCCGAACATGATATTCGTGGACAAGTAGGTCATGTAGAGCGTTTTAACCCTGCATTTATTGCAATTAAAGAGCAGATAAAAAACCCTATGTTTATTGAAACGCATCGTTTAGCAGAATTTAATCCTCGTGGTACTGATGTGCCTGTAGTATTAGATTTAATGATACACGATATTGATATTATTTTAAGTGTTGTAAACTCCAAAGTTAAAAATGTATCTGCAAGTGGTGTCTCCGTAATTAGTGATACACCAGATATTGCCAACGCACGTATAGAATTTGAAAATGGTTGTGTTGCCAATCTTACCGCAAGTAGAATTTCATTGAAAAATATGAGGAAAACACGTTTTTTTCAAAAAGATGCCTACATCTCAGTAGATTTTCTTGAAAAGAAATGTGAAGTGGTAAAAATGAAAGATGCGCCTGAACAACCAGGAGATTTTGATATGATTCTTCAAAATGCTGAAGGTATCAAAAAACAAATTTATTTTGATAATCCTGAAATTGCTAATAACAACGCGATTCTAGATGAATTAGAAACGTTCGCTGATGCCATTAATAACAACACGACACCAATTGTAACGTTGCATGATGGCACTGAAGCTTTGCGAGTTGCCACAATGATTATTGATCAGTTTTAATGCACCCTACATTGGGAATTTTATCATCCTTTTGAAAACTATTAAAAGAAACAGATTTCCTTTTTCAAGGGAATTAAAATTGTAATTTTTATGAAAAATATAGCTGTTATTGGAGCCGGAACCATGGGAAACGGAATTGCCCACACTTTCGCTCAATCAGGGTTTAAAGTACAACTTATTGATATTAGTGACGTCTCTCTTAAAAGAGGAATGGATACCATTGCAAAAAACTTAGATAGAATGGTTGCTAAGGAGAGAATTTCTGAATCCGATAAACAAACCACTTTAAATAATATTACAACGTATACCAGTATTTCCGAAGGTGTTGAATATGCTAGTTTAGTTGTAGAGGCTGCGACAGAAAATATTGACCTCAAACTCAATATCTTTAAACAATTGGATGAGGCTTGTAGTGAAGACACCATTTTAGCAACCAACACCTCTTCAATTTCTATAACGCAAATTGCAGCAGTCACTTCTAGACCAACCCAAGTTATTGGGATGCACTTCATGAATCCTGTGCCTATTATGAAATTGGTAGAAATCATTCGTGGTTATAATACCAGTGATGAAGTGACTCAAACTATTATGGAATTATCTAGAACTCTCGGTAAAGTTCCAACAGAAGTAAACGATTATCCTGGTTTTGTTGCTAATCGTATTTTAATGCCAATGCTTAATGAATCTATTGAAACCTTATACAATGGCGTTGCTGGAGTTGAAGAGATTGATACGGTAATGAAATTAGGAATGGCACATCCCATGGGTCCGTTACAATTAGCCGATTTTATTGGTCTTGATGTTTGCTTATCCATTTTGAATGTGATGTATGACGGATTTAAAAATCCAAAATATGCACCATGTCCATTACTCGTAAATATGGTAAATGCAGGAAAACTAGGTGTGAAATCTGGTGAAGGTTTCTATGATTATTCTGAAAGTAGAAAAGCTGAAAAGATTGCGAAACAGTTTTTGAAGTAAACAGTCGCAGTCATAATTTTCATGCTTACTCATCACTGAGACTGAAAACTGAGACTGAAAAACTAAAAAAATGGCTAAAATAATTCCGTTTAAAGCAGTAAAACCAACACGAGCAATCGTTGGCTTAGTCGCTGCACGTCCTTATCAAAGTTATACAGTTGATGAGCGTGAATCTCGAATGGATTACAATCCGTATAGTTTTCTTCATGTGGTTAATCCTGGTTATAAATATGACCAAGTGATAAAAGGAGAAGAGCGCTACAAACTCGTAAGAAATCGTTATTTAGAGTTTAAAGAAGACGGCATTTTTGTTCAGGATGATAAACCTTCCTTTTATGTTTATAAAATTGTCAATAGACACAATCAGGTTTTTAATGGCATTATTGCTGCCACAAGTGCTGAGGATTATGAGCGCGATATTATTAAAAAGCACGAAGACACCATAGCTAAACGAGAACAAACCTTTAAAACCTATTTACAAACTGTAGGTTTTAATGCCGAACCTGTGCTACTCACCTATCCTGATAATGATGTGATTTCTAAAATCATAAAAGAAGCTCAAAAAGGCTATGCTGAATTTGAATTCACTATGACCTATAGAGACACGCATTATTTATGGAAAATTGATAACGAAGCTACTATTGCTGCCATACAAAAGGAATTTGAACAGATGAAAACCATCTATATTGCTGATGGTCATCATAGATCAGCCTCTTCTCATTTACTATATAAAGACGAAAAAGAAGCGAACCCAAATCATGACGGTAGCGAGTCATATAACTTTTTTATGTCTTACTTAATCCCAGAATCAGATTTGGTCATTCATGAGTTTAATCGTTTGATAAAAGACTTAAACGGATTGACGAAGGAAGAGTTTTTAATTCGCTTAGATGCCTCATACCGTATCGAAAACAGAGGTCAAATACCCTATAGTCCTTCCAAGCCTCATCATTTTAGCATGTATCTTGATGGTGATTTTTATTCGTTATACTTAAGAAAAACAGACTATCAATTTCATACAGCATTAGATCAGTTAGATGCCGAATTACTCTATAAAACCATTTTGAAACCCATTCTAGGAATTGAAGATTTGAGAAATGACAACCGCATAGAATACCTTAATGGAAGACACGAAATGATCAATATTAAGAGTTGTGTAGATAGTAACGACTTTAAAGTTGGTTTTGGCATGTCTCCGTGCACAGTTGAACAAATGAAACAAATTGCTGACGAAGGATTGAAAATGCCTCCTAAGAGCACTTATATTCTCCCAAAATTACGAAGCGGAATCACCATTTATGAGTTTTAAAAAAGCTAATTTTTGAGCTGAACAACTCATCGACAAACAACTCAACAATAAATACCATATGAGCATACAACAAAATCTAAATAACATACTATCCCAGATTCCAGACCACGTAACACTAGTTGCCGTTTCTAAAACTAAACCCGTTTCAGACATTATTGAAGCCTATGATGCTGGACAGCGCATTTTTGGTGAAAACAGGATCCAAGATATGGCTGAAAAGCATGAGCAAATGCCAAAAGATATTGAGTGGCATATGATTGGGAATGTGCAGCGCAATAAAGTAAAATACATGGCCGAATTTGTGAGTTTAATTCATGGTGTAGAAAATTTCAAAACACTCTATGAAATTAATAAACAAGCTGCAAAACACAACAGAGTCATCGATTGCTTACTTCAAATAAAAATAGCTTCAGAAGATTCTAAATTTGGAATGTCTCCAGAGGACGCTGCAGAAATTTTACAATCAGAAGAATTTCGTGAATTAAATAACGTTTGTGTTACTGGAGTGATGGGAATGGCTACATTTACTGATAACCAAGAACAAATAGAAACAGAATTCAACATACTAAAAACAACTTTTGAAAAATTAAAACAGCTACAAACAGCTAACTTCAAACCACAAATTATAAGTATGGGAATGAGTGGTGATTTTAAATTGGCAATCCAATGCGGAAGTACAATGATTCGTGTAGGAAGTAGTATATTTGGAAAAAGAAGTTAAGAGCTAATAACTAAGAGTTAAAAGTTTATAAAAGAATCAGTGCTAAAGACAAAAAGCTATGTTTTTGAATTACAAATTATAACTCTTTACAAATTAATTATTAAAAAGAATTTACTTTATCTCGCCAATTATAAAAAAGTGGAACTTCAATTGGAGCAAATATAAGGGAAGCTGAATATGCTCAATCTGATAAGGATTTTATAAATATAATGAGTCTTGCTCTAAATGAATACAATGAGACAGAATATTGGCTATTGTTATTAAGAGATACTGATTATATAAATGAAGATACTTGTAGAAAACTTTTAAAATTGAATCAAGAATTATTAAAAATGTTAGTTTCTACTATTAATACAATGAAAGCAAAATCTAAATAACTATTAACTTTTAACTATAATCTTTTAACTATAATTTGTACGCAATACTAGACATAGAAACCACAGGCGGAAAATACAATGAAGAAGGCATTACTGAAATTGCCATTTACAAATTTGATGGTCATAAAGTGGTTGATAAATTTATAAGCTTGGTAAATCCTGAGCGAGAAATTCAACCCTTTGTAGTCAATCTGACTGGTATTAATAGTAAAATGCTTAGAACGGCTCCTAAATTTTATGAGGTTGCTAAACGTATTGTCGAAATTACCGAAGACTGTATTATCGTTGCCCACAACTCTCAATTTGATTACAGAATATTACGAACAGAATTTAAACGATTGGGTTTCGGTTTTAAACGAAAAACACTATGTACTGTTGAACTTTCAAAACAATTAATTCCTGACCAAGCCTCTTATAGCTTGGGGAAATTAACACGTGCTTTAGGGATTCCAGTAAGCGATAGACATCGCGCCAATGGTGATGCTATGGCAACGGTGAAGCTTTTTAAAATGTTACTCTCCAAAGATTTAGACAAACATATCATCAAGGATAATGTCAAATCAGAAATTATTAAACGCCTTAAAGATAATCACAAAGTAATCATTGATAAACTACCAGCAGTTACTGGTGTTTATTATATACATGATGAAAATGGTGAGATAATTTATATTGGTAAAAGTAAAAACATCAAACATCGCATCAATCAACATTTTACGAATACAAGTACAAAATCTAAAAAAATTCAGCTTTTAGCAAAATCAGTCACTTATGAAGCCACAGGGAGTGAACTTGTAGCTCTCTTAAAGGAAAGTGAAGAAATCAAACGCAACAAACCACTCTATAACAGAGCATTAAGGCGCTCTATATTTACGCATGGTCTTTTTACTTTTAGTGATGACAACGGGTATATCAATTTAAAAATTGATAAAACTAATGCTGATAAAGAGCCAATAACAACATTCAGTAATATGCAAAGCGCTAAAAGTTTTATGTTTAGAGTCGTTGAGCAATATGAGCTTTGTCAAAAACTTACGGGTCTATATCCTACAAAATCTAATTGCTTTAACTATACCATTAAAACGTGCAAAGGTGCTTGTATAAATGAGGAAACTGTATTAGATTATAATGCACGTGTTGAAGAACTCATCATAAAAAACAGCTACGAAAATAAGAACATGGTCATTATAGATCAAGGGAGAGATATCGATGAAAAAAGCGTGGTATTTATTGAAAATGGTGTTTTTAAAGGTTTAGGATTTTTTGATTTAAATCATCAAATTAATAATATTGATGTTTTAAAATCGATTATCACACCAATGGAAAATAATAGAGACTCTCAACATATTATTCAAAGTTATTTGAGACGTAATAAAAGAGTTAAAACACTGTCTATATAAATTTACATGGTAAAATTATTGCTATCATTTTTAATGCTTACTCCTTTAAGCCTGCAAATACAATCAGGATTTAATTCAAAAGAACTCTTTAATCGTATTAAAAAAAAACTATAAACTTTTTAGTACATTTGAACTAATGGGTAATAATATTCAAAAATCGGATTGGCGACATAAACTTCATGAAATAATTTATGAAGCAGACACACCTGCAGGAAAACTGTTTGATGTTATTTTACTAATTTTTATTTTAGCCAGTATTGCTTTAGTAATGCTCGAAAGTGTCAATACGATTGATGCTAGATATCACAATATCTTATACTATGGCGAGTGGATTGTTACCATATTATTCTCAATAGAATACATCGCTAGAGTTGTTACGGTTGGTAAACCTTGGAAATACATTTTTAGTTTCTATGGAATAATCGATTTCCTATCTACAATACCTATGTATTTATCGTTTGCTTTAGCAGGTTCACATGCACTTGTCGCACTCCGAGCATTGCGATTATTACGAGTTTTTAGAATTTTAAAATTAGCGCGCTATTTAGGTGCATCCAACCAATTAGCAAGTGCCATAAAAGCCAGTAAAGCAAAAATTGCAGTGTTTTTATTCGCTGTTATAATTGCCTCAGTCATCTTTGGAACTATCATGTATATGGTGGAAGGCGAAGAACATGGCTTCACTAATATACCAAAAAGTGTGTATTGGTGTATTGTTACGCTTACAACTGTTGGCTTTGGTGATATTGCTCCCCAAACTCCAGTTGGACAGTTTATAGCAACCATAATTATGATTCTTGGTTATGGTATCATAGCAGTTCCTACAGGAATTGTCTCTGCAGAATATACTAAAGCAATTGATGACGGTGATGACACTCAAATTTCTGATGAAGAGCGGGAGCAATTAGAAACTGTTCAACTCAACACACAATGCTGTGTAAATTGTTTGACAGAATCACATCAAGATGGTGCAGAATTCTGCTTTAAATGTGGCTGTGAATTAAATCATGACTAAAATACTCATTTCAATTGTTGGTCCTACTGCCATCGGAAAAACAGCGCTCAGTATTAAATTAGCACGTCATTTTAATACTGAAATTATTTCGGCAGATTCTAGGCAATTCTTCAAAGAAATGCAAATTGGTACTGCGGCTCCTACTCCATCAGAATTAGCAGCTGCACCTCATCATTTTGTAAAACATATATCCATAGAAGACGATTATAATGTTGGTAGTTTTGAAAAAGATGCCATAGCCTTACTCGGGCAGCTTCATAAAAAACACCAGGTAGCTATTATGGTAAGCGGCTCTGGATTGTATGTCAATGCTGTTACTAAAGGCCTAGATTATTTTCCGGAAGTAGACTCTGAAATTCGAGAGCAACTCAATGCTAAACATGAAACTGAAGGACTTGAAGCTTTACAATTTCAGTTAAAAACATTGGACATAAAGGCTTATCATAGTATTGCGATTGATAATCCTCATCGTGTAATTAGAGCTTTAGAAGTTTGTATTTCTAGCGGGAAACCGTATTCTTCATTTTTATCTTCTGAACAAAAAGCAAGAGATTTTAAAACTATAACTATTGGGCTAACAGCTGATAGAGATATTATTTATGACCGAATTAATAAACGCGTAGACCTTATGATTGCTGAAGGTTTACTAGATGAAGTCAAGCGGTTTAAACCTAATCAACATTTAAATGCACTGAATACGGTTGGATACAAAGAGCTGTTTAAGTATTTAAACGGTGAATGGGATTTGGAATTTTCAATTTCGGAAATTAAAAAAAATACACGACGCTTCGCAAAACGTCAACTCACTTGGTTTAGAAAAAATGAAACGACCATGTGGTTTGATTATGAAACAGATGCGCAAGACATTATCGACGCTATTATTAAATTAAAAAAATAATTGTTTTGAAATAAAACACAAAAACACTTATTTTCAATTATTTAGCCTTATATTTGCAGCTAAATTAATTTAATATATATTATGAGTAAAGGTACCGTAAAATTCTTCAACGATTCTAAAGGTTTCGGATTTATTACAGAAGAAGACAACAACAAAGAACATTTTGTACACATTTCAGGTTTAATCGACGAGATTCGTGAAGGTGATGAAGTAGAGTTTGAATTAACTGAAGGAAAAAAAGGATTGAACGCAATTAACGTAAAAGTTATATAATATTTCGATATTTTTTTAAGAAAAAAGCCAATCATAATGATTGGCTTTTTTTATTTGTACTACTATTCTAAGTTTATATATCTTGATTAACTACTAATCTAAAACCTTCACCATGAATATTTAATATTTCAACTTTAGGATCTAGTTTCAGATATTTTCTTAGTTTGGCAATATAGACATCCATACTTCTAGATGTAAAGTAGTTATCATCTCTCCAAATCTTAGTTAATGCTAATTCTCTAGGCATTAAATCATTTTCATGTAACGCAAGCATGCGTAGCAATTCATTTTCTTTTGGGGATAATTTAATAGGGTCTTTACCATTAAATTTCAAAAAACGTAGTTTTGAATTGAGATCAAACTTACCAATCTTAAACTCAAATTGCTTACTATCTGCGACGGTGTCAGTTGCTTTACGCTGCATAATCGCTTTAATTTTCATTAAAAGCACTTCGCTATCAAATGGCTTATTTAAATAATCATCTGCACCAACTTTGTATCCTTTAAGCACATCTTCCTTCATAGCTTTTGCCGTTAGAAAAACGATTGGTACATCAGTATTTTTTTCTCTAATTTCTTTAGCCAAAGTAAATCCATCTTTATAAGGCATCATCACATCTAAGATACATAGATCATAATCATCCTTTTTAAACTTTTCAAAACCTTCCATACCATTTTTCGCATGAACCACGTCATAGTCATTCATTTGTAAATAGTCTTTTAAAACAGTTCCGAAATTTGGATCGTCTTCTACTAAAAGTATTTTCTTATTTTGCTCTTCCATAATTTATGATATTAGCGGTAGTTTTATTATAAAAGTACTACCCTTACCTTTTTCACTTTCTACTGATATATGACCTTGATGGTCGTCTACTATTCGTTTTACGTATGCCAGGCCTAAGCCGTGACCTTTTACATTGTGTACATTTCCAGTATGTTCGCGATAAAATTTTTCGAACACGCGTTTTTGAACTTGCTTCGTCATTCCGTTTCCTTGATCCGAAATTTTAAGCAATATATTAGTTCCTACATTTTCAGTATAAACATCTATTTTCGGTGCTCCTTCACTATACTTAATGGCATTGTCTAAAATATTGACAATTACATTTGTAAAGTGTGTTTCGTTAGCCAAAATTGAAGACTTACCTGCTTCAAGATGTGATTTGATATACCCTTTTCTATCTTCTATTATTAATTCAACATGAGATAAAGCGTCTTCTATTAAGTCGTGAAGCTTTATCCTTTCCTTACTTATATTCAGTTCATTTTTTTCTAACTTCGATATTCGCAATACATTTTCAACCTGAGCATGCATACGTTTGTTTTCGTCTTTAATCATTTGTAAATAACGCAATACCTTTTCTTGATCTCCAATTATTTTTGGGTTTCTTATAGAATCAAGAGCTAAATTTATAGTTGCAATAGGCGTTTTAAACTCATGCGTCATATTATTGATAAAATCGGTTTTAATTTGTGAAATCTGACGCTGCTTTATCAACTGATAAATAGCACTAGAATATGCCAAAATTATAATGGATGTGAATACTACCGATAATACGATCATTCCTAAAATAGACGATAATAAATACTTTTTACGCTCCGGAAAATCTACATATAATGAATAATTGCTCTTATACTCGTTATCTACAAATACAGGAATTCCTATTGTAGTTTCCGCATTTTTTTCAAAATTATCTGATCTAATTTTAGTGGATAGATCTTTATCATAAATAGCATACTCGAAAGCGGTATTAATACTGCTTATGGCAAATTGAGATTCTAATAATTCTGAAATCTCTTCATTACTAATACGTTTATAAATAGGAAAATTTTTATAAATATTATGATATCCAATTTTGTATTGCATTTTACCAATATCATCTAAAGTACCGTATTCCTTAAATGTTTGAACTGGACTCAGATTGATTTTTCCATCAATATTACTCCCTTCAAAAATATTTGTTTCGCTAACATTAGTAAATCTACTAATGTTTATACTGTCTGTACCAATGTCAAAGAACAATGATGGCACTTTAAAACTTTCTTCGGATATCGCGTTTTTAAATCGTATGGCCTGATTAGTCTCTTCATTAAAGGACTCAAAAATCAAGAGTTGCTTGATTTCAGTAGTATCAGGAGTTCTTCCATTATTAACAACTTCATTTACGAGTCTATCATAACTAAGAAGCTCTTTGTCTTCAATAGCTTTAGAAACCGAAATTAGAGAGCGTTTAACATCTGATGTAAACTGCTTTTTCTCTGTTTTCAAGGTATTGTCAATAAAATATGCTTGAACGAAAATGATGCCAATGAGCGATAAACTCATTAAAACAACCAATAAAACGAATAGCTTTTTGCCCATCAGTCAAATTTAGTATTTTAACATTTACATCTCTTAAGGTTTAACCTTACATTAACAAATATGTTAAATTTTGTTATTTTTGATACGCCTTAGGATAGCTTTATGTGTTTTAAGCACTTGTGCTTTCGTTTGTTCAATATCATCATTAACAATCACAAAATGTGACTTTTCAATCTTTTCTTGATCACTCATCTGGTTATTGATGATTGCTTCAATTTTAGATCTACTAGACTCATCTCTTTCAATAACACGCTTGATACGTTCTTCAACATCTGCTGAAACAGTTATAATATAGTGATATTGATCTTCTTTGTTATGTTCAAAAATAATAGCAGCTTCTTTAATAATATAGGGCGCATCTTGCTTTTTAAGCCACCTTTTAAAATGTGACGCTACTTTTGGATGCACGATGGCATTCATTTTATTTAAAAGGTCCTTATCATTAAAAATCTTAGACGCAATAAAAGTTTTATTTAATTTTTTACCGATATAAGCATCTTCACCAAAAAGAGCAATTAATTTTCTTCTAATAACTTTTGAAGTTATCATTAGCCGTTTTGCTTCAACATCTGCGATATAAACAGGAATATCTAAAGCTTCAAAAAAAGCAGCTACAGTAGTTTTTCCACTACCAATCCCTCCAGTGAGTCCTACTATGATCATTTTATGATTATATATTCAACTTTATTTTGCTTCATTTTTAAAGATTTCACCTTATCTGAATTGACGATAAGTTTCGGTACAAAAAATAATACGTCCATATTTAAAAGGTCATTATAGTTACATTCTATTTTAAAATCACTGGATTTAATATGCTTGTAATCTTTTAAACTTACATAATAAGAAACTTTTATTTGCTTCGGAAAATAATTAATCTCTACATCATTTGGCAAATTTAAGATGGTAATGGGAACTTCAAATGTGCCTTCAGTAAATTTTTCTACTTCGGCTTCAACGCGTATTTTTCCTTCAGAAAGTTTTAAGCGTTTTGATGGTTTAGAAAATTCCAAATCTAATTCAATATTTACATTTGACTTAATATCTTCAAAACTAAAAGATTTGGTTTCGACAAAATCTATTTTAGAAATTTCTTGACTTGCTCCTATTATTTTTACTGAATCTGGAACTAGTTTTAGACCATCTAAAGTATCATACCCTAAAGCATAATTAAACTTAGATTTTAAAACAACAGGTACTTTTTTAGTACTTAAAGTCCCAAAAGGCAAGCGTAAAGTATCTGGCTTAACCGATATTATTTTTACAGAGTTACCCAGTTGTTCTTTTAAACTATAGGCTCCACTTTCAGCCAACCACACATAATGACTTTCCTTAATAGACGTGCTATTTTCAATATCTAATATAAAAGTCTTGTTTTGAAAATAGTACGACAGCAAATTAAATCCGTGGGTAGATACGGTAACATTTACTTTGGGAATACTGTCAAGTGTAATAATATTTGCTTCTGGAAGGTTTTTGTATTCAATGCCAAAGGGAATGGTTTCAACATAGATTTCTGAAAGCTTAGTGACAACCAAAATCAAAAATGCAATCAAAAAGAAAGCCCCAAAAACATTGAGCCGTTTACTTTTTACCGATTGTAATATTTTAGATTTTATACTATTAAGCATTTTTAAAGAATAATTTTGGAAACTGTTTTTCTGGCTGCTTTTTTAGTATCGAAATGAAAAAAGTCGATTTTAGAAAGCCATATCCATATCCGAAAAACTGAATAAAAATAGCCAAAATAGATTGACATGCAACACTAAAGTTTTTAGTAGATACGAATGCAAGAATAAATGCGAGTAAAAAATAAATACCATAAAAAACCAAAAGCAATTTAAAATCAAGACAAAATAAAAAAAACGCAATTATTAATCCTATAAAAAATAGAGAAGGAAACCAATAAGTAAATCGTTTTGTTTTTGGATGCCAATGGTTGAGAATTGGTCTTACCGATCCAAATTTATAAACCTGCTGATAAAATTTCTTCCATGAAACACGTCTTTTATGATATACAAAAGCATCTTTAATCAATACGGTTTCATATCCTAAATCATTAAGTCTAATAGATAAATCTGGATCTTCACCTGGATGAATTCTTCCAAAACCTCCCGACTCTAAAAACGCTTTTTCAGATATTCCCATATTAAAACTTCTTGGTTGAAATTTCGCATCAGATGATTTCCCACCTCTAATGCCTCCAGTTGTAATAATTGAAGTCATAGTGAAATTTATAGCTTTTTGAAGGTTCGTAAAGGATTCATGAGCGGCATCTGGACCACCAAAACAATCTACATATTGACGTGACAAATACGAATTCACGGTTGTTAAATATTGTGGCGTCAACAAACAATCTGAATCTAATATAATGAAGTAATTTCCTTTTGCATTTCGCATTCCGAAATTTCTTGAATCTCCTGGGCCCGAATTGTCTTTAAAAAAATAGGAAATATCTAAATCTGTAGCATACTTCGCAACAATTTGCTTGCAATCAATTGAAGACCCATCTTCAATAATTACGATTTCAAAAGGAATATTACCCTGCAAAGTTTTAAAACTACTTAGTAGTTCGTCAACCTCATCTGGTCTATTATAAACTGGTATAATGAACGAAAATTGCAATGTATTCATAAACATCACAAAGGTAAGTAAACAAAATACAAAAGCCACCTTAAAGGTGGCTTTTGAAAAACTATTTAAATAAGTTTATTGCTTTATAACTCTAACAGTTTCTGTTACATTACCAATGGTTACTTGAACAAAATAAGCACCTTGGCTAAATCCGTTCAT
>Ga0316189_10004159_pt1 | contig 13953 bp, 12 predicted proteins | sample LowCovwburrow_MG_FD_204930 | JGI IMG/M metagenome (GOLD analysis project Ga0316189, IMG submission 204930) | Coastal sediment microbial communities from Maine, United States - Lowes Cove worm burrow | ecosystem: Environmental > Aquatic > Marine > Coastal > Sediment | place: USA: Maine...
AGGCGACCTATGCCTATGCCGAACCCGGGGTGATTTTCATTGACCGGATCAACGCACGCAACAATCTGTCTTACTGCGAGACCATTCACGCCACCAATCCATGCGGTGAACAACCGCTGCCGCCCTATGGCGCCTGCCTGCTCGGCTCTATCAATCTCGCCAGTCTGGTGACGTCACCGTTTTCCGATGCAGCGCACCTGGACATGGAAGAGGTTGGACGCATAACCGGCATCGCCGTGCGCATGCTGGACAATGTGGTGGATGTCTCCAATTACCCGCTGGAAGCTCAGGCTGCCGAAGCCCGCGCCAAGCGGCGCATCGGCCTCGGCGTCACCGGGCTGGCCAATGCACTTGCCATGTGCGGGTTGCGCTATGGATCCGATGAGGCGGCAAGTGCTGCAAAAAACTGGATGCAGGCAATCGAGCGCGCCGCCTATCTGGCAAGCTCCCATCTTGCAGCCGAAAAAGGCTCTTTCCCGCTGTTCGATGTTGAAGAGTTTCTGGCTTCAGGCCATGTCCGCGACCTTGATGACGAGATACGCGACGCGATCCGCAAGAACGGCATCCGCAATGCACTTCTGACATCCATTGCGCCGACCGGCACCATATCCCTGTTCGCCGGCAATGTGTCATCCGGCGTCGAGCCGGTGTTTTCGCTGAATTACAACCGCAAGGTCCTGCAACCGGACGGCAGCCATCGTATCGAGCAGGTTGAAGACTATGCGCTGCGGGCGTTTCGTGCCACCGGCGGTAACGAAACCGACCTGCCCGACGCATTCGTGACCACGGCGGACCTGTCACCGCACGAGCATCTTATCATGCAGGCAGCCCTGCAGGCCCATGTCGACAGTTCCATTTCCAAGACCGTCAACTGCCCGGAAGATATTTCGTTCGAGGACTTCAGCAATGTCTATATGGAAGCCTGGGAACTCGGACTGAAGGGATGCACAACCTACAGGCCCAATGAGATCACGGGATCGGTGCTGTCTGAGACGTCGGTTGATGAAGCCACCGAAGCCCAAGCTGCTCTGCCGCTGGAAGCCCCAGTCGCGCCGGTCGGTCACACCGGAGCCGGCATTTTCTACATGCGCCAGCCACTCGACCGCGATCCGATACTTCCCGGTTTCACCTACAAGCTGAAATGGGGTGACAGCAATCACGCCATCTACATCACGCTCAACGACATCATCGAGAATGAGCGCAGGCGGCCTTTTGAAATCTTCATCAATTCAAAGAACATGGAGCACTATGCCTGGACCGTTGCCCTGACCCGCATGATCTCTGCCGTATTCAGGCGCGGTGGCGATGTGTCCTTTGTCGTCGAGGAGTTGAAAGCGGTGTTCGACCCGCGCGGCGGCCACTGGATGGAGGGCCGCTATGTACCTTCGCTGCTGGCCGCCATTGGCGGTGTGATAGAAAAGCACATGCTGGCAACCGGGTTTCTGAAAGATGTAAAAAACCTGTCATGCACTGACCCGGCAACGCTTGACGCTGAACGACTGGCAGTGGGCGATAATATGAGGCCCACCGGCCCGCAATGCCCCAAATGCAACGAGTTTTCCCTGGTTTTTCAGGAAGGCTGTGCCGCCTGCATGTCCTGCGGTTATTCCAAATGTGGCTGATCGAACGTTTTTCATCTTGACCTGAATTGGTTTTTGTTCTACTTTTGTTCTCATCGAAAGAACAGGAGAAAGACCATGGGATTTAGCGCAAGCGCCGAGCTGGAAAACGAATTCAGTGACAGGTTCTGGTTCTGGACCGGACTGTCCGGCAAGCGTTACATCCATTCGGTCTACAGCACTGAAAACTGCCCGCCTTTGCCGGGGGCCATTTATGTCATGGTGCGCCGGCTTGAAAGCGGGACACGGGTACCGGTTCGCATGGGGCGGTTTTCACCCTTGTGGGATTTCCCGTTGCCGAGCGAAATGACCGACGGTGCCTGTGAAATTCACGTGCACCTGCTGGCCGGTGACGAAAGCCAGACCTTGTGTGTTTATGACGACCTCGCTGCATCCCTTGAGTTGGATGCAGCAGATGCACCGGCTATTTGTCGCCCATTACCTGCACGCGATACTGGCCGTTTTGTTCAGCCTGTATTGCCGTTGTTTTCAGACATGGCTGCCTAGAGCGGTTTGCTCTTGTTCTGGAACATTTGAAGGAACCAAGTCAGCTCACTCAGTCAGGTGCAAACTGTAGCGCGATGCGAGGAGCATCGGGCAAGCTTTGCAACAACGCTGATGGGTTGATTTGGACCACTGAAAGCCGGTTTTTCACGCCCGCTGATTTCGGGCGAGCGTCAGAACTTCCGAAAGATGACTGTCTTTGAAACCCAGTTCCTCAATATGATCCAAAGTTGAGGCAATATAGTCAATGCACGGGCCGCCCTTGCCATGTCCCTGCAGGACAAACGGCAACAGGTCCTGCGCTGATCTCTTGCCGGCATATTGCACGTGATCCTGATCAACCAGATATACCAGTGCACTCACCTTGTGAGGCGACCCGTCAAGGTCAACCAGCATGTCCCGCCAGCGTTCCTTGTAGATCATCGTCACCTGTTCGCGCTCGCGCAGGTAAGCAATTGTGTCATCCCGCCTGCTGGCGGCCACACGATATCCGATACCCCTGCACGACCCCCCGCGATCAAGTCCGAGTACCATACCGGGCTTGTCCGGCGTCCCACGATGCACATGTGAATAGATACACAGCCGGCGATGAACGCCATGCATGACGGCACCGCTGCGTTCCTCGAACTCAAAGCCCGGCCGCCACATCAGCGACCCGTATCCAAAAACCCAAAAATCCGCGCTCATCCGCTTACCAAATATTTATCGAGTTGATTGAATATCAGACACATTCTTTCCGCTTCAACAGTCACCGTGATAAATTGCCAGAGAATCAACGGCTCAACCACACAATATCAAAGGAAGTGATTATTGACCCATTTGGTATTGATTTCCCGGTCCCGGCATCATGAACAATCCTCTTGAGATCAAACGCGTCTCGCCTCTGAAGATGATGGCTCCGCTCATTGTCTTTTTATGCATTGCACTGGCCTGGAGTGTTTACTGGTATATTGCCCTGGGCAAGGCCCAGCAGAATCTGGCGACACTGGAAGCGACCCATGTCAGCTTGAAATGCGACGAACGCAGCTGGGGCGGCTATCCGTTTCGCATTCATTTTGATTGTGCAGGCGTAAGCGCGGAGCTGGCCGGCAGCGCCATAACGGCCGATAAGCTGCGCCTCATCGGACAGGCCTGGAACCCGAGCCATATCATCGGCGCTCTGTTTGGCCCCGTCACCATAGACAATGTCAAAATTTCCGGCGACCCGATCCGGTTCAGCCACCGCGTCAAGAACGGCAAGCTGGCTCTTGCCTCGTTGCTCGCCGAAAACCAGACAATTGTCACCACCAACGACAAACAACTAACCGTCGCCAAAACCGAAGCCCACCTCCGCCCGGCAACCGACACTGACAGGTTCGACCTCGCCATTACCTTGTCTGCACTGTCCACCGAAAAGGCGCAGCTTGAAAACTTCGCAATCACCGGAACCGTCGCCAACGAAGTACCCGGGGAAGGAAACTTCAACCTCCTGTCGGAGCCATCCGATTATCTCGACGCCATATGGATCGTCCAGTATCTGTCAGATCTGGGTGATGCTGAAATGAACGCGGCGCAGGCGGTAATCACCCCGTTGCTGAAAGCCAACGACAACAAGCTGCCAATCCAGCTGAAGGATCAAATCTGGTATTGGGGACCTTTCCCCGTAACCCGGTCAGATTAGGATTTTACGTCTTCGCTGTGATCCTTGCTGTCTGAGGAAACTCCAGGGTCGCCGTGCTGGCTGCCGCGACCGAAATCCGGTTCGCCGGTATCCTGGCCAGCCTCGATAATACGCTGGCGAATACCGCGAGCCCGGGTGAATGTATCAAACAGCATGTCGCCGTCGCCCCAGCGGATCGCCCTTTGCAAGGCCGACATGTCTTCCGAAAACCGCCCCAGCATTTCCAGCACAGCCTGTTTGTTATTCAGATAAATATCCCGCCACATGGTGGGGTCTGATGCAGCAATGCGGGTAAAGTCCCTGAACCCGCCGGCTGAATACTTGATCACTTCCTGCTGGCTGACCTCTTCAAGGTCAGCAGCCGTTGTGACAATGTTGAACGCAATCAGTTGCGGCAAATGAGACGTGATACTCAAGACCCGGTCATGATGTTCGGCCCCCATCACATCGACATCGCTGCCACACGCCTTCCAGAACGCGGTCAATCGCGCCGTGGCGCCGTCATCGGATCCGCTCAGGGGTGTCAGGATACACCAGCGATTTTCAAACAGGGACGCAAAGCCGGAATCCGGGCCTGAGTATTCGGTGCCTGCAATCGGATGACCCGGTATGAAATGGATACCATCGGGAATATGCGGCGCCACGTCCCGGATAACGGCGGCCTTGACCGACCCCACATCGGTGACAATCGCACCCGGTTTCAGCGCGCCACTGATGGCCTGTGCGACCAGCCCGCACACACCGACCGGCACGCACAGCACCACAAGGTCCGCATCGCGCACCGCGTCTGCGGCGTGTTCATGCATGGTGTCAGCCAGGCCCAGTTCCATGGCACGATCACGGGTTGCCGCAGAGCGCGCATGTCCCGATATCGCTTTCCCCAGCTTTTCCCGCCTCATCACATGAGACAGCGACGAGCCGATCAGGCCCAGTCCGATCAGGGCGACTTTTTCAAACGGTTCAAATGCCATGCCAGATCAATCCGCCATAAAAGACTGAAGGGCTTCGATCAATGCACTACACCCCGCCTCATCGCCGATTGATATCCGCAAAGCATCCGGTAACCCGTAAGCATCCATGCGGCGCACAATCACATTGTTCGATGCCAGAAACCCGTCTGCCTCAGAGGCCGTCTTTACCCCATCCGGCGGAAAATGAACCAGCACGAAATTGCCGACACTCGGTGTTACCTTCAGACCCATCGCTTCGACGGCTGCACTTACTTTCGGCAACCAGGCGTCGTTGTGTCCAACCGCTTTTGCCAGATGTCCCGCATCGCGAACTGCCGCCGCGCCGGCAGCAATTGCCGGCATGGCCACATTGAACGGTCCGCGAATACGGTTCAGCACATCCGCCACATTGGCCGGACAATAAGCCCACCCCAACCGCAATCCCGCCAGCCCGTAGGCCTTTGAAAACGTGCGCGTCATGACGACATTCTTCGACGTGGAAACCAGCTCCAGCCCGGCTTCATAGTCATTGCGGCGGACATATTCCGCATAGGCGGCATCCAGCACCAGCAAACAATCTGCCGGCAGCCCGGCATGAAGCCGTTTGACCTCGTCAAAGCTGACATAGGTTCCTGTCGGATTGTTCGGATTGGCCAGAAAAACCATGCGGGTCCGGGGCGTAACCGCGCCCAGAATTGCATCTATGTCAGCCGTCAGATTGCTCTCGGCCACCACGACCGGTGTGGCGCCATTGGCCCGGATGACAATCGGGTAGACCAGAAAACCGTGCTCGGTATGAATGGCCTCGTCACCCGACTGCAGGTAACCGCTCGCCAGTAACTGCAACAATTCGTCGGAGCCGGCGCCGCACACAATGTTTGCCGGATTGATGCCATGTTCTTCCGCCAACGCCTCGCGCAGCGCACTCGACCCGCCGTCAGGGTACAAGGCCAGGTTCTGCATACAGTCCGCATAGGCCTGCATGGCGGCCGGACTGGGCCCGAGCGGGGATTCGTTCGACGACAGCTTGTGGACTTTACCCTCACCTGATCCACCGGATTTCCCGGGCACATAGGCCGCAATGTCCAGAATACCTTCACGTGGACGGGGCATGTCGGTTGTATCGCTCATTGTTAACTCAACTCCATCGCACTGGGATATCTGCCGGCAATCTTAAGCCCCAGACCACTATTGCCCTTGAGGCTGACCAGCGGTTGCTCAGACATTTCCAGGTAGCCGGGTATCGACGTCAGGTACACGTCATCAGCGACCTTCAGGTGCCAAATCGGTTTGGGTACAAAGTCGCGCGGCAGTTTGCCGGTCGTAACCAGCAGCGTTTCGTCTTCTCCCGTCGGCTCGCTGGGCGCATGCCCAAGCACTGCCAGTGATCGGCCCGGTTTGTCGGAACCGGCCGCCAGAACGGCAACCACACGCGCCGGTTTGCCGTCAGGCATCTGCTGCAGTGCGCCGCGCCAGTCCAGTTTCATCGGCACCACCACCAACACCTGTTCACCTTCTGCAAGTGCGGCAAGCGCGGCCTTCAGCGAGCCCGCCTTCTCGACCGGCACAAGCGATGCAAACAGGTCAGTGGCCTGCCTGTATCGCGCGTCATTCATCACCTCCGCAATGGTGACGATGCGCACATCGGCCTGGGCCAGCACAGAGGCGGAAATCACGGTACGCCAAACCCGTTCAATAACCGCCAGCGGGACACGGCCCGCAGCCACCTCAACCAGCCGACGCAGGATGACTGCCTCGCGGCCCGGACGATACGGCATTCCGCCGGTCAGGAGACTTGGCGTCTTGGCCAGCCGCACCTTTTCGCTGGCAGCAAACCGGGCGCACAACAATTCGACGATCTGCTCGTCGATGCTGTCGATCTCCTGTCTGATACCATCAAGCTCAGACGTTTGAATATCCGGTTTTTCCATCGGGGAAAGCTGCCCATATGAACTTCTGTCAGTGCCGGGGTCCATCCCCGCAACGTTGGATGGTTCTAGAGAGAGCTCAAGGAAAAATCAAAGACAAACAGGTAACCCAAAATATCAGGTCTGTGACCGGGATCGTATGTTCACTCCGGTACGGGCCGGTTGCGGGATGATATTCGGCCGCAAAGAGGGAACCAGCTGACGTTTTTGCTTGCTGCCGGTTACCGCGTAAACCTGCTTGATCGCCTCAACCATAATCAGCCCCGAGAACCCCGGCCCGATCCACGAACCCATCCGCTCAAACAATGTGGCACTGCGTACCATGAAGCGGCGCTCACTTGGTGGCATGAACAGCATGGAGGTCCAGTCAGCCGGAGAAAACTGCGCATTACGCAAAAGTGTTGTCAACTGGCCGCGTGAAAAAGGCCTGCCGTGACCGAACGGCGTATTGTCAAACCGTGCCCAAAGACCGCGCCGGTTCGGGACGATAAAGACCGCACGTCCCTGTGGCGCAAGCACACGCCATAGTTCGCGCAACATGTCAGGCAACTGATCGGTCAGTTCCAGCCCATGCACCACCAGCACAAAGTCCATGCTGCCGTCTGCCAGTGGCAGGCAGGCCTCATCCACCAGGGCGCTGGCGCTGTTGCCCCTGGCCGGCCAGTGCACGACGCCCTGCCGCGCCGGCATCATCGCCATTACATTGCGTCCCTCGTCGGCCAGCACGTCCAGATAGGGTGTACAATACCCCAGCCCCAGCACGCGCGCGCCCTGCAATCCGCGCAACCTTGCGCGCAGCCGCGAAACAACAATACGACGCGTTGCATGGCCAAGCCCGCTGGCGTAAAATTCTTTGAGATCGACAACATCCATAATCTTATCAACCTATCGCAAATTCACCCCGTTACAACAGGATCAACATGTCCAGTCTTCAGTACCATCTGTTTCCAGCCCTCAGTGACAATTACGGCGTGCTGATGCATTGTCCCGAAACCGGCCAAACCGCCTCGATTGATGCACCGGAAGCCGCCGCCGTCGAAAAGGCGTTGGCAGATACCGGCTGGCAACTGACCCATATATTGATCACCCATCACCATAATGACCATGTCGGTGGCGTGCTTGAGCTGAAGACCAAATGGAATTGCGCCGTTGTCGGCAGTGCCGAAGAGCCCAATGCGTTGCCTGGACTAACTGATACGGTGGCACCGGGCGGAACATATGATTTCGCCGGCCACATCGCGCAGATCATTGCCACTCCCGGCCATACGCTCGGCCACATCACCTGGCATTTCGCTGACGACGGGGTCGCATTTGCCGGAGACACGCTGTTCACGCTGGGTTGCGGGCGGGTATTTGAAGGCACCATGGAACAGATGTGGTCATCGCTGCAGGTGTTCGAGGCCATGCCGCCGGAAACAATCGTCTACAGCGGTCACGAATACACAGCCGCCAATGCGGAATTTGCCCTGAGCATCGAACCCGACAACGCGGCATTGCGTGCCCGCGCACAAAAGGTCTCTGAGCTTCGCGCCGCCGGCAAACCGACCGTGCCGACCACTATTGCCGAGGAAATGCAGACCAATCCGTTCCTGCGCGCAGGCTCGCCCGCCCGGTTTGCGGAAGTGCGAAGAGCCAAGGACAGTTTCTAGATCGAAAAGCGCCGACCCGATCAGGCGACGACGGCGTAAATGAAAGCGACATAACCTGCCAGGAACGCAAAGCCGACACGCTTGCCGAACCGCTTCACCACCACGGCGAGGAAGAACAGCACCAGCGATACGCCGATCATCACCGGTATGTCGACTTTGAGCATTTCATCCGACACCGGGATTGGCGAAATCACCGCCGTGATCCCGGCAATGCCCAGAACGTTGTAAATGTTTGACCCCAGTACATTGCCCAGTGCGATGTCCGAGTGCTTGCGCATGGCGGCAATGATAGATGTCGCCAGTTCCGGCAGCGAGGTGCCGATGGCAACCAGCGTCAGTCCGACGACCTCGTCGGACACTTCAAAGGACTTGGCAACGATGATGGCGTTATCGACCAGCAGCTTGCCGCCGAACAGCACGGCTGCCGTGCCGCATGCCACAAACAATATGTCGAGCCAGATGGATTTGGAGGGTTTCGGCAGATCATCATCCGCTCCTACCGCCTTCTTGCCGTTGTTCTTGCGGTCGGAGTACAGCAGAAACCCCATATATGTGACAAGGATGGCAATGAAAATCAGTCCCCATGTCAGCGACAGCACGCCTGAGTAACACGCCACGCCGAGCAAGGTGGCCGTGAAGATCATGAAGAATCCGTCCCGGAAAATGGCGGCATCCGAACACACGATCGGGTAGATCACCGCCCCGACACCGAGTATCAGCAGTATGTTGGCGATGTTCGACCCGACGACATTGCCCATGGCGATACCGGGTGCTCCGGCGAGCGCAGCCTGGATCGAAGCAACCAGTTCCGGCACCGAGGTGCCGAACCCGACAATAATGATGCCGACCACAAGGTTGGACAAACCGAGGCGCAGGGCAAGCGCTGCCGCACCACGCACCAGAAACTCACCACCGGCCAGCAGCAGAACGAACCCTGCCAGCAATCCGAGAAATATTATCATGAGCCCCTTGCCTGCATACCCCTGAAATCAGAGCAACGTGAAGCGTATACCCGCTTCACGTTGCTTGAGAGTGTTATCTAGGTGACTTGCCGCCAGATTAAAAGGGCAGCAGAACCAGATCTGCTGCCCTTATCAAACGTCGGCAAGCTGCATGACCAATTACAGCATGTACTGGCCACCATTGGCGGAGATGGTCGAACCGGTAATGAAGCCTGCATCATCTCCCACCAGGAACAGCACGCACCTGGCAATTTCTTCCGGTTCGCCGAGCCGTCCGACCGGGATGTGCGGCAGGATCGCCTTGTCGAGTACATCCTGCGGAATGGCGCGAACCATTTCCGTTCCGATGTAGCCGGGGCATATCGCATTGACGGTAATGCCCTTCTTGGCGCCTTCCTGGGCCAGCGACTTGACGAAACCGATATCGCCTGCCTTGGCGGCGGAATAGTTGGCCTGGCCCATCTGGCCCTTCTGGCCGTTGATCGAGGAAATACACACCACTCTGCCGAAGCCGCGCTCACGCATGCCTTCCCATACCGGGCGGGTCATGTTGAAGAGCGAATTGAGATTGGTATTGATGACCGCATTCCAGTTTTCCGGCGTCATCTTGTGGAACATTGAATCCCGCGTGATACCGGCATTGTTGACCAGGATATCCACCGGACCAAAATCGTTCTCGATCGTCTTCAGCGCGGTTTCGCAGGCGCCATAGTCGCCGACGTCCCACTTCATGACTTCAATGCCGGTCTGCGCCTTGAAATTCGTGGCGGCCTCATCATTGCCGGCATAGCTGGCAACAACCTTGTAGCCGGCATCCTTCAGCGCTGTGGCTATGGCTGCACCAATACCCCGGGTTCCCCCGGTCACGACTGCAATACGTGACATGTCATTTTCTCCCTGTTTTATTATTGAATTGTGTCAGTCGCGTTCGACGCACATGGCAACACCCATGCCACCGCCGATGCATAATGTAGCGAGGCCCTTCTTGGCATCGCGCTTCTGCATCTCATGCAGCAAGGTCACGAACACGCGCGCACCCGACGCGCCGATGGGATGACCGATGGCGATTGCGCCGCCATTGACGTTCACAATGTCCGGGTTCCAGCCCATGTCCTTGTTGACCGCACACGCCTGGGCCGCAAAAGCTTCGTTGGCTTCGACCAGGTCGAGATCTTCGACCTTCCATCCGGCCTTCTTGAGCGCCGCACGCGATGCCGGGATCGGGCCGGTGCCCATGATGGCCGGGTCAACACCGACATTTGCCCATGATGCGATCCGGGCCAGCGGCGTCAGTCCACGCTTTTTGGCTTCTGCCGCACTCATCAGGATAACCGCCGCAGCTCCGTCATTGATGCCGGATGCGTTGGCCGCCGTAACCGAGCCGTCCTTGTCGAAGGCCGGGCGCAATTTTCCAACCGACTCTTTCGTCGTGCCGTATTTGATATATTCATCCTGGTCGACCACGATGTCGCCCTTGCGGGTCGTGATCGTGACCGGGCAGATTTCATCGGTAAACTTTCCGGCTTTCTGTGCTGCTTCCGCCTTGTTCTGTGACGCTACGGCAAAATCATCCTGCTGGTCGCGTGTAATCTGCCACTGCTTGGCCACGTTCTCGGCCGTGGTGCCCATGTGATAGCCATTGAAGGCATCCCACAGACCGTCCTTGATCATGGTGTCGATCATCTTGTAATCGCCCATCTTCACGCCATTGCGAAGATGCTGGCAATGGGGTGCCTGGCTCATGGACTCCTGACCTCCCGCAGCGACGATGTTTGCATCGCCATTGGCAATCTGCTGCATGCCCAGTGCAACTGCGCGCAGGCCGGAGCCGCACAACTGATTCATGCCCCATGCCGGGCTTTCAACCGGGATACCGGCATTAACCGATGCCTGGCGTGCCGGGTTCTGGCCCGCGCCTGCCGTGAGGATCTGGCCCAGGATCACTTCGTCTATGTCTTTGCCTTCAAGACCGGCGCGCTCCATTGCAGCCTTTAAAGCTGTGGTGCCGAGTTCAGACGCCAGCACCGGGCTCAGAGCTCCATTGAAAGAACCGACCGGAGTACGGGCTGCCGAGACAACAACAACATCATTATCGGAGGTGGGCATGGGCATCATCCTTTATAACTTGCGTAAGAACTGGTTACAGAATTGCGACACACTTGCCCCAACGAAACTCATTGTGCAATGCACAATTAGTCGCGGTCTGTGCGGCATAAGAACCGCCACAACGGCCAAGTAGAACCACAGCACACACGATTTACCCCAATCCAGTCAATGGAAACTAGTCATCGCGTTGCTCGACAAGCTTGCAAAGCCGTGTATATGCTGCAATGCAAAGACGGCTTTGAACAAGATCAGGCTGTCCCCTTCATCTTAAGACCACAGAGTAGCAAATATGTCCGACGACAAGAGCGACCCGATTGTCATAAAAAAATATGCAAACAGACGCCTCTACAATACCGCAAGTTCTGCCTATGTGACGCTTGATGACCTTTCGCAAATGGTCAAGGACGGAAGTGATTTCGTCGTCCATGACGCCAAGAGCGGTGAAAACATCACCCGTCAGGTCCTGACCCAGATCATCTTTGAAGAAGAGGCAAAAGGAGAGAACCTTCTGCCCATCGACTTCCTGCGCCAGCTTATCCGCTTTTACGGCGACAGCATGCAGGCATTCGTTCCAAGCTACCTGCAGTTCTCCATGGACCACCTGACCCGCGAGCATGAGCGGCTTCGCGAGGAAATGGTAGGGACCCCAGGTGTCGAGATGATAAAATCCATGGAAGATCAGGCACGCAAGAACATGGCAATGTTCCAGGACGCCATGCAATTGTTCAATCCATTTGCCGCCATACAGAATGCAAATGGCGTTGCGCCTGAAGCATCAGAAGACCCGGCCAAACCTGAACCCAAGTCAAAGCCGGAAGCATCGCCCGATACGGATCTCAACGAGTTGCGCAACCAGATAAAGACCATGCAGTCGCAGATCGAAAAGCTGGCCGGCAAGGACTGATACCAGGGAAACTGGAGCCTGTCCCGGATTGCATCTTCCGGTTCAGGATCAATATCCTACGGCAAATCCGTCCTTGCGCGGTTCAGAGCCTGCGCACAGCATATTGCTGTCAGGGTCGATCGAGATGATCTGCCCGCCGCCATAGGGCTCTTCCGGGCGGTGAACCGTATGGCCCAGTGCTGCCAAACCATCTGCCACGAACTGCGGCACGCCCTGTTCGAGCCCCAGCTGCCCGTCTTCGTGAAAGGCGCGGGGAAACTCCAGCGCTTCCTGAGGGTCCATGCCGTAGACATAGCGGTTGACCATCATCGCCACATGCCCCATCGGCTGGTAGGCCCCGCCCATCACGCCGAACGACTGCACGATCCTGCCGTTTTCACGCACCATGGCTGGAATGATGGTGTGCAGTGGCCGCTTGCCTGCACCAATACAGTTTGGATGACCCGGCACGGCGGAAAACCCGGCACCCCGGTTCTGCATGGTGATGCCTGTCTTCGGTGTGACAACGCCCGATCCGAATCCGTGATAGATCGAATTGATGAACGACACCGCCATGCGATCCTTGTCCACGACACTCAGATAGACCGTATCGGACCCCGGCAGCGGCACCACGCCTTCCGGTTCGGGGATCGCGGCGTCCATCGAGATTTGGGCTGCCAGCTTGTCTGTCATTGTGTCGGATAAAAGCTCTTCGACCGGCACGTCCGCAAAATCCTGATCGGCAATATGGCGATTGCGAATAACCCAGGCCAACCGGATGGCTTCAACCTCCAGATGGCGCCGCTCGACACTTTCCGGCGCATATTGCGACAGATCGAAACGGCCCAGAATGTTAAGTGCGACCAGGGCAGTCAGTCCGGTACCATTCGGAGGTATCTCGAGGATTTCCCGGCCCTGATACATCGTGCTGATCGGTGTCACCCAGGAGGCTTTTGTTGCAGCCAAATCTTCCAGGGTAATCAGGCTGCCCTTGGCCTTGAGCGTTGCAACAATATCTTCAGCCACTTCTCCAAGGTAAAATCCATCGCGTCCGTTTTGCGCAATGATCTCCAGTGTGTCGGCCAGTGCCGGCTGTTTCACCAGCTGTCCCGCCACAGGCGCCTTGCCGTCGGGCAGGTAATGCATCCGGCCACCTTCATCGAGGCCGATGAAGTCTGCCAGCCCGGCCCAGTCACTCGCGGTTCTTGGGCCGACAGGATGCCCTTCGCGCGCCAGCACGATGGCCGGCTGCAGCAGATCGCCCAACGATCTTGTCCCGAACCGGTCCAGCAGCGCTGCCCAGCCATCCACCGCACCGGGTACCGTAATGGCGTGGACATTGTCTGTTGCAATTTCATCCAGGCTGGACGCCTTCAGCCATGCCGCATCGGCATGAGCACTTGCGCGGCCGGATCCGTTGAGGCCTGCCACTTCACCGTCCGGCGTGCCGATCAACGCAAAACAGTCGCCACCGATCGCCGTCATTTGCGGCTCGGTTATGCACAACACCGCCGATGCGGCGATGGCGGCATCTGCTGCGTTGCCGCCTGCCCGCAAAACATCGAGAGCCGCCAATGACGCCTGGGGCGACGACGTTGCCACACAGGCCTCGGCCGCATACACTGCTGATCGTCCCGATACATGAAAATTTCTCATATCAAGTGCCTTTTCATCATCTATTGGCAGGCCCCG
>Ga0316189_10004160_pt1 | contig 13952 bp, 16 predicted proteins | sample LowCovwburrow_MG_FD_204930 | JGI IMG/M metagenome (GOLD analysis project Ga0316189, IMG submission 204930) | Coastal sediment microbial communities from Maine, United States - Lowes Cove worm burrow | ecosystem: Environmental > Aquatic > Marine > Coastal > Sediment | place: USA: Maine...
GCGCGCTCTTGTCGAAGACGGCGGGCGCGTTTCCGGTACACTGATCGAGGAACACCAGACAGCGGCCCACGGGCTGGCATGGCTGGCCACCTACGCGCAATCACTACTGCAAATGCAAAACTGGGCGGAACGCCTGCAAGCGGACGGCAAGTTTGGAGAAGTCGAACAGCTGATCCACCAGATCGCGTTCGGCGAATACCTTTGGCAGATTTACGGCGGCATCCCAATGAGCCAAGGCGAAATCATGCGTCTGCAGGACATCGGCCTGTCCCAAGATGATATGCGCGAGATGATGCAGCCTGCCGTGATGACTCTGACGCAAAACGGCAATACCCAAGCTGCCCGCATGCGCCTTGTCACGCTGATGGAAGAGCAATCGGCAAACATCACTGTCGGCGCGTCCGGCCTTGATGAAGAGCTTGAGATGATCCGCGAACAGTTCCGCCGCTTCAGCATCGAACGTATTGAGCCTGATGCGCACGACTGGCATCTGAAAGACGAACTGATCCCGCTGGAAATCATCGACGAAATGGCTGAGATGGGCGTCTTTGGCCTGACAATCCCCGAAGAATACGGCGGCTTTGGCCTGTCCAAAGCATCAATGTGTGTGGTGTCCGAAGAACTCTCACGCGGTTACATTGGTGTAGGCTCTCTGGGAACACGATCCGAGATTGCGGCGGAACTGATCCTCTGCGGCGGCACGGAAGAGCAGAAGCAACAATGGCTGCCCGGCCTCGCCTCTGCCGAAATCCTGCCGACGGCGGTGTTTACTGAACCCAATACCGGATCTGACCTTGGCAGCCTGCGCACCCGCGCCGTCAAAAAAGGCGACGATTGGGAGGTCACGGGCAACAAAACCTGGATCACCCACGCGACCCGCACCCATGTCATGACGATGTTGGCACGGACCGATCCGGACACGACAGACTATCGCGGCCTGTCCATGTTCTTGGCCGAAAAGACCCCCGGCACCGAAGAAGATCCCTTCCCGACCCCCGGCATGACCGGTGGCGAGATTGAGGTGCTAGGGTATCGTGGCATGAAAGAATATGAGCTGGCCTTTGACGGCTTCGAGATCAAGGGTGAAAACCTGCTGGGCGGCGAAACCGGCAAGGGTTTCAAACAACTGATGCAAACATTTGAAAGCGCGCGCATTCAAACCGCGGCTCGTGCGGTGGGTGTTGCACAATCGGCTTTGGATGTGGGGATGCAATACGCCCAAGATCGCAAACAGTTTGGCAAATCCCTGATCAATTTCCCTCGCGTTGCCGGCAAGTTGGCCATGATGGCGGTTGAGATCATGGTGGCGCGCCAGCTGACCTATTTTAGCGCGCATGAAAAAGACAATGACCGGCGCTGCGACCTTGAAGCAGGCATGGCCAAACTGCTGGGCGCGCGTATCGCGTGGGCCTGCGCCGACAACGCGCTGCAAATCCATGGCGGCAACGGCTTTGCGCTAGAGTATAAGGTCAGCCGCATCCTGTGCGACGCGCGCATCCTGAACATCTTTGAAGGTGCCGCCGAGATTCAGGCGCAGGTTATCGCACGGCGTCTGCTGGATTAAGTTGCTTTCCCATGCGAGGCGGCTACTTCTAATCCGTGAAGGCCGCAAGGGAACAGCATGCCAAAAACAGTCTTACTCACCGGTGCGTCCGGCTACATTGCCAAACACATCGCGCTTCAACTGCTCGAGGCAGGTCACCATGTGCGCGGCACTCTGCGCAACCTTTCCCGCAGCGCTGAAGTCACAGAGGCCGTGCTCCCTTATCTGAGCGACCCGACTGATCTGGATCACCGTTTGCGTTTCGTGGCGCTTGATTTGTCCTCTGATGACGGTTGGGACGCTGCAATGGACGGCATTGATGTCGTTATGCATACCGCGTCCCCCTTCCCCATGACCCAACCCAAAAACGAAGATGACTTAATCCGCCCGGCGGTTGACGGCGCGATGCGGGCCTTACAGGCCGCGCATAAGGCGGGTGTTACACGGGTCATCCTGACCTCTTCGACTGCTGCAATCAGCGGCTCTCAATTGCCCCCCGGTGACAGTGCCTTTGACGAAAAGAACTGGACCGATCCAACTGACCCTGACGTTGCCGCCTATAGCCGTTCAAAGACGCTGGCAGAACAGGCAGCGTGGGACTTCGTGCGCAGCCAAGCGCCAGATATGCAGCTGACTGTCGTCAATCCGGGTTTTGTTCTAGGGGCACCTCTGGACAAACATTTTGGCACATCAATTTCGATAATTGAACGGCTCTTACAAGCAAAAGACCCGATGCTGCCCAATATCGGCTTTCCGACAGTGGACGTACAGGACGTGGCCGAAATGCACGTCAAGGTTATGGATCAGCCGAACAGTTTTGGACAACGGATCATGACCGTGGATCGGTTCTTAACATTCACTGAGATCGCGCAAGCGATTAAGATATCCTATCCGGATCGCAAAATCGTCACGCGTGTAGCCCCTGATTTTGTGATGAAGTTCTTGGGGCTATTCGATCCAGCCATCAAATCCATCATCCCTAGCCTTGGACGGGTCGATAAAATTGACAATGCGCGTGCGCTAGCCACACTTGGACGTGGCATGCGCCAAGCACATAAAGCGGCGATTTCTTCTGCGGCCTACTTGATTGATAACAAACTGGTTTAGTCTGCGCCGGATCGCGTAATTGCATCTAGAAGTCGCGCGCGCGCGGCTGGCATTGGACGATCGCCAAGGCTCTTGATCAAGCGATGTTCCATGAAATAGCCCGTGGTACCAAGCGCTTTCACAATCTCTGCATTGGACGCATCGCCTTTGCCTGCCAAGACCTCTGGCAAGGGCAACATCCGGTCGGCCCACTCGCCAGCGGCTTCGCGACTGACGGCACGGCCAGATTTGGGTGAAACATAGATAAGCTCTTCATTCACGCCACGCACGGCACAGGCGGACAAATCCAGCCCAAACCCCATTTCTTCCAGCAAAGCCTGTTCCCAACGCAAATAGGCCAAAGGCCACAGATCTGACTGGCCCAGAAGATCGAGCAATGCGATGGTTCGGTCATAAAGCTGCGGATGGGCCTCTTGCTCTGGCAACACCATCGAAAGCAGGCTGCACACAGCGTTCAACCCTGCCAAAGCAAGCCGATCCCCCATGGCCGCGGCGGCACGGCTGCGGATTGGTTCTACTGTAAAACTGCCCAAATGGCTTTCAAGCCTTGCCTTCCAAGCGACAGACAATTGTGCGCCGGGCTGCAAAATCGGGGCAAGCTTGCGGCTGGTGCCACCACGGACCACGCCGGCATGGCGACCATGGGTCGCGCTGAACACCTCGATTATGACAGCGTTTTCGCCAAAGGGCCGTGCAGCAAGCAAGGCGGCTTCCGAGCGCCATTCAATCATGCTGGATCACCAAAAACATGACGCCATAACAGACCGGTTGCACCGCACTTGCAAGCCTTTGCGCCAATGGCCAATTCAGATGCCTCCGGCGGAGGCATAAAAGTTAATCAAGCCCCGGTTCATCCAGAAGATGACGGCCTTGTTTGTCCTCGACCTCGATCACCCAGAGATCGGGGTCGAAACTGCATTGTTTTGCGACGGATTGATCGACGACTTTCTCGGCACCTTCCACCAGGACCATCCACTTGCGATCACCGGTCATCAGATCAAAGCTGCGCTGATAACAGCAGGCCTGTCCATCAAGCGTGTTGAGCTTGATCAGAACCGCACCCGCAGTGCTGTCGCCGCGCTGCACAACAAAGGCGGGGATGGCAATCAGCCTCAGACGTGTCAGATAGGCCGAAACCCAGATTTCCGCCGTTAGCTTCAAGTGTTGCCGTCTTTGAAATCAAGGCCCATTTCCGAATAGCGCTCGGATTCTTCAAGCCAGTTCGGGCGCACTTTGACCTTCACAAACAGGTGCACACGGCGACCAAGAAACTCTTCCAGTTCCAAGCGCGACGCCTGACTGATTGCTTTCACGGTCTCGCCACCCTTACCCAGAACGATCCCTTTGTGGCCATCGCGCGCCACATAGATCAACTGGTCAATCCGGGCTGATCCGTCCGGGCGTTCTTCCCAGTTTTCAGTTTCGACCGTCAACTCATAAGGCAGTTCTTGATGCAGCCGCAGCGTCAGCTTTTCACGGGTCATTTCGGCCGCAATCATTCGCATCGGCAAATCAGCAATCTGATCTTCGGGGTAAAGGTAAGGCCCCTCAGGGACTTGGGTGACCAACCAATCGCGCAAGGCGTCGCAACCGTGGCCCCGCTCTGCGGAAATCATAAAGGTTTCGGCAAAGGGGAAGGCTTCGTTCATCTCTTGAGTCAGCGCCAAAAGTACCTCTGACTTCACCCTGTCGATTTTGTTGATCGCGAGCGCGACCGGGGATTTGCCTGCACGCTCTGACAACGTCTCGATAATCGCTTTCACGCCATCGGTGACACCCCGGTGCGCTTCGATCATCAAAACGACGACGTCAGCGTCCGCGGCCCCACCCCAAGCGGCGGCCACCATTGCACGGTCAAGGCGGCGACGCGGTTTGAAAAGGCCCGGTGTATCGACAAAGATCAGCTGCGCGTTCTCAGCCATTGCTACGCCGCGAATACGTGCGCGCGTTGTTTGCACTTTATGCGTGACGATGGATACTTTCGCACCAACCATCCGGTTCAGCAGCGTCGACTTACCTGCGTTTGGTTCACCGATCAGGGCCACAAAGCCCGCTTTGGTTTGGACATCAGTCATGTATCGACTTTCTTCAAAAGGGCGGTGGCCGCAGCCTGCTCGGCATGGCGCTTGGACCCCGCCGTCGCTTGTTCGGTTTGACCAGAGGCGAGACGTACCTCGATTGTAAACATAGGTTGATGGTCTGGCCCAGTCCGCGCTACCTCGACATATTGCGGAGGGACCTCGCCGCGGGCCTGCGCCCATTCTTGCAAGGCGGTTTTCGCGTCGCGGGCATCATCGGCCACGTTGTGAATGCGCTCGCCCCACAGCCGCAGGATCGCGGCACGTGCGGCATCAAATCCACCGTCTTGATAAATCGCCGCAATCACCGCTTCCATCGCGTCGGCCAGCAAGGCTTCTTTGCGACGCCCGCCCGACTTCATCTCGGACCGTCCGAGTTTGAGAACCGCGCCCAAGTCAATCTGACGGGCCACATCGGCACAGGCTTCACGCCGGACAAGCGCATTATAGCGTGGCGCCAACAGACCTTCTGGGGCCGAGGGGTCTGCCGTAAGTAGGGCTTCGGCCATCACCAAACCCAAAACGCGGTCCCCCAAGAATTCCAGCCGCTGATTATCATCGCGATGTGGGCTGACAATCGACGAATGCGTGACCGCACGGATCAAGGTTTCTGGCTTGGCAAAGGAATGCCCCAGCCTTTGCGAAAAGGCAGAGAGTTCGGCTGAGAGCTTCAATCGAGGGCCTTAAAGAAACGATCGGAACGCCATGTCCAAAATGCAAACATCGACCGTCCTGCTGAAGAGAACATCACACGATCGGCACGACCAACGATATCCTTCCGTTCGACAAAACCAACCCCGCGCGCGGTCTGCGCCACACGGCTATCGGTAGAGTTGTCGCGGTTATCACCCATGAAGAAAAACTGCCCTTCGGGTACGGTGAATACGCCAGTATTGTCGGTGGGACGCGGTGCAATGTCCAAAATCGCGTGGCTAACGCCATTTGGCAGCGTTTCGATATAGCGCGGTTTTTCGCAGATGGCACCGAACCCAACAGCCCCGTTCGCACACTGTGGACGCAGACCCAGCGGGCCTTGTGGTTCCATGATTTCGGTGAAGGTTCCGGCGGCTTCGATCTGCACGGGTTCATCATTAATCTGTAAAACGCCGTCGATCATCTGAATACGGTCACCGGGCACACCGATCAGGCGCTTGATGAAGTCGCGTCCGTCGACAGGGTGACGGAACACAACGATATCGCCACGTTCAGGCTCTGACCCGAAAATCCGGTCTTCACGGTCTTCAAGAAACCCACAAAAGTCTTCTGCACCCAGATCAAGCCCGACCTGCGGAATACGGATCGAGGGACAGGATGCATAGGAATAACCATAGGCCATTTTGTTCACGAACAGAAAATCACCGATCAGCAGCGTGTCTTTCATGGACCCTGATGGGATCCAGAAAGGCTGGAAGAACAAGGTGCGAAAGATTCCAGCAATGACGAGTGCCCAAAACACCGTCTTTACCGTCTCGATGAGCCATGGGAGGAATCCCGTATTTTCGGCTTTGTCGGCCATTGCCTAATCCTTGCTTTGGGTTTGAGGCTACATGAGGGTGCGGGGCTGTGCTGTCAAGCGATGGGGCGGGCCTCAATCACCACAAACGCTTGCGCCCAAGGGTGATCGTCTGTCAAAGTCACGTGAATAATGGCTTCATGGCCTTCCGGCGTCATCTGATCCAGCCGTTCTTTGGCCCAGCCGGTCACAGCCATCACAGGCTGTCCTGTACGCAGGTTGGACACAGCCATGTCCTTCCATGAAATGCCCATGCGCAGCCCGGTGCCCAGCGCCTTGGAACAGGCCTCTTTCGCGGCCCAGCGTTTGGCATAGGTGCCAACCACATCTTTGCGGCGCTCTGCCTTGCCTTGTTCGACCTCGGTGAACACACGGTTGCGGAACCGATCACCAAAGCGGTCCAGCGTGCCCGCGATCCGTTCGATGTTTGCAAGGTCAGTTCCGACACCAAGGATCATGCAGCCAGTTCCATATCGATGACCTTGATCCCTTGAACGCCATCACGGCACAAGCTGACCAGCCGTTGCCCCAGCGCCTTATGATCCGGATCGACGAGGTATCTGTGCGCGGTATCTTCATCTGCGAAATGGCAAATGAAACCGTAGCTGCAGTCTTTGGACATGTTTTCAAAGTCTCTATTCACGCCATGTTCGAAATGGATGAACCCCGAAATTGTGCCGCGCAAGGCGTTGAGGCGTTCCATAATCTCTGCCAGCTCGCCCTGATTAAAGTCAGACGGCAGATCGAGAAGGACGATGTGCCTGATCATGCCCGCGCCTGATCCATAATGCGGCGCATTTCACTAATCGCCGGGGCAAGGCCCCTGAAAATGGCTTCGCCAATGATAAAATGGCCAATGTTCAGCTCAATAACTTGTGGTAAAGCCGCAATGGGGCTTACGCAATCATAGGTCAGACCGTGTCCAGCATGCACCTCTAGCCCCAGATCATGGGCAAAAGCAGCCATATCGGTCAGCTTGCGCAGCTCTTCGTCGCGTAGGTCAAAACGGCCTTCGGCATGGGCATCGCAATAGGCGCCAGTATGCAGTTCGATCACTTCGGCACCGATGCGGTTCGCGGCCTCGATCTGGCGTTGGTCCGCCGCGATAAAGATAGAGACCCGACAGCCCGCTTCGCGCAGTGGTGCAATATAATGGGCCAGTGCATTCTCTTCGCGGGCAACTTCAAGCCCGCCTTCGGTTGTCCGTTCTTCGCGCTTCTCAGGCACGATGCAAACGGCATGGGGTTTATGTCGCAATGCAATCGCCTGCATTTCGGCGGTTGCAGCCATCTCAAAATTCAACGGGCCTTTGAGTGCGTCCATCAATCCTTCGATATCAGCGTCCGATATATGCCGGCGGTCTTCGCGCAGATGCGCCGTAATGCCGTCTGCGCCGGCCTCCTCGGCAATGACTGCGGCGCGCACGGGATCAGGCATGGCACCACCACGCGCATTTCGCACGGTGGCGACATGGTCGATATTCACACCAAGGCGCAGTCTTTTCGTCATCTGGGCATTCCTTTATCATGCGATACCTAGTGATGGGCATCTTCGCTAGGTGATGTCTTTTTCTTCAACTGGTCAAGCTTTGCCAACAGCATCTTCTTGCGGCGCTTCTGGTACGCGCTGATGACGGGCAGCGCCAGATAATAGGCAATTGTTGCAGCGACCAGACCAGGAACTATCCCACCCACAAGATAAGGAAAGAAGACATCATCATAAAAAACCTGCAGCCCACGCCAGTTAATTCTGTCGGGGGTAAAGATTGCGATGATATTGTTCCATAGATCATAACTCGCATCAGCGAATTTCTGGCCCAAATGATCATTGCGCCCAGGCGGCAGGCCCAGCATCCAAGAGCCAAGGCTGATAGACAGATACCCAATTGGTGGAAAGGTGAGCGGGTTGCCAAAGAACGTCGCCATCAATGCGGCCAAAATGTTGCCACGCAGCAGCCTCGCGATGATCGCGCCAAAAACGAAATGCAGGCCAAAAAGCGGAGTGAAGCAGATAAAGACACCCGCCCAAATTCCGCGACTGATTTTTTCGGGAGTATCGGGCAAACGGCGGACACGGTGTTTGACGTATTCAAAAGCACGAGTCCAGCCGCCTCGGGGATAGAAGAAATCCAGCACGATCTGCCAGATCGCGCGTCTATCCCTGCGTTTGAAGACCAATACTCGTCATCCTTCTCTGCGGGATGTGCCCGCGCCCAGTGCTGCAAGCCCTGGATCCTTGTGCCGCGAAATCGTGGACACATTACTTTCTGCCTCTAATGCAGTCTGAATGCGGTGCAAATGCTCCGCGTCTCGCAAGTCTACGTCGATCAGCAACCTAAAATAATCTGGTTTCCGATCAATAAACTTCAAGTCAGAGATATTGGCGTTCTGCTCGCCAATCAATGTGCAAATACGTCCCAGCACACCAGAATCATTGGTAATGGTGACGTCAAAGGTCACGGTATTCACCGCGCCATGCGTGCCTTCTTGCCACTGCAGGTCGATCCAACGCTCTGGCTGTTCTTCGTAATCGGCCAAAGCTTCGCAATCAATCGCATGGACGACAACGCCCCGCCCGCGAAAGGTGATGCCTAGAATACGTTCGCCCGGCACAGGCTGGCAGCAAGCACCTCGGTGCTGCACCTGATCAGGGTTGAGGCCCACGACAGCGCGCCCTTGTTCAACTTCCTCGCCCTGCTTGTCCTTCAACTCGGGATAGATCGCCGTGACAACACTGCGCCCGGTCAACTCGGCGCTACCAAGACGTGCTAACAATTCCTCGACGCTCTCGACCGCAAGCGCCTTTGCGGCGGTCTTGAGCGCCTTTTCAGTGCTGCGTTTACCGACGTTTTCAAACGCTACCCGTGCCAATTCCCGGCCCAGACGAACAAACCGTTCACGGTCTTCTTCCCGCAAGGAGCGCCGGATCGCGGTTTTTGCACGGCCCGTCACAGCGATATCAATCCACGTTGCTTGGGGCGTTTGCCCTTCTGCCGTGATCACATCAACAGACTGCCCGTTCTTAAGACGGGTCCAAAGCGGCACGCGCAGTCCGTCAACCTTAGCACCAACACAGGCCGATCCAATCCGTGTGTGGATCGCATAGGCAAAATCAATCGGCGTCGCACCGCGAGGCAGTTTGATCACATCTCCCTTGGGCGTGAAACAGAACACTTGGTCCAGATACATCTCAAGCTTGACCGCCTCGAGAAATTCATCGTGGTCCTGATCTTCGTCCAAACGTTCTGTGAGCGACGAAATCCATTTCACCGGATCAACGGCAAAGCGGTTCTCAACCCGTTCACCGTTTTTGTAGGACCAGTGCGCAGCCACGCCCGTTTCGGCAACCTCATGCATTTCGCGGGTACGGATCTGCACCTCCACCTGTTTGCCATCTCGACCGGACACAGTGGTGTGGATCGAGCGGTAGCCGTTGGATTTTGGCTGACTAATGTAATCTTTGAACCGCCCCGGAACGGCGCGCCACCGCTGGTGGATAGCGCCAAGAACGCGGTAACAATCTGCCTCGGTCGCCACAACGATGCGGAAACCATAGATATCAGCAAGGCGGCTGAAACCCTGCTCTTTCTCCTGCATTTTGCGCCAGATTGAATACGGCTTTTTCGCACGGCCAATAACATCGGCTGTAATGTTGGCCTTCTCCATTTCAACGCGCATATCGGCCGTAATCTTTTGGATCACATCCCCGGTTTCGCGCTGCAAGGTAATGAATCGGCGAATGATCGAATTGCGCCCTTCAGGGTTCAACACGCGGAAAGAGAGATCTTCCAACTCTTCGCGCATCCATTGCATACCCATGCGACCCGCAAGGGGGGCAAAGATATCCATCGTCTCGCGCGCCTTCTGCGCCTGCTTTTCAGGGCGCATGGATTTGATCGTGCGCATGTTGTGCAAACGGTCAGCCAGTTTAACCAAGGTCACTCGTAGATCGCGGGACGTCGCCATAAAGAGCTTGCGGAAATTTTCGGCCTGTTTGGTTTGGGTCGAGGTGAGTTGCAGATTGGTCAGCTTGGTAACGCCATCCACCAGATCGGCAATTTCACGGCCAAAGCGCTTTTCGACATCGACGAAAGACGCTTTGGTGTCCTCAATCGTGTCATGCAACAGCGCCGTGATCAGCGTAGCATCATCCATTTGCTGTTCGGCAAGAATGCCGGCAACAGCCACAGGGTGGGTAAAGTAGGGCTCGCCGGAATGTCGGAACTGCCCTTCGTGCATTTCGGCACCAAAGACAAAAGCATCGCGCAGAAGCGCCTGATTGGAATTGGGGTTATAGGTGCGGACCAGAGCAATCAGATCATCTGCAGTCGTCATCTGGTCCCGCGCCTATCCATGTAAGGCCGGTAAGGCGACCTTAGCGCTGCCCTTGCGCATCCATCAATGCGCGCAGCAGTTTCTCTTCTGACATATCATCTTCGGCAGGCTTGTCAGTCTCAGCACCCATCAACAAGGACATGCTGTCCTCTTCTGGTTCATCAACTTCGATCTGCGTCTGGTTCGCTTCGATCATACGTTCGCGCAGATCGGCCGCCAGCTGTGTTTCCTCGGCGATTTCACGCAAGGAAACGACCGGATTCTTGTCGTTGTCACGCGCCACGGTGATCGGCCCACCGGCTGAAATTTCGCGCGCACGATGTGCGGCGAGCATTACAAGCTCAAAGCGGTTTGGAACTTTATCGACGCAATCTTCTACGGTGACGCGGGCCATGGGGCGTACTCCAGTCAAGCAAGAGGGACTTTGGAAGCCGCTTACTTAGAGCCTTCATGCTAGATTGACAAGGGCTTGGCGCAAGGGTTTGCGTAGTTTTCTAAGGGGTGTGCGGGTCGCTTAATCTGATGACTTCAGCTTGCAGCTCCTCAGGCAAAGCCGCGACCATCTGCGCGATTGAGCGGCCAAGCACCGGATGCTGCCAATCGGGTGCAACATCCAGCATCGGAACAAGCACAAATGCACGATCTTGCAGACGCGGATGCGGCAGGATTAGCTCATCAGGTATCTGCTTTTGTTGCTGCGCCAAGGGCAAATCACGCCATCTTTGGTGCGCAGCACGGCTTGGAAGAACCGTATCGCCAACCGCAATCAGATCAAGATCAAGTGTCCGCTGGCCCCAACGCCGGGCGCGGGTGCGACCCGCTGTGGCCTCGATTTCATGCAAACGGGCCAGCAAATCAGCCGGCACCAGCCGAGTCGAAATCACCATTGCAGCATTCACAAAATCCGGGCCGGCACCCGCAGGAAAGGCTGGTGTCGCGAAAAAACCGCTCATTTTCGGCGGCTGATCTGATATTTCCGCGACCGCCAGCATAGCTTTTTGTACAGTTTCCCTAGAGTTACCCCATGAAGATTCTTCATTGCTACCAAGGGCAATCAACGTTTTGGGGCCAAGTGGTCTCATCTAAGTTACTTGCCTCTTTTTCTATATACATTACGTAAGTGAAATACTTGCGCGAACCTATAACACTCACGGAAGAACTACAGCGCAAGTTTAGTTATTTGGAAGGACGACCATATGTTTTATCGGGACGAGCGATTGGCGCTCTTCATCGATGGCTCAAACTTGTATGCTGCGGCAAAATCACTTGGCTTTGACATCGACTACAAACTCTTGCGGCAGGAATTTATGCGTCGCGGGAAAATGCTACGGGCTTTTTATTATACCGCCCTGCTTGAGAATGACGAATATTCGCCCATTCGCCCACTTGTTGATTGGCTCAACTACAACGGCTTCACCATGGTGACAAAGCCGGCCAAGGAATACACAGACAGCATGGGACGCCGCAAGGTGAAGGGCAACATGGACATCGAACTTGCCGTCGATGCCATGGAATTGGCCCCGCATCTTGATCACGTTGTATTGTTTTCAGGTGATGGCGATTTCCGCCCGCTTGTCGAAGCACTGCAGCGCAAAGGTGTCCGCGTCTCTGTTGTTTCAACGATTCGCAGCCAACCGCCGATGATTGCGGATGAACTGCGCCGTCAGGCAGATAACTTCATCGAACTGGACGAGCTGCGCGATGTCGTTGGTCGCCCAGTGCGTGAACCGCGCCCAGAAATGGCACGCGAAGACGTCACAGAAGAAATCTAAATTACTTTCGCATTGGGGCGCGTCCACCCCGCGCCTCAATGCGTCGCAGCATCTGATGCTGGACCTACCAGCTTCAAACCCTTACCTCTTGCTTGCGAAACCGGAGCGTAAGATGACCAAACCACCTCTCATACTTTATCTGGCTGCCCCACGCGGGTTCTGCGCGGGCGTGGACCGTGCGATCAAGATCGTCGAAATGGCGCTGCAAAAATGGGGTGCACCTGTCTATGTGCGCCACGAGATTGTTCACAACAAATTTGTCGTTGATGCACTCCGCGATCAAGGCGCTGTTTTTGTCGAGGAACTTGACGAATGTCCCGATGATCGCCCCGTGATCTTTTCGGCCCATGGTGTGCCAAAATCTGTACCTGCCGCTGCCGCTCAGCGTGAAATGGTCTATGTTGATGCAACATGCCCCTTGGTCAGCAAAGTCCACATTGAGGCCCAGCGCCACGCCGACAACGGTTTGCAAATGATCATGATCGGACACGAGGGCCACCCTGAAACGGTTGGCACGATGGGGCAGCTACCTGAGGGCGAAGTCCTGTTGGTCGAGACCGTCGAAGATGTGGCAACTGTTGCTGTTCGCAACCCGGACAGTCTTGCGTTTGTGACCCAAACCACGCTGTCCGTTGATGACACAGCCGATATCGTCGCCGCCCTTTACGACCGCTTCCCTAAGATCGTCGGCCCCCACAAGGAAGACATTTGTTACGCCACCACAAACCGCCAAGAAGCGGTGAAGGCGATGGCGCCCAAATGCGATGCCATGCTGGTTGTCGGCGCCCCGAATTCATCGAATTCTAAGCGCTTGGTCGAGGTGGGCGCGCGCGCAGGCTGCCAATATGCGCAACTGGTGCAACGGGCAACTGACATCGACTGGCGCGCGCTGGAAGGGATCACATCAATGGGGATCACCGCAGGTGCATCGGCCCCTGAAGTGCTGATCACCGAAGTGATTGACGCATTCAAAGACCGTTTTGAGACGACCGTCGAAATGGTTGTGACCGCGGAAGAGAACGTCGAATTCAAAGTGCCTCGCGTGTTGAGAGAAACCGCCTAGCAATGAATACGATCCCTCGTTCAGCTTTAGTCCTTGGCCTCGCTGGTCTCATCCCATTCATCTGGGGGGCGGCCACTGTCATCCTGCCTGAGCTGGCCACTTGGGGGCAAATGACCTTTAGCGGGCGTTTTGTCGGCCCTTTTGTGCAGCTATTCTATGGCGCGGTCATCCTGTCATTTATGTCCGGTGTGTTGTGGGGGTTTGCCACAAAGGCGACCGGAAAAATCGCAACGGCGAGTTACATTCTGTCAGTCATCCCAGCACTTTGGGCATTCTTCATGACAGGCGGAGGCCCCACGACTGCGGCGGTAAACCTGATCGTGGGCTTTCTGGGTCTGCTGTTATTGGATTGGCATTTCTGGCGGCTGGGTTTGGCACCCGCCTGGTGGATGCAATTGCGCGGGCTTTTGACCGCAATCGTGATTATCACGTTCCTGCCGCTGGTGTTTTGATGGCCGACGCACGTACCATTGCGACCTACAACGCCAAAGCGGCAGAATATGCGACGCTTGTGACAAGCGATGGACCAGACCAGACCTTGC
>Ga0316189_10004161_pt1 | contig 13951 bp, 14 predicted proteins | sample LowCovwburrow_MG_FD_204930 | JGI IMG/M metagenome (GOLD analysis project Ga0316189, IMG submission 204930) | Coastal sediment microbial communities from Maine, United States - Lowes Cove worm burrow | ecosystem: Environmental > Aquatic > Marine > Coastal > Sediment | place: USA: Maine...
ATAAACCAGCCGTGAGACAACCGGTGCAACAAGCGGTGCATCGAGCTCTTTTGACAACGCAAGGGCCACCGCAAGGGCACCCGGGTCCCAGGCGACGTGGCTGAGCAGTGCTTCCTCACCCAGACCGAGACCGGCGTATTCATCCGGGATAAAATTTGTCGCATGTTCACACACCAGAATCACCCCGCCCTCTCCGGCAGCGTTCACCAGCAGGACGACATCCTCCGGCGTCTGGGTATTCGACTCGGCATGCGGTTGCACGGTATGAAACTCCTCCCCTTGGTGTTGTTCATAATTTTTCAAAATGTACTTCACTGTCAAGGAGTTTTCTGAAAATATTATTACAAATCCTTTTTTATTGTCGATCTTTTTACATACGTGTTTATTATGGGATCAATCAGAGCCCCTGATAACTGAAGAGAGTGGATAAGTGTCACAGCCTCAGGACCTCACCGTTGCGGAACGCATTCGGCAAAAATTCGACACCCTCACCCGTGCCGAGCGACAGCTTGCCAATGCTATTCTGGAAAACTACCCGGTATCAGGCCTGGGGGGGATCACGGCGCTCGCTGAAAGCTCGGATGTCTCCCCACCTACCGTTGTCCGGATGTCCAAAAAGCTGGGCTATAAGGGATTTCCTGAGCTTCAGGCGATGCTCCGCGCCGAGGTGGAGGCCTCTATCTTGAATCCCATTTCAAAACACAATCGCTGGACTGAAGGGGCACCGGATACCCACTTGCTTAACCTCTTTGCCGACGCCGTTATGGATAATATGCGCCAAACCCTGCGCCATCTGGACCTCAACGAGTTCAACGCCGTCGTTAACCTGTTATCTGACAAAAACCGCACCATTCATGTGCTGGGGGGACGATTGACCCGCTCACTGGCCGATTATTTTTTTACCCACATGCAGGTTATCCGGGATCATCTGACTCTGGTCGCCGCCAATTCCAACACTTGGCCCCATTACGTTTTGAACATGAAAGCGGGTGACGTGCTGGTGGTGTTTGATATCCGCAGGTATGAGCGCGAAATCCTTAATCTGGCTGAAATCGCCACGTCTAAAGGTGTCACTGTCATCCTGTTTACCGATCAGTGGGGCTCACCGGTCTCAAAGTACGCCACCCACAGCTTCCATTCCCGCATTGAAGCCCCATCTGCGTGGGATTCTTCCGTCGTCACCATGTTCATCGTCGAAACCGTCATCGCCGCCGTTCAGACAGAGAACTGGGACGAAACCCGCGAGCGCATGAACACACTGGAAAGCCTGTTCGATAAATCAAAGCTGTTTAAGAAGTTTACATGAACTTTTTACAGAAATCCGGGTGCTAGACATCCGATCAGCCCTGCCCTACTTTGAGGCATCAATTTTCATTAGGGCGCTACGTGGTTAATGACTCTTTTAAACGAGATCACTTTGGCGATCCGCCTGGCAATGCGAGACATGCGCGGTGGTGCCCGAGCCTTACGGTTATTAGTCGCCGGGGTGTTTATTGGTACGGCGTCTGTGGCTCTGATAGGAGTGACCACACATAGCATTGCAGATGGCGCACGCCAGGGCGCGCTGGAAACCGTAGGCGGTGATTTGAGCCTGCGCCTGTTTCATCGCCCGGCAACTGAGGCTGAGCTTAGCGTGATCCGCAAAGAAGGCGCTGTCAGTGTTACAGCCGAACTGCGTCCCATGGTCCGCGCCATCAGAAATGGTTACGCCGACGCAATACCATTGCTGAGCGAACTAAAAGGCGTGGATGGGGCTTATCCGCATTATGGCCACGTGGGCATCATCCCTGATCGCAACCTCCATCAGACCCTTAATCAACGCGACGGTGTGTATGGGGCGGTTGCCGATAAAGAGTTATTCAATACACTGGGACTAAAGGTCGGCGACAGCCTTCAAATCGGTGAAGCCCAATATCAATTGCGCGGCACACTTGTGGTTGAACCTGACCGAGCCTTTCGGGCCTTTACCCTTGGCCCCCGCATTATTGTCTCTCTTGAAAGCCTACCGGCAACCAACGTGAGCAACGTCGGCTCGGCGACCTATTTTTACACCCGTGTAAAATTACCTGCTCAGACAAATGGGCAGGCCGAAGCCGAAGCCGCATTGTCACGCATTGATCGGGCCTTTCCACAATCGGGTTGGCGGATGGTCAACGCCCATAAGGGCGTGCCGGGGGTGGAACGGACATTAGCCATGGCCAATGCGTTGCTGCTGTTTATTGGGCTGGGGGTAATGCTGGTGGGCGGGGCTGGCATCGTCGGCGCGGTACTCGCGCACGTGGCGGAGAAGACAACCGTCATCGCGATCTTGAAATCCATCGGCGCCCCCCCCCATGTGGTCACCCTGACCATTGGCTTTGAAGTGATGTTCACGGTTTTTGTAGGTGTCGCCTTGGGCGTGGGCTTAGGCGCCTTTGGTCCCGCCCTGGCGGCCTCTGCATTGGCAGAGCAACTGCCCTTTGCTTTGGAGACGACCCCCGCGATGAAGCCTATGCTGGCAGCAGGGCTGTTCGGCATTTTGGTCGCGTTGTTGTTTGCATGGTGGCCGCTGATGGGGGTGCAAAGTATGAATGCCCGGGTGCTGCTGCGGCAACGCCTCACCCACACACGCAAGAAATTGGGGGTCAAAGGTTGGATTGGTGTGGGGTTGATTTTATCGACGATTGTCGCCCTTGTGTTCTGGGTGTCGCCGCTGCCTGTGTTGACCGTGGTTTTTTTGAGTGGCGCATTGGTGTTGACGGCAATTTATTATGCCTTGGGTATTGGCCTGATCCACATGGCCAAGGTATTGGCCAAGGGTAAAAGCGTCTACGTACGCCAAGCCCTGAGCAACCTTTACCGATCTGGATCGCCCACCGGTTCGGTTGTGATGGCCCTCGGGTTGACAATGACGTTCCTCGTTGCCTTGGATGGTATCGGCTCGGCTGCCCGCAATCATCTACATGAAACCCTGCCTCACAGTACACCTGACTTGGTGGCGTTCTCAATCGCCCCCGAGGTTGCGACACATCTCGAGAACGAGTTGGCAAAGTCTGGAATGACAAAACACCAACGCTTCTCACCATTTTTGCATGCCCGGGTTCAGGCAATCGGCGGCATTCCGGTGCAAGACCTAAAAACACCAGCGTCATTGAGTTGGGTTATTCGCGGTGATCGCGGTGTGTCCTTCGCCACGACCCTACCTGACGGCACCCGTTGGAACGCCTCGCAATCGATGCAACCCGGTTTTTCAATCGAAGGCGGTATTGCCGAAAAACTGGGCCTTGGACTTGGCGACACGATCACCTTGAATGTTAGCGGAGATATCCGCAGCGGGGAGATTTTGAAGTTTCATTACGTCGATTGGAGTGGGTTGAACCTGGACTTCCCCCTCATCGCGACCCCGGCGACGTTTAGCCAAACCTCCTATACCTTTGCAGCCTCTTTGAAAGCCAACTCCGGCCAGCAAGACGCCTTGGAAGCGTTCATTAAACAGGGCTTTCCCAATGTGCCTCTGATTCGTGTGTCGGATGTTTTACAATCGCTATCCAATTTTCTCAATGCGTTGGTAATTGGTTTGGAAACGGCGGCGTCGATGTGTGGGCTGGCGGCCTTGGTGGTTCTGGCAGGCAGTGTCCTTCAAGGGCTTCGCGAACGCATTAACGAGGCGGCATTGTTAAAAGTGTTGGGGGCACGAAAGCGGCAGCTAATGACTATGTTGATGGTGGAGTTTCTGGGGCTCGGCACTCTGGTGGCTCTGGTGGCGCTGCCGTTGGGGTTAAGCGTTGCTTACGCTGTTGCGAGAGTCGCTGAGTTTGGCAGTGCAAGTGTATCATGGACCGGAGGAATCATGCTGGCCTTAGCAGCCATTTCCGTCACCCTGCTTGTCGGTCTTGTGGCAACACTGGGCGCATATTCCGCAAAGCCCGCTCGAGTTTTACTCAACAGCAAATATGTTTGAAGCGGGATCGGACAAGAAAAGATTGGTCGGGGAGACTGGATTCGAACCAGCGACCCTCTGTTCCCAAAACAGATGCGCTACCAGGCTGCGCCACTCCCCGACAGGCGCGTTTCTAGGGTGTCAGATATGATTAGGCAAGCACTAAATAACATTAGTTACGGTTGATCGGGTTTTTCTAGAATTGCATCTGTCGGATTGAAATCGGGATCAAGCACCTGCCTTGCAAGCCACAACACCTTTTGCTTCAATTCCTCACCCGTGAACGGCTTGGCCACATAGGCATTGACCCCGAGTTCCCGGGCCTCGACAACATCACCCATAGTGTTCTTTGCTGTTAACATCATGAACGCTATTCCCGGTTCTTTTTTTCTGACTTTCTTCAAAAAATCAATCCCGCTCATCACCGGCATCATCCAGTCGCAGACAATCAGGTCATAATATCGTTGATCTGTATCGAACTTTTCCCACGCATCGGCACCATCCTTGGCCAGATCAATGTGAACCAGTCCCATATCCTTCAATGTTTGCTGAATCAGGATTCGGATCATCATGTCATCTTCGACAACCAGCACCTGTAAGGTTGGAAGTCGGATTTCCCATTTTCTGACTGGTTTTCGCATCCGGGATTCCATACGTGTGGTAATATGTGCGATATTTTAACGAATCATACATCTATATCTCTATATTTAAACACCTTATTGCGGCAAAGAATTTTCAAAGATGTGATGTTTTATTCTGTCATCAGGTTTCAATCCAAGACGTTTTGATGTCCCGGCGATCACCTCCAGCACAGCCCATGCCGGTGTTTCGGACGAAATAACATGTAGAGAGCGGGGCTGAGTTTCCTGCACTATCCTCTGGATTAACCCTTGTTGATCAATAAAAATCATATCAAGTGATATCAGGGTGTTCTTCATCCACATGTTAATGATGCTGCTGCGGCGGAAATCAAACAGCATTCCCGCACCGGCCCCCAACTCTTTTCGAAACTGCAATCCCTGAGCATGCTGCTGAGAGGATGACGCCAGTTCTACAGTAAATTGGTGATTGCCTGTCGTGGATATGATTTCAAGCGGGGAGGTCTCAAAGGTAAGCGAATTTGCCTCTGAACCCAGAGCTATCACTCCGATCAACATCAAAATTACAGCCACGACGACAACAAATCTGATCCTCATTACACCGGCAACCTTTACCTAAATATTGTTCTGTAGAGTAACAGTATCGGGAAAATTTAAAACTCCCCGCTCAAAATTTAAAATAGCTCAGGAAGCCGTCACAGGACAAGCCTTGGGCAGGCCCTCCTTCGTTGCACATCTAACATGGGCTATTGCACTCGGTTACGCGGCCAGAAACCGCGCCACTTTCACGGATATGTGACATGGATTCTTGTGCAGGATGGTATTTAATCAACCCATGACTTACAGCCATTTCTCACCGCCATTATCTGCATTGGTGATTATATTGATCATCACCTCAACAGGGCTATCAAAGGCTGATGATTTTGTAGCGCCGAGCGTAATCGCCATCCCCGCAGGGCCATTCATCCGGGGATCAGACAACAATGAACGGGAGGCGGCATACCAACTGGACGAAAAAGCCTATGGGCATCGGACCACCCGCCGTGGTCGGTGGTATGAAGGGGAATATAAGCGCCACACAGCCTCAACAGAGGCCTATGCGATCACGAGGACACCTATCACCAACAGTGACTATGCCCGGTTCCTGAAGGAGACAGGACGCCCACCACCCCGCGTCGATCAAAAAACGTGGACCGCATATGGTTTCGTTCATCCCTTTCAACGTACCCGAAAATTCTCGTGGGTAGACTCATCTCCGCCAAAAGGTCGCCAACGGCACCCTGTCGTTCTGGTCAGCCATGACGAAGCAGTTTCCTATGCAAACTGGTTGTCGAAAAAAACCGGTAACACCTGGCGTTTGCCAAGTGAGGCCGAGTGGGAAAAGGCGGCCCGGGGAATAGAGGGTCGAAGGTTTCCGTGGGGAGATAAATTTGATCCCACTCGCCTCAATTCCCATGACCTGGGGCCATTTGATACAACGGCTGTTGGGAAATATGCGAATGGCGCAAGCCCATTTGGTTTAATCGATGCCAGTGGGCAGGTTTTTGAATGGACAGCGACAGAAGGGAACGCCGGGCACTTTATCGTCAAAGGAGGGTCGTGGGATGACAAAGGCTGCGGGGTATGTCGTCCCGCAGCCAGACATACCAGGCCAGCCAAAATCAAACACATCCTGATCGGGTTTCGAGTTGTCCGTGACGACTGATAATTTGATTCAGTTATCCAGAGCGCCTTGATTAATCCACCAGCGGAACAAATCCTTGTCACAGCTTGTCAGTTTTCTCTTACCGTGTGGCATACGCACCCCGCCCTTGGCCCGTCCATCAATCAGCACCATCAGGTTGCTGACGAAGGCATCCCCGGGGATGACCATCGGGCCATATTTAGTGCCTTTCATCAGACCCTGGTAAGTCCGAAGGTCGAGGCCGCTTTCTTCATACCCCTCCCCTTGTGGTTGATGGCAGGATAGGCAGCGCACTTGAATAATCGGAGAAATATCTTCGCTAAAGCTTACTTTTTCAATGGCCTGAACTGGATGTGACGTTAGTCCGACGATTAGCATAATTGCGGCCAGAATCATCGGCGCCCGGACAAATGATTTATGAAGAAGTGTCATAACTGAATTCCTTCCATCTCATCGGGATAACACGATGTATGTATACGGAATTCAGTCGCGCACAAGGTTGGCGGGAAAATTCCGCACTCTTAGGTATTATAACATCATTTACGGGCTACGTCATTAGGCACAGGCCTCGATAACGGTTAGGCGAGCTACCCTCTATCTGCCAAAGACTTTCATCAACAACTCTGTCGAGCGTTTAGCCGGGTCTTTGCGGATGGCTGCTTCTTCCTGGGCCAGATAGTGAAACAGGCCTTGCAGCGCGTATTTGACCGCATGATCACTGAGGTCAGCTTTTAGATCGGGAACAAAAGGAATTTGCCGATACTGTGCAACCAGTTGGTCATATGTTGTGAGCGCCCCGACGTGTTGCAGGGAACTGTCGACTACCGGGCGGATAATCCCGGCAAGGTCACTTGAGGCAACCCGCTTGAAGTATTCTGTAGCGGCGTTATCCGGTCCGTTGAGAATTTGATTGGCGTCAGAAAAACTCATGGAAGTAATGGTATCCCAGAACAGCTGCTGGGTTGCCGGGGCCGCCTCTTCCGCGGCCCGGTTAAGACGCAACTCAAGATCGTCCGCCATCCCAGATAATCCAAATTTCTTCAGGTAGGACTGGGCCTGCTGTAATTCTGGCGGCAAAGGAATATGGATATCAGGATCAGTATTATATCCATTCTCGGCCCCCAATTGGGCAACTACACGCTCTGTGCCGATTTTCAAAGCCTCACGTAACCCGGCTGTGATGTCGGTTACGCTAAGGCCTGATGAGGTCGGCAGGCCTGTCGAATTGCCACTGGTCGATTGAACGACAGTATCGACTTTCTTTTTTAAATCCGATAACAGGCCCGCATGCGCAATGGACGGAAACAGCAACCCGACAACGAGAGCAGTCAACAGCCTGAATTGAGACGTCATACGTTATCCTCCGAGGAACAACCTGCCAACGTCCGGATTTTCAAGAAGCTCGTCCCCTTTACCGGCAATCGCCAATTCACCAGACACAAGAACATAGCCAATATCGGCAAATTCCAGGCCCTTCTTGGCATTCTGCTCAACCATGATAATGGTCTTGCCTTCGCCATGTTGCAGGTCATCGAGGATTTCGAAAACCATATCGATGAACCGGGGCTCGAGACCAATTGATGGCTCATCGACCAACAACACTTCAGGTCCCATCACCAAGGCCCGGGAAATCTCCAGCAAGCGGCGCTCACCACCGGATAAAACCCCGGCCGGGTGGCTGCGACGTTTGGCAAGGCGGTCATATTTTGCAAAAATCTTTTCCGCCACTTCCTTGGCTTCATCGGGGTCGTCTTTGAGGTATCCCCCCATCCACAGATTTTCTTCAACCGTCATACCCGGAAACACCGATTTATCCTGCATGATGTAAGCAACACCCGCTTCCTTCAGTTTCTGACTGGAAGTCAACTTGGTGACATCGCGTTTATTTTCCCCCTCTCCGATTTTGATTGAGCCGGAAAAAATATTGGTGAATCCAAAGACCGAATGCAGAATCGTCGATTTGCCTGCCCCGTTCGGGCCAATCAGGCACAACGATTGGCCCTTCTGAACTTGAAGATTCAGGCTATGGAGAATCTCCATTTTGCCATAACCGGCAACCAGATTATCAATTTGAACAAACGGGTCGTTATTGGCGAGGGCCGCAATCTTGTCGAGGCCAACCACTTCGGCCATTGCTTTGGCCTGTCGATTAACATCATCGACTGAAATAACCGTTTCGGCATTCCCCATGTGATAACCGCTGGCCCGTTTCGCGGCATCTTCATTGGTTGTGTTTTCTTCAGCCATCAGTGCGCCCCCAAGTATGCGTCGATAACGTCCTGGTTGTTCTGGATTTCTTCTGGTGTCCCGTGTGCCAGCATTTCACCGTGCGCCAGACAGTAAACATTATCGGCCAAATTCATCACCACCCGCATGTTGTGTTCAATCACAAAAAGGGTGATCCCGAATTCCGTGTTGGCCCGCTTCAAGCGATCAATCAACCCGTTAATCAGGGTTGGGTTGATGCCGGCTGTTGGTTCATCAAGCAACAACACCTTCGGGTCATTCATCAAGGCCATAGCGAATTCCAGCAACTTTTGCTGACCGAAAGACAGATTCCCGGAGAGCAGCTTTCGCTTTGAATACAGCCCGACAAACTCCAGCAAATGCTCTGCTTTTTCAGTTATTTCAGCGTCATGGGGCTTGAACATATCCATAAACGTCGCTTTGCGGTGCGGAATTGAAATCAGCATGTTCTGAACGCAGTTCATTTTGCCATAAATCCGGGTTTGCTGAAAAGTTCTGAGCATCCCCAGACGGGCAATTTCCTGAACCCGCAAATCGGATATTTCCTGGCCTTCGAACTGGATCGAACCATTGTCAATCGGGTGATATCCAACGATCGAGTTAAACAGCGTGGTTTTTCCCGAGCCGTTTGGTCCAATCAGACTTGTGATCTGGCCTTCCGGTACACTCATTGACACGTTATGGTTTGCCACAACACCGCCAAAAGATTTGGAAACCCCTTTTACTTCTATCATATTTGTCATCAGGCTGTTTCCTTCTCAGCAGCATCCGGATCATCGACTTCAATGCCGAATTTCTCTGGCCACTTATCCTGCATCCAGCCAACAATTCCTTGTTGGAAGAACACAACGTTGATCACAATCAGAGCGCCTAACGTAACCCACTGCCAGCCAAGCAGATATGTCCAGGTTACTTCCTTGATAACGTGGAATAAAATGGCCCCAATGATGGGACCCCAAAGCGTCCCCTTGCCACCGAGCAGTGCCATCAGCACCATAAAGATACCGAAAGTAATGGTTGGAAAGGCCACTTCAAGAGGTTCAACGAAACCGATCATATTGCCAAACAGCCCCCCGGAAATACCCAGGAAGAAAGCAGAAATCGACCACGACACTGTCTTGTAGCGTTTGGTCTGGATTCCCATGCCTTCGGCCTTTTCTTCATCATCCCGAATGGCATTAATCGCCAACAGAAAGCTGGTAGTATAAAGCCATCGCAAGAAAAGGAAGGTCGCTATCGCGAGGCCAAGCATCATGAAATAATAGAATAGTGTACCATCTGCTTCGCCCGGGAAAGGTGGCAATGAAATCCCACCTCCTCCGCCGACAAGGTCCCAGGTTCCAATCAGCTCACCTGCAGCAATCGCCACACCAAGAGTACCAATGGCGAAATAGGGGCCGCGAAGTCCAAAAACAATCCAGCCAAAGACGACTGCCAACAACATTGCTCCAATCGCTGCAACGATCAGACCAACTCCCAGACCGGTAAGAAATTGTGTGAGGGTTAGGTCAAGACGGGCCGACCCGGAGTGTGCCGTGTAATCGCCCAGATCAACAAACATACTGATCTGCACGATTGTACAAATGTACATTCCAATGCCAAAGAAAAAGATATTACCGAGTGAGTTATATCCCATCTGCCCACCTTGCAAATCCCAGGTCATGGCGAAAACGACCATCAACCACATCATTGCAATTTGAGACGTGTAGGCAGGGAAAACAAACGGCGCGGCAACTCCGACCAACAGGACGCCTGCGTGAAGGAGTAACTTGTTAAAAGACATGCTCATTCGACCACCTGCCTATGACGTCTTTGTTGAATTTGGCGCCACAGCAGGACCGCAATCAGGGTTCCGACAACGGTCGCCTGTTGAAATTCAGCCCCGAGGATAAATCCACTAAACTGCTCCAGCCCACCGAGGCCCAGTCCGGCAATGATCACACCGGGCAGGTTTCCGAAACCAGCCGCCGTGACAATCACGAACGAGCGTATCGAGTGGGTGATACCAAAGAACGGCTGGATTACCCAAACCATGGCAATCAACACTCCGGCAGCGCCACAAATCGCAGCATTTAGAGCGAATGTAAAAGCATAGACCCGGTCGGTATCAATACCCATGACTTTGGCAGCGCGAGCATCTTGAGCTGTCGCCCGGATTGCCTGACCCATTCTGCTGTTTTTCATAAACAACACGAGGCCCGTTGCCAGGATCGCCGCCAGAACGAAGGCAATCAACTTGGCTTGTGATATTGTTACGTTCCCGCCGAACATCGACATCGTCTCAAAGCCGGATTTTGCCACCTGAACGTCAGGCCCAAAAGCCAGATTAAGGGATTGAGCCAAGACAATGGCAATGCCGAATGTCGCAAGAAGTGAGGTAAACATATCGCGTTCAACCACCCGCCGAATGATTGTGCGGTACATGATCCAACCGAAAATGAACATCACAACAGCTGCAAGAGGAAGCCCCAAAATGGGATGAATGCCATTATTGGCAAGGACAACCGCTATATACCCCCCCATGATGACAAAATCACCCTGGGCCAGATTTTTAACGTTCATTACGCCCCAGACCAGAGCCAACCCGTAAGCGGCCAAAGCAAAGATAGCGCCGATAAGCAATCCATCAAGTAACAGCTGCACATTCAGGAGAGGAGCCATCCCGAGCAGGGCAATATTATCAAACATATTATTTTCGCCTATTTATTATCCAACGCCCCCGCCGGTAATGGCGAGGGTGTCAGACAAGTAACTCCCTTGAAGGGAGAACCAAAACAGAACTTACTGAGCTTTACGAGGCCAGTTTACAGGATCAGAAGCCCACTTTGTTGGGGCAACCACCTTGTATTCACCATTTTGAATTTGGCGAAGAACCATTGGTTTGGCGATATTATTACCCGCTTTAGAGAAGCGGATGTTGCCATAGAAGGATTTCATGTCAGTCGCAGCCAACGCATCACGAACCTTGTCTTTGTCAAATGACTGAGCTCGCTCGAAGGCATCTTTCCAGACCTGAACCGCAGCAGATGCCTGTGCGGCCTGATAAGGAACGTTCTTGTATCCCTCGAAAGTAGCTTTGAACAAGGTATCGTATTCCATGGCCGTACCAAACAGCTTATCGCTGTAGCTGAGTGTCTCAGCCCACTGGGTTGGGCACAGGAAGTCATTGGTTGAAGGGCCAAACTTTTTGACAACTTTAGCCGCTTCGCAGTGAGTCATGGCAATCATCGGAACATCAATTTTCAGTTCCTTGATTTGACGCGCTGCCGTAGCCGCTCCTTTGGAGTGACCCGAAACAACCAACAGGTCAGGCTTGATGGCTCTCACCTTGGTCAGTGTTGCAGTCATGTCCGAAAGATCACGCGGGAGTTTGTCGTCAATAACAACTTTCAGGCCATGCTTTTTAACATCGTCCAAAACCCCGGCACGCACATCCAGTGAGAATGGGTCATTTTCAAACGCCATCGCGACGGTGATGTCACCAGCCTTTTTACCGTTTTTCTTGCCGATTTCTGCTGCAAGCCCTACCGCACTGGCAAGATACTGCTCTGAGGTCGAAAGCACGGCGAACAGGTACTTATAGCCCTGGGTGAACAGAGAGCGCGAGGCTCCTTCAGCTTCTACCATCGGAATTTTATGTTTTTCTGTAACCGGAGCAATCGCCTTGGTCAGACCAGAGCTATAAGGCCCAAGCATAAACTGGACACCGTCCTGCTTGATCAGACGTTCCGCAAGCTGAGCACCACGGGCCGGAGTCGACTCATCATCATAGTAGATGACTTTCAGCATGTAAGACTTTCCACCAACCTTGACGCCGCCGCCTTCGTTGATTTTTTTGATTGCCAACTCATAACCGTTTTTGGCATGAATGCCGTTTGTTGAATATTTGCCGGTAAACGAAATAGCGGAACCGAGGATAATGGTATCACCCTCGACCTTGGCATTGGCGGTGCCAGAGATCATCATTGCTGTTGCAGCGACGCCCATAGCCATGCCGGTTAGCTTAATAAATCGTGACATTATTGTGTTACCTCCCAAAGGTTAACTTTTTATACTCAATAAAGGTTGGCAGCATTATTAGGATGAAACGGGTCTTTAATGCCCACTGCCATTTGCTTTGAAGTGCAAGTATTATCGAAGCATGAAACAATCGCAATAGAAACAATTGATAAATGTTAATTTAGACCAAGAAAATGACCAAAATCAGACGTTCAGGGTTTTGTGCCGGGGACCCAGGCCTTGACGGTGACCGGTTTTCCAGACTGCGTGACCAGAATTTTTGGCTTCACAACGTGTTCAGGAGAGGGCGCATCTGTCCCCTGAATAAACGATTTCGCCATCTCTTCGAGGCTGATAGTTGCCCTGTCGCCTCTTTCGCGCGCATTCCTGTAAGCCACCGTTCCTTTAACGAGTTCGTTCAGTCGATCCATCTTCAGTGGCCCGAACCGCTTCCATATATTATCGAGGAAAGTTGTGATATCATGGGGCATGAATAAGTCGACATCAACATCCGGTCGACCCTTGGTAAAGGCAATATAAATATTTGGTTCAATCGGTCCCAACTCGTCAGCGACAAACACGGCAGGCATCAATTGGCGGCCCTTGAAAGCCACGGCATAATAGGCCTGCGCCAGAAACAGCAACCGTTGAAGTTTCATCGGTTGCAGGTACTCATGATCATTCAGTGCGATGTCTTCAAAATAGAACGCAACATCAAAAGCGGTATTTACATCAGCGGGCATATCAAACCTGAAGGTATGACTTAAAGTTAGGTTATTCGGATTGGGAGGGTTAGCCGCCTCACCTCCTGCATTTTGCCATAGACGACACGGAGGCAAAATCAAAAAATATCACAATGTGATATCAACCACTTCGCGCTCAAGCTCTTCTGCGGTTTTCAGGACTTCCGCGTTGGCTTTATAGGCCGCCTTAGCTTCAACCAGATTGATGACATCTTTCAGGTAACGGGTATCTTGATTCTCGCCTTCAATTTGAGAATTGATAATTTGGGCCTGAACACCCGCACCGGAATCTGTGCCGGTAACGAGACTGGTGCTTGAAACTTCAGCCCGTGTGTACCCTTCGGTGTGAAGGTTTGCAATGTTGTGACTGGCTGTCTCCACCTTGAGTGAAGCTGCCTTCAGGCCCGAAGTCGCTGTATTAAGAACAGAAGAAACGCTCATGTTAATCAACACCTAGTATCTAAACCAAAAACATAAATAAGTGTCTAAATGATAAGTGATTATACAATGGAACCATAAAATCCGCTGCTGAAATGGTGTGAACAAATATTAATTTATGTGAACAAAACTAGTGTAAACCAAAGCCATTTATAGAGCATGCGAATGTATTCTTAAGTGATGGAGGTCACAGTAGGAGTGATTATTGAGGAGTGATTATTGCCTAATTATAAGTTCAGACTCAGCTCACGTCCTGCCTTTGGGGCATTGCCGGAAATGATAATGGCATTGGTCTCATAGGTCTGAATGGCTTTCGCAACAA
>Ga0316189_10004163_pt1 | contig 13948 bp, 10 predicted proteins | sample LowCovwburrow_MG_FD_204930 | JGI IMG/M metagenome (GOLD analysis project Ga0316189, IMG submission 204930) | Coastal sediment microbial communities from Maine, United States - Lowes Cove worm burrow | ecosystem: Environmental > Aquatic > Marine > Coastal > Sediment | place: USA: Maine...
TTCTCGCCATCGATATCGGGCAACCCCTGAGAGGCTGGTTCATTTTCTGGCATGCCAACGTCCACTCCATGCTGACCGAGGTGGCGTTCTGCCTGACTGCTTACTTCTTCGTTCTCTGTATCGAATATATTCCGCTGGTTCTGGAGAATCGTCAGCTCGACAGGGTCCCTTTCTTCCACAACCTCACCCACAACATGCATGAGATCATGGCGGTCTTCGCCGCCACCGGCGCTTTTCTGTCCTTCTTCCACCAGGGATCGCTTGGCGGCGTGGCCGGTGTTCTTTTCGGACGACCATTCGGATTTCGGGAACATATCCTCATCTGGCCGTTTACTTTTTTCCTCTTTACCTGGTCCGCGGCGGCTTACGGACCCTGTTTCACCATCCTGATCACCAGAATAACGGAGGCCGTTACCGGCAAAAAACTGGTCAAAGACAACGTGGTCTGGCTGCTGGCCAAGATATCGGGCTGGATGATGTTGACCTACAGCATTGCCAAAACCGCCGATACCATTTACTGGGCAGCCGTCACTGCGCCGGCCAAAGGGTTCGTTCTGAGCGATTTTTATACCAGCAATGCCCTTTACGGGTACTGGATCCTGGTGCTCGAAGTGGGCATCTGCGGCTGGCTGCCGGCCCTGCTGCTGGTTTTCAAAAAGACCCGTGAAAACAGGAAACTGCTCTGGCTGGCCGTGATTCTGGGCGTGATCGGCGTCAGCCTCAATCGCTGGGTGATGGTGCTTCAGGTGCTGGCCGTGCCGGTGATGCCTTTTATCAAATGGATCCTGTATTACCCGAGCTGGCAGGAAGTCGCCACCACGCTGCTGCCGGTGGCCTACGGCATCATCCTGGTTGCGTTTTCCTACCGTTACCTGCCTGTTTTCCCCCAGGAAGCGGAACTCAATCCCATCGAGCCGCCGGCAGGAGAGGTCGCGCCATCCGAACTTGAAACCGCTTTAGCATCAGACGCCCAGGAGGGGGATTTGCAACCGGTACAGGCGTAAATTGAGAGCACAGGAGGAGAGACATGTTTCCGTTTAGTTTCGAATGGATCTGGGATATGGGCCACATGGTTTTTCACGGGGGGCTGTGGTACGCGCTGACCATCATCGGACTCGGAATGACGTATTGCGTCATCAAGGCCGTCGTGGATTCAAGCAAAGGCAAGGCCAGCCACCATCACTGATCCTCAACCCACTGAATTGGTCAAATTTTAAAGCGCTTGTCCTCCAAAACAATGCTATGGAGCAAGCGCTTTACTTATTTTTTCCCCGTCGTACTTTAGTACGCAAATAGAAATAAATGTATTTCAGGTCCAAAGCATCTGAAATGTTTATTCGGTAAATCAGAAATGTTCGTTCGGTAAAAACGATGACATCCTTCAATCCCGCCTATCGTGGCGGGACTAAACTGCTTCAACCAACTCAATCTCGCGGCGGGACACAACTTAAAAAGGTAGGCGCCTCCACCCGGATAAACGGTTGCAAACGGCGGCTGAAACTCGCCGCAACAGGCTCTAAGACCGGACCAGGCCTGTCATTAAATAATGAGCTCGGATTCAGCCTGAAGGTTATACTTTACAAGCGGCATCTACATCAGGTCCGCTCTAAGAACCTGTAGGCGACTCAGACAGTCAGCCGCCGTTCGCAACCGTTTATCCGGGTTCCGGCACGTCATCATATGGCGTAGTGGCGACGTGGATTGCGTTCTTTATCATAAAATTTTCGGAGAAAATTTTATTCGGGGAAAATTTTATATGGATAAAATCGTAGTGGAGGGCGGAAGACAGCTGAACGGTGAGGTCAAGATCAGCGGTGCCAAAAATGCCGCCCTGCCGGTTCTCGTGGCGGCCCTTCTGACCGACGGTTGGAATACCTTTAATAACGTACCGGACTTGCGGGATATCGACAGCACCCGCCAACTGTTGATACACTTAGGCGCCGCGGTCGAGCGGTCCGGCGACACAGTGCGGATCAATGCCGCCGGTCTCAACAACCCCGAAGCGCCTTATGATATCGTGCGCAAGATGCGGGCCTCGATACTGGTTTTAGGGCCGCTGGTCGCCCGTTTGAAGCAGGCCCGGGTGTCGCTGCCGGGCGGATGCGCCATCGGAGCGCGCCCGATCAACCTGCACCTCAAAGGACTGGCGGCGTTGGGCGCTGCCATCGAACTCGAACACGGTTACGTCGAGGCCAAGGCCGACCGCCTGACCGGCGCCGACATCTATTTCGACATTCCTACCGTCACGGGTACGGAAAACCTTATGATGACGGCTGTTCTGGCCGACGGCACAACGGTTCTCAGAAACGCGGCGCGTGAGCCTGAGATTGTCGCTCTTGCAGACGTGCTGACCGGGATGGGAGCCCGTATCGAGGGGGCCGGAACGTCGATTGTTACGATCCGGGGGGTCGACGCTTTGCATCCGACCACATTCACCGTCATTCCCGACCGGATTGAAGCCGGCACCTTCATGGTCGCTGCGGCCCTGACGCGGGGACAGGTCACGCTGCGCGGCTGTGAACCGACACATCTTGAAGCCTGCATCGACAAACTGAAACTCGCCGGAGCCAAAATCAACGTCGAAAACAATGGTCTGACGGTCTCCGGCGGTGACGCTTTCAAGAGTGTTGATGTCAGGACGCAACCGTATCCAGGCTTTCCGACCGACATGCAGGCGCAGTTCATGGTTCTGATGTCGGTGGCCAACGGCCTGAGCGTCATTTCGGAAACTATTTTTGAAAACCGTTTCATTCACGTCAGCGAACTGCGACGCATGGGGGCCGATATCCGCGTTACGGGCAACACGGCGGTCGTACGGGGGGTTTCTCATCTATCGGCCGCACCGGTGATGGCCACCGATCTGAGGGCCAGCGCCTCTCTGATTCTGGCCGGCCTGGTGGCCAAGGGCGCGACCGAAGTCAATCGGGTCTATCATCTGGACCGCGGCTACCAGGCCATCGAAAAAAAGTTTGCTGCCCTCGGGGCCGCCGTCAGGCGGCTGCCGGTATAGGACGGTCCCTCCGGAAAACGCCGTTTGGAGGCCCGACGCCAAGTTTCTCCCCAATCGACTGTGAAAAAATGCGCCACGGGCGGGGCTGCTTTCGATCCTTTGCCGCTATGGCCGAAAAGCGATACACCGGGTCCGACCCTCTGGGGGGCAATCGACCTATTGCAGGCCTTCGACCTCGACCAAATCAGTGTTCGGGTTTCAGGATTTGAGTTTTGCTCATATGAAACTTAAGATTACTATACCCAATAGAAAGGTTATCTTTAGAGACACTTTCCCGGGTATTGAGGACTTCAGAAATGTCAAATTCCAAGCACCAAATTCCAATGAAATCTCAAATTTCAATATCCAATGACCCAAACAGGTTTGACATTTTGAATTTTGGTCATTGTGATTTGGTTGTTATTTGTTAATTGCGATTTGGAATTTTTCACAGAAGCTTAAAAGTTTCCTCTTCGATCAAAATGGAGGCGGCGGCCAGAGGCAGTGCTGACACCTGTAACCCTCTTCCTGATGATTTTTTTTGCTTCACTTTACTAAGCCATCTTCCGCATCTTGCGGAGAAGTTACGCTCTACGGCTCTAACCGTAATGAAGGGCCTCAAAGATGGTCCTGAATGTATATGCACGTCCGCTCACTCCGCTGGCCCTTTCGTTTATGGCCGGCATTGTCGGGAGGCTATTTTTACCGGGGTTCGCAACTGTGGTTCCGGTCGGTCTCGCGGCGGCCTTCGGGGTCGTCGTCTTTTGCCTGCTTCGCCGCAGAAACGGACGACTATCACCGCTGTTGATTTTCTTTTTCCTCGGCTACCTCTCACTGCAACCTTGGACGGCGCCGCACTTTCCGCCGCACCACATCGTCCATTTTACGGGTCAACAAAAATGGCGCATCATCGGAACCGTCGTTTCGCGGCCGGTACCCCGCACGAACCGCTTCCGTTTCCTGATGACGGTTGAACGGATAGAAGCCGCCGGCGTCTCCCGACCGGTTACCGGGAGGATACGGGTGACCGCCATCGGATCCGGCTGCGACCTTGTCCGCGGCGATCGCATTTCGTTCGAGAGCCGGATCCGCAAGCCACGGAACTTCCATAATCCCGGTGGCTTCGATTATGAACGGTACCTGGCGTTCAAGGGGGTCTGGGCCACGGCCTACAGTTCCCTTGAATCCGTAACCATTTTGAGCGAACGCCCACGAATCGGGTTCGGGTATCGGATCGATCGGGTGCGGGACCGCATCCTCGAGCTTATTGACACGACCCCTGCCGGCGAACACCGGGGCGTGCTGGCCGCTTTGATTCTCGGGGAGCGGGGTCACTTGTCGCCGGACACAACCGCCTCTTTTCAGCGGACGGGCATCGGGCATCTTCTGGCCATATCCGGCCTGCACATCGGTATCGTCGCCGCGACGGTTTTTTTCCTGCTGTCCCGCATTCTGTCACGGATCCCCTGGTTTCTTTGGAATGCCGGAACCCGCAAATGGGCCGCGCTCGGGACTTTTTTCCCCGTGCTGGCATACGCTTTGCTGGCCGGTATGTCCCCCTCCACTCAGAGAGCGCTGGCCATGGTCGGTGTTTTTCTGCTGACCTTTCTGTTGGGTAGGGACCAGGACCTTCTAAACACGCTGGCCGTTGCGGCGATGACACTTCTCGTGGTCTATCCGCCCGTTCTTTTTTCCGCCGCCTTTCAGCTGTCCTTTGCGGCCGTGTTCGCCATCATCTACGGCATGTCACGGTGCCCGCTGACGCCGCTGCCGGTATCTGTACCCATGACCACGCGGGCAATAAGAAAATTAACCCTCTTTGTTCTCGTGTCGGTTTGGGCTATCTTGGGGACCTTGCCGTTGACGATGTTCTATTTCAACCAGGTCTCACTGATCGGAACTCTCTCCAACTGTCTTTTCGTTCCGATAATCGGTTTCGGCGTCGTGCCGTCGGGTCTGCTGGCGGCCTTCTTGCTACCGGTCAGTTCGACGGCCGCCGCGGCGATATTGAATCTGGCTGCGGCCGTCCTCGCTCAGACACTCAAGCTGGTGGACCTGATGTCGCAGTTGCCATTTGCGGCATTTCGAACCGTAACGCCCTCGCTTTTTGAGATCGCCTGCTATTATGTACTGGCCGGCACACTGGTGATTCTCATCAGTCGTCGCAGGCAGAGTGAGGCTCCGGCAGCTGGAAATCCCGGATGGCGGTTGGATTTCGACGGCACCGCCGGGACGATGCCGTCCGGTGGCGGTTTTAAACAAATTCAGCCGATCTGGGTGGCTCTGGCATTGGTTCTGTCTGCGATTGTCGCCGACATCGGTTACTGGACCTATCAACGTTTGGGACGACAGGACTTGCGGGCGACCTTCCTCGATGTCGGACAAGGCAGTGCGACACTGTTCGAGCTGCCCGGAGGATACTGCATGCTGGTCGACGGCGGTGGATATCCGGACAATGCCGTGTTCGATGTCGGTGCCCGGATCATTGCGCCCTTTTTGTGGCACAAGAAAATCAAAACCGTCGAGACCCTCATCCTGACACATCCCAACAGCGATCATCTGAACGGATTGATTTACATTGCCGAGCATTTCAATGTACAGAATATCTGGTCCAACGGCGAGCCCGGGAAAACAGCGGGGTATCGGCAGTTGATGAAAACCATAAGGGACGCAAACATCACTCATCCCGTGTTCCGGCAACTCGATCGGCAGGTAGAAATCGGGGGGGTCAATATCGAGATTCTCAACCCGCCCCCCGGATTTCTCGAGCGTCGGCCAACTGATCCATGGCGGGATCTCAACAACAATTCCCTGGTCGCCCGGTTTACCAGCGGTGCAATTTCACTTCTTCTCTGTGGCGACATCACGGCCAAGGCCGAAAATGAGCTTGTGACCCGAGAAGGTGACCGATTGAAAAGTACCGTTCTCTTTGTCCCACATCACGGCAGCGACTCTTCGAGCACCCCTGGATTCATCGACGCCGTGCAACCCCGCATCGGCATCGTTTCGGCGGGGTGGCAGAACCGCTATCACTTTCCCCATCCCGCCGTCTTGAAGCGCTACCATCAGGCAAAAACCCGCCTGTTGCGCACAGACCAAGACGGCGCCATTTCTCTTACAACCGACGGTCTCCGGCTGTCCATTAGCACAGCTATCACGGGTCGTGAGTGACATCCAAATGCAGGCGGCAAGAACATAACATCTTCAGAATTTATTTACTTGACCAACCGAATGGCGCGCGTGGGTCCGCCTTACGGTTTTATGGTAAAAAGATAAAGATTGGAGAGGTTGAAACGGGCTACTTTGGTCTCGGAGGGGCCCTGTGCGACATGATGTATCAACTGTTGAAACGCGAAGAAAAGCAGTAAAATAAAGACCCGGTACCTGTTCTAAAACGACATGCTTGCAGACGTACGTAAATTTTTAGTGTAGAGCCCGGTGATTGGCGCAACGCTGTTACTCTTCCAGTTCACTGTAATATGATTCGAGCTTGTATTTTTCCTCTTCGCTTAAAAGCCCGAAATCAACCAGAACGTCCCCGATGCCGTCTTCCCGCAGCATATCGATCTTGATGATGTCTTCGGGATCCCTGTCGGTGACGTTGTAAAAGGTGTATTCATACGTCATCTCTGACTTTTTTAATAATTTGAACTCTTTGTTTTTGATCACAATGTGTTGACTGGCCAGAAAATAACCCACGAACAACAAAATGCCGCTGAAAATATACTTTTTAATCCTTGCATTCATCCGCCACGTCCTTCCCGTGTCACACGGCCTCTGGCGTTCTCTTCCGCCACAAATTCAACTTCGTTGAAACAACCTGCATGATGTTTTAAATGATTTTATCACCGTTCGCCCGTTTTGGTCAAATCGGGGTTGATTGCGTCGATGTGGTTTGCCTGCTGCAACCTCAATTCCGTTCTCATTGGCGATCACAACCGGTTCCGGCGCCATCGGCATGCCATGTCGATCAACAGATGGCCGCCTTTTTGAATACGAATTCATATCGTGACCCGGCGTTGCATACGGCAAGAACCGGTCAAGAGAAAAAGACACCTGCGGCTGTATGACATTTTTATAAAGTAATTATAGTATTTTGACAGACCAAACCTTACCCGGGTTTTTTCTTGACAGAGCCGCGCGGGATTTGTTAATTGAATGAATATTCATTCATTTCAATTACAGGAGGACAATCATCATGAAAAAGATCAGAAAGGCTGCGGTGATCGGATCGGGCGTCATGGGTGGCGGCATCGCCGCCTTGCTTGCCAGTGCCGGCGTGCGGACGGTGATGCTGGACATCGTGCCTCCGGACTTGAAGGATGAACAGAAAAGCGACCCAAAGGCGCGCAATCGCATCGTCAAGCAGGGGCTGGATAACGTGCTCAAAGCCAGTCCGGCATTGCTCATGCATCCGCAAGATGCCGAACGCATCGAGATCGGCAACCTCGAAGACGATTTTGAAAGGCTCGCCGAGTGTGACTGGATCATTGAAGTCGTGGTGGAAAACCTGAAGGTCAAAAAGGACCTCCTGCAAAAGATCGAGATGGTTCGTCGGCCGGGCACGATCGTCACCACCAATACCTCCGGAATTCCGCTCAAGGCCATGTCCAAGGAACTGGGCCTGGAGTTTCGGCAGCACTTCCTGGGGACCCATTTTTTCAACCCGGTGCGCTATATGCGGCTGCTGGAAATTATTCCCGGTGAGGACACCTTGCCGGAGCTTCTCAAATTTGTTGCCGAATACGGTGAAAAGATTCTGGGCAAGGGAATCGTATGGGCCAAGGACACACCCAATTTTATCGGCAACCGCATCGGGGTCCAGGGAATCGTCAAGGCCATGCAGTTGATGCGGGAAGAGGGCTTGACGATTCCGGCCGTCGATGCCGTCTTCGGTCCGGTCATGGGACGGCCCAAGACCGCCATGTTCAAAACCGCCGACCTGGTGGGGCTGGACGTGCTTGCCCACGTTGCCCGCAACACCTATGAAATGGTCCCGGATGACGAAGGTCGGGACAGTTACGTGATGCCTGAGTTCGTTCAGAACATGATTGAAAAAAATCTGCTGGGCAAAAAAAGCCAGAGCGGCTTCTACAAAACCGAACTGACGCCCGAGTGGCAAAAGATTCGTAAAGTGATCGATCCGGACTCACTTACCTACGGCGAATACGAGATACCGACCTATCCCTGCCTGGAGAAAGCCCGGCGTGCCGGCACCCTGCCGGAAAGAATGCGGGCCGTGGTTTACGGTGACGATAAACTGGCACGGTTCGCCTGGAAAGCCCTGGCGAATAACCTGATTTATGCCGCCAACCGTATTCTGGAGATATCCGACACGATCGTCGATATCGACAACGCCATGAAATGGGGCTTTAACTTCGAGCTCGGTCCCTTTGAAACCTGGGACGCGATCGGGTTAAAAGAGTCGGTCGTTAAAATGGAGCGCGACGGGTTCGAGGTGCCTGAGAATATTCAGGCGATGATCGCAGCCGGCCGCAGCGCGTTTTACAGAAGCGACAACGGGACGGTCTCTTTTTATGATTTTGCCGCCGAAGATTACCGGGAACTCAAGGTCAGTCTCAACATTATCTCCCTCAAGGCTCACAAGGGCGCCGGTAAAGTGATCAGCGACATTCCCTCCGCTACCCTGGTCGATCTGGGTGACGGCGTGGCTTGCCTCGAGTTTCATACCAAAATGAATGCCCTGAATGCGGAAATCCTGGACTTCATGGCGCAAGCGCTCGACCATGTCGACGCCAACGGGGCCGGGTTGGTCATTGGGAACCAGGCCGGTGGAATGCCCGGCGCCTTTTCCGCCGGCGCCGACCTGAAGGGCATGCTCGGGGCCGTCAAAGAGAAGCGATTTGACGATATCGAGAAGATGGTGCACGATCTGCAAACGGTTCTTCAGCGGGCAAAATATGCGCCGTTTCCGGTCGTGGCGGCTCCATTCGGATTGACCCTCGGGGGGGGCTGCGAAGTCTGCCTGGCGGTTGACCGGATCGTCGGTCACGCCGAACTCTATATGGGCTTGGTGGAAATCGGTGTCGGACTGCTGCCGGCCGGCGGAGGGTGTCTGAACCTATGGCGACGCTACATTCAGACGATTCCCGCCTCGGTATCGGATGTGGATCTGGGACGCTTCTTCATTCCGGTGTTTATGACCATCGCCATGGCCAAGGTCTCCACCTCGGCCGCCGATGCCCGGGCCAACGGCTTTCTCGGTGCGCGGGATCGAATCGTCTTCAACCGCGACTACCTGGTCGGTGAGGCCAAAAAGGAAGTCTTGAAAATGGTGGATGAGGGGTATGCGCCGCCCGTCAAAAGGAAGATCAGAGTTTTCGGCGAATCGGCCCAAGGCATGATTGCAGCCGAAATCTACAACATGTACAAAGGCGGTTTTATCTCCGATTATGACGCCCTGCTGGCCAAACGGATCGCATTTGTCATCAGCGGTGGCGCCGTTCGCGCCAACAGCGAGTTGGACGAAGAGGCGATTTTGGCGCTCGAACGCCGGACGTTCATGGAACTGCTGCGGCAGGAAAAAACAGTTGCCCGGATCGAACACATGCTCAATACGGGCAAGCCGCTGCGGAATTGATCGTAAAAGTGACCCGTCAATCAGTATTGTTAAGAAAGGGGATAAGGACATGAGAGATGCCTATATCGTCACTTCCATCCGAACGCCGGGCTGCAAGCGCGGCAAAGGTGCTTTCAGAGACACCCGGCCGGAGGATTTACTTTCCTTTATTTTGTCGGCTGCGGTTGAACGCACACCCAATCTCCAAAAAAAGGGTGTCGAAGATATCATGGTGGGGTGTTGTTTTCCCGAGGCCGAGCAGGGTTTGAACATCGGGCGGCTTGTGAGCCAGATTGCCGGTTTTCCGGCCGAGGTGACCGGCGCAACTGTGAACCGGTTCTGCGCTTCAGGTCTGGAAGCCATCACCGCTGCGGCCTTGAAAGTAATGGCGGGCTGGGCGAATGTCGTCGTCGGCGGCGGTGTAGAATCGATGACTTACATTCCCATGGGCGGATTCATGCCCCGGCCGCATCCCGAGTATACCCGTGAACATGCCGGACTTTACGTGTCGATGGGCATCACGGCCGAGAATGTTGCCCGGCGCTACAAAATATCGCGCGAGGACCAGGATGCCTTTGCATATCAATCGCAGATGAGAGCCGCCAACGCCAGGAAGAACGCCCTTTTTACTGAGCTGTTACCGACGCCGGCCACAAAATTCGTTCGGCGGCAGGACGGCACTTACGAAAAAGAATCGTTTGTCCAGGCCTTCGACGACGGCATCCGGGATAACACGACCCGCGAAGCGTTGGCGGCGTTGCAGCCTGTTTTTGCGGCCGGCGGCACGGTGACGGCCGGCAATTCGTCCCAGACCACCGACGGTGCTGCGGCTGCGATCATCATGAGCGAAGAGAAGGTCAAAGAGTTCGGGGTTCAACCGCTTGCCAAACTGAAGTGCTACACAACGGTGGGGTGCAAGCCGGAGGAAATGGGGGTCGGACCGCGTCACGCCATTCCGAAACTGCTCGATATGGCCGGAATGGATATGGCCGACATCGGCCTCTTTGAGATCAACGAGGCCTTCGCTTCCCAGGCGCTTTACTGCATCCGCGAACTCGGCCTGGACATGGAAAAAGTGAATGTCAACGGCGGTGCCATTGCTTTAGGACACCCCCTGGGATGCACCGGGGCCAAGCTGTGCGCCACCCTGCTGGCCAACATGAAAAACAGAGGCATCAAATACGGCATCGAATCGATGTGTATCGGCGGTGGGATGGGGGCGGCGGCTTTGTTCGAACTCTGCGAATAGCTGCGTCAATTCCGTCAGCAGTCCCGGCGGCGTTCGGGATACCGGGCAAAAAAAATGATAATAGCCTTGCAATTCGACGAATAATTGGTTATCTTTCTCTCCATCAATGAAGTACCGCATCAAATTCGCGGGACAGTTTCGTTCTGAAGGAACAATCCGTTATATGAAGAGATATCCTCCAGTTTGAGACGTTGAAAATTTTATGAAAGGAGGATATCACCATGACCAATGGAACTGTCAAGTGGTTCAGCGACCAAAAAGGGTTCGGGTTTATTGAGCAGGAAGACGGGCCGGATGTGTTTGTTCATCATTCGGCGATTAACGCCACCGGCTTTAAATCCCTCAGTGAAGGCGACCGTGTCAGCTTTGACATAGAGCAAGGGCAAAAAGGTCCGGCTGCCGTAAACGTCACCGTGATTTAGCTTCCCATTTCCGGGAAAATAAAGGGCACTCCCTCCGAAAAGAGGGGCTGCCCTTTTTTTAGCTTCGTCGCGGGCATCGATCATGGATGGTCTGCAGCCAGGACTGAGAGAAATGCCTGGTATTCGGTTTTTGTGTTAAGCGAATCGGGGTGTTATTACAACAAGGCCCATTCTGGAACAAAAGAGGGGTGGCGGGCAAAGAAGGCAGTCCTTGTCACGGGATATGAATGTATCGCCCTAAAAGCTGAAGCTGTCGAAACGACTCCCCTCGAGATCGATGTGCAGCATGCGGTTGCGAATGAGTTGCCCACGGTCGAGCAGGATCTTGATGACTTCCATGGCCTGAATTGTAGCGACGATAGACGGCGTCGGAGCCGGTACACCGAGAACGGCTTCCGGACGACCGGGATCGTTTCTTGATGTTTGCGCTTCACCGTAAATTCGCTCCAAACCGGAATCTTCAGGGAAAATGGTCATGACCTGCCCGTCGAAGCCGGCCAAGGCACCGTGTACGAGGGGGATCCCGAGTTTCTGTGCGGCGCTGCCGATCGTCATGCGATCGGGGATGTTGTCCAACGCATCGACCACCACGTGTACTTCTGCCAAAATAGAATCGGCATTGGCGGCATTGATTTTTTGTCGAAACACGCTCACCTCAACCGATGGATTGATTTCGCGGACCTTTTTGGCAGCCTCTTCTGCTTTGGGCACGCCGATATTCGCGGTGTCGGACAGGGCTTGACGGTTCAAATTGGTTTCGTCGAAAACGTCTCCGTCAACCACCGTCAAAAAACCGACCCCGATGCGGGCCAACAGCAGGATAACCGTCCCCCCCAGCCCGCCGGCACCGATAACGGCCACTCTGGCGTTTGTCAGCTTCAGCTGATCTTCCAGCGCAAGGATGTCGCGGTTGCGCACGTAGCGATGCGGCCAGATGCTTTGGTTGAGCGCTGCAAGGTAGATATCACGCATGCTGCGGGCGCAGCGCTCGGAGAGTTTCCGGGCCGGGCCATCTTCTAATACCCAAACACTGCGACAGGCCGGGTCGGAAATTTGCCCCGATATATCGCGAACCAATTTTTCCAGTTGTGCGGTTGTGACTGAATCCATAAATCGTTCCTTTCCAGCAGCAGATGCAGAACGAACAAGATGTCCAGATCTTCTCAGATAAACCGCTGTCGTTAAAAAGGCAAGCATCACTGCCGGGATATCGTTCCGGACGTCGGTTGGGTACCGACGACCGGATTTCAGGAAGGCTTGAAAAATATCATTAACAGCCCTATGTTAAAACATTGTTTACTGTTCTAAATATTGCAGACGAATTCGTGAAATTCCCATGATGGACCGGGGATAGAAAAAACCAATGAAAGTATAAAAACAGATGAAAGTCCAAATCAATCTATTCGCCACGCTGGCCCGCTACTTGCCCGCGCAGGTAAAAAAAGACGATTGTACCCTGGCCGTCACCGAAGGAACCACCGTGGATGCGCTTTTGCGGCAACTCAAGATCCCCGGCGATCAGGTTAAGCTCATTTTTGTCGATGGTGTCCATGCTGACCGGAAGTCGATTTTGAAGGAGGGCAATCGGTTGGGGGTCTTCCCGCCGGTGGGTGGTGGATAACCTGGCTGTGCGGTAAATCAGCGCACTGCCGATATCAACTGTACGTGGAACATGCTAATCAACGGTAACTTGCAGTAAGATGCCGTCCTCGCTTTTAATCCTTTCCATTAAAGAGGCGATGCTGATGGGGATGTCGTTGTAAAAGGCTTGTCGGCAACTATTGCTGAGAATATCCGCGCATCGGTCAAAAATTTCCCTCAACTCCGTGCCTTTCAGCCAAACCCCGCGCTTAAGGAGCAATGGTCCGATTTCACGGGTGGTCATATTGAAGAGCTTCACGGTGACGCTGCCGTCGCAGACTTCATGCCCGGTGGAATCACTGCTATAGGTAATGTCTTTGCGAAGGGCGGCCAGGGGCCCGCCCTTTCGCAGCACGGCGCCCACCAAACCGGGCATGGCGGCGGACAGTGCAATGGTTGCGCCTTCGCCAACGGTTGCCCGGCCGACGTCATCGACGGGATGCCCGTCGAGAAACACAGTTTGAATCCTATTCTCCAGGTAGTCTTCCGCCAGGCCCAACTGATCGCAAAGCAATTCCTTCAGGCTGCACTCCAGACAGGCCATGAGTCGGATCCCCTTAGTTAGCAATGGGGTAAAACAAGCGGCGACTAGTTCCGCTTTCACCTGTAACCGAACCGTCTTTGTCGGGTTGTCGCTGTTCATGATCGGGTCAGCTCCCAAATGCAACTGCTTCATAGCGACTGCGGGGCGCTATGGTTAATGTCAGGATTCCCCTCGCGCCAGAAGGAAGGCCGTCCGCCGAATTATTAAAGTAAATGGGGAACCTGCCAAAAGCGGGTTCCCCCATCTGTTCGGTTCATTTCAACGGCGGCCGGTGTTACCAGTTGAACACCTGGTCCAGTTCCTCGTCTTTGACCTTGAAGGTGACGTCGTGCGGGGGCAGTTTTTCTTTAATGAAATATTCCGGCAGCCGGTCCTGTTTGGATGTAAAACCGGCCCGGGCGTTGAAGTCTCTTTCGGTCTTGAGCACCGACTTGCCCAGTTCGGCCACCCCGTCCGCCGTCAGCTCCCCACCGTAAAAGGCGTTGATCATATCGATCAAGGCCTGGAAGGTCTCGGGCTGATC